>Ga0206919_1031_pt1 | contig 33730 bp, 31 predicted proteins | sample Alteio_BWOrgHeat_67_FD_152962 | JGI IMG/M metagenome (GOLD analysis project Ga0206919, IMG submission 152962) | Enriched cells from forest soil in Barre Woods Harvard Forest LTER site, Petersham, Massachusetts, United States -... | ecosystem: Environmental > Terrestrial > Soil > Temperate forest >... | reverse complement strand
GTAGGAAGGGGAAGCGAAAAGAGTTTTTGCATATTATTAACTGCCACCCGAACCAGCATTGAGGCCCGCGAACGTATCTCTATGATGTGCGCGACCAATGACGGGTTCAAAATAGCGGAGAAGGACCTGGCGCTGCGCGGACCGGGCGATATCGAAGGCACCCGCCAGAGCGGTGCGCTGAATTTTAAGCTTGCGAACATCGTATTTGATAAGGAACTGCTGGAGGCGGCCAGGCATGCTGCACAGGAATTACTCGACAAAGATGCCGACATGAATATGCCAGTGCATTTGCGATTGAAGGATTTTCTGAGATCGCAGAAGGGAAAGACGGGGTGGAGCAAGATCTCGTGACCTTTCTGTGACAGTTTGCGAAATAGGGCTGCCTTAGCAAAACTTTAGCAGCGATTGACTGTTTTCTTTGTAACTTTTGGGAGACCTTTAAACTTCAATTTTCACATGCGGGTATACAGGTGCGTGATCGGGTGTTGCATGATCGTTTTTCTGCTGAGCGGAGCGAAAGGGCAATCCTATATCCGCTTCGTGGAGAATAAGGGTCAGTGGGATAAAAACGTTGCATTCAAGGGTGAACTTACCAACGGTGCAATGATATTGAAACCCGATGGCGGATACCGGATGGTCATGAACAATGCCGCCGATATAGATGCCGTTGGGAAATACTATCATGGCCAAGGCAGCAATTCCGCCAAAACCACTTCTTCTGTCGTTTCCAAAAGCGCTGTAGCAGATCCCACCGGTTCATTTACCGGTAGCGGGGGAGCCAGCAACGGCGGTAATCCCGGAGGTTCGCCGGAACCGGTATTTACCATTCACTCCCATGCGTACGAAGTAAGATTCCTGAATGCCAATCCGAATCCTGTTGCGGTACCTGACAAGGTGCAGCGGGAACATAACAACTATTTTATCGGGAACGACCCATCCAAATGGACGAGCGATTGTAAGGTATTCCAGGCGGTCACCTTCCAGAACATCTACCCGAACATCGATATACATTATTATACCAGTAACGGCCAGTTGAAGTACGACCTGGTCGTGTGGCCGGGCGGCAATCCCGACAACATCGCGATGTACTATGAGGGCCCGGACGAACTGAAGTTAAAAGATGGCGCGCTGGTGATCAGGACTTCGATCCGTGATGTCACGGAACTGGCACCCTACAGCTACCTGCTGGGTGATGCGGGTCGGAGGGATGTTCCCTGCAGCTACGATGTAAAGGGCAGTATTGTCCGCTTCAAATTGAACAATACCTACTCGGGAACCGGAACACTGGTGATCGATCCGCAACTGGTCTTCTCTACTTTTTCGGGAAGCACGGCGGACAACTGGGGTTATACCGCAACCTACGATGGACAGGGAAATTTTTATTCAGGCGGCATTGTTTTTGGTGCCGGTCTGCCGGCAACCAATGGCGCTTTCCAAACCACTTTTATGGGGGGCAACAAGGGCACTGGTGAGGGTGGGGGCTTTGATATCGATATCGAGAAATTCAACCCGGACGGATCAGCTCTTCTTTATGCTACTTACCTGGGTGGCAGCGGCAATGAGCAGCCCCACAGCCTGGTCGTAGATCATGATGGCAACCTGATCGTGGCGGGACGTACCTCGTCTCCGGACTATCCTGTTTTCCCTGCAAATAACACAAGAGGGCCCGGCGGTGGCCTGGATATTATCCTCACGAAGTTTAACGCAACCGGTAGCGCGCTTTTAGGGTCGGTGGTGATAGGCGGCAAGGGTGACGACGGTGTGAATATCCGGGGCAAGTACCTGCAACCCTATGGTCCGGAGTCCATTAACAGGAACTATGGTGATGATGGACGGAGTGAAGTGATTGTAGATGGTTCTAACAACATATACCTTGCTTCCTGTACACAGTCTACCGACTTCCCTGTGGTGAATGCCGCACAGCCGACTAATGGCGGTGCTAACGGCTCCGGGCGATCCCAGGATGCGGTAGTCATCAAGATGAACCCAACGCTCACGCAAATGCTTTTCGGCACCTATCTTGGTGGAAATGATGACGACGCAGCCTATGTAATATCCATCAATCCGATCACCAATAATATTTACGTTGGCGGAGGAACGGCCAGCAGCAATTTCCCCGGCAACAAGTCAGGGGTATTGTTTCCTTCCTTTCTGGGCGGGATCTGCGATGGATTTGTGGCCGTCCTGAGTAACGATGGCTCTCAATTGATCCGGTCCAGCTATTTTGGCACCAACGGAACTGAAAATGTATACGGGGTGCAGTCTGATAAGAATGGCGATCTCTATATTATGGGTACCACCACGGGAACCTGGCCGGTGATCAATGCCGTGTTCAGCCAGGCGGGTGGAAAACAGTTCATTGCCAAACTGAAACCAGATCTGAGTGCCTTTATTTATTCCACCACTTTTGGTTCAGCCAACGCCGCGCAACCAAATATTTCCCCCACGGCCTTCCTGGTAGATCGTTGTCAGAATGTGTATGTGTCCGGGTGGGGTGGGGAGATCAACGAGGGCGCAAACTTCATTTGGCCCAGCGAGGGCACCAATGGTCTCAGCACAGTGAACCCGATCAACGCAGGAGGCACCGATGGGCATGACTTCTACTTTTTTGTGCTGGAAAAAAATGCGCTCTCGCAGTTATATGGAGATTTTTTTGGTCAGAAAGGAGGCAATTTCCAGGACCATGTGGATGGAGGGACCAGCCGCTTCGATCCCAATGGTGTGATCTACGAAGCGATTTGCGCGAACTGCGGCGGCCCTGCGGGCATTTTTCCCATTACCCCGGGTGTTGTTTTTCCAAATAACAACAGCGGGCTTGGATGCAACCTGGCCTCGTTAAAAATCGCATTAAACCTGTCGGGTGTATCTGCGGGCCTTCAATCGGCCATCAACGGCCGCATCCGCGATACCTCCGGGTGCATGCCGCTGACGGTAAGCTTTACTGACACTATTGGCAGTGCGAAAAGATACATTTGGGATTTTGGCGACAACAGTCCCCAGGTGATCACTACTGTTCCCACGAGTTCGCACACCTTCACGAAACTGGGCGTTTTTCGTGTAATGGAAGTGGCGATCGACTCCAGCACCTGCAATATTGCCGATACCTCGTACCTGAATATCCGTGTGCGCAACGACTCAGCCGTATTGGTAATGACGGCCTCCAAACTGCCACCCTGCACATCGCTCGACTACCAGTTCAACAACAATTCCATCGCGCCACCGGGCAAACCTTTTTCTTCAACTTCTTTTCAACTTGCCTTTGGCGATGGCACCAACCAACTCGTTGGCGCACCCCAGGTGATCAATCACACCTACCCCGCTATCGGTACGTATAAGGTGGACCTGCTGTTGCTGGATACCAATTATTGTAATTCTTCCGACAGCCTGCCGGTTACCGTGCGGCTGGCCGCGAACCTGAAAGCGCAGTTCGCCACGCCGCCCGCCGGTTGCGCGCCATATACCGCGGTGTTCATCAATACCTCCGTTGGCGGGCAGACATTTACCTGGGATTTTGGCGATGGAACTACCTCCAGCGCTGCTACACCGCCGCCACATCTCTATGCCAATTCCGGCACCTACGTGGTAACACTCAGCGCCGCGGACCCTTCTACCTGCAACGGAACCGACAAGACGAGTTTCACGATCACGGTGTCGGGTAAGCCCACCTCATCTTTTACCTATCTTCCCAAGCCTCCCAAGGCCAATACGCCGGTGGACTTTACCAATACGTCTGCGGGCGGATCATCGTATAAGTGGACATTTGGAGACGGAGACACGCTGGTAACGACCAGCCTGACAGACCCTGCCAGCCACATTTACCAGGCTACGGAAAGCTTCAATGCCTGCCTGATCGCATACACCGTGGGTGGGTGTACAGATACCTCCTGCCAGGCGGTACAGGCCCAGATCATTCCATTGTACGATGTGCCCAACGCCTTTACGCCCAATGGTGATGGCAAGAATGACAAGATCTATGTAAAAGGCTATGGCATCACGCGGATGGAATGGCAGATATACAACCGGTGGGGAACATTGGTATTCATTTCCACCGACCCGGCCATCGGGTGGGATGGTACCTACCAGGGAGTGCTCCAGCCGCAGGAGGTATACCATTATGTTTTATCGATTGAGTTTTCCAATAAGACCAAGGACTTTAAAAAAGGCGACATCACTTTATTACGATAACATGAAACGCGCAGCCGAACATATCATCCTTTTATTTCTTTTGGCCGGAACAGGCTCCTGCTTTGCGCAAGACCTTCATTTCTCGCAATATTTCAATGCGCCCCTGCTGATCAACCCGGCGAACACGGGCTTTATGCCGGACCAGGATTACCGGGTCGGCGTCAATTACAGGAACCAGTGGTCGGCGGTGGGTGGCAACCCCTATAAAACGATGAGTGCCTGGGGCGATGCGCAGCTCTTCAACAACAGCATCGAGACCGGCTGGGTAGGTTTGGGCGGCGCCATATTGAAAGATGTGGCCGGCTCGGGCAATCTTAGTTCCACGAAGGGTTTTGTTTCCGTTGCCTACCACCAGTTACTGAATGCAAACAGCCTGTTGAGCGTTGGCTTTGGCCTTGGCCTTTCCAACCAGCGCGTCGACCTCACCAAGCTCACCTTCGATGATCAGTGGAACGGAAGATTTTTCGATATCAGCATCCCTTCCAATGAAAATTTTGTGACCAGTTCGGTTACCTACATGGACCTGCAGGTAGGACTTAACTACGCGTATTTCGTGTCGGACAACCTGTACCTGAATGCCGGCGTCAGTGTGATGCACCTGAATCGCCCGCGCGAAAGTTTCTTTGCGGAAACACCAACGGGCACCGATCAGATAGACAGACGTTATACGGGCTTTATCAATGCCAGCATCAAAGTGCAGGATATCTGGATCGTGAACCCGAACGTGTACGTCAGCAAAATGGGCAATGCCTGGGAAACGGTGCTCGGTGTGAACGCCCAGCGTGACCTGGTGGGCGATGGCAGCACGCAGTTGATCCTCGGGCTTTATTTCCGGAACAACGATGCGCTGATCCCGATGGTGGGTTACGAAGTAAATGGTCTGAAGCTCACCTTTAATTATGATGCCACTATCTCTTCACTCGGACCTGCCAATGGCACCCAGGGCGCATACGAATTCTCTATTGTCAAAAGCGGCATTTTTGGTGGGGTCGGGATGTCGGGGAGAGCGGTGAAATGCCCGAAGGCGGTGAGGTTTTAGAAATCTTTTTACATCAGAACAGCGTCTGCACGCCATGTGCAATATGGAACTCATGCTGTAGCAGCCATTTTTTTCTCCAGAGACCGCCGCCGTATCCTACCAGTGTTTTATCGCTGCCGATCACGCGATGGCAGGGAACGATGATCGAGATATTGTTGCGGCCATTGGTGGAGGCCGCTGCGCGGATGACCTTGGGGTCGCCCAGCCGCTTGGCCAGGTCCATATAGCTGATCGTGCGGCCGTAGGGTATTTCCATCAGCTCGCCCCAGACGCGTTTCTGAAATTCGGTGCCTTCCTGGTGAACGGGGATATTGAACTCGCGGCGCCTCCCCTGGAAGAATTCGATCAGCTGTTCGGTGCACTGGTGTATCACATCGCTGATGCCGGGCTCGCCGCGCGTGATCTGGTCCTGGTTATCTACATAGGTCAGTTCGGCGATGTACTGGTCAGTGCCTCCGATCCGGAGCAACCCGATGGGGCTTTCATAATAAGTATAATACAGTTCCTGGCTCATAGGGGCTTTGGCCCCGGAAAATTAACCAATTGCGCATCCATTTCCTACGTTTTTGCCCGGCTCCAGCAAAATAACCTGGTTATTCTCGTCATATACACCGAGCACCAGGCATTCGCTCTGGAAACCCGCGATGCGCTTTGGCGGAAAATTGATCACGGCAACGATCTGTCTGTTAAGGAGGGATTCGATGGTATAATGATGCGTGATCTGCGCGGAGGATTGCAGGATTCCTTTCTCCCCGAAATCGATCTTCAGGCGATAGGCGGGCTTGCGTGCCTCGGGAAATTCGGAGGCTTCCACGATGGTGCCCGTGCGGATATCCAGCCGGGTAAAATCTTCAAAACTGGCCATATGAATGTTGATTAAAAATAGCGGTCCTCATTCGGGTCTATTGATCGAGCAGGACGGCCAGCTTCAGCAATTCTTCTTTCTTATAGGCATTCGATGGCAGATCGAAACACTTGGCCACTTCTTCGATCAGTATCTGGATGATCCTTTTGTGGGAGATCGGTTTGTAATAAGAAGGCGTCGGAGGCACCGAGATCCGCTTGAAATAGCCTTCGATATCCTTGTGCGAATAGGCCTGCCCGCTGATTCCATCTACATAAAAATGGATCTTCTCGCTGGGGTGGCCCTTGTAAGTGAGGGGATCGTAGTCGGAATGATAAAATGCGATCACCATCTGCTTGGGGATGTTGATGATCTTCGCATGTATGTCCAGCAGTTCGCACATCACCTGGTAGATGATGCCGTTGCTGATCGCATTGCCTTTCTTTGACGACAGGACCTTGTGGATAAAAAACTCATCAGGATGGGTATAGTTCACCTCTACGCCTTTGAGGTTATAATAATTATATATAATGCTGGAAAGCACATTGGCCTGTTCCAGCGGGGTGAGAAAACTATTCAGTTCCAGCCATACGTTGCGCCGGATCTTTTCAATGTCCTGCAATACCGGTGTGGTGTGGAGATCCGGGTATTGGAACTTGGCTACGAGCAGGGCGCCGAACAGCAGGTCGTGGTAGGCGCCATCACGCCATTCGGAGAGGTCATGGGTAAGGTCAGTATAGTGCAGCCGGTGTATCAGCATTTCTATCCTTTCCTGCACATCCTCGCTGAGCGTGTTTTCCCACAGGTTCTCCAGGTTGGGAATGATATTCCGGCCCAGGTGTACCAGCCGGTTGGAAACGGTAGAAAAAACTTCTTCATCCGGATCGTCGATCAGGGTAAACAGGGCATTCAGTTCTGTGGTCGGCTGCATCATGTAGTAACGGGAAATTCTTCTTGATCTGATGTTCAAACTAAAATATATTTCTGCACAGTGCTACCATCAAGTTATTCCAATTATGTGGAAACATAAGGGACCGCCGATGCAATGTTTTGCAAAATGTATCGTTCCCCGGCTGTGGCGGCCCCGTCGGTCAATATTAACAGACGCTCCCCGGAATTTGGCCTACCTTGTGGGCGTTTTAACAGCTTTATTATTTATGTCCGTTTCATCCGTCATACCCAAGTTTCCCGTCGTTACTAAATCATTGCATTCAGAACTAAGGCAAAAAGTGCAGCAGTATTTTGATGAAACGGGTAAAGCGGCAACCGGTAACCTCACTTTATTTACCAAGGCCATCGTACTGGTGAGCTTATTCACCGTAGTTTACCTGCACCTGATCCTTTTTACGCCCGCCTGGTATTTTGCTTTGGGAGAGTGCGTTCTGCTGGGCGCACTGATCGCCTCCATCGGTTTCAATGTGATGCACGATGGAAGCCACGGCAGTTTCAGCAAATACAAATGGAAGAACAAACTGGCCACTTATTCACTGAATATGCTGGGTGCCAACCACTTTCTGTGGAATATGAAGCACAATATCATCCACCACAGCTTTACCAATATCGACGGGGTGGATGATGATATCGAGATCGGCATCCTGATGCGGATGGCGCCGGGGCAGAAACGCCTCTGGGCACACCGGTTCCAGCATTTCTATTTCTGGTTTCTCTACATGTTACTGTATGTATTCTGGATATTCTTTACAGACTACCAGAAATATTTCCTGAAACGCATCGGAGACATCCCTCTGAAGAAAATGGAATTCAAGGACCACCTGTCTTTCTGGCTCACCAAGGTCTATCACGGCGCCGTATTTATCGTGATACCGATATTGTGCGTTGGATGGTTTGCCTGGCTGATGGGCTTCCTGCTGATCAGCTGCGTATCGGGCTTTATACTCAGCATCGTGTTCCAGCTCGCTCATACCGTAGAGCACACCGGGTTCCCTGTGGCGGATGCCGAGAGCAATAAATTACCAGACGAGTTTGCCACGCACCAGATCAAGACCACGGCCAATTTCGCCACGCAGAACAAACTCGTCAGTTGGTTTGTGGGCGGACTGAACTTCCAGATCGAGCATCATCTCTTTCCTAAAATATCACACGTTCACTATCCCGCCATCAGCGCGATCGTAAGAAAAGTGTGCAAGGAATACCAGCTCCAGTATATAGAGTACCCGACTATGCGGAGCGCTATTGCGGCACATGTTCGCTTCCTGCGCACGATGGGCAAGTACGATTAATTTGGAGTGATGTCATCTGAAATGTCTTCGGAATTTTTGCCTGTGGTGTAATTCCCCTGCCAGTTTCCTATTTTTTTCTTCTCGGCACCTTCTTCGGCGGGTTCGCTTTCAATTCCTCCATGACCGCCTTCACTTCCTCGATGGTGAGATTGGCCACGTTTTCCTGCTGTTGTTTGTTGAGCTTGTAATTGCGCAGGCCCTGCTTGATATAAGGACCGTATGGACCGCGAAGCAACTGTATCTTTTCCTTTTCGAATACCTTGATGGTGCGCTCGTCCTTTGCCTTCCTTTTCTCCTCGATCATGGGCGCCACTTCTTCCAGTGACACGGTATAAGGGTCCATTTCCTTGTTGAGTGAATAGAATTTTTTGTCGTGCGCGGCATATGGGCCAAAGCGCCCGATGTTCACGCTTACGTCGAGGTCCTCGAACTGGCCCAGGTTGCGGGGCAGCTTGAACAGCTCCATGGCCTCATCCATGGAAATGGTCTCAATGCTCTGGTTGGGCTTCAGTTTTGCAAACTTCGGTTTATCCTCTTCATTGGAAGAATCGCCGATCTGCACCATCGGGCCATAACGACCCATGCGTGCGATCACTTTTTTACCCGTTACAGGATCGGTTCCCAGTTCACGTTCACCTTTGGCGCGCTCCGCCGTTTCCAGGGTATGCTCGATGGTCAGGTGAAAAGGCTTGTAAAACCCGTCGATCATATCGCTCCAGCGCATTTTTCCTTCCGCGATCTCATCGAACTCTTCCTCAATGCGGGCCGTAAAGCCATAATCCATCACCTTCTCAAAATGCAGCTTCAGGAAGTCCGTTACCACCATGCCCAGGTCGGTCGGGAACAGTTTCGACTTTTCCGCGCCGGTGTTTTCGCTGATCACTGTTTTTTCAACGGTATTATTCCGGAGTTTCAACAGGTTTACCTGCCGTTTTACCCCTTCTTTGTCGCGTTTTTCAACGTAATTTCTCTTGACGATGGTGGAGATGGTGGGGGCATAGGTTGAGGGCCGGCCAATGCCCAGCTCCTCCAGCTTTTTCACCAGCGAAGCTTCCGTATAACGGGCAGCCGGGCGGGTGAATTTCTCGGTGGCGCTCATCTCTTTGAAATCCAGCTCCTGGCCCGCTTTCAAAGGTGGCAACATACCTTCTTCATCCTCTTCATCTTCCTCATCCTTTCCTTCGAGGTACACTTTCAGGAAGCCGTCGAACTTCATCACTTCCCCGTTGGCCGACAGCAGGTCCTTTACGGTAGATACCTGTATCCGTGCGGTGGTCTTTTCAAACTCGGCATCGCTCATCTGCGAAGCGATCGTTCGCTTCCAGATCAGCTCATACAGCCTGCGTGAATCGGCATCCTCTACGGTGCGCTCATTTATATACGTTGGCCGGATCGCTTCATGCGCCTCCTGGGCACTTTCGTTCTTGTTCTTGAATTTGCGGGCCTGGTGGTATTCCTTCCCGTAGCTCTGGCTGATCTCGCCGCTGATGTCTCCCAAGGCTGTATCGCTCAGGCTCACGCTGTCGGTTCGCATGTAAGTGATCTTACCGCTTTCATACAGGCGTTGCGCCAGCAGCATGGTCTTGCTGACCCCATAGCCCAGTTTGCGGGAAGCTTCCTGCTGCAGGGTAGAGGTCGTGAAGGGTGCGGCCGGACTGCGTTTGGCGGGTTTTACCACCACTTCGCTCACGGTATATACGGCACCCTTGCAATTCTCGAGAAAGGTCTCGGCCTGTTGCGGCGTATTCACTTTGGATGGCCCGTCTGCCTTGAAGTTCACCTGTTTTTTATTGATATCAGGCGCCGCGAATGTGGCCTCAATTTTATAGCTGCTTTCGGGTTTGAACTGGTTGATCTCGCGTTCCCGTTCCGCGATCAGGCGTACGGCAACGCTCTGTACGCGGCCAGCGCTCAGGCTGCGCTGCATACCGATCTTGCGCCACAATACCGGGCTTAGTTCAAAGCCCACCAGCCTGTCGAGCACCCGGCGCGCCTGCTGCGCATTCACCAGGTCCATATTGATCAGGCGTGGTTTCTCCACCGCTTTTTTGATGGCCGGCGCCGTAATTTCATGAAATACAATTCGTTTGGTAGAAGCGGGATCCAGGCCCAGCACCTCCGACAAATGCCAGCTGATGCTTTCTCCTTCGCGGTCCTCATCCGAGGCCAGCCATACTTCGCCGGATTTCTTGGCCAGCGCCTTCAGCTCTTTTACCACTTTTGCCTTCTCCTCCGGAACAATATACCGGGGCTGGTAGTGGTTGTTCAGGTCGATACCCATATCGCCCTTGTCCAGGTCGCGGATATGCCCGTAACAGCTCTTTACCTCAAAATCGGCACCGAGGATCTTTTCAATTGTTTTGGCTTTTGCAGGTGATTCTACGATCAATAAGTTCTTTGCCATCCGCTTTCGGGCCCGTTTTTTTTACATTTTTCGAAGAAGGGTGATCACACTAACCGGTATGCCCCGGTCACCCGAAATGGTGTCCATAGGCGGTGCAATATTAGTTTAAACCGTTAAATCACAAAAAATCTTGAAAAGCAGTGGGTTGCGCGAATGTGGGTAAAAAGATCGAATGGATGCTGATTAACAGCTTCTTATCGCTAAAAAGGTTTCTCCGGCAGGAAGTCTTTCGGGGAGCAGCCGAAGATCTTTGCCAGTTCATTGATATGGTTGAGGTTGTATTTCGCGCGGTAATTGGGGTTTTCCACATCGCCGATAAAACCGATTGATACATCCAGCCGGTAAGCGAGCTCTTTCTGCGAAAATTTCCGCTCCTGCCGCATCTTTCTCACCACATCGATGATATGCTGTTCGATGGGAGTGTGACTGGCCGTGTCCATAAAAATCCTTTGCGCAAATAATCATCAGGCATAAAAAACTTTCATACGCACAGGTACGTGTATTATATTTATTGCGGTCCCGCACCTGGTAACGGAATCCTCTTTTTTAACCCATAAAAAAAGGCATATGAAAGTGGCATTGATCGGTCAGGGCAGCAATGGAGAATGTATCCGGCAATGGCTGGAAAGACGGCAGGTCAGCATCATCGGCAGTGCTGATACAGTACCGGACATCTATATACTACTGGCTACGGGCAGGGAACTCGTGGAGCAGGCGCAGCGGCTGCCGGCAAATGACCGCCCTGTGTTCCATACGGATGGTCTGCAGTCGAAGGACCTTCTTCAAAATGCTTCTCATTATGGTATATTATGGCCGCTGCAATTTGGTACGGGTGAACGCTCGCCGACGCTGGTACTGGACGCCAGCTCGGCCACGGCATTGCAGCTGCTGCACCGGCTGGCAGCAGCTCTCGGCGCCACCACGGCGGTCATGGGGCAGGAGGAGAGGCGCAGAATGCACCTGGCAGCCATTGTGGCAATACATTTTACCGACCATCTCCGCGCCCTGGCACAGGATTTCTGCGCCAGCGAAGGAATGGATTTCGAGTTGCTTCGCCCGGCCATCGGGAGCGCCGCGCTCAACCGGGCTCACCGCCCGGCCGAATACAGCAGGCAATTCGAAGGTTTTGGCGATCCATCGATCGTAAACAGACACCTGGCGCTCCTGGAAATGCATCCCTATCTCAAACGCCTCTACCTGCGGTTCACCAATAGTTCCATGGGATGGGCAGCGCCCGCCCGCTGACTTGCCAGCCTCACGTAAAAAAGAATCCCCGCCGGATGAACCAGACGGGGACCTTATGAGCAAGCAACCGAATAAACAGGTTTGAAAAAGAAGATGACACAAATTAGGAAAATTCCCTTAAAACAAACAAAAGTTAGTTAGTTTGGCGAAAACTGCCTGCATTTTCAAAACGGACCCGTTTAACAGGTATTTTTGCATCCGAATTCGAGATATGTACGCGATAGACATCAAATTTGAACAAAAAGGAATGGAACCTGTTAGCCTGGCTGGTATCAAAGCGGGCGACAGCCTCCTGGAGATACTGCTGGCAAACGATATTGAGCTGCATCACAACTGTGGCGGCGTCTGCGCCTGCAGCACCTGCCATCTCTACCTTGAAAAAGGCCAGGAATTTATCGAAGAGATCAGCGACAAGGAGGAGGATTTTGTGGATCGCGCCGTCAACCCCCGGATCAATTCGAGGCTTGGCTGTCAGTGTGTGCTGCAGGAAGGATCCGGGCGCATTGAGGTACGGTTGCCCGACCAGACGCAGTTCCTGGGCGAATAATGTTGATACGATTTGAGCCATTCAAACACCAAGACCCACATGAACCAATTTGAGCCGCCTATTCACTGGAACGATTATGAGGACATTGCCATGAAACTGCATGAACGTTTTGGCGATGACTTCGGGGAATCGAAGATATACCGCCTCCGGTTCACCGACCTGCTGGAATGGGTGCTGCAGATCCCGAATTTCGCCGGTACGCGTGAGCAGAGCAATGAAGGGCACCTGGAAATGATCCAGAGCAGCTGGGTATATGAATGGCGCGATAACCAGAAATAATCCGCGCGAATGAACCTCTTCAACCTGTTTCAAAACGTTACCACTTTCGTGCTGGATGTAGACGGCGTGCTCACAGACGGCAGCCTGCTGGTAATGCCCGGCGGTGTAATGGCGCGGAGAATGAATATCAAAGACGGTTATGCGCTGCAACTTGCGGTCAAAAAAAATTACCGGGTGGTTATTATCTCCGGCGGGAATGCTCCCGAAGTAAAGGAGCGGCTGGAGAAACTGGGAGTGCATGAGGTCTATATGAATACTACTGACAAACCGGGCATACTTCGCCAACTGTTGGAAACGCAACATCTCCCCGCAACAGAAATATTATTTATGGGCGATGATATACCCGATCTGGCCGCCATGCAGCTGGCCGGGGTGCGTTGCTGCCCCCAGGATGCCATAACCGAGATAAAATCCATTTCGCAATATATATCGCCGGTGAAAGGAGGAGAGGGTTGCGTACGCGAAGTGATTGAAAAAGTGATGAAACTGCGGGGCGACTGGTCAGAAGACGCCACCATTGCCGCACGGTAACAGTTGCCATTCCTATAACAAATTCTTTTTTTTGAGGATCATAGCCGCTTTTTTCAGATTAGCCCGATGGACCAACCTGGTGTTCATTATGCTTACACAGCTGCTGTTTCAGTATGCCGTGTACCGAGTGATCTATGCGGGTAACACGTCGCCCGGAGAAACACGCAGCTTCTACCTGCTGCTGGCGGCGGGGGCCTGCATCGCTGCGGGGGGTTATATCATCAACGACTATTTCGATCTCGATATCGACCAGGTGAACAAACCCGACCGGGTGATCGTGAACACCATCATCAGCCGGCGCTGGGTCATACTCTGGCACCTGATACTGAGCATTGTTGGAATGACGCTCAGTTTTTATGCGGTGCCATTGATTGGTTACTGGCCGGTGGTCCTCGGCAATATCGCTTCGGTGGTATTGCTCGTGATCTATTCCACTGCGCTGAAGAAAAAATTGCTGGTGGGCAATGTGCTCATATCGCTGCTGACCGCCTGGGTCATCGGCGTGATCTTTCTCTCGAAGATCGACCTGGGCGAGATCGGCCGGCACGGCCCCGATGCCCGTTTTTCCCGTCTTTTCAGGCTCACCGTTCTGTACATGGCATTTGCTTTTATTATTTCACTGGTGAGGGAAGCGGTGAAAGACATGGAGGATATGGAGGGAGACAGGAAATACGGTTGTCGCACGATGCCGATCGTATGGGGGCTCACCGCCGCGAAAGTTTTCACCGGCGTGTGGCTGGCGGTGCTCGGCGCCGCAGTGGCGATCATGATACTGTACGTGCTCCAGCTGGGCTGGTGGTGGAGCGTCGTCTACTGTGTCGTCGGCATTTTTATTCCACTGGTCTGGATCTGCCGAAAACTGTTCGATGCCCGAACGCCCGCCGAGTTTCACCGGCTGAGCAGCGCGATCAAGCTGGTAATGCTCGCGGGCATCGTTTCCATGATCTTTGTATCCCTCTACCATTAATTGCATCCTGCCAATCTGAAATACATGCGTTCCATCATTCTTGCTTCACAGTCGCCCCGGCGCAAGCAGCTTCTTGAATGGGCTGAAATACCTTTTGAGGTGTGGCCCGCCAATACCGATGAAACACATCCGGCCGGGATGGCCGTAGAAGAGATCCCCGTTCACATAGCGCGTGGAAAAGCCCTGGCCATCGCTGCCAAAAAAGGGGAGCAGGCCGCGTCCATTCCCATTCTCGCCGCCGACACGATCGTGGTGCTGGACAATGTCATCATGAACAAGCCGGCCAACCGCCAGGAAGCCATCAATATGCTTTCCGCGCTTTCGGGGCGGCAGCACCGCGTGATCACGGGTATTGTGATCCTTTACCGGGGAAAAGAAACCGCTTTTTACGACGTAACATTCGTGGAATTTCACCCACTTCGTTCGGGGCAGATAGAATTTTATGTGGATAAATACCAACCCTACGACAAGGCCGGCGCATATGCGATCCAGGAATGGATCGGCGTCACCGGCATTAAATCCATCACCGGCGATTTTTACAATGTCATGGGCCTGCCCGTGAGCCGGATCATCCAGGCACTGGAAAAGATCACCCATTGATGCCTTAGGTATCGCCTCCGAAAAGAACTATCTTCAAAACGCATATCCCTTCATAGCTCATTCTTACAGCTATGACGGAACAACTTCTGCAATTCATCTGGCAATACCGTTACTTCAATGTGGCGGAACTCCGCACCGAACAGGGCGAGCCGGTCATTGTTGAACGTGCTGGCCTCTTCAATCGTAACCAGGGGCCCGATTTCCTCGAAGGGGCGGTTCGTATCGGCGGCGTGCTGCTGGTGGGGAACATCGAACTGCATATCCGCTCTTCAGACTGGAACCGGCACGGTCATTCTGCCGACACCAACTACCGCAATATTATCCTGCACGTGGTATGGGAACATGATACGGAGATACGTTCGGGCGGCCTGTTGCTCCCCGTACTGGTACTCCAGCCGCGGGTGGCCAAACTGCTGCTGCACCGCTATTACCATGTGATGCAATTGCCGGGCACTATTCCCTGCCGGTCCTTTCTTCCCGCTCTCGCACCGGTGGAATGGACTGGCTGGAAAGAGCGCCTGCTTGCGGAACGTCTCGAAGCAAAAGCGGCCCATATCCTGGGCCGCTCCGGGTCTGGCGGGCTGCACTGGGAAGAGATCGCCTGGCACCAGTTGGCGGGCGGTTTCGGGATGCGGGTGAATGCATTTTTCCTGGAAGAAGTAGCGCGAAGCATTCCGTTGAACGTACTTGCCAGGCACCGGCAGAGCATTCAGCAGCTGGAGGCACTGCTGCTGGGGCAGGCCAACCTGTTGCAGGGCCGGATCTCCGGTGTATATGCGCACCAGCTGCGAAAGGAACATGCTTTCCTGAAAGCGAAATATTCGCTCGCGACGGTGGCGGGCAAGCCCCATTTCCTTCGCATGCGTCCTGCGGGATTTCCGACCATCCGGCTGGCGCAGCTGGCGATGCTGGCGTACCGGCATGCACATTTTTTTTCTTCCCTGCGGGAGATAAAGGAACTCCGCGATATGCGAAACTGGCTCGAGGTGGAAGCGGGCGAATACTGGAACCATCATTACCGCCTGGGTGAAGAAAGCAGCTACCAGGTAAAGGGGCTGGGCTCCGCGATGGCCGATACCATCCTCATCAATGCCGTCGTTCCCGTGTTGTTTGCGTATGGCTGGCATCAGCAGGACGCGGCGGTAAAAGAAAAAGCGATCGCCTGGCTGCTCGAACTCCCGGCAGAGAACAATTCCGTGACCCGGTGCTGGGAGAGGGAGGGCATTCGCTCGGCCAGTGCGATGGATTCGCAGGCACTGATCCAGCTGGCGAATCATTACTGCGGGGAAAAACATTGCCTGCGTTGCGCCGTGGGAAACAAGATCCTCGGAACCGTACGGTAAGTCTACCAGTGGAAATGGATATCGAGGCGGATATCGGGATGAAGGCTTTTTTCTACCGGGCAGTTGCGGGCAATCCGCTCCAGTTGTTCTTTCTGATCGTCGGTTGCCGTAAAGGCCGGTGTGAAGAACAGGTCAGCCTTGATACCCGCCACTCTCCGGGGGGAGTCGGTGCTCATGGTCTTGGTGATCTCGATCCGCGTATCGCGGAAATCGAGCTGCATATCCGCGGCGCGGATCGCCATGGTGGTGATCATGCAGCTGCCGAGCGAGGTGGCCAGGAGGTCGGTCGGCGAAAAACGTTCTCCCTTGCCATGATTGTCTGTAGGGGCGTCATTCTCTATGACCGTGCCGCTTTGTAAATGTGTTAATTCTGTTCGTAAATCGTTCCGGTACACCACTATTGAGGTCATAACACGTAAATTTCCTATAAATTTACACCCAACTAATGAATCTATGGTGAAGAAGATTTATTTGCTCGCGCTGATGGCCGCACCGCTGTTCCTGGCAGCACAAACCCAGCCGCCGGTCAGCAAACAGCAAAAACAGGCAGAGCGTCGCGAACATATCAACCAGCTGATCAAACAGGAAGAAGAGGGCGCACTGATCTACCAGAAACAAAGCGCTTTTGGCATCAAGCTCAATACGGATGGCTACGGAATTTTTTATGAGCATGGCAAGTACAAGACGATCACCAAAACAAGCATCTGGTGGGCCGAACTTGGCGAGCGTAAAAACCCCAAAGAAGAAAAACTGACCAAGGGCTCACTATTGTTCCCGGGCCTCGCCGTGGGTAACCCCTTCATCTACGGAAAGGAAAATAATTTCTACTATCTGAAATTCGGCATTGGTTCCCAGATGCTGATCGGGGGCAAGGGCAACAAGAATGGAGTAGCTGTGACCGCGATCTACGGAGGCGGTCTCAGCCTCGGAATGCTGAAACCGTATTATATACAGATACAGGACCCCAGTACCGGTGAGGTAAAAGACATTAAATACACGGGTAATGACAGCACTTTCCTGGACCCGTCTGTTGTGATTGGCGCCTCGAGCTTTGGTAAAGGGTTCAGCGAGATCAAATTTGTGCCCGGAGCACATGTTCGCACCGCGCTGCGATTCGATTATGGCAGGTACAATGAAATACTGTCTGCCATTGAGGTGGGCCTCAATGCGGAATATTATACGCAGGCCATGCCCATCATGGTGCTGAACAAGCCCGAGCATTTTTTCTTCAATGCGTATGTTGCCCTTACCTTTGGCCGGCGCAAATAAACACGGATCGAAAAGGAGCTTTTATTCCTGCTGACCGTGCGCAGAATTTATTAAGCCATGCACGAATTACCCGTTCTCACACCACCGCCCGCCCGAACCAAAAAGCCGGACTGGCTGCGCGTGAAATTACCGATCGGGGAGAGCTACAAACATGTTCGCGGGCTGGTAGACACCCATAAACTGCATACTATCTGCGAGAGCGGAAATTGCCCCAATATGGGTGAATGCTGGGGCGCCGGTACGGCTACCTTCATGATATTGGGAAATGTCTGCACGCGCAGCTGCGGCTTTTGCGCGGTGGCAACCGGGCGGCCCGGCGCGGTAGACTGGGATGAGCCGCAGCGCGTAGCCGAGGCCATCCACCTGATGAAAGTAAAACATGCGGTCATCACTTCTGTTGACCGGGATGAACTCAAAGACGGAGGTTCTATTATCTGGTACAATACGATCAAGGCAGTCAAGGCGCTCAATACAGATACCACGCTCGAAACACTGGTGCCCGATTTCCGCGGCAATGAAGAGCAGATCGCGCGGATCGTTGAGGCGGCGCCCGAAGTGGTGAGCCATAATATGGAAACCGTGGAAAGGATCACCCGGCAGGTTCGCATACAGGCCAAATACCGTCGCAGCCTCGAAGTGTTGCGTCTCCTGAAGCAGGGCGGCATGCGCACCAAGACCGGCATGATGCTCGGCCTCGGTGAAACAAAAGCAGAGGTGGTTCAGAGCATGCACGATATCGTGGCTACCGGTTGCGATGTGCTCACCCTGGGCCAGTACCTCCAACCCACAGCAAAGCACCTGCCCGTTCAGCGCTTTGTGCATCCCGATGAATTCGCGGAACTGCGCGAGACCGGTTACCGCATCGGTTTTGACTACGTGGAAAGCGGCCCGCTGGTCCGGTCTTCGTACCATAGCGAAAAGCACGTGATCCCCGGGTACGGCAGAAGCCTCTGGCAACAATAACCCTCACCCTATACGTCGCCATATGCGCTGGTGTATCCTTTTTTTACTCACTCCCTTTCTATCAAACTCCCAGGTAAACTGGAAAAACGTGGACACTGCCTTCGCGCCATTGCCGAACGGCCTGCACGTTTTTTATTCCAATGACAGCATCGAAGGAAAGCCCAGCATTGCCTACTATCTCAGCGCTGAACTGAAAGAGAAACACTTTGATTTTACCACGCAGGTGGGCAATGGCAAGCGCTACACGCCCGCGCAATATTTTGCAACGGAGGCAAACCCTGTTGTTGTAGTGAATGCCGGATTTTTCGAGTACGCGCACAACAGCAACCTGAACGTGGTGATGAAAGACGGGAAAATGCTGGCGTATAACAGCCACGATATTCCCGGCAGGGGCAAGGATACATTTACTTATGTACATGCGTTCTATAGTGCGCTCGGCATTTCGCGCAAGCGGCAGGCCGATGTGGCCTGGGTGTTTACGGATTCATCTCAGCCATACCCGTTGGCGATGGAAGAACCATTGCGTTCTTTCCGCGATTCAATACAGGGATTGAGCAGCGAACATTTTCGGGAATATGCTGCTGCTTCCGGCATCAGGGATATCAGCGAATGGAAAATGGAAACCGCGGTAGGCGGGGGTCCGTCCTTGCTGAAGGATGGAGAAATAAACATCACCAACGAAGAAGAAAAAAAATTCAATGGCAAGGCGATCAATGACCGGCATCCGCGTACTTGTATGGGATATACGCGCGATGGCAAGCTGATCATTCTTGTGATCGAAGGCCGGCATCCGGGCAGGGCAGAAGGCGCCACGCTGGGGCAGGAAGCGCGCATATTGAAAGACATCGGTTGCCGCGAAGCGCTGAACCTCGATGGCGGCGGCAGCAGTTGTTTGCTCGTGAACGGAAAGGAAACGATAACGCCTTCCGAGAAAGGAGAAGAGCGGCCGGTGCCGTCGGTGTTTATGATCAAAAGGCAATAAGCCCAATATTTTTTAAGCTGATTTAAATGTACATTGCCCTGCAGCCGGACCGGCATGCGGTGTAGTGTAGACGAAGCGAGTAACTGCATAGGAGACGGCATTCGCCTGTCTTTCTTTTTTTTAAACCTTTATCCCATACCTTATGCAAATCGGCAGGATATTTTTGACCGGGTTGATTTTGACGGCCCTGTGTGGATGTACTGGTAAAGACTCGCACACTGTGACCATTACCGGCTACCTCCGGGATTTCAAACGTGGCGACTCTGTAACTTACTACCTTCCTGTCGATGGATATTCCAATTTCCGATTATACAAACGAACGCCCGTTCTGAATGATTCAGGGTTGTTTGTTCTGCGCGGTGAACTTGATACCACTGGCTTTATCAAGATACAAACACGTTCCAACCGGATATACATATTGGCCAGTGCAGGTGATCAGATCAAGCTAAAGGAGAACGTTACGCAGTTAAATGGTAAGCTAGATTTTCCTGTATCCTTTCAGGGAAATAACTGGCAGGCCCTTACGGTGTACAATGACCTGAATCGGGATATCATGGCAAAGTTTGTCTTTGCGGAAGGATTGTTACAAAGAAAATTTGCCCACGGATGTAATTTTTATGACTCCCTGCTCTCGGGCATTAACGAATATCTGCGGCCATTGGAGGCATTAAAGGAAAAAGGGGATATATCTCCATTGTATTACAATGTGATCAAAAGAGACATGACTGCCATTATGTTCCATCACCTGATAAGGAACCTGTCGCTCATTAAAGAGAATAACAGCTGGATGGATGATCGCACGGTCAACGATGTCCGGCAATTAATTCGAATGAGGTATCTAACCGAGGTTATTAACAAAGACCCTTACCTGCTAAAGGCGAATTTCGGGCAAGCCATCGTATCTGATTTTGAAGACGCCTGCAGGGATGGGCTTCAGAATGGAGGATACCCTGTTCAGGATACTTTTTTGTATAACCATGGAAATGTTTACCGGTATGCATCCCGTCTGAATAATGAGTGGGGTAAATTTGAGTGGGGAAGTATATTGGTAACCGAGGCAATAGGACGCGGGGGTGAAATTCAGTTCGATAGCATATTCAACTATTATAAAAAGAAGTATCCCGGTGCTGCCTACACAAAATTGATCGATACCTTTTTACAGCACCAGCAGAACACCACTGCCGACGCAACGACAAATCATATTGACAGCAACTTAATCCACATTGTTGATTCTTCCCGCAAGATTAAAAGCCTGGAAAAATTGATGACGAATTTCAAAGGCCGTCCCGTAATGATAGATCTTTGGGCTACCTGGTGCATGCCCTGTAAACAGGAGTTCGCTTTTAAAAACCAGGTTGCAGGGATATTAAAAGACCTCAATGCGGATCTGCTGTATGTTAGTATTGACGATAAAGCCTTTAAAAAGCAGTGGGTCAATGATATTTATCAATTGGGCCTGGCAGGATACCACGTCAATGCCAGTGCGGAACTGCAACGCGATATCGCCTGGGAGGTATATCATATTACCAACAACCGGATGCTGATCCCACGCTATATTCTCTTCGATGCCAATGGAAGGCTGGTGAATGATAGTTTACCGCGTCCCAGCAATTCGCCGTCATTGAAAAAGATACTGATGCAAGAGCTGCATCCTATTTCAACTCCCAACCCAACGCGCTCGCACCCAGTATCGCCGCATCAGCCTCTTTCAACTCACTGAACAGCAGTTTTACCTTATTGCGGAAAATCGGCAGCACATTTTCTTCCATGTGCTTTCTCGTTGGATCCAGCAACAGGTTGCCCGCCTTGCAAAGGCCGCCGAACAGGATGATCGCCTCGGGAGAAGAAAACATCACGAAGTTCGCCAGTGCCTTCCCCAGTATCTCGCCCGTGAACCGGAACACTTCTCTTGCAAGGGTGTCTCCCTTTCGTGCGCAATCGTCAACTATTTTACTGTCTATTTCTTCGGGATCGTAGTTCCTTAATAAAGAATCCTGCGCAGGTTGCTGTGCGAGCATTTCGAGTGCCGTCAGCCGCACACCGGTCGCAGAACAGTATACTTCCAGGGAGCCATGCGCACCCGTTCCCGTGTGCAGCCGCCCGCCCGGAATAATAATCGTATGACCCAGTTCCCCCGCAAAGCCATCGTGTCCGTAGATCAGCTGGCCATTGGCAACGATCCCACTACCCACACCCGTACCCAGCGTGATCATGATAAAATCTTTCATGCCTCGCGCCGCGCCGTACATCATTTCACCCACTGCCGCCGCATTGGCGTCGTTAGTGAGCGCCGCCAGCACGCCGAACCGCTCTTTTATCATAGCGGCGACGGGAACGATGCCCTTCCAGCTCAGGTTCGGTGCATATTCGATGGTGCCGCTGTAAAAATTTCCATTCGGCGCGCCGATCCCGATCCCTTTAATATATTCTTTGCCACCCGCCTGCTCGATGGCCGGCAGAATCGCCTGGTGCAGCGCGTCCATATAATCGTTTACCAGCGGATATTTTTTGGTGGAGAGGGCGCCGCGGTAGCGGATCGAGCCCCTGTGATCGACGATCCCGAACACGGTATTGGTGCCCCCGATGTCGATACCAATAGCAAACTGTTTTGCAGGGTCAACCCCCATAAGATTTGTTTGTTTAAAGATATGGGCTAACATCCGGTCACAAAAATTATGTGGCCGAGGCTGCATTTCCCTCCGGTAAAAACTTTGCCATATATGACAATTGTTTTTTAAGTTGAGACCCTAAAACAGATTGCATGGCCGTTCCCCAAAAGAAAAGTTACCTCTCCGCCTTTTTGATCATCGCCGCTCTTTTTTTCATTTTTGGCTTTGTGACCTGGGTCAATGGTACGCTCATACCGTACCTGAAGATCACCTGCGAGCTGAAGAGCAATTTTGAATCGTACCTGGTAGCCACCGCTTTTTTTATAGCCTATACGGTTATGGCCATTCCGTCTTCTTACGTATTGCGCAAAACAGGATATATAAAAAGGGCATGTCGCTCGGTCTCGCCGTGATGGCGGTGGGAGCGATCCTGTTTATCCCGGCGGCACAGGGGCGAAATTACCCGCTGTTCCTGGTGGGACTGTTCATTATCGGTACCGGTCTTACCATCCTTCAAACCGCTTCCAACCCTTATGCCGCGATCATCGGGCCCATCGAGAGCGCCGCTTCGCGGATCAGCATACTGGGCATCTGTAATAAAGTGGCAGGGATACTGGCCGGGTTGATCTTCGGAAGCATTGCACTAAAGGACGCCGACAAGCTCCTCGAGCAAATGAAAACCATGGACCCTGCCGCCCGCAATGCGACGCTGCAGGACCTCTCGCAACGGGTGGTGAACCCTTATATTATTATTTCCATTGTGTTGGTATTGCTGGCCGTGGCCGTGTATTTCTCATCCCTCCCAGAAATAAAAGACGACGCGGAAGTAACCGACAGCGAAGGCAATGTGGTCGAAGACAGGTCCGGTATCCTCCGGTATCCCCACCTGCTGCTCGGCGTCCTTGCCATTTTTGTGTACGTAGGGGTGGAAGTAATGGCGGGCGATACCATCATCAGTTATGGCAAATCGCTGGGCATCCCGTTGGCAACGGCACGTTATTTCACGCAGGGCACACTGGGATGTATGCTTGCAGGCTACCTGCTCGGCATTGCCCTCATACCCAAATTCATTTCACAACAGAAAGCGCTGAGGATCGCCGCGATACTCGGCACTCTTTTCGTAATAGTGGCGGTATGCGGCTCCACCTATGTATCCATTGTCTTTATTGCCCTGTTGGGGTTTGCCAATGCCATCATGTGGCCTGCTATCTGGCCATTGGCCATCACAGGCCTGGGGCGTCATACAAAAATGGGCAGCGCGTTGCTGGTGATGGGTATTGCGGGCGGGGCCATCCTTCCCCCGTTGTACGGTAAACTCTCCGAAATAGTTTCGATCGGCTCCCAGAAAGCTTACTTAATAATGGTACCTTGTTACCTGTATATCCTCTACTATTCGGTGACCGGTTACCGGGCTGGTCTTGATAAAAAAAGATAGCCTGCGGCCGGAAAAAGAAAGCACCTAATCACAAGCTACATGGAGATCATACACCTCAGCGCCGAATGTTATCCCGTGGCAAAAGCGGGCGGCCTGGGTGACGTGGTTGGCGCACTGCCCAAGTACCAGTGCCTCGCAGGCCACCACGCAAAAGTGGTCATGCCCATGTACCGCACGCGTTTCCTGTATGAACATGAATGGGACGTGGATTTCAAAGGGCATGGCCGGATGGGCGGCCGCCATTTTGAATACACCGTGATCAGGGAGAAAACCAACGTCCTGGGTTTTGATCTCTACCTGGTAGACATCAACGGGCTGCTGGACAGGGAGAAGATCTACGGGTACGATGACGACACCGAACGGTTCCTGGCATTCCAGCTGGCGGTGGCCGACTGGATGAACCACTGGGAGCACCGCCCGGAAGTAGTACACTGTCACGACCATCACACCGCCCTTTTCCCGTTCCTGCTGCAACACTGTTATGCTTTCCGCCAACTGGCGGGTATACCCACCGTTCTCACGATCCACAATGCACAGTACCAGGGGATCATGTCCTGGGATAAGATCTCTTATTTCCCCGGGTGGGACCAGTGGAAATGGGGATTGCTCGACTGGAACAAGCACATCAACCCGCTTGCCAGCGGCGTCCGGTGTGCGAACCGGGTCACTACGGTAAGCGACAGCTACCTGCAGGAACTGCGATACAGCGCCAATGGGCTCGAGAACCTGTTTGAATATGAAAAAGGCAAATGCGTTGGAATACTCAACGGTATCGATACGGAAGTATGGGACGCCATGACCGATCCCAACCTGGTGAAACCTTACCAGCTGCGGGAAGTCGCGGAGGGGAAACAGGCGAATAAAGAAGCCCTTTGTGAGCAGTTTGGTATCCGGGACCCTGAAAATCCGTTGTTTGTGTTCATCGGCAGGCTGGTCGGAGAAAAAGCCGCCGATATATTACCGGATGCGATCATGTCTATGTTATACACCCATACCGGCAAGCTTTCCGTTCTCGTGCTGGGCAGCGGCGAGCCGCATGTGGAATGGCAGCTGGAAGCCATGAACGAGCGGTTTACAGGTGTTTATCATGCAGTGATCGGCTACCATGAGAAGCTGGCCCACCAGCTGTATGCGGGGGCTGATTTCCTGCTCATGCCCAGCCGGGTAGAGCCCTGCGGCCTGAACCAGATGTATGCCATGCGGTATGGAACGATACCACTGGTCAGGAGTACCGGAGGACTGCAGGATACGGTCACGGATATCGGCGATCCCGAAGGGTTTGGCATCCGGTTTCAGCATGCCACCGTCGGCGATCTGTACCATGCAATGGAACGGGCCCTGAATCTGTATTCAGACAAGGAGCAAATGGAATGGATACGTAAATTTATGATGCAGATAGACCATAGCTGGGAAAGTACGGTAGACGAATATATGAGGGTGTACCAGTCCATTCAGTGAATCATGGGCATGCAGAATGGCGCGGCTGCCGTATGGTGTAAGAACAACATTGATCAAGAATTAAAACCTTCATATGCCTTCCATCTCACAATCCGTGGTTGCCGTTATCCTGGGTGGCGGCGCAGGTTCCAGGTTGTATCCTCTTACTGCCAGCAGGAGCAAGCCGGCCGTACCCATTGCCGGAAAATACCGGCTCGTAGATATACCTATCAGCAATTGCATGAACAGCAATATCAACCGCATGTTCATGCTGACACAGTTCAACTCCGCATCGCTCAACAAGCACATCAAGAATACTTATCACTTCAGTGCTTTCAGCACCGGTTTTGTAGATATCCTGGCGGCGGAGCAGACGCCGGACAATCCGGGATGGTTCCAGGGAACGGCCGATGCCGTACGTCAGTCGCTCCGGCATATTTCCAATCTTGAATTCGAGCACATCCTGATCCTGAGCGGCGACCAGCTATACCAGATGGATTTCGGGGAGATGATCGCGCGCCACGTAGAAAAAAAGGCCGATGTAACGATAGCGACGATCCCGGTGGTGGGCAGGGATGCTTCCGAGTTTGGTATCATGAAAACCGACAGCGACAGTCACATTACTTCTTTCATTGAAAAGCCTGCGGCGGAACTGCTGCCCGAGTGGGTCAGCGATACAGGAAAGGAAATGCAGCAGCAGGGGCGGGTTTACCAGGCATCCATGGGCATCTATGTGTTCAGCAAGCATGTACTGTATGATTTGCTGCGCGATGAATATCCCGATGCCACCGATTTCGGCAAGGAGATCATGCCGAACTGCATCGGCAAATACCGCATCGTAAGCCACCAGTACAATGGATATTGGACCGATATCGGGAACATCTACTCTTTCTATGAGGCCAACCTGGCATTGACGCTGGAGTTGCCGCCGTTCAACCTGTTCGATGACCACCATATCGTGTACACCCGTGCGCGCATGCTGCCGCCCGCAAAGATCAGCGGGACAACGCTCGAGAAGACGATCATCGCAGAAGGATCGATCATACAGGCGAGCAGGATAGAGCAAAGCGTGGTGGGCATCCGTGCGCGGATCGGCCATGGTACTACCGTCGTATGCACCTACATCATGGGGAATGACTACTATGAAACGCTGGAAGTGATGGCAGAGAACATGAGCAGGGGCGTTCCTAAGATCGGGATCGGTGAACGCTGCTATATCAAGAACGCCATCATCGACAAGAACTGCCGAATCGGCAATGACGTGCGCATCAACGGGGGCAAGCACCTTGAAAATGCGGATCACCAATTATATTCCGTAAAAGACGGCATTGTAGTGGTGAAGAAAGGCGCCATATTTCCGGATGGGTTTGTGATCTGAGAACGGATCGTTATTAATTTCTTTTTTCCATTTTAAATCGATTGCATGCTAGCCGCCAAACCAAGACTCTCTTTCTGGCAGATATTCAATATGAGCTTCGGCTTTATGGGCATCCAGTTCGGGTTTGCCCTGCAGAATGGCAATGCAAGCGGCATTCTGCGCAACTATGGCGCAGACGTAGAAAACCTTTCCTGGTTCTGGATCGCCGCGCCGCTGGTAGGATTGATCATACAACCCATCATGGGGCATTACAGCGATCATACCTGGACCAGGCTGGGCCGTCGCCGGCCATTCTTCCTGGCTGGTGCGCTTCTTTCCGCTACCGCTCTCATCTTCATGCCCAATGCCAATATCCTCGGGGCAATAGCCCCGCTGGTGCTCATCGGTGCCGGCTTCCTGATGATCATGGATGCCTGCTTTAACCTTGCAATGGAGCCGTTCCGCGCACTGGTAGCCGATAACCTGCCCGACTCGCAGCGCACGCTGGGCTTCTCAGTGCAGACCTTCCTGATCGGGATCGGCGCCGTAGCAGGGTCCTGGCTGCCTTATGCGCTTACCCACTGGCTGCACGTGTCTAACCAGGCGCCCGCAGGCGTTGTGGCACCCAATACCAAACTTGCTTTCTATATCGGCGCTTCGGTATTCATACTATCCATCCTGTGGACCGTATTCAAAACAAAAGAATACCCGCCTGCGGAATACGCGAAGTACCACGGCAAACAGGAGGAGGACCATCCGGGGCTGCTGTCTATCTTCAAAGACATACGGCGAATGCCCCGCACGATGAAACAGCTGGGCCTAGTGCAGTTCTTCAGCTGGTTCGCGCTCTTTGGCATGTGGGTATTCACTACCGACTCGATTGCCACGCATATTTTTCACCTGCCTGTGCAGGACAAAAGCTCACCGGCCTACCATGCGGCGCAGGACTGGACGGGCGTGATCTTCGGGGTGTATAACCTGGTGTCTGCCATTTACGCGCTGTTTTTGCCAAGGCTGGCGAAGAAGATCGGCCGTAAGCAAACGCACGCACTTTCGCTGGTCATCGGCGGTATCGGGTTGATTTCGTTCTTCTTTGCACCCAACAAGGAGTTCCTCATTTTTTCAATGGCCTGTGTGGGGATCGCCTGGGCAAGTATACTGGCCATGCCGTATGTGATCCTGTCAGGATCGATCCCTGCGGGCAAGATGGGCATCTATATGGGCATTTTCAATTTCTTTATCACCGTACCGCAGATCCTGAACGGAATTGTCGGCGGTCCCGTTGTAAAACATATTTACAATGACCAGCCTGTTTATGCCATTGTACTGGCGGGCGTTTTCCTGTTGTGTGCGGCGGTGAGTGTAGTGTATGTATACGACCCTGCGGCGATACGAATAAAAGAGGAAATGAAGATGCCGATCGGTACGATCGACTAAAAACACATGCCTCAGATCATGATCTGCCAGGTATCCCTGCTGCCTGAGCGGCCCCAGTCTTTCGTTGCTTTCTGTAACAATAACTTCAGTTCCTGGCAGCTCAGTTTTTTTCCTTTCTTCGGAGGTACCAGGTCCGTTTCTTTTACATCCGACAGCGTGAGCCGGGTGGCAAACCAGGTAGTATGCAGCCGTGGAACGGCGAGACCGAGTATCATTCCCGGAAGCCCGGTAAAACCCTCGGGTCCACCCGCAACAAGTATCTGGTCGGTGTAAAAGGCAACGATAAAAAGGGAGTCCATGATAACCGCAGTGGCCTTTCTACATTCCAGGCCTGCAATCGTCCTTGTTTCATTGGTGATCTTCCAATCGATTTTTTTCAGGCTGTCTACGACCAGGTAACCCGTACCGAACACATCTTTCTGGCTGGTAAAAGATTGATGGGTAATGTCGGAAAAAACAATATTCTGACTGGCCGGTCCTACGATCCAGTCCGGTGGTTGCTGTGCGGTCACCACTTCGCGCCCGGATTTAAAAAGCGTCTTGTTATTGGCAAAACTGAGATCGAAATAACTGGTCCTCACTTTGGGGATCGCTTTTTTTGATCGCATCGGTAAACATATTATCGCCCTCACCCGAGCTTTCTTCATTAAAGCGGTTCAGCAGGTTCTCCTGCTTTTCAAACTCTATATGCCCCTTATCAATAAATAGTTGCTGGGCATTGGTATTTACCGAAACGGCCGCACAAAAGAAACAGACTATATACTTCATAAGAGGTTATTTGGCGGCCGGAGCCAGTGGTGTGTTAGAGAAATTCCATACAAGGCTGATCATGAAATAGCGGCGGATCACACTATAGTTGTTCTCCGATATCACGTTGTTGGTGGCATACCGTGTGTAACCCTTGTTCTGATCGAGGATGTCATTGCCGCTGATCTTTATAAGGCCTTTGTCGCCCTTTAAAATTTTTCTTCCGATATAGGCATTCAGCAGGAATACATTGTTATTGTTGTCGAATATCTGTGTCTTCTGGCGCAACGTTATATTTCCGTCCATATTAAATTCAAACTTTGCGGGAAGAGTCAGGTTTAGTGAGTAGCGGTAAGTCTGCATCCAGTAGTTGTTCTGTGCCGTAGGTTGGAGCGAGGAACTGGAGATATTGTATTGATATTGAGCCGACAAATAGAACTGGTATTTCTTTTCTTTGAACTTGTTGACACTGAGACTCACCGCAGGAGCCGCCGTATTGGTCGTGTTTTCCACTCCGTTGATCAGGTTATTGTACCTCGACATACTCATATTCAATCCCGTGTTCAGTCTCATGTCCCACTTTTTTATTTTGAACCCGTGATCGGCGTAGGCAGACAGGTTATAGTTGCCGTTGATATTTGTGTACTGGTAGCTTGTTTTGCCCGTAGTTACATCGGTAGTTACATTGGAAACAATCGCATTGGAAATCGAACTGAAATCGACATAGGCGTAGGTGTTCGCCTCGGTCAGAACGTTGTAATTGTCATAATTAAGATTGATATCGTGGGTAAATTGTTCTTTCAGTGCGGGATTGCCGATCACGATAGACAGGGGATCGCTGTTGTTTTTCACTGGTTGTATCTGCTGTATCGACGGCTGGTGCGTAGAGCCCGAATATCGCAGGTCAAGGCGGGTATTTTGTGCAAATTTGTAAGAGAATACCGACCGGGGATAGAAATTGATATAATCCCGTGTTGAAAGACTGTCCCGGATCAGGTCCTGCTGCGTAAAATGTGTATTGGCGATATCGCTGCCCGCAGTAAAGGTGACCTTCTTCCCATTGAATTTGAACGATGCACCGCCGATGTTCGTCAGTACATCAAAATGGTAATTGTTGCTGAAGACCGTGTCGAGGGTCTCATACTTCCCGGCTGCAGATTTATCGAATGAAAGCAGGGAAGAATTGTTCTTGTTGCTTCTCAGTACATAGTTCAGTTCCAGGAACAGGCGTTTGGCAAGCGGCTCAGTATACACCAGTTTACCCATGAGGGTGGAGGTTCGGCTGTCGTTATTTTTTAATTGATCGGTAATAGAATCACTCGTCAGTATGCCGCCTGTGAAAAATTTTACGGGTGCGAGCAGGTAGGTCGCAGTCGAACTGTTTAACAGCGATTGCTCCAGGCTGAGTGAGAGCGTGCGGCCGGGTTTCGCGAATTTCTTTTTTATCAGCAATGTTGTCTGGAGGTTCTGTACCGTGCCGGCCAGGTTGCTGACGCGGCTGCTCTGGTTGATAAGCTGTTGATTCTGGTCGGTGGTCTGTTTCTGGTAGCTGGAGTAAGAAGTGTTATTCCCTGTGTAGCCCGTTGCGGTGAGTTTTACTGACAGGCTGCTGTCCAGCTGCATATCGTAAATGAAATTACCGGTATGCCGCTCGCCACTGTTGAATGAACTGCGGCTTTCATTTGTAAAAAGGGAACTGCTGGGACTGATAATGGACTGCGTCAGCGTATTGCCCACATTCTCTACGTTCAGCCTCGTGAATTTGTAACTGGCGTTGAGTTTTTCCTTTTCATCATTGAACTTATCGGAGTAATTCACACCGGCACTCCAGGTCTTTGGCAGCCCTTCCCCGTAATAAGTCCCCCCAAAGCCAGTCAGGTCGTCGTTGCTGCCTGTGATGGAGAAATAGCCATAGTCATCATTATATTCCAGGTTATTGCCGCCATACTGGTCGCTTTCCTGCCAGCTCAGCCCCGTTTTGCCGGTGCTGCTCATGATGCCATACACCGAAAATTTGCTTTTCCTGCGAAAGCGGTTGAACATAAATGTATTGTTCCATTTATCATCCGTTCCATCACCCAGTTCCAGTTTGCCGAAATACCCTTTCTTCTTATCGTCTTTCATTTTCAGGTTGATGGTCTTCTCCGTTTGCCCGTCATCGATCCCCGTAAAAGTAGCCTGGTCGCTTTTCTTATCGTACACCTGTACCTTGTCGATCGCATCGGCCTGTAAATTTTTTGTGGCGATGGTAGGGTCATTGCCAAAGAACTCTTCTCCATCCACCAGCACTTTTTTCACGCTTTTGCCCATGGCGGTGATCTTCCCGTCTTTGTCGATCTGGATCCCGGGGATCTGCTGCAGCATTTCTTCCACCGAAGCGCCGGCCCTCACCTTGAAACTATCCGCCTTAAATTCCAGGGTATCGCCCTTCATTCGCATAGCGGCGATTTTCTGACGTACTTCCACGCTGGCAAGCAGGTGCGCCACCGTATTCATGGGAATAGTGCCCAGGTCGGTACGGTCTTTTTCCACCGAAAGATTGTCGGTATAGTCTGCATACGAAGGATAGGAAACCAGGAAGATGTATTTACCCGCTGTTACATTCGGGAAACTGAACTGGCCCTTTTCATCGGTACGGACGAACTGATAGAGCACTGAGTCGGCTGCCCGCAACAGGATAACAGATGCGTGATGAAGGGATTGCTTGCCGGATGTGTCGCTAACGGTTCCGTGGACTTCCCTGTTTTGAGCATGAGCAAATGCCAGCAGGCTGAATGCCATGCAAAACAGCGTTAGTTTTTTCATTCAGCAGGGTGGGTTTTGGATTTAGATGAAAAACTTGAACAAAATCCATAAATTGTATGAAGAAGATGCAAACATTTTTGTAATCTATTGTTAAAGGATGGTGCAGTTATGACAAAAAAAAACTCCGGGTCAAAAAAAACTGCATCAAAAAGCCCCGCAACGGCGCCTGCGTATGAAGAGGTCCATTTTGTAGATACCACGCAGCCGGTATGGAACTATTCGTTGTTCACCGATGAGGACATTTCGAATTTTCAGAAGGGAACGCACTACTCGCTCTACCGGTTGTTTGGTAATACGCGAACAAAAGTATCCGGTACGGAAGGCACTTATTTTGCCGTTTGGGCTCCCAATGCAACCCGTGTAAGCGTTACGGGCAACTTCAATCATTGGAATGCCGACGCCCATGTCTTACAAGTGAGACTGGATCATTCGGGTATCTGGGAGGGATTCATTCCGCATATACAACAGGGGGAGGCCTACAAGTACCATATTCACGGTTACAAGGGTGCCATACTCGACAAGGGAGACCCGTTTGCGCATTTCTGGGAAAAGCGGCCGCACACCGCATCCATCACATGGCCATCGTCTTACGACTGGAACGATGGCGAGTGGATGAAGAAAAGAAAAAAATTAAATGCGTTGTCGGCACCGTTTTCTGTTTACGAAGTACACCTGGCCAGCTGGATGCGGCCAGACCGGAATGATGAAGAAAGCTATAACACCTACGCACAGTTGGCCGATAAGCTCGTGAACTATGTAAAGCAGATGGGATTTACGCATGTGGAGCTGATGCCGGTCATGGAACATCCTTTTGATGGGAGCTGGGGCTACCAGGGCACGGGTTTTTTTTGCGCCGACCAGCCGGTTCGGCAACCCGCAGGAATTTGCCGCGCTTGTAGATGCTTTTCACCAGGCGGGGATCGGCGTGATACTCGACTGGGTGCCATCTCATTTCCCTTATGATGCCCATGGCCTTTTTATGTTTGATGGAACCCATACCTATGAGTATGCCGATATGCGCAAGGGATTTCATCCTGACTGGAACAGCTACATATTCAATTATAAGCGCGGAGAAGTAAAGAGTTTCCTGATCAGCAGTGCCCGCTTCTGGTGCGACCAGTTTCATGCTGACGGGCTCAGGGTAGACGCCGTGTCTTCCATGCTGCGGCTGGATTACAGTCGCAAGGAGGGAGAATGGGAGCCCAATGAATTCGGCGGCAACGGCAATCTCGAAGCGATCGCTTTTATTAAAGACCTCAATGAAACGCTTTACCGGGATTTCCCTTCCATTCAAACCATCGCCGAAGAATCGACCGACTGGCCGGGCGTGAGCCGGCCCACCTTCGGCGATGGACTCGGTTTTGGAATGAAATGGATGATGGGATGGATGCACGATACCCTGGACTATTTTGAAATGGACCCTTTCTTCCGGCAGTTTCACCAGGACAAATTTTCGTTCAGCATGATGTATTTCTACGATGAAAACTTTATGCTTCCGCTTTCGCACGATGAAGTGGTTCATGGAAAAAGCCCCATGCTCTATAAGATGCCCGGCGATGAATGGCAGAAATTTGCAAACCTGCGGCTGCTGTACACCTATATGTTCACGCATCCCGGCGGCAAGCTGCTGTTCATGGGCAATGAATTTGGCGCAACGAATGAATGGAACTACAAGAGCGAGCTGCAATGGGAACTCCTCGAATTTGCGGCGCATGGCGGCATGAAGCACTGTGTGCAGCAATTGAATGAACTGTATCGTTCCGTTCCGGCATTGTATGAAAAGCAGTTTGAACCCGGCGGCTTCGAATGGGTGGACCTCGACCACCGGAGCGAAGGCGTGGTGGTGTTTAAGCGAAAAGGGCGGAAAATAAAGGACGAAGTACTGGTAATCCTGAATATGACACCTGTAGCCAGGCACCACTGGCAGATCACCACGCAAACCCGCAAGACGAAATGGACTGAATTGTTCAACAGTGACAGCCGCGAATACTGGGGAACGGGCGATGTATTCAATCCTGCGGTTGCGTGTGAAGTGATCGATAAAAAAGAGAATCGCCGCCGCCTCGAAGTGCACCTTCCGCCGCTTGGGGGTATCGTTCTCGGGTAAGTATTTACCTGTTGATGATCACCCGGAAGGTGGTTCCTTTTCCCGGCTCGCTGGAGCGTACAAAGATCTGCCCGTTATGATACTGCTCTATAATGCGCCTGGCGAGCGTGAGACCAAGACCCCATCCGCGCTTTTTGGTGGTAAATCCGGGTTTGAACACCTTTGAGAGATTGGCCGGACTGATGCCCTTGCCCGTATCGCTGATATCGATGATCACCTGTGCTGTAGTGCCGTTGATATTGATGCTGATCTTTCCCTTTCCTTCCATGGCATCGAGCGCGTTCTTCAGTATATTTTCAATGACCCAGTCGAACAGCGGCGGAGAGATCATTGCGTGGAGGCTTTCCTGGCCATGTGT
>Ga0206919_1030_pt1 | contig 33910 bp, 33 predicted proteins | sample Alteio_BWOrgHeat_67_FD_152962 | JGI IMG/M metagenome (GOLD analysis project Ga0206919, IMG submission 152962) | Enriched cells from forest soil in Barre Woods Harvard Forest LTER site, Petersham, Massachusetts, United States -... | ecosystem: Environmental > Terrestrial > Soil > Temperate forest >... | reverse complement strand
TAGTTACTTTTTAAAGTCGTAATTTGGCTCGCCCGTTACACTTTGGAAAAGATAGTGATCATACCGACGTATAATGAAAGTGAAAACATCACTTCCATCCTCGATGCAGTGTTCGCACTGCAACAGGGTTACCATGTGCTGGTGATCGACGACGGCTCACCGGACGGTACCGCCACTATAGTAAAATCGCTGATGCAAAAATATCCCGGCGCCCTTTTTATCGAGGAGCGACAGGGTAAGCTCGGGCTGGGCACAGCCTATATACACGGGTTTAAATGGTGCATGGAAAACGGCTATCATTATATCTTCGAGATGGATGCCGACTTTTCCCACGATCCCGGCGACCTTGAACGCCTGTACAATGCCTGTAAGGATGGTCTGGGCGATGTGGCGGTCGGCAGCCGGTATGTACCGGGCGGCAAGACCGAGAACTGGCCCATGGACCGCCAACTGTATTCCAGGGGCGGCGCCCTGTACACCAGGCTGATCACCTGGCTACCGGTAAACGATCCTACGGCGGGATTTGTCTGCTACAAACGCAAGGTGCTCGAAACGATCAACCTCGATGCAATCAATTTCGTGGGATATGCTTTCCAGATAGAAATGAAATTCGCGGCCTGGAAACTCGGCTTTCGCATTGTGGAAGTACCCATCACGTTTATCGATCGCAAGGTAGGCATCAGCAAAATGCACAAGGGCATCCTGAAAGAAGGCGTCTTTGGCGTGTTGAGTCTTCAATGGCAGAGCATGTTCAAGAACTATCGCCGCAAAGTGGCCAATAGCGGCACCGTGCCCTCCACCGGAACGGTTGGTTAATCTTCCAGCGCGGCCCGCATCTTCAATTGCACCCAACTCGTTTTCCGTAATTTTTTTTCGAGCAACAGGAGCGCGCCCAGGGAAAATATCGTTACAACGATGACCACCAGGGTGTATCTGAAAATAAAATAATGCGCCGCCGCCACCCCGCCACTGATTAGAAGCAGGCTGACTGTTCTCAGCAATTGTCCACCCGCCTGTTGCCCGTTTACGGGGCGGGCGAATGGCAGTTCCCTGTAGCCGATCTGAACGACCAGGTAAAATACCACCAGTTGATTGATCATTGCCAGCAGCAGGTTCGGCAGGTATGAGGGCCCGCCGAGCACCGTTCCCAGGACCAGCAACGCCAGCGCAATCACCAGGTAAAATTTTAATATCACCGCTTTCACCGCGCCGCTGATCAGCTCTCCCGGCTTGTTTACCGGGGCGATAAAAAATATCCAGGCTGCCCGGAACTTATCGGAATAGATCAGCTGGTTGATGGCAGTCATAACCAGCATCGAACAGAAATACATGCTCATGACGATCACGGCAGGCGCATGTGCCGCCATCCTTTGCAAACGCTCTGAGGCGCTGACATTTGAAGACGAATTCATGAACATCACGATCACGATCACAAAAACATACCCGATGGAGGGGTAGACCTTGAGCTTGAAATCGCGGCTGCGGGACATCATCTTCCAGGAAAAAAGAAAACCGGCACGTTCCGCATACTGCCGTGTCAGGAGACGGGCCATCCCTCCTGAAAAACTTTTTGTGCCCGCGCGCTCCCTTCCTTTTTTTGCCACCGGGGCATTCTCGCCACCGGAGATCATGCTGAGCTTCTGGTTAAACGAGGGCGCCAGGTACCGTATAACCAGGAACAGCCCAAGGAAAGGGATCGCCAGCCCGATGAGCGCGCCACCCCATTCTGCCGCACTTCCCTGCCAACTGATCAGCATGTGCAACAGGCAGGCGAACCAATAGGAGGGGGCGAACAGGAACCATTTGCTGCTCGCCGTGAGATGACTGCTCCCGATCCGCAGCATCATGCGGGGAAGTATCTGGTAAGAAGCATAGATAACGATCGCGAACGCGATCTGTATGTAGCTGATGATGTTTTTGAATTTCGCCGGGGTGGTGATCTTCAGGATTATAATGTATATCGCATTGACCAGGCAGATGCTGAAAACAACGAGCAGCAGGTTTACGATAAACAGGAGGGCACCTGCGCCGGCGCTTTGGCTCACCGTGAGAAAAATGATCCCCGGAAGCGACATCGGCACGAACAGCCTGAACAGGTAAATGAAGATGTGCAGGAGCCGCCCCATCAGGAACGTTCTGTCGCCAACGGGTTTTGGCAAAATAATATAGTTGTCCCGCACATCAATCAGCACCGATGTAAAGTCGGAGATCAGTACGAGGCACAGGAATACCATAAAAAAAGAAAAGTACAGCGTCAGCTGCAGCACACGATCGTCTCCGGCATTGAACGCCAGAAGGAATAGGGAGCCCATCACCACGCTCATGATCATCGTTCCCAGGCTGGCGCCGGTGATGGCCTTGGTTTTTGCAGCGGCTTTCCGCGTCTGCTGCAGGGTGTTGGGCCTTCGGTCATCCATCACCAGTTTCGCAATCAGGATCGCCCGGAGTTGTGGTATCGACACATTCCACCTGGTGTAAAGGCCCGCGGGCAGCAATACCAGCCGCAGTAATAATTTATTGATCGGGTTCATAATCTATTTGATATCAAATGCACTCATGAGCTGGTCGGAAGCTTTTTCGAGGTTATTGTCGGTGGTAGTGAGGTGTGCAAATATTTGTTCGAGGCTTTGATCGCCTTTTTCCCGCAATTCTTTCATGCTTCCGTCTGCTACGATCGTTCCGGCATTGATCAGCACGATCCGGTCGCTGACCTTTTCCACCACATCCATCATATGGCTGCAGTAAAATATGGTCTTGCCATCGCGGGCGAGGCGGCTGATGAGTTCTTTTACGATGATCACGCTGTTGGCATCGAGACCGCTCAGCGGCTCGTCGAGTATAATGATGTCGGGGTTGTGCAGGATTCCGCTCGTCAGCAATACCTTCTGCTTCATACCCTTGCTGAACGTATCCATGCGTTGCTTGATATTCGCTTCCAGTCCGAATGCCTGCATGAACCGGTTGATGCGTTCCCTGCATACTTCCGGGTCCATATTGTACATGGCGCCCATGAGTTGCAGGAATTCGAGCGGCGTGAGCACGTCGTACAGCTCCGCCAGTTCGGGCACATACCCGATGCGCTTTTTTACCTCCAGCGGGTCCTTTTTCACATCGATGCCCATGATGGTCACGGTGCCTTCGTAGTCGCTGATCAGTCCGCAAAGGATCTTCACGGTAGTGCTTTTACCCGCGCCATTGGGGCCGATATAGCCCAGCACCTGTCCGGGCGCGATATCCAGGTTGATGCCGTTCAGCACCCGTTTCCCGCTGTAGTGCTTGTGCAGGTCCCTGATATGTATGATAGGATTGGTCATGCGATGAAATTAACTGAAATACCGGATGTGCCCGCAAATGTTAGGAACATTATGTGTTTCTTTGGGAACATGAAACAGGCCCTCATCAAGCTCCACATTTCCGTTTTCCTGGCAGGATTTACGGGGGTGCTGGGCGTACTGATCGGGCTGAATGAAGGTCTGCTGGTGTGGTACCGCATATTTGTAACGGTGATCATCCTGCTCGGGCTGCTATCCTGGAAAAAAATGCTGAGCCGCATACCGCTGGCCACCGCCATCCGCCTGGCAGCGATCGGCACGCTGATCGCATTGCATTGGGTCGCCTTTTATGGAAGCATCAAATATGCAAACGTATCGATCGCGCTCGTTTGTTTTGCCTCCACGGGTTTGTTCACGGCGCTCCTGGAACCGGTGTTTACTGTCAAGCGATTCAGCATCGTCGAAGTGTTACTGGGTTTGATCAGCCTGTTGGGCATCGCACTCATTTTTCACTTCGATGGACGGTATCGTACGGGAATATTGCTGGGCATTGCATCGGCCCTGCTCAATGCTTTTTTTTCGATCCTCAATAAAAAAAATGTAAATGTTGCGCCGCCCCAAACGATCATGTTGTATGAGCTGGGTGGTGGCCTGCTGGTGCTCACTGCTTGTTTGCCACTGTATCTTCATTTTTCTCCTGCAGCCTATATTTTCCCTACCGGTTCCGACTGGTTCTGGCTGCTGGTGCTGGCATCGCTGTGCACCGTACTGGCTATGAACCTGACACTGCAGGCGCTCCGCAAAGTATCGGCGTTTACGCAAAACCTGAGCTTTAACCTTGAACCGGTGTACGGCATCATCCTGGCATTTATACTGTTTAAGGACTATGAGCACCTGCAGGCAGACTTTTATGTGGGACTGGGATTGATCCTGTTGTCGGTAGTGCTGCAGGTAGTGCGGATCATGAAATACAGGCAGGTGTGAATGAGGTTACCCAACCGCCCGGATACCAAACATTAAAGGGTTGCATACGCAGCACAGTTTTGGCTGTAATATCTGTGAGAACGGTGTACCTGCTTAACCAATTTTGATCCGTACAGGGGATAATAATAGGAATAGGCGTTCGAAGGTGTGTTCCGCAAGGAGTACACCTTTTTGTGGCTGTTTGGAACTTAGGCTATTTCCCCGAGCTCGTCTAGCCACACGGCCTGCATGGGGTGTATTTTTTCCCGGGCCTCATCCAGCGTGAGCCACCGGGCCGTGTCCACTTCCGGAAATTCCTGCATTTTCCCGGAGCGCGGCGGCCATTCCATCTCAAATGAATTGCTGGAGATAAAGGGATCCTTGAGGTCATTCTCCACTGCCCATGCACTGATTAGTTTTCCCGATTTTAGCCGCACAGTTTGGAGGGGATGAAACGAGGCAGCGGTAATCACGTTCCCCGTCTCTTCGGTGAATTCGCGCAGGGCTGCTGCCAGCGGGGCCTCACCGGCAAGGTATTCACCTTTGGGAATGCTCCAGGCACCCGCATCCTTTTTTTTCCAGAAAGGACCGCCGGGATGTACCAGGCATACTTCCGTGGACCCGTTCTTTTTGCGATAAACCAACAAACCAGCGCTTGTCTTTTGCATTTTGAAACACCGTATTTATATTAAGTTTATTTTTATATGTTTCAATGACACAGTTTACCACCTTTATGGTCTCCTGCTATCGTACAACGATCAGGCCTCTTTTGGGGTTGATGAGCGCGTGCTGCCTGATTTTTTTATTAACGACCTGCAACAAGCCCGTTTACAAGCCCGATCCCGACAACCTGTTCGGCCTGCCCAATGCCACCCAGTCCGGCGCCAATACGTTCGGGTACACGATGAATGGCCAGTCATACGCCATCGACATGTCGCAATACCTGGCGGGTTCTTATTCCCCGCAGGGGCTGTTTGTTTCCGGCACCTATTTCAACACGCAGAATATCACAATGAATATCGGCATACTGGGATCCGCTATTAAGACCAATTCACCTTATGATCTTTCGGATACCACCAAGGCCTTTGCGCTGGTAAACGGTACGGGTGTTTCCTGTTTTGTCAATATCAATGCCAATGCCGGGCAGGGCAATTTTCACGTGTATGCATTGGGTGGAAGCGCAACGATCACGCGCGCGGATAGCACACAGCGGATCCTCTCCGGCACATTCGCCTGCACCCTGCTGTCGCCTTTCTGCGACACATTGCACGTAGAGAACGGCCGCTTCGATATCAAATACTGATCAGGGCCTGAGGTTTTTATAATAGTTCCTGGCAAAGAACGAAACGGGCAGACCGATACATACGATCAGTATCAGCGAGGCGATCGTTCCACTTTCCAGTGTAGGGGTGAAAGGCTTTACACGCGTGAGTGGCAATACACCCAGTTCCATCACCGCCCAGATAAAGACGCCGTAGAGAATCCCGTTCAGCCATTTTATCCTCGCAAAGGGTACCATCCGATATAAAAAGAAAAACAAAGCGGTGAAGGTGAACGCGATCAGGTAGTGGAAAAGAATGCCCCACAACGCCATGCCCACGCCGCCTTTGGTGGCATCGGGGCCGAATGCACCGCTCGCGATATACCGGAATACTTTTAGTGGATTGGTACCGCCTTTGATTAAAAAGCGGATAACGGCAGCAGTGCCATCCAGCGTGCCTGCCACCAGGCCTGCTACCAACAGTGCGGTCCATAAAGGTTCCTTTTTTCTGACAGACTGACTCATAAGAAGTGTTTTGATCGACCTTAAATTTAATTGATATATTCACACCTGCTAAAAAAATTATATGAAGCGCGTATTAACGGTATTGATCTTCGTTTCGATGTGTTCGGCGGTGCTTGCTTCCGAAGTAGACACGGTGCTGATTTACAGCAGCAGCATGAAAAAGAATATCAAGACTGTCGTGATCAGGCCTGCAGGGTATAACGGAAACACGCGATTTCCCGTGCTGTACCTGCTGCACGGATATAGTGGCGCTTTTGATAACTGGATAAAAAAAGTTCCGGCATTGCGCGGACTGGCGGATCAACACCAGATGATCATTGTATGCCCCGATGGCGCTTATGGTAGCTGGTATTTCGACAGCCCCGTCGACAGCAGCTACCGCTATGAGACCTTCGTGGGATCTGAAGTGCCGGCCTTTATCGACAGAACGTATCGCACGATTGAAAACCGGAAAGGAAGGGCTATCGCGGGACTCAGCATGGGCGGTCATGGCGCCTTATTCCTGGCATTCCGGCACTCCGAAACATTCGGCGCCTGTGGAAGCATGAGTGGTGCGCTCGATGTCAGCCAGATCACAAAGGGTTACGATATGGTCAAACGCCTGGGAGACACCGCTGCCAACCGTTCTTATTACCAGAACTGGAGTGTGATGAAGGTTATTGAAAACTATCCCAAAGATTCGCTGGCGATCATTATTGACTGTGGAACGGAAGATATGATCTATGCGATGAGCCGTGCCGTGCACGAGAAAATGATGCGGTTAAAAATTCAGCACGACTACATCGAACGGCCGGGCAAGCATGAATGGCCCTACTGGGCCAATGCCGTAAAATACCAGGTATTGTTCTTTGATGAGTTTTTCAGGAAGGGAAGACTGTAAAGCCGGAAAGCACGTCCCTCGTCAATCCCATCATCTATCGTCAATAAAACCTCACGCTGAAGTGTTGAGGGAAGTCATCCGCCCGTCTTCCCATCCCTCATCTTCACCTTTTTTTTGTTGGAGTTCTTTTTTTCAAACTCCGCTATTTCTTTGGGTTTTGGCTTGGCGGCCTTCTTGGTGCTGTCTTCGGGATCAACGGCCGCTGCAACCGGTTTTGGTGCCGCTGCGGCGAGCGGTGAGCCCTGGAGCTTATCAAATACGTAAGTCTCTGTTTTCGTAAGCATCATGGTGGATGGATCGTAGTATTTCCATTCGCCGTTTTTCATCGAATAAGCGTCTATTTTAATCACCTTTCTGTCGTACTTGTACGGATCATAGAGGTCAGGCACATCGATCGTATCGAATTTTTTCTCCGGGTCGAAGGCCTTCCAGCTTTCTTCATGTTCGATCGAACCACCCGAAAAATACCGCTGTACCCCATCCTTGTTGCCCCACCGGTAGTACTCGATCGCCGTCAGGTCGCCCATCAGGGTAAAGCGGTGCCAGGAGCCGTCCTTTTTACCGTTGCGGTACACACCCTCTTCTTCGAAGCCGGGCTCCCCCCGGAGCTCATCGATATGCACCACCCATTTGCCCTGCCGGAGATTATTAAAATCGGTACAGTTCAGGGTATCTCCCTTCGCGCCAATGCGGTATGTCTTGCACTGGGCCGAAGCGGCAACGGAAAACAGAATAAAAAAACCGGTCAGGAAGCGCATGGAAATAGGATGTTCCGCTAAGGTATGAATGAACCACAGATGATTACGGCAAGCAAAAGTTAAAAGGGCTGTCAGACATTGAAGCCAAGCCGCCTGGTGAGCTTTTCAGGCAGTGGCGGCAGCTGGTTTCGCTGTATCAGGTAGGTGGAAAGGCCTGACAGGTCGCGATAGATATAGTGGCTCGCCAGCGCGCCCTCCAGGTAGCCCGCACCGCTGGTGTTGCCCGTGCCCACCCGCAGGCCGATCATCCGCCGCACCATTACAATATGTTTATGCCGCCAGTTGCTCAGCAGGTGATCGATCTCGATCAGCTTATCCAGCACCTGGTAAGATGCCTGGAAAACAGGAAAGTCGCGGTACAGCATAATGAACAGAGCGGCCCGCAATGCTGCCGGTGAAAAGCTTCCACGCAAAGCAGGCAATAGCTCAGGGGAGAGTGAGGCATCAGCCTTCTCCAGGAATACATAATCGAAATCATGGATCTTGCCGCTCTCACGTTCAGTGAGGCTCTTACGGTACACTTCGCGGTAAACATCCCAGAAAGGATGGTAGGCGCCGTCCGAACCCGACGGGGGATAATCATCCCATACATCTTTTTCAAAAAAAGGCATCCGCTCGAGCCAGCGGTTGACCAGCTGCAGCAGCGATGGCTGTTCTTCGGTTTCGGTGATCTCTTTATAGTCATGCCCCGTGAAGCCTCCCTCATCGGTCCGCTTATAATATTCCTTCCGGTAGCGGTTGGCCATCTGCAGGCCAAGGCGTGCTTCGATCAGCCGGAACTGCACGCTCTGGAAACCCGAAGAGGGCGTCAGCAGGTTCCGGAAAGCCAGGAAATCGAGCGGGGTCATCGTATCGAGGATGTTCACCTGCTGGTTGAGCAGTTCCATGATGCGGGCCACGCGGTTCAGGCGGTGGCGCACCAGGTTGAGGTCCTCGGAATTGTCGTTGATCCGTTCCTTGCCGAATATGCCGCTCACATATTCCAGCTCAAAAAGTATCTGCTTGAACCACAGTTCATATGCCTGGTGAATGACAATGAACAGCATCTCGTCGTGTGCCGGCTCATGCCCGGCTTCAAAACTCACCGGATGCTGGCTGTCGAGGATCTTTGAAAGTTCGAGATAGTCGCCGTAATACATGGGTTTCATATCGCAGGGTTTTAGCAGGTGGTGCCACGAAGATCAAGCCATCCCCGTTCGCGTCCAATAAAATTATCCCATCCTGCGGGGTAATTTACAAAACCGTATTTTTAAGAATGAAAAAATACCTCCTCCACTTCCTGCTGTTGCTTTCCGTATCAACCCTGGCGTTGGTATCCTGCAACAACAGTCCCGCAACAGCTCCCCGGCCCGCAGGCGATACGGCACGCGTAAACGGTCATCCCGCCTGGATCATGCAGGGGAACATCTACGAAGTGAACCTGCGGCAATACACGCCAGAAGGTACCATTAAGGCATTTGAGGCCAGCCTGCCCCGGCTGAAAGAGATGGGCGTGCAAACGCTCTGGTTCATGCCCATCAATCCCATCAGTAAGGCAGACAGGAAGGGCAGTCTCGGCAGTTATTATGCGGTGAGCGACTATATGCAGGTAAACCCGGAGTTCGGGACCATGGACGACTGGAAATCACTCGTGAGCAAATGCCACGACAACGGGATGAAGGTGATCATCGACTGGGTGCCGAACCATACCGGCGCCGATCACTACTGGCTGCAGAAACACCCGGCATTTTATGTGACCGATAGTGCCGGTCACCCGGTATCACAGTTCGACTGGACCGACACCCGCAAACTCAATTACCACAACCCTGAACTGCAGGATTCGATGATACGCTGTATGAAGTTCTGGATAGATACCACGGGGATTGATGGGTTTCGCTGCGATTATGCGGTGGGACCGACCAGAGAATTCTGGAGCCGTTGCATCAGTGACCTTAAAAAAGACAAAAACATTTTTATGCTGGCCGAGGCCGACAGCGCCTGGCTGTATAAAGCAGGGTTTGATGCCACCTATGGCTGGAACGATTTTTCCATGATGAAACTGATCGCGAAAGGAAAGCGCAAGGCCAGCGACTTCGACAGCGCCGTTGCTAAAACAGATACAGCCTATCCAGCGAATGCCATCCGGCTTTTCTTTACCAGCAACCATGATGAGAACAGCTGGAACCACGCCGACTATGAAACGATGCCCGGCCTTTCCCACGCGCCTTTTGCGGTGCTGACGCAGACAATGAAAAAAGGCATTCCACTGATCTACAGCGGGCAGGAAGAGCCCATACTGAGAGCGATCCGCTTTTTCGACAAGGACACGATCACCTTTTCGAAATACCAGCGCGCAGATTTTTATCATAAGCTCCTGCTGTTGCGCAAGACGCACCCCGCACTGGCCGTCGATGGTGGTTTTGAACGGGTGAAGACAGACAAAGACGGATCGGTCTATGCTTATTTCAGGGTGACAGATAAGGACCGGGTGTTTGTAATACTCAACCTCAGCGGCAAAAAGCAGTCGGTAAAGCTGTTGGGAACCAGCTTTACTTCGGAGTACATGAAGGATGAGTTCAGCGGCATGTCCATTCACGCTTTCCCCACCTCTTACGAGTTGGAACCCTGGGGTTACCGGGTACTGACATTTTAAACCACCGACCGCTTATCTTCGTTTTGTATGACCCCAGAGACGCTCACTGAAAATATCCGGAACAGAAGTTCCTTCCTTTGTGTGGGCCTTGACACCGACCCATCAAAGTTGCCGGGTTCATTGCGGTCGCATCCTGATGGCATCTTTGAATTCAATAAAGCCATCATCGATTCTACCAAAGACCTTTGTGTAGCCTATAAGATAAATACTGCGTTTTACGAAGTGCTTGGCGCCAAAGGATGGGAGATCATGGAGCGGACGCTCGCGCAGATCCCGCCGGGCCATTTTACGATCGCCGATGCCAAACGCGGCGATATCGGCAATACCTCCGCACAGTACGCCAAAACTTTTTTTGAAACATATTCCTTCGATGCTGTTACCGTGGCCCCTTATATGGGCGAAGACAGCATCCGCCCTTTTCTCGAGTACGATAACAAATTCGCGATCGTGCTCGGCCTCACATCCAATAAAGGCGCTGATGACTTTGAATGGAGTATGACGGATGGAAAGCCATTGTACCAGAAAGTACTTTCCCGCGTCGCTTCATGGTCCACGCCCGGCAGGCTGATGTTCGTTGCAGGCGCCACGCGCGCGGCAGAACTGGAAAAGATCCGAGAGATAGTGCCTGAACACTTTTTGCTCGTGCCCGGTGTCGGCGCGCAGGGAGGCAGCCTGCAAGAAGTGGCGAAGCATGGCATGAACAAAAACATCGGTCTCCTGGTAAACGTGAGCCGCGACATCCTCTATGCGGGGAGTGGAGACGAATTCGCATCAAAGGCCAGGGAATCCGCGCAGCGTTACCAGGCACAGATGGCAGCGCAGGTAGCTGCTTTTGACACCCAGGCACAGACAATCAAATAATAGAACCCAATGGACCGCAAATCGTTTTTACGCCGGGCCGCCCTTTCGGGAGCAACGGCTGTGGCAGCGCCCGGCTTCCTGCTATCCGCGACCGGGAAAAAAAATCTTTTCCGGGTGGGATTCCTGACGGATACGCACGTGAAGCCCACGGAAACAGCGGAGACTGGCATGCGGAACGCATTCAGGCATGTCAACAGCCTTTCCCCAGCAGTGGATTTTATCATCAACGGTGGCGATTCGATCATGGATGCGCTCAATGCCAGCAAGGAAAAAGTGCAGGCGCAGTGGGATGTGTGGCACCGCGTTCTCAATGCAGAAAATAAATTGCCGGTCTATCACTGCATCGGCAACCACGATGCCTGGGGCTGGCAGATGACGGCACCCGAGGTAAAGAATGATCCGCTGTACGATAAGAAATGGGTGATGAAAGAACACGGGATGGCATCCCGCTATTATTCTTTTGAACACGGCGGCTGGACGTTCATCGTCCTGGACAGTCCACAGGAAAATAATGGAGGCTATATCGCGCGGATAGATGAAGAACAGTTTGCGTGGCTGGAAAAAGAGTTGAAGGGGATAAAAGCCACGCGCCATATCTGTATCGTTTCGCACATACCCATTGCCTCCTTCTGCTCCGCTGTTTTTTATGATAAGAATGAAGCAAACGGTGACTGGCGCATATCGCGTGCACTGCTGCATGTTGATTCGCGGAGGATCACGAAATTATTTGAATCGATCCCTAATATCCGTTGCTGCCTGAGCGGTCATATCCATCTGCAGGACCATGTTGAATACAGGGGGATTGAATACTACTGCAATGGTGCCGTTTGCGGGGACTGGTGGGGTGGCCCCTTCCAGGGATTTGCGCCTGCTTATGCCGTCTTCGAATTTCATAACGACGGTACGGTGAAACGGGAGATGATCAACTACGGGTGAGATAGTTTTATTCTATCGTGAGAGCGATCTTTTCTGCCCACCTGCCATTCATTTCCGCTGAATAATGCAATCCATCTGCCGCCAGCCAGTCGGGGTGCTCCCGCGTATCACCGGTAATGTCTATAAAAGGGATGCCCGCACTCTCTGCCAATGACCGGCAAAGGAAGTTGTATTCATCGATCTCCGTTGCGATCTGCCGCTGGCTGCGCTCCTTTGCAAAAGGAGTGAGCCCCCAGTCTGGTATCGAAAGCCACCTGACAGAACCGGCACGCTCACCCGCGGCCCGAATGGCAGTTGTCGCCAGTTCTGCGGCTTCCTTCCTGAATACGACCAATGGCAAACCGCGGTATTGGTTGTTGACACCGATCAGCAAGGTAACGAGGTCATAGGTAGATGAAAGACGGGTGCTGTTTAACTGGTCCATGAGTTGACCGCTCGTCCATCCCGTACGCGCAATGATCTCTGCGGCAGAAAAATCATTTCCGCGGGAACGCAGCAGTTGTACCAATTGGTATGGAAATGAATCGTGTAAGGGCACACCCTCGCCAATGGTATACGAATCGCCGAGTGCGAGATAGTTTCGATAATCAGTGGTTCGTGTATTCATTTAATTTTATCAGGCCGTAACCGTTAATAATATCTGGTAAAACCGGAACACATCTTCGAAACTGCAATACAGCGGCGCCGGTGCCACGCGGATCACCCCGGGCTCGCGGTAATCTACTACGATTCCATTGTCGATCATCTTGTTGTACACGTCCAATCCCTTTTCTGTGAAGAACAAAGAGAGTTGTGCGCCTCTCCTGTCAGGTTCGGCAGGCGTTATGATCTCGAACGCAAGATGGCTGGTCTGGCGGAGCAGGAACTCGAGATATGCCGTCAGCAGCCTGCTTTTATCGCGCAGCACATCCATTCCCGCTTCGTCGAAAAGCTGCAGGGAAGCATTGAGCGCAACGGTATTGAACACCTGTGCGGTGCTGATGTTCCAGCCGCCGGCATTGGGCTTGGGCACAAATCCTTTCTCCATGCGGAACCGCGTTTTTTCGTCGTTTCCCCACCAGCCGGCGAGTCGGTGTGTCTGTATGTCGGAGGCCCATTTTTCATGAACAAAAATACCGGCGACCGCTCCCGGCCCTGCGTTCAGGTATTTGTAGCTGCACCACACAGCAAAATCAACCTGCCAGTCGTGCAGCGATACAGGTACATTGCCTGCCACGTGCGCGAGATCGAAACCGGCCAGTGCGCCCACGCTGTGTGCAGCGCCGGTGATCTTTTTCATATCGAATAACTGGCCGCTGTAGTAGTTGATTCCACCGAACAGCACGAGTGCCAGGGTTTCTGCATGGTCACCGATCGCCTTCACTATATCTTCTTCCCGGATCAGTTTTTCGCCGGGCCGCGGTGCAATTTCAATGATGGTTTCGGCCGGATCGAGATGATGGTGCCGCACCAGCGTTTCCACGGCATATTGATCCGAAGGAAAAGCACCAGCTTCCATTATGATCCTGAACCGTTGCGGGGTGGGGCGGTAAAAGCTCAGCAGCATCAGGTGCAGGTTCACCGTCAGGGCATTCATCACCGTCAGTTCCTGCTCGGATGCGCCCATGATCCGGGAGAGCGAGGGACCGGCATATTGCTGGTAATACAGCCAGGGATGTGCGCCTCGGGTATACCCGCCGATGGCCAGGTCTTTCCAGGAAGCCAGCTCGGTTTCAAATGCTTTTGCAGTTGCCACAGGTTGCAGCCCGAGTGAATTTCCGCAGAAATAGATCACGGGTGCGCCATTGTGTAAAGGGAAATGAAACCGTTCCCTGAAAGAACGCAGAGGGTCCAGCGAATCGAGGCGCCGGGCGGTATCGATGCGGGTATCGAATGAAGGGGACATGTTGTTTTTTAGCAAAATACGGGCATTGACATGGAAGATCACACCCCATCAGCGGCCATTTACCGGTTTGGGCAAAAAAATATGACCATTGGTTTTCCCGTTCCCCGTTTCGTGCTTACTTTCCCATTCACTAAAATGAATTGCTTATGTACAGGATTTGTACGCTTCTGCTGGCATGTGCTACAGCCGTTATGGCGTTTTCGCAAAATACGCCCGTCAATAAGGCCAACTACCACCTGGCGGCAAGGTATTCTCCCACGAAAATCGGAAAGATGGTGTTCACCACCAGCGTGGACCCGCACTGGCTCAAAAAATCAGACCGCTTCTGGTACACGTATGAAACAACAGAGGGCAGAAAATGGTATATCGTGGATGCAGTGAAAGGAGAAAAGAAACTACTGTTCGACAACGAAAAGCTGGCCGCCGAAATATCCCGGATCGTGAAGGACCCTTTTGATGCACAGCACCTGGGACTGGACAGCATGAAATTCCTCACCGATGAAAATGTGATCCGCTTTGAAGTCAAGAGCACGCAGGAAATAGAAAAGAAAGACACTGCTGTCACCACCCGGCGCGGCACCACTCCACCGCCGGTAAAGGAAAAGAAGACTTTCTATTTTGAATACAACCTTACTACGGGCGTGCTCACCGAGCTGACCGATTTTCGCAAAACGAAACGGAAACCCCAATGGGCATCCATCTCTCCCGACAGCAGCATGATCGTTTTCGGCCGCAGGTACAACTTGTACTATATGGACCGCGCCAATTATGAAAAAGCACTGAAAAATGAAGACGACAGCACCATTGTGGATCACCAGCTCACAACGGATGGGATGGAATACTATGCCTACCATGGAGAAGGCGGACAGGGCGGCGAGAACAATGTAGACAAGGAGAAGAACAAGAACAAGCGCAAGCCCGCCGGTATCTTCTGGAGCCCGGATTCGAGACATTTTGCCCTGGTGCGTTCCGATGAAAGAAAAGTGAAGGACCTATGGGTCATCAACAGTCTTTCTGATCCCCGGCCCACACTGGAAACATACAAGTATGAAATGCCCGGGGAAAAAGATGGCCCGCTGGATGACCTGGTGGAATTCGACATGAGCACCAAGACCCATCAGTTGCTCACTTCAGGTATGTTCAAGGACCAGACGATCTCTCTCTGGAGCTCACCTGCGCCGATCAATACCCGCGACGATGAAACCCGTCCGCTGATGTGGCTGGGTACCAGCGGCGATTTTTACTTTACCCGCACAAGCCGGGACCTGAAGCGGATCGATATCTGCAAGGTGGATGCTGCCACCGGCAACATCAAAACACTGATCGAAGAAAGGCTCAATACCTACGTTGAACTGCGCCGGCTGGGCCTGGTAAATGGGGGAAAGGAATTGATCGAATGGAGCGAGCGCGATGGCTGGGCGCATTTTTACCTGTATGATGAAAACGGCAAACTCAAGAACCAGATCACATCCGGCTCATTCCATTGCGAAGAGATCAGCGGTATTGATGAAAAAAGGAGAGTACTGTATTTCTCGGCGAACGGCCGCGAACCCAATGAAGATCCATACTATGCACATCTCTACCGGATCAACTTCGATGGCACGGGAATGAAACTGCTGAACCCCGGCGATTTTGAACACGGAGTGCGGCAGGGCGACAACCCCCTGTACTACATGAATGACAACCAGGGTTATTTCATCGATAATTTTTCGAGGGTGAACACGGTGCCCAGGTCCATATTGTACGGCAGCGATGGCAGGAAGATTATGGACCTTGAAACCGCGGACCTCAGCTCGTTGTTCGCAGCAGGGTACAGGTTCCCGCAGCCGATCAAACTCAAGGCGGATGATGGGGTTACTGATCTCTATGGAGTGATCTACCGGCCATTCGATTTCGATTCCACAAAAAAGTATCCCCTGATCGAGTACGTGTATCCCGGCCCGCAGACAGAAGCAGTCAACAAGGCGTTTAGCCGCGGCATGGATAAAACGGAAAGGCTGGCACAACTGGGTTTCGTGGTGATGACGATCGGTAACCGCGGTGGAAATCCCGCCCGCAGTAAATGGTATCACAACTATGGTTATGGCAACTTGCGGGACTATGGCCTGGCCGACAAAAAAGCGGCAGCAGAACAACTGGCAGACAGGTATCCCTATATCGACATCGATCGCGTAGGCATCAACGGGCACAGTGGGGGCGGCTTTATGAGTACCGCGGCCATGCTGGTGTACCCTGATTTTTATAAAGTGGCGGTTTCCGAATCGGGCAACCACGATAACTCGATCTACAATCGCTGGTGGAGTGAAAAGCACCACGGCGTGAAAGAGATCATCACCGACAAGGGCGATACCTCATTCGCCTACAGCATCGAAAAAAATCCCGAACTGGCAAAGAACCTGAAGGGGCATCTCATGCTGACCACCGGCGACATCGACAATAACGTACACCCGGCCAATACGATCCGTGTTGCGAATGCACTGATCCGCGCGAACAAGCGGTTCGACTTCCTGCTGCTGCCCGGTCAGCGGCACGCCTATGCAGACATGACCGAATATTTTTTCTGGAGGATGGCGGACTATTTCACAGAATACCTGCTGGGAGATAAAACACAGCGCAGCACAGACATAGAAGAGATCAACCGTGAACTGGAACAGGGTGGCGTGAAAGGCGCTGCCACACAGGCCGGCGGACGGAGAGGGGGACCCGAAGAGGAGGAAGATTAAAGCAGGAAGGAGAGAAGAACAATAATTGCGGGAAGGCATCATCGGTCCGGTGAGCCTTCCCGTATTTTTTTGGATCCCGATAACGATATATTTTTTTCGCCTTCGCTTTTTGCGATCGCCAGCGCCGCTACCCCATTCCCGATGATGTTGGTGAGGGCCCGCGACTCACTCATGAACTTGTCAATGCCCAGCAGGATGGCCAGTCCCTCCAGGGGAATGCGATGCAATGCAGACAGCGTGGAAGCCAGCACCACATAACCGCTGCCGGTAACGCCGGCCGCACCTTTTGAAGTGATCATCAGGATCATCAGCAGTGAAATGAGTTCGCCGGTACCGAGAGGAACCTGGTAGAGCTGCGCCAGGAATATTACTGCCATCGAGAGATAGATAGAAGTGCCGTCGAGGTTGAAGGAATACCCGGTGGGTACGACCAGTCCCACGGTGGGTTTGCTGCAGCCGGCCAGTTCCAGCTTCAGCATCAGGCTGGGCAGCGCTGTTTCGGAAGAAGAGGTACCGAGCACGATCAGCAGTTCTTCCCGGATAAAATAGAGGTACCTGAAGATGCTGAGCCGGTAATAACGCAGGATGGCACCCAGCACGAAAACAATGAATATTCCCATCGCTGCATATACGCTGCCGATGAGCTTGATCAATGGCAGCAGTGTGTGAACGCCAAACTTGCCGGTGGTGTACGCGATGCCGCCGAAGGCACCCAGTGGGGCGAGGTACATAACATATTTCAGCGCGGCGAATACCCATCCCGATACCTTGTTCAGCATTGGCAATACTTGCTCGCGCCGCGGAGATTTGGCCAGGAGGATGCCCGCAACAACGGCGACCAGCAATACCTGCAGCGTATGGTTGCTGCGCAGGAACTCGATCCAGTTGATGTCTTGTACAGTCTGCGGGCCAACGGACGCGGATGACGGTGCAGCAGGCAGCAATGCCCTGTCTACCTTACCGGGCTGGAGGACCAATGCCACTACAATGCCGATCAACAGGGAGAAGGTGGTTACAATCTCAAAATACACGAGCGCCTTGATGCCGATGCGGCCCGCCTTTCGCAGGTTGCCCATTCCCCCGATGCCCGACACCAGCGTGAAAAAGATGATGGGGTAAATAAATAATTTAATGACCTCGATAAAGCTCTTGCCCAGCACCTCCATTTTTACCGCTGTCGCGGGATAGAAAATGCCGAGCCAGATGCCGGCGAGCAGGGCCAGCAGCACATAAAACGTCAGGTGCGTGAAAACGGGTTTCCATTGGAGAGCGGGTCTGGACAAGGTCTTGGATTAGCTTTTAGGTGCACCGGGCAAAAAGCTCCCGGAGGATTGTGTGAACCAGGGATGTATCTCATAGTTCAGCCGGCCCACGCGTATCATCGGGTCGGTTTTCAGCAACGCTTCCGTTTCTTCGCGGGTGGCGCAATCGAAAATAAAAATGCCGCGCCAGTTGCCATCATCGCCAAACGGGCCGGCTACCTTGATCTTACCCTCCTTGTATAACCGGTTAATGTTCGCGAGGTGTGCGGCCTGTAAGGCAGCCACGCCAACCGTATCGGAATGATGCGGCCCGGCAGTGAGCATCACAAAATAAAATTGCCGGATGTCCTTCGGGAATTTCGGGTCTGTGCCTCCCTGCTGGCCGAACAGCAGTACGGGTAACAGCAGGGCAACAGAAATAAGCCATCTTTTCATAGTCTTTGCATTAAGGGGAAATAAAAATAGAGTAATTCAGCGGGATTGGAAGCGCGGCGCTCAGACAAAAAAACAGGCACCCATCCGGATGCCTGCTATCGAAAATTTTCGCGGTGGAAAACTACACCTTGACCCGGGTCTCTCTTTTTTCGCGTGGTTCCTTTGTATTGATGTCGAAGCTGATATTGTGTCCCAGCGTAGTGGTGCCAAACGAATCATTGACCTTGATCGGTGTGGAACCGCCGCCGGACTTGCCGGTGTAGCTATGGCTATCGCCCCTGTAATAACGGTGATGGCCGTCGGCGTCTGTTGTTTCATTGGATTTCACGGGGAAGTCGGTGTTATTGGTAAACGTTCCGAAGCTTGTCTTGATATTGAAATCCGCTGACAATGATTTGTCTGCATCCAGGTAGAGATGGCCAAAGCTGTTGCCCACATCGAGTTTTTTAAGGTTATTGTCGATATTGAGCTTTGCCTGACCGTATTCGAGTTTCGCCGTGACATCGCCGCTGAGGCCGGTCACCTGCACGCGTGAAAATTTAACTTCGAGTTTGCCCCCGGCAATTCCGCTGATGGTGCCTTTACCGAATTCAACGGTTACGTTTTCGGGTTGCGATAACCGGCCCGCGGTAAGGCTTCCAAAACTGCTTTTCAGTTTCAGTGCGCCTGAATAATCGGTGATGCTCAGGGCCCCGAAGGAATTGCTGGCGTTGAGGGTGGTATTTTTGGGTAAGGTCACCGTATAGTTGATCTTGAAATTTTCGGTTTCACCTTTTGGCCGGTTTTCATGGTCATTGTTATCCTTGTTGTCCTTGATGTGTGTTTTAAAGAACACTTCGCTCCCGTTCTTGCCGTCTTCGATACTGACCAGGTCGAGGATGTGCTGTGCCCGCTCGGCAGTGCCGGCTTTTGCGCTCATCTCTACATCCACCTTGATCTCGTTCCTGTCCCAGGTGCTGATCTTCATTTCGCCGAACTGGTTTTGCAGGTTCACCTTGTCGCCGCTGCCGATGGAATACGTTTTGGAGTATGACTTGCTCTTTTCAACTGCGGGGTCCTCGGCGCGTACCGCCTGGAAGGAGAGTGCAGCCAGCAATAGCAGGCTACAAGCTTTTACTATACTTTTCATTTTTGGGTTTTTTTAGATTTTTGAAAATGATCAGCTGTTGATTCAATAACTCCTGCTGCAGGCGCAAGTTTTGGATCATAGCCTCAAAAAGTTGTTCTTTATTCGGGTTTTGTTTGATTTCTTTCTGCAAGGACACATAGTAGCTGTTCAGCTGGGCGAGAGATGCCGAGAAGTCGCTGTACAGCCGGGGCTCTGTTCTTTTCACTTCTTCGAGGCGGGCCTGTTGCACCGCCACCGTGGTGCTGATCTCGTGAAGCTGCCTTTCATAAGAAGTGTCCGGGGCCGCTGCCTGCACCTGTGCTGAGGGGTTCACTGCGGCGCTGTCTGATCCGCGTTCCCGGATCAGGTAGGCCACGAGGGCCGCATTGATCAGCAATACCAGCACTGCAGCCGCCTGTCGCCCGGTAAACATCCGGAACAGCTTTTTTCGCGGCATGCCTGACTGCGATATCCGTTCCCAGACAGCTTCCGGCGGAGGACCATCGTCGAAGGCTTCCCTGCTGTGCCGGACAAAATCTTCCAGTTCATTTTTCATTTGCCACCAGTTTATTTGTCAATGCGTTGTTTTCGCGAATGATCGCCAGCAACCTGTTCTTTGCACGGATATACTGTGTTCTGACCGTCACAGGCGAAATATTCAGCATTTCCGCTATATCCGCGTGCGGGTAGTCTTCCAGGAGGTGAAGAGACAGTACCGTTCTGTATCCATCGGGCAAGGCCCGGATTGCATTTTTTACTTCTTCCACCCGGAGAGCCATTTCAGATTCGGATATCACCTCTTCATCCGCCACTGATTCCATCCTGGTTTCCGTCAACTCAATAAAACTCATTTTTTTTCGTTTTATACGGTTAATGGACTTGTTGACCACGATGCGTTTGAGCCAGGCACCGAAACTGGAGCGGTTCTGGAAGGTACCGAGCCAGCGAAAAGCATCGGTGAACGCTTCCTGAAGGATGTCTTCGGCATCGGCGGTATTGTTTACGATGCGGAGGCTGGTATGGTACATCGCCCTGGAATACCTGTCGTACAAGAGCCGGTAGCCCGCCTGGTCACCCTGGCGGCATCGTTCAAGCAACTGGTCCTGTATGATATTTGCAGCTAATTCCAAAGTGCCATGGTTATAATGAAGGACACCGGATTCAGGAAGATGTTGCAGTAACGGTCGATTTTTTTTCACAAATGAATTGACAATTGATAAGTAGCGGTAAGCCGGTGTGTTAGTTATACACATATCAACATCTCGCACCGCATAAGGCATTAAGAACCATTGGGATGAATTATTTTTAGCCGCATAAACAGTCATTTTACGGTCATTATTACCGTTAAAACATCAGACAATGAACTTCCGGGACCGTTACCAGTATGACCCCAAAGCCGATCTTCTCGGGAAAAGCAGTCATAGCCGTACGTTTAAGGCATATGACACGATCTCACATCAGTATGTGGTATTGAAAATGTTCATGGATACGCCCCCGGGATACCCTGATATTATAGAGTCCGCCCGCAAGGCCGTCACCCTGGAACACCCCAATCTTTGCCGCTACTATGATGTGGTGGTGAAGGATGGTTATACTGCTTTTGGGGATGAAGAAAGATTACAGGTAGTGGTGATGGAGTACATCGAAGCGGGCAATATTCGGAATTATGTGCAGGATCATCCATCCTTTCTGAATAAACTGCTGGGTGATGTGCTGCAGGGGATATCGTTCCTCGAACAAAAAGGGTTCAGCAATATTCAGCTGAAACCACAGGACATCCTCGTTAAGAATACACAGCTCGGTCCCGTAGCCAAGATCACCGATTATGCTTTTCATGCCAACCAGGAGACCGGTTCTTCAGCAATAGACCCTGCTTATATATTGACCGCCGAAAAAGACCTGAAGGGGATGGGTCTCGGGGAATTTTCACCCGATAACGCCGATTCCCGGGGATCGCTGGCCCGCGTATATGAACTGATCAGCGGACGCCCCTTTTTCACGACACAGGAGCAGGTGATGATGAACAATTTTGCGGGTGACGTGCAGGAAGCGCTGGAACAGATACCGGAAGTGTACCGCAACATCGTAAAGCAGGGCCTGATCAACAGCGCCCGCCAGCGGATCTATGCCGCTGAGATACTCATCGCTACCCTGAACGGCGGGGCCATCCTGCCGCTGACCGCCCCCATTCAGGTACCACCGATTTCCATACCTGTTCCCGAACAGAAAGCAGCCGAACCTTCTCCTGCTATACCGCAGGAGCCACCGATGCCTGTTCCTGAAGTAGAAGCGCCGAAGGAAACAGCACAGGCACCTTTCGTACCTATATTCCAGCCGCAGCCGGTCGTGGAGAATACGGCTCCCGTTTACGTAGCGCCGGCCATGGAACCCATTCCCGAAAGACCCTACACCGGCATCGCGCCACGCCAGATGGCACCCCGCGAACAGGCCTGGGATACAAGGCCCTGGGAAGAAGTAACGGAAGACAAGAAAAATAGCCGCGTATGGATGGTGGCTGCCGCATTACTGGTACTTGTTGGCGCCGCAACAGCCTGGTATTTTATATCGGACCGGATTACACCGAAACCGCTCACTGCCGCTGCAACCGTTCAGCCCACTTTGTTTGCTACCCAGGACAGTGCAGGAAAATGGGGTTATATAGACAGTACGGGCAAAACACTGATCGCCTATAAATATGATTATGCCGATGCTTTTATTGACGGAATGGCGCTCGTTGATTCCGCCGGAAAATTCGGGTTCATCAGCCGGAATGACCAGACGGTCATTCCATTCAGGTATGATTCAGTGCACAATTTCGCCGAGGGCATGGCAGTGGCCCGGCAGAACGGGAGATGGGGAGCCATCGACAAAAGCGGAAATATCGTACGTCCCTTCCTGTATGCAAGTTCTTCTCTTACCAACCAGCCGGTGATCAAAAAAGAGGCGCCGGCCCCGGTCGAGATGGCCGTTGTGACTCCCAAAAAACCCGCGAAAACCGAAGATGATATTTCCTATGATAACGATCCCAGCGTTGTGGCACAGATTGAAAATAAATTCGGATTCTATAATCACAATTCGCAGCGCCTCGTGATCCCTACTATCTATGATAATGTATGGAAGTTTACCGAAGGGCTCGCGGCCGTTTGCATCCAGGGTAAATGGGGCTATATCGATAAGACCGGGCGCACCGTGATCCCCCTCCAATTCGATGATGCCGAACAATTCCATAATGGGCGCGCCCGCGTAGTCAAGGAAGGACGCACATTTTACATCGACAGGAACGGCAACGAAACGCACGCACTGGCTTACCAGTAGCAGGCCCGTTCCTTCCCTTTTTTCAGCTACATTTGCGGGCACAAACACCCTTGTATGGCCGCACGCACCGATCTTTTTCAATCCCCTGATTATTATGGTGTGGATGAACTGCTGACCGATGAGCAGAAGCTGATCCGCGAAAGCGTTCGCGCCTACGTAAAAAAAGAAATTTCCCCCATCATCGAAGACTACGCCCAGCGGGCAGAATTCCCCGTGCAGGTGGTAAAACAGCTGGGCGAGTTAGGCTGCTTCGGTCCTACAATACCTGCTGAATATGGAGGTGGCGGTCTCGATTATACCAGCTATGGTCTGATGATGCAGGAACTGGAACGCGGCGACAGCGGTATCCGATCCACTGCCAGCGTACAGGGAAGCCTGGTGATGTTTCCCATCTTCGCCTATGGCGATGAGGCACAGCGGAAAAAATTCCTGCCGCGACTCGCCAGTGGCGAATGGCTGGGCTGTTTCGGGCTCACCGAACCAGACCATGGCAGCAACCCTGCCGGTATGACAACGAATATTAAAGACCACGGAGACCATGTATTGCTGAATGGCGCAAAGATGTGGATCAGCAACGCACCTTATGCACAGGTGGCCATTGTGTGGGCCAGGGACGAGCACGATGATATCCGCGGTGTGATCGTGGAACGCGGCATGGAAGGGTTTACCACGCCTACTACGCATGGGAAATGGAGCCTGCGCGCCAGCGCCACCGGGGAACTCGTTTTTGACAATGTAAAGCTCCCGAAGGAAAATATACTGCCCAATATAAAAGGACTCAAAGGACCGCTCGGCTGTCTCACCAAAGCGCGCTATGGGATCGCCTGGGGCGCACTGGGTGCCGCCATGGATTGCTACGATACTGCCCTGCGGTACAGTAAGGAACGGATACAGTTCGATCGCCCGATCGGCGGTTTCCAGCTCCAGCAGAAAAAGCTCGCGGAAATGATCACCGAGATCACCAAAGCGCAACTGCTGGTATGGCGGCTGGGCAAGCTGATGGACGAGGGCAAGGCAACACCGCAACAGGTAAGCATGGCCAAGCGAAACAGCTGCGAGATCGCCACCTGGATCGCGCGGGATGCGCGCCAGATGCTCGGCGGAATGGGCATCACCGGGGAATACAGCATCATGCGGCACATGATGAACCTCGAAAGCGTGATCACGTATGAAGGCACCCATGACGTGCAACTGCTCATCACGGGAATGGATATTACCGGGCTGAATGCATTCACGTAACGGATATACGATACCACTTCTATGAAAATATTTCTCATCGGCATGATGGGCACCGGCAAAACCCACTGGGCACAACGGCTCGCACCACTGCTTGGGATCACCTGGGTGGACCTCGACGCGCAGGTGGAGAACGCCGCAGACATGTCGGTGCATGAAATATTCGAGACGGAGGGGGAACTTTTTTTCAGGAAAAAAGAAAGGGAAGTGCTGCAGCAACTGGCGGAGTTCGATGATGTCGTAATAGCTACGGGCGGCGGAACCCCGGCTTTTTTTGATAACATGGAATGGATGAACCACAACGGTATCACCATCTGGCTCGATGAGCCGGTGGAAGTGCTGGCAAAACGGGTGATACCCGAAAAAAAACACAGGCCGCTCGTGCGCGGCGTGGATGATGAAGACATGAAAGATTTCCTGGCCGCGCGGCTGGCTGAGAGAGAAAAATATTATTCGCTGGCCGCACACCGGCTGCGGGGTGCTGAAATAACCGATGAGGCGCTGCTGGAATGTTGCACACAAGGTAAATCATACGTATGAACAGATCCTTTATCATAACCGCGTCTTTAATAGGTGCTCTCTCCGTGATCTTCGGAGCCTTCGGAGCACATAGCCTCAGGACAATTGCCGCGCCGCAGGACCTGGAAGTTTTTGATACCGCCGTACGGTACCAGTTTTACCATGTAGGCGCACTTTTTATTGTGGGCCTCCTATGGAGCCGCTGGCCCAATAACTGGATGCGGGCGGCGGGCCGGTTATTTATTGCAGGGATCATTCTGTTCAGCGGGTCGCTGTATCTCCTCGTTTTTTTTCATATCTCTTCGGTGTCGGCGCAGTGGGTGGGGATGTTCACGCCGCTCGGTGGCATCAGCCTGATCTGCGGCTGGGGCTGCATAGCCATCGCCTGTCGCAAATAGTTCCCGGCGAATACCGTAATTTTAAGGCCAACCATCCATCCAAACCATGAAAGCATTCACCAAAGCCATCCTGTTATCTATCGCAGTACTCACCGTTACCGCCTCCCATGCACAACACACGCTCACCCGCCTCTGGGAGACAGACACCCTCCTGAATATCCCTGAATCCGTACTGCCCGAAAAAGACGTGATGTATGTTTCGCTGATCGATGGTGAGCCCTGGGGTATCGATGGTAAAGGCGAAGTAGGCAAGCTCACAAGAACCGGAAAGATCTTGAGCACGAGCTGGATCACAGGGCTGAATGCGCCAAAAGGACTCGCCAGGAACGGTGACCTGCTATATGTGGCGGATATGAATGAACTGGTAGTGATCAGTATCAGCGGCAACAGGATACTGAACAAAATAAAGGTCAATGGCGCGGCGGGATTGAACGACGTAACGATAGCAGCAGACGGAACCGTGTATGTAACGGATACAAAAAAGAACTGTGTTTTCCAGGTGAATGGCGGCAGTTCCATTCAATACCTGGATAACCTCGTTGGCGCCAACGGGATCAAGTCTATCGGAAAAAAATTATACATTCTCACGAGTGACGGAATGTACGTGTCAGAGTCAGGCGGCAAACCCTCAAAAATTTGCATACTGGAACACGGCGGCGATGGGATCGAACCCATCGGCAATGGAGATTTCCTCGTAACCGCCTGGGAAGGCTGGGTGTACTATGTACACGCAGACGGAGCCAAAGAAGTATTGCTGGATACCCATACCACCCGGAGAAAGACAGCCGATATCGGTTATGACCCCGCCAGGCGGATCGTATACGTGCCCACCTTCTCGGGGAAATCGGTGGTTGCTTACCGGCTGAACTAGGTGCTGCAGAACGAGTTATCCACCTACACCCGGCGACACTGCAAAATCGGCGGAAGTAATCCACATACCCCTCCAATCGCCGGTCTCCACGGGCGCATCGCTTATATTTGTTTTCATGGCGAATACTTTACGGAAGAAAACGCCGCCACCCCCTGATCCCGAGGCGCTTGCCCCGGATAAAGAGGTGGAAGTATCGGTGACGGAGGTGGTACGGGACGAACGCACGACCAAAATAATAGGAGCGGTCAGCCTGCTGTTTGCCCTGTTCCTGTTCGTTGCCTTCACTTCGTATTTGTTTACCTGGCAGGAAGACCAGGATAAAGTGCACCAGTTCGGCTGGCGGATATTCACCTCCGATGAAAAAGTAAGCAACCTCCTTGGCGTACTCGGCGCCTATATCGCCCATCTCTTTATGTTCTACGGGTTCGGCATCGCAGCCTACCTGTTCTGTACCACGCTGTTCGTGCTGGGTGTGAACCTCATGCTCGAGAAAAAACTGTTTTCGTTAGGTCGCAACCTGCGCTATGTGATCGTGGGCCTTGTGGTGCTGAGCATGGCCATGTCTTTTGTTACCCGGGGCAGTGAGTTCAGCTGGGGTGGCGCCGTGGGAGAGCTGTTGAATGAATGGTCTGTGAGATGGATCGGGAATGTGGGCACGGGTGCCTTGCTGCTCGTGATCGTGTTTGCCTATGTGATCTGGCGGTTCAACCCTGTTTTCCGGCTGCCGGTGAGAAAGCCAAAAGAGCCCGAGTCTGCCTTGTTTATTGATGATTCATTCCGGGGTGAAGATGAAATACCCGTTTACCAGAGCTGGGAAGAAGATGCCAACGCGCCTGCTGAAGAACTGCCCGTTGCGCCCATCAGCCAGAATAAACTGAAGAACGATCACGGCGCCGTAACGGTGGTGATGCCGGCTGCAACTGCTGCGGAGGAGATCGGCCTCGAAGAAAAAGAAGTAGATGAAGAAACAGAAGTGCCCGAAGAATTGGAAATTCCCGTGGCACCCATAGCGCCGCCGGTTACCATCCTGCAGCCCGCGCCGGTACCGGCGCCACCCGAAGGAGAAGGTGTGGAACTGGAAATAAAAGATGTGAAGAGCGAGAAGAATGTTCCTGTCGCCAAACCGTCACCGGAGAAATACGATACCACGCTGGACCTCCGCAACTATAAATATCCCGGGCTCAACCTGCTCGAAACGCATGGCAGCGAAAAGATCGTACACGATCCCGCGGAGCTGGAAACCAACAAGAACCAGATCATCGCCACGCTGAAAAATTACGATATCGCCATCCAGCGCATTGCCGCCACGGTAGGGCCCACCGTTACGCTCTACGAGATCGTACCCGCGCCCGGCGTAAGGATCAGCCGGATCAAGAACCTCGAAGACGATATCGCGCTCAGCCTCGCTGCCCTCGGCATCCGCATCATCGCTCCGATACCCGGCAAGGGCACCATCGGCATCGAAGTACCGAATGTGCGCAAGACCGTGGTGAGCATGAAGACATTGCTCGCTTCCGAAAAATTCCAGAACAATGCGTTCTCGTTGCCGATAGCGATCGGGAAGAAGATCGATAATGAAAATTTTATCGTAGACCTCGCCGCCATGCCGCACCTGCTGATGGCCGGCGCTACCGGCCAGGGAAAATCTGTGGGGATCAATACGCTCCTCGTGTCGCTGCTCTACAAAAAGCATCCATCGCAACTGAAGTTTGTACTCGTAGATCCCAAAAAAGTGGAACTGAGTATTTACCGGGTGATCGAGAAGCACTTCCTGGCGAAATTGCCGGGAGAGGAGGATGCCATCATCACGGATACCAAAAAAGTGATCCATACGCTCAATGCGCTTTGCATTGAGATGGACAACCGCTACGACCAGCTCAAGGAAGCGGGATGCCGTAATATCCGCGAGTACAATGAAAAGTTCACATCGCGCAAGCTGAACCCGCAAAAAGGACATCAATATCTTCCCTTCATAGTTTTAGTGGTGGATGAGTTTGCCGACCTGATCATGACTGCAGGCAAGGAAGTGGAAATGCCGATCGCGCGGCTCGCGCAGCTGGCGCGTGCCGTGGGTATCCACCTGATCATCGCTACGCAACGGCCTTCCGTGAACATCATCACCGGTACGATCAAAGCGAATTTCCCGGCCCGTATTGCATTCAAGGTATCGAGCAAGATCGACAGCCGCACCATCCTCGACACGGGCGGCGCCGAACAATTGATAGGGAAGGGCGATATGCTGATCAGCTACAACGGCGAAGTGACGCGCCTGCAATGCGCGTTCGTGGATACGCCCGAAGTGGACCGTATCTGTGCCTTTATCCACGACCAGCAGGGTTACCCCGAAGCATTCCTGCTGCCGGAGTATGTAGATGAAAAAGAAGCGGAGGGCAGGGATTTCGACAGCGGCGACCGCGATCCGCTGTTCGGCGACGCCGCCAGGCTGATCGTGGCCAACCAGATGGGCTCTACTTCGCTGATACAGAGAAGGATGAAGCTTGGCTATAACAGGGCCGGCCGGCTGATGGACCAGCTCGAACAGGCGGGTATCGTAGGGCCGAATATGGGCAGCAAGGCCAGGGAAGTGAGGTACAAAACAGAGACCGAGCTGGCAGAATTTTTGCAAACACTTTAACCTGGAAGCCTGTTTTCCCTTTAAACAAGTTGTTTTTGATAGAGTCTGTCTGACCGTTAAATCCTATTTTGCACGATTAATGTTCATAATGAAAAAAGCCTGCCTGTTCCTGTTTGCCGCCGCCTGCTTTACCTGTACCCGGATCAATGCCCAGAATGATGCCGGCGCCAAAAAAGTGCTGGATGGCGTAAGCGCCAAGGTAAGAGCCTCGAAAGGGATCACGGCCAGCATTACGCTGAAGGCCGCCACCTCAAAAGGAAAGGAAAAAGGCAGCCAGACCGGGACCCTCTCCATGAAGGGAAACCGCTACCTGTTGAAAAAAGGGGGAACGGAGATCATCAATGATGGCAGCAAGGTGTATACCTATGATGCCGCCAACAAGACCATTACTGTATCCTCAGCAGAGGACAATGGTTCTTCCCTCAACCCGCAGAAACTGCTGACGGGCGCTTACGAAAGCGATTTTAAATACCGGCTCGTTGCCACAAAAGGCAATATCTGCCAGATAGAAATGATCCCTGCCGATTCCCGCAAAAATTTCCAGAAAGCCGATCTTTTTATCGACAAAACAAAGAACATGATCACCCGGGCCGTGATCACGGACAAGGGCAATAATACCACCGAGTTGCTGATCAGCAACCTCAATACAAATGCGTTGCTGCCCGATAACTTGTTCGTGTTCAACAAGGGAAAGTATCCGCCGGACGTGGAAGTGCTGGATTGATCGTTTACATCTGCATTTTATCCATTCAACCCATATGAAAAAGGCAATTGTATTTGCACTGATGTTCGCAGCGTCTGCGCAGGCGCAGAATGCCGTTCGGTTGGTAGTGACCGATGTAGCCACCCGCCAGGGCGATGCGATCTATGTCGCGGGCAACTTCAATAACTGGAACCCCAAAGATGAACAGTATCGCTTAAAACCTTTTGGCGGTGGCCGACAGGGCGTGGTGATCAAGGATATCCCCTCCGGCACCTATGCCTTCAAGTTCACGCGCGGCAGTTTCGAGCGGGTGGAATGTGCTGCAGATGGCCGCGACATTGCCGACCGTACCCTGGACGTAAGCGGGGACGCGGTGCTGGAATGCAAGATCGTGGGTTGGAAAGACGATTACCCCGAACATCCCAAACGCTACACGGCCAGTCCGCAGGTGCGCATTATCGATACGGCCTTTGCTATACCACAACTGAACCGTACCCGCCGCATCTGGGTCTATCTTCCCAGGGGATATGCCGCCTCTTCCAAAACATACCCGGTATTATATATGGAGGATGGTCAGAACCTGTTTAACGAACAGACGGCGTTCGCTGAAGAATGGGGCGTGGATGAAGCGCTCGACAGCCTACAGAAGACCGGAAAAGAATGCATCGTGGTGGGAATCGATAATGGCGGTGCACACCGCATGAACGAATACGATCCGTATGACCAGGAGAAATATGGAAAAGGAGAGGGGCACCAATACGTTGATTTCCTCGTGCACACCCTCAAACCCTATATCGACATGAAATACCGCACCAAAAAAGGACCTGAATACACGTACACGGCAGGCAGCAGTATGGGTGGGCTGATCAGCCTGTACGCGATCATGCAGTACCCGCAGGTATTCGGCGGAGCCGGGGTGTTCTCACCTTCACTATGGATCGCTCCGCAGATGTTCGATGAAGCCGCCAAATTCAGTACCGTGAGCCCGGTGAAGATCTATTTCTATGCAGGCTCCAAGGAGAGCGCCACGATGGTGAGCGATATGGAAAAAATGGAGAACCTGCTGAGCAAGCGGTCGAATATCCAGATACTGAGCGCGGTGTTCCCCCTCGGGCAGCACAATGAGAAGTATTGGAGACAGGCATTTCCTGCGTTTTACCAGTTTATAGTGGAGTGATAACAAGTGCGCACTGGCATAGCAATACTAGCAACGACACTTTTATTCGGTCAATGTACATCTCCGACAAATTTTAATGATCAGGGAGTACATAGCCTGAGCAATAACAATTGGTCCGGAGATGCGAACGGTTGTCTGCATCTAAGAAGTAAGGCCTTAGCTGAAAAATTAATTGCGGAAAATGAGTTGATGAATGCCGCAAAAGGAAAGTTCCTGGCTATTTTCAAGTCTCCGAATAAAACTGAAATGAAAGGGGATACCGACATCCTGGAATATTATTTTGATACGGTTTGTGATAGTACCAGGTCGCTTATGCAGTCGGAAAAATGCACGGCGAAATTTTATTTTAAGTCAGATAAGCTGGTTCAAACAGACTTTATTTGTGAATAGCCAGGAATTGGGGTCGCAGGCCGGGCCACTAATAGACACTGCCTGTTCCGTTCATGCGGGAGGTGATTCGATCCTTATTGGTTATTTTTATGATGGTTGAAATTCAGCGGATCGGAACTCCTGCGCCAGGTGCGGCCCTAGCCTGCTTTTTTATCAATATCGGTATTAATATCTGTTCATGCTTGCAGAAATCTTCGATCTCAATTTTATCTATTTTTATACTGTAAAGTCAGGTGAGCTATTTCAATAACATATACGCAGCTGCATACAGGTGTTATGACAAGTATGAAAATTCCGCCCGTTACAGTGCGGCATCTCTCGTGTTTATACACTTACTAGGGCTGATTTTTTTGTTAGTGGCAGTATGTAAGCGTGTTTTTTTATTGGATTTTACGATAGTACGTACGTCTCCAGCATATAAGCTAATGGTTGTAGTTGTTTTGATTGTTTCGTTAAGACTTCTCTGGAGGTATTACTCGGAAGAGCGGGTTCAGGATATTGTGTGGCATTTCGAAAAAAAGCCTGTCGTTCAACGACGGATGTGGGGTTATGTGGCTGTCGTCGTTGGTATTTTGGAATATACTATTGCTGCAATATTGTTGAGCTAGATTGCCAATGGCAGGCGCGCGATAGGTCAACGCCTATTGTGGCAACGGGCATTTCCGGCGTTTTATCAATTTATAGTGAAATAGCTGTTATTTGGTTCTGTATATTGCCTCTCCGACCTAACAGCGGATGTTAGCCAACTCTTTCGTAATTTTTAACCTACCCGAAAAAAGAATCCTGCAGTCATTTTCGTTTTGATCGTTTTTTCCCTGATGGCAACTCCGGCTAAAGCCCAATCCAACTTAAAGAGGGTCGCAAAGCATAGATGCGAGATGCCATTTTTTCGTCTAAAGAACATAAATCTAATTGTAGACAAAGCCGTCAAAGACAACCCGGATTCTCTTATTTGCATGTACGAGGATAGTGGTGAATTTTCTACTGGATATTTATTTATCTTTTCGAAAAAGGGGGATATTGTTAAGACTGCTTTTTTTGATCAAAATTTATTTAACAGCGATTTTAGCCAGGTAAGCAGGCCGGTCGATGGTCAAATTCTGAAGCACGTTAAAGCAGGTTATTTAACGGCCTCATTAAAAAAAATATCTCAATTTCAGACGCCAGTTGATTTTGTTGTTTCACATGATCATATTTTGTATTTCAACTTCCGTTCCAAGAGCAGGGCTGTCGGCTATAAAATATGCGAAAGCCAGATGATGCTGTACCCCAACAAAGAGCAAATAGCTTATTTCTCGGAAATAGTTTCCGCATTGAGAGCGGAAGTAAAATAAGACGGAATACATGTAATTTCGGGTCGCAGGCCGTGGATACCAATAGACTCAGCCTGTTCCGTTCATGCGGGAGGTGCCCCGATCCTCAATTGGCTACTTTTATGGTGGCTGGATTCAGCAGACCGTGACACTTTGCTGACCGCAACGGCGCCCAATTTTTTTAAGGATATAGAGATGAAAAATTATCGTCCTCAATTACTCCTCCTGTTGTGTTTGATGCTTACCGGCTGCATTAAGGCGTATATCAGAACACTGAAAGTGTGTGATAAAAAAATGTATGTAGAGATATTTAATACAAACCCCGCCGGGGTAAATTCAGAATACGTAACCGACTCGTTGAATTTCAGGATGTATGTGGGAAAGGTTGATGAAGAGCATGAGGATTTTGTCTATAGATGCAGTCAGGACAGTCTGATTATCGAAAAATTTGGGCTGAGGCAAATGGATACTGTCAGACATACACTAGAAATAAGGGCTTTTAGTATTGCCAAATTAAAAAGTGAAAGGAAGTTCGAATAGGGGGAAGTATAAGGTAAGTTGCCTTGCGAGCCCCGGTCGCAGACCGGGGCCACTAATAGACACTGCCTGTCCCGTTCATACGGGAGGTGCCCCGATCCTTATTTGTCTATTTTTGTGATGGTTGAAATTCGTCGGATCGGAACACCCCGCGCCAGGCGTTTCCGGCGTTTATCAATTTAAACGTATCATGAAAGCATCCCAGTTCCCAGATAGTATTCCACGTTTTTTAAGTACCCGCGAAAAATCATTATTTCGTTGCCTGCTCCAGGAGAGGAGCGACTTAGTTGAAACACTTGATAGAATTCAAGTAATTGAAATGGATGACGGCAATATGGGAAGCCTGTATATTATTCATCCGGACAAATCACGTAAAGGCAGGTTCATGAGTAAGGCCATTGCCGAACGCGAATTCCTGGATGAAGACAATGTGCCTATATCTGTTACAATAAATGTGGATCAGGACGGAGACCTATTTGAACTCGATATCTGGAAAGTAAACTTTGAACCTCCTGTTAAATATCCGTCCTGCTGAAGTTTTTTATGTCTTACACTTTTGTATTTGTAAAAGAGACAAATATGTTATCTCTTCACCGACACCACCCGCCGTTCCTTACTGCTTAAAAACGCCGCTTCAATAATCCGTACGCGCCTGGCGCGGGTGTTCCGATCCGCTGAATTTCCGCCGTCCCCCAATAAGTAAGCTAAGGATCGGGTCACCCGTGTCTATTAGTGTCCCGGGTCTGCGACCCGGAGCATTTTACCACTCTATAATAGCGTAAAGTACCCTTCCTGTAGTATTATCTCTTCAACGAAACAACCCTCTTCTCCCGACTACTCAAAAACGCCGCTTCAATAATCCGTATCACATCGGTGGCCTGGTCTACATTAACGGGCAATGGTGCGCCCTGGGTTAATGTCTTGTACACGGCATCGAAATATAGCATGTAATCTCCTTTCTCTGTCGGAATCTTTTTGCGGATCACCTTGCCGTCTTTTTCCGTATGCAGCAATCCCTGTTCAGAATCGGGTTCAATGCCCCAGTTCGGCATATCTGGTTTTTTGCCGGCGAGCAGATGATCTTCCTGCACATCTGCGCGGCTTTTCAGGAACGTGCCTTTGGTGCCGAACAGGCTGTATCCCGCAGGCGCTTCGCGCACGAAGTAGCCGGCCTTGAGACGAACACGCAGACCGGGGTAGTATAATAATATTTCAAAGTAATCGTCCACTTTTGAATCGGGTCGCGTGATCATGATGTCGGCAAATACATCGGTTGGCCAGCCAAACAATTGCAATGCCTGGTCTATCAGGTGGG
>Ga0206919_1029_pt1 | contig 34147 bp, 34 predicted proteins | sample Alteio_BWOrgHeat_67_FD_152962 | JGI IMG/M metagenome (GOLD analysis project Ga0206919, IMG submission 152962) | Enriched cells from forest soil in Barre Woods Harvard Forest LTER site, Petersham, Massachusetts, United States -... | ecosystem: Environmental > Terrestrial > Soil > Temperate forest >... | reverse complement strand
CCCGACGAGCGCGAGATAGGTTCCAACGGGTATGCCTTGTCGCCTTTTAAAACAGCCAGTGGTCACGCCATGCTGTATATTAATCCGCATGTGCCATTTTATTTCCGCTCGGAAGCAGAATTGGTAAGTAATGAGGGTTTAAATGTGTATGGTGCAATTACCTGGGGGCAATTTTTTGTTTACCAGGGATTTAATCCGCATTGTGGCTGGATGCACACGTCGAGCAATGCCGACGTAGGCGATCTGTATGCCGAAAAAGTAACTAAGAAAGACGGCAAGTTCTACTACGAATATAATGGCGAACAAAAGCCGATAACAGAGCGTAAGCTAACTTTTTATGTTAAGCAGGGTGACAAGTTGATGCCACACATCATCACCGGGTATTATACGCATCACGGGCCGGTATTAGGCAGCCGCAACGGTAAATGGCTGACCCTGAAAGCTGATAATCGCTCCTACGAAGCATTATTAGAGTCATGGCTCATTACCAAAGCCAACACCTTTGCCGAATATAAAAAGGCGATGGACCTGCTCAACAACGCCACCAACAATACGGTTTATGCCGATGACCAGGGCAACATAGCTTTCTGGTATGGCAACTTTATGCCGAAACGCGATCCAAAACTGGATTGGACGCAACCCGTTGATGGTTCGACATCCGCTACCGAATGGCAGGGGCTGCATAAGTTAGATGAGATCGTACACGTGTACAATCCGTCTACCGGTTTTATCATCAACTGTAATTCTACACCATTTACTTCTTCGGGCATCGCCAGCCCGGATAAAAGTAAATATCCTGCTTACATGGCACCCGATGGGCAAAATTTCCGCGCGGTGAATGCAATTCGTTTATTCAGCGATGCGAAGAATGTGACCATAGATAATCTCATTACACGCGGCTATAATCATTACCTCACAGCATTTGATGTGATGCTGCCCCCGTTATTTAAGGCCTATGATTCGGCAAACGATAGTACTAAACGTGCACTGCAGGAACCTGTACAATTATTAAAAGAATGGGATCGTCGCTCGGGTGTTAACTCCACTGCAGTAACATTGGCTACCGAATGGGGTAACCTGGTGATGCGGTCGCAACCGCGCGCTAACTCGTCAGAAGCATCTACTTATCAAACTGATAGGGTGGTAGCCGGATTAAAAACATTGAGCGATAAAGAATTGCTCACTGAGCTTTCGGAAGCAATAAACACCTTAAAAGCCCGCTATGGCGACTGGAAGATAAAATGGGGATATATTAATCGTTATCAACGCCCGGCTGATGGCGTATTAGACGATAATAAGCCAAGCATCCCGGTAGGGCAGGTGTCTGCCACGTTTGGAGAGCTGCCGTCGTTTGTGAGCCGTACTTATCCCAACACAAAAAAACGTTACGGCATGTCGGGCAATAGCTTTATTGCTGCTATTGATTTTGGTCCGAATGGTAAAGTGACCGCCAAATCTATTATGACCGGCGGCCAATCCACCGATCCTAAATCACCGCACTTTACAGATCAGGCCGAGGGGTATATTAACGGTCAATTTAAAACCGTACTATTTTATAAGGAAGATGTACTAAAGCACGCAGAGAAGACTTACCATCCCGGAGAGTAGTCGCACGGGATCGTAGTTACTGTTCAATAACAATATCGTCCTGCTTTACGCCAAGTTCGTGCAGGTAATCCTGCATTGTATTTACAAATTCATCCGGTCCGCAGATATAATATTTGCGGCCCTCTTTTACGTAATCCCTCAGCATTGCTTTATCAATATGTTTACCTTGCTCGGCAATTACGTTGATGAGGTTATTACCTAACATTTCTGTCAATTCTTCCTTCAGAATGATATCGCTGTTGGTATGGTTAGCAAACAGCAAAATGTTGCCATCTAACTTGCCCTGCCTGTGCAGGTCGCGTAGAATAGCGAGAAAGGGCGTAATGCCCGCGCCGCCCGCAATAAATACACCCGGCCCTTTGTATTCAATGGCACCAAACACTTCGTGTAATATCAGTTCATCGCCTGCACTCAATGATCCAAGCTTTTCGGTTATACCATTATGGCCGGTATAAATTTTAATGGTAAACTCCAGGTGGTCCGCATCGGTAAGTGATGTGAATGTAAACGGGCGCAGTTCGTCCTTTAGGCCATCCCGATTGATTGAAACATCGGTAGCCTGGCCGGGCACATAGATGTACCCGGCAGGCTTTTCAACCATAAAGCGCTTAACATTATGGGTTACGTAATTGGTTCGTAGAATTTTAACAACGTGCTTTTGCATATTATTTTGATTGGGTAGTGACGGTAGATAATTTAGCGAGCGAAAAAGCGCCGATTGCCATCACCAGGTCGCGTACGGCAACGTCTAAATAGCGGCCGCTTGTCAATAAACTTAAAGCAACTAAAGTTAACCATGCACTAACAAGATAGGCGCCTTTTTGGGTATTTACAAATACCAGGATACCCGCAATAATTTCTATCACGCCTACTATCATCATAAAATTATGCGGCGTAAAAGGCAGCATATTAGCAACGGTTGGGCTGAGGTATTGCTCCCAGTTGGTTAACAAATTGGTGAATTTGTCGGCCCCGGCAACAATAGGTACCAGGCCAAAGGTGAATTTTAACAGTGTTTGTACGGTGTTTACTTGATTGTTCATGATCGTTTGATTTAATGATAACCATTAGAGACACCTCGTTTTAAAAGGGTTACAAAATTTTAGGGCTGTTGTTTTGAATGAAATGCGCTATATTAATTTATTGAAAAAATTGTAACCCTTTCCCACCTTGATACTCTGTAATTATATGAATACGAACAAGCCGGTAGCGACAGAAAGCGATGAGGAACTAATAGCGCGGATATTAGCGGGCGAAACGCAGTTGTATGAACGGTTGATGCGTAAGTTTAACGCGCGGATGTATCGTATCAGCATGTCCATCGTTAATGACGATAAAGAGGCCGAAGACGTAATGCAAACGTCTTATCTGAATGCCTACCGCCAGTTAAAGAATTTTAAACATGGGTCAAGCTTTGGCACCTGGCTCACACGCATATTAATCAATGAAAGTTTATTGCACAAAAAACGCAGACAACGCCGGGAGAATATTATCATGAGCAATCAATATACAGACCACGACCATAGTACGCCGTTAAGCGGCCTTATCAATAAAGAGTTGAAGTTAGTATTAGAGAAGGCAGTATCGGCATTACCCGAAAAATATCGGGTTGTATTCGTGATGCGTGAAGTAGAGGGATTGAGTACAAATGAGACGATGGACGCTTTGAACATCGGCGAATCAAATGTAAAGATCAGATTAAACCGCGCCAAAGAAATGCTGCGTAATGAACTTTACGCCTATCATCAACCCCATCAAATATTCGAGTTTAATTTAGTGCGTTGCGATGTGGTGGTAAATAATGTAATGGCAAAAATTTACGCCAACGGATCAGCAGTCACCGTCAATTGAGCAGTTGTCGCCATCAATAATGGTAAGTGGCTGGTCTTGTTTCCATTCGCCATAAGCTTTCTCTAAAGTCTCGGTAAAAACCGGCACCATCTGCGCACCCGATACGGCATATTTGCGGTTCATTACAAAGAATGGTACTCCACGAACGCCAAGATAACTCGCTTCTGCAATATCGTGCTTTACCTCATCGCTAAATGCATCGCTATCAAGTGTTTGTTTAATTTCCTCTGCATTCAAACCTATCTCTGTACCCAGTTCAGTAAGTGTGTTATGGTTGGCAATATTTCTGCCATCGGTAAAGTAAGCTTTAAATAAAGCTTCTTCCGCTGCATCGCCTAAGCCGTTTTGTTTGGCCAAATGCGCAAAGCGGTGCGCATCAAAACTATTAGCCACTACCGCTTTGTCAAAGTTATAAGTTAAACCTACCTCGGCGGCCATTTCAGTTACCTGGGTATTCAGTTGTTTTGCATAATCCAATGTCCAGCCTTTAACATCAGCAAGGTATTGATCAATGTTACGGCTCGGATCAGTTACCATATCGGGATTCAATTGAAAGCTTTTCCATTCGATCTCAATTTCGTCTTTATGAGCAAATTCCGCCAAGGCTTCTTCAAAACGACGTTTGCCGATATAACAAAACGGGCACATCACGTCAGACCATATTTCTACTTTCATTTTTCCTTTTGTTTTGATGAACAAAGGTACAATGCGGGTCAGGGTAACCACATCATTATAAAGTAAAAAGCCCTTCCGGCAGGAAAGGGCTTTTTAAATGTTTGTAAACGGCGCTTAGTTAGCCGCGCGAACCAGCTTAGTATGATATTTTGCGCCGCCTATCTCGGCATCCAGGCCAATAGAGTCGACATAATATTTACCAACGTTTGATATCGTGGTACCATTGAAATCCATATCGAATGAAAAGTCACTTCCATTTACTTTGCCATTGCTTATAGGCAGTTCGCCTTGCGGCGTTTGCAATGAGCCGGTTAGTTTACCGCCATCTACCTTAAACACGTAAGTGAGCGGGAAATCTTGCCCGTCCGGGCTTTTTACAGTGCCTGTCCATTTGCCGGTAAGGTCAGCTATTACTGCAAAACAGACAATCGCGGCAAAAACCAGCATTGTAGTGATTGAAAAGAATTTGATCTTCATGTTGAGGTTTGTTTATTTAACTAAAATACAAGGTTTATTTTAACAAATAATACCTTAAACGTTAAGAATTTGTTTTTTAATGTTAGACCCCTACGGAATCCTGTAATAATAAATAGGCGAGAAAACGCCTTCGCTGGTAGTATAATAGCCTTTGCCATCGGGTGTAAAGCCAATGGCTTCGCCTTGTTTTTCGGTTTGATAAGGCAACTCACGTGGTTTACGCAAAACAGTTTGCCACACCGGCTCATTAGCGTGGCGCTGCCAATAATAAACTTTTTCGTAGCTTTTAATGAGTATTTGTTTGCCGTCTTTTGAAATGTCTCCTGCCGTGATCCATTTTAAAGGTTTCATGCCTGCAAAAAATAGTTTACAACGGCGGGTCAGGATGACCGTATCGTCTGTGTGATAGTTTAACGGCGTTGTATAAACGCTAACAGTATCGCCACGTTTAGAAACAATGTAGAATAACTTGCCAATTGGGTCCACCATCAGCGTTTCGGCATCTTTTGGGCCATCGGGATATTTGAGGTGTAGCGGCGTTGCCGGCGCATGGGCAATGCTATCTTTTAACCAACCGGTATTTTCCTCCATCCTGTAAATGGTTAAATAAGAACGTACTGCGTTATTATCGCCTATGTCGCCTAAGTAAACATAGCTTTTACCCGTCACCGGGCCGGGCCCAACTGCAATGTCTTCACAATCCCTTACTCCCAAATTCACTTTGGCATCGCCTTTAAAGTAAATGGTACTTTTAAGTTTACCGGTGGGGTTAATTGCAAAAAAACGACTGGTGTCGCCGCTGTCGTTGTGTATATAATAGATATCCTTTATTATCCCCGAGGCCGCTATGCCCGAAATCTCATCTAACTGCTTATCACGCAATTTGCCGGTGATATCAATTTGCTGTGCCACGTACCGATGCCGTGCAAACGCGCCCAAAAAAAGGACGAGTACCACGATGAACAAAAAATTACGTTTTCTAACACGTGCCATTGACGCAAATGTACATATATTAAAATTTTTGTAATGTTAAACTAAGTTAAAGGTTACCGCAAAAGGCAAAGGGCCCCACAATGGAGGCCCTTTTACCTGGTCAGTTAGTTTTTTGCTATTGTTTAATTTAGCTGCATTTCTACCTTTAACTCCTTGTCATGCAGCTCGACGTCTGGTTTTGAAACATCGGTAAGGGCCACTTTGCCGCGTTCTTTGCGAACAATACGACTAAACAGCGATATCTCACGGTCAAATAGAAAACGGAAGAACAATTTGGTCCATGATTTATGGTAATGCAGGGTGTCGTAATATTCAGGCGCAGTCTTTTTGATCTCCGGCAACTTATTCCATGGAATAGAAGGGAAATCATGATGCTCGTTATGGAAACCTACGTTAAATGCTACCGTGTTAAACGCCCCGTAGTAGCTGTATGTTTCCTGATCTTCGCTATGAGTAAGATAATGTTCCTGTATCCAGCGCGCACCAAGCGGGTGCAAACCTACCGAGAAAGAAAAGCTAAGGAACAGGTACGCTAAAGCATACCATCCCATAAAGTAAACGATAGCAGCTGTAAAGACTATTTGTGTCAACACGTTTGCTACGATCCAAATATCAAAATTTTGAATTTCGCGTAAACGGGATAATCTGAATAACTGGAAAACCGGGAAGAACAACAGCCAAAGCGCTTTACCCAAAAACGAGTTATTAATGAGCTTAGCTTCCCATTTATTCGGAAGATCGGCATCTAATTCATGAATACCCTGGAAAGAGTGGTGTTTGATATGATACCGCTCAAAGGAAATAGAACTCGGAAATATTTGCGGCATATTAGCCACCATACCGGCCCAGCGATTAGCTGTTTTAGTTTTGAAAATAAGATGATGCGCACACTCGTGTATCATTACAAATAAAGCATGACTGGCAAATGCCCCCAAAAAATAGGCCGCTCCTATAAGGATCCACCATGACTTGTCGCGTACAAACCATGCAAGTGCAATTTGAAATGCTACCAGGCCAAGAATGGCAAAAATAGTTTTTGGATTTTTTCCGATCAGCTTCCGCAGATCGGGGAATTGTTTTAGAATTAGCTTCGTACGCTTACGATGTGGCTCTGAGGCCTCCGAATACACAAAATCAGTCCTTTTTCTCATAATTCTTTTATGGGATCAATAATAAAAACTGTAATAGGGGGCTATAATTTAACTTTAGTTTAAATTACTTGCCCTCAATGATAAAAAGAAAATTCCGTAAAAACAACTAAAAGTTTATTGGATTTTATAAACCAATACTTTAAAACTGTTAGGAACGACCTTCCTGGTAGTGCCCTCATAAGTTGCCACCGTGAAATATATTTTGTGTGTTTTTGGGTCTAATGCCATGGTTTTGGCGCGATTTTGTGTCTTTAAAGTCTGGATGACGTTGTATTTATCAGCGCTTTCCTGTTTAATAATAGTGGCAGTGCCGTCACCGTTAGAAGCAAATACCAATTTTGTCTCTGGGTCGTAAGCCACAGCGTCAACGCCGGCGCCAATAGGAACGGTAGCAACCACTTTTCCGGTTTTAACATCCATCACTTCCAAGCCTTTATTTTCACGACAAACAGAAAACGTACGTTGATTTTTTTCATCAAGCGCAATACCGGTTGGGCCGCCGCCTGGTGCCAGCGGGTAGTTCCTGATCACTTTCATAGCCTTAGCATCAATCACATTCAGACTGTTCTTGTCTTCAAGATTATTGTAGATCAACCCTTTGCCATCGGATACGGCGAATTCAGGGCCGCCATTCAACGCAACCGTGCCTACTTGTTTTAAAGTATTTGGATCAACCACCGATGAATTATTACTTTCGCCATTGAAGCTGAATACACGATCAGAATATGGATCATAAATAATCGCATCCGGGCCGTTTGCGCCTTCTAATGGTATAGTCGCCAATGTTTTTAAAGATTTAAGATCAAAAGCAACAATGGCATTTGCCCGGCCATCACTGATGAAGCCACGATCGGCTTTATTATCTATTGCAATGCCATGAACGCCTTTCATATTTTCAATAACGCCAATTTGCTTATCAGTAGCAAGGTCAACAACGTTTACCATAGTGCCGTGAGAGGCATACAAGCGGTTATTAACCTTGTCGATGGAGACATAGTCATAACCTCCGTCGCCGGTAAGGTCAACAGTTTTATCTAATACATAAGTTTGTGCGTGAGTTTTAGGCGCCACGCTTGCTAAAAGCAGTGCGGCTACCGATAGGAGTTTTATTTTCATTTGAGTTTTTTGTTTTAAATATCCGTTATAAATCTGTCTGTAATTTGTGTTAAAGCTGTTTGGCGTCGTTTACTTCGGCATTCGGACTAATACCTTTGCGATACAAAATGCGCAGCATACTTGGCAGTACTATCAACAATAACGGCAACGCAGCTAAAAATCCGCCAATCACAGCAATAGCTAACGGTTGATGCAGTTGCGCACCCGCGCCAATACCCAGGGCCAAGGGCATCAATGCGATGATGGCACCCAGGGCGGTCATTAATTTGGGGCGTAAGCGAGTTGAAATTGAATATACGATGGCTTCATCTACTGATTTTTCCATGGCTGTATCTCTGAATTGCAGGAAAGTAAAAATGGCATTCTCGCCAATAATACCCACAATCATGATCAGCCCGGTGTAACTACCTACATTAAGCGGCGTATGGGTGATAAACAGTGCTAATAAACTGCCCGCAGTACCTAAAACAGCTAATATTAATATTAAAAATGCAATGCGAAACTGCCGGTACAGAAACAGGATCACGCCAAACACAAGTAAGCTCGCAACAATCAATATGGTGAGCAATTCTTTAAAAGATTGCTGCTGCTCTGCATAAGCGCCGCCGTATTCAATATGATAGCCTTGTGGCAGGTTAACTTTTTGGTTGATGTTCTTTTGAATAGCCGATACCACCGAACCCAGATCGGCATTTTCAAGCCGGGCAGTAATCACACCCATTGATTGCAGATCCTGTCGATTTATTTCAGCATCGCCCGGACGCAACTCTACATTAGCCAGTTGATCAACCGGGATCAATTTGCCATTCGATAAAAAGATATTTAGTTGTTTAAGGTTATTTATGCTGAGGTAACGGTTACCCGGGTAAACCATGCGCACGTTAGGTAGTTGCTGCGGCTCGTAAACAGTACCCACTACATTACCCGATAGTGCTATCTGCGCTTGTGATTGCAGGCTGGAAGGCGTAATGTTATACTGGGCAAGTTTAGAATAATTAGGTGTGATACTCACCGATGGCCCCGCGATCACAATACCATCGAATACATCGGCCGTACCTTTTACGGATGATATTTGTGCCGCAATTTGTTTGGAAAGTTTTTGCAGGATCTGTTGATCCTCGCCAAATACTTTGATCTCTATAGGTTGCGTAGACTCCATTAAATCACCCAGCATATCCGTAATTACCTGGCCAAAGTCGACCCGCAAAGCAGGTTGTGTACTTTGTATACCGTGGCGAATGTCCGCGCTTACTTCTTCTGTGGTTTTTTTATGATCTTTTTTAAGCTGGATGAGATAGTCGCCTGTATTAGGTTCAGTAATAAAGAAACCCATCTGTGTTCCCGTACGCCGCGAGTAGGCTTCTACGTCGGGTTGTTTGATAATGATCTTTTCAACCTCACGTAACATACGATCTGTTTCTTCTAACGACGTACCGGGTGGCGACGTGTAATCCAATACAATGCTGCCTTCATCCATATCAGGCAAAAAGCCTGTTTGCAGTAGTGGCGGAATAATAATAATAGCTGCTATGGCCGCCAATCCGATAGCAATACCCAAATAAGGCCGCAGAATAAAAAACGATACCCATTTTTGCTTTTTTACGTGATGTTCTTCCTGTTTTGCGTCGCGACGTTTAGGTTTGTTGCGGGTAAGCATCAGGTAGATTACCGGCAAACCTATCCACGTCACGAAGAACGAGCACACCAGGGTAATGATCATTGTGTTGGTCATTACTTTGAAATAAGCGCCTGCAACACCCGTCATCAACAAGAAAGGGATAAAGATCACGATGGTGCTGATGGATGATCCTACCATGGCAGGGAAAAGATAATCAACCGCTCTTTTAAGCAATCGGCGCGTTGCTTCATTAGGATGCTCCTCGTGCGTGCGGTGTATCTGTTCAACCACAACAATGGCATCATCGATGATCAAACCGATGGCCGCTGCAATAGCACCCAGCGTCATAATATTAAAGGTGTATCCTACCGCATACAGCACAATAAGCGTCAGGAATAACGTAACCGGGATAGTGATCAAAATGGTAGCACTGGCTTTCATTGATCGCAGGAAAATTATTGCCACCACAATGGCAAGCAACAATCCTATCCAAACGCTGTCTGTCACGCTTTTAACAGAGTCATGTACAAAATCTGCCTGCACATAATATGGCCGGATAGTTACATCAGCAGGCAAGAGTTTCTTAAGCGCAGAAACCTGTTTTTCCATCGCATCAGACAGCTCGATCAGGTTGGTATTGGGCTGTTTAATAACGGCTATCAGCACTCCGTCGTGGCCATTAGCGTTGATCTTGGTATATTCAATGCCTTCGCTTATCTGCACGCTGGCAATATCCTTCAGTTGGATAACCCGCTTACGGTTATTGCTGATCACTACATTCTCCAACTGTTCTTTGCTGCTTACCGTCGCATCGGTAACGGTGAGATACAACATTTTATAATCAGACAGGTAACCCTCTGATTTAATAAAATTAGTAGCCGCCAGCGCGGTGCTGATCATATCCGGCGTAAGCGAAAGTTCGCTCATTTTGGCCTGGTTGAGTACCAGCCAGTATTCCTTGCTTTTACCGCCAATAACCCTGATCTCGGACACACCCGCTACTTGCGACAGGAATGGCTTCACTGTAAACGTGGCAATTTGTTTAAGCTCAATAGGTGAGCGGTTATGGCTTTCCAGCGTGTAGCCACTTACCGGCAGGATAGATGGGTTCATCTTTTCTACCGTTACATTGACATCGGCGGGCAGATCCCCGCGAATTTTAGCAATTTGCGATTCTATTTGCTCCTTACTCAGGTCAATATCTGCGCTCCAACTCATGTAGGCAGATATCTCCGCGCTACCGCGACTGGTAGTACTGCGTATCACCTGCAGATCGGGTACCTGTTTAATGGCATCTTCCAGCGGCTTGGTGACGGTTATCATCATTTTGTTAACCGGTTGCAGGCCCTCGTCCGCAATGATCTTTATTTTAGGAAAAGTAATTTCAGGGAACAGCGACGTCTGCATCTTGGTGTACGAATACACCCCCGCCAGCACAATAATGAATAATACCAGCAGCAGCGGCTTGCGGTGCGAAATAAAGAAGTTTTCGGCTCGGTCTATGCGGTCTGTCTTCGCCATTATTGCACAACTTTAACTTTTGCAGTGTCTGCCAAACCATAGTTACCTGTTACCACAATCTTATCCTGCGGCGAGAATTTAGGCGATAGTATTTCCACCCGGTCACCCACTTCCAAACCCTTTTTCACCGGGACTTTTACTGCAGTAGTTGCATCGGTGAGTTTCATTACCCAAAATTCAGTTTGCGTTTCATTGGATAAAACAGCCGATTTCGGCAGCGACATAGAAGTGGCCCTTGCTGCTTTGATAATGCGCGCCTTCGCCACTAAGTTTTCCGGGATCTGCGCATTGCTGTTTATTCGCAATACGACGCTTTGCGTTTGTGCCAGTGTATCAACCGATGGCATAGATGAGGTAGCAACCCCAGTCATTTTCGATCCATCGGGCAAAATCAGTTGCACATCTTGTCCGTTTTTTACATAGGCACGCAACTCATAAGGCAATTGTAACAGGAAAACAAAGCTCGATCGGTCGCTAATTACCGCTAACTGATCACCGTCCTGCACATAATCGCCGGGTTGATGATTTAACTGCGTGATATAACCATGTTCGTTGGCTTTGATCTTGTTCTCCCCCGAAAATTTGAATGTGGTATCCAGTATATTAATGCTGTTGCCAATGCTCTGAGCTTCTTTAGTCTTAATGGTAAAAAGTAACGCACCTTTTTCTACGTAATGACCTAATTGTGCATTTGATTTTTGCAGGTAGCCGTTAGCATTAGCTTTCACAAAACTCTTTTGTAAAAAGGCCGAAGTGGCATTCAGATCAATAAAATCAACCATCGTACTGTCACTCAATGTAGTAACGGTAACAGGTGTTTGTGCCTTGGTTGCGGCAGCGTCGTCATCGTCGCCACCTTTGGCCGCGCCGCCTTTACAGGCTGATAACAATAAACCGGCGCCCATCACCAGAAGTAAGAGCGCACGGGTAGGGGATATGTAGATTTTTGTCATCATTTGTTCCAGTAGTTTAATTGGTTGATGAGTTGCAAACGACTTACCGTTGTTTGGGTAAGCAGGTTTTTTACTGTTAGGTAGTTATTAACTGCCAATATCAGGTCGGCAATTTTCAGATCGCCGGTTTGCAGCAATTGCGTATCAACTTTTATCAGGCTCTCTGTATATTTTATCTGATCGTTTATTTGCGTTATCAGGTTCTCATTCTCGTTGATCTGTTGGTTCAACTGCGCGATCTGCTGGCGATACTGTACGTCGAAAAATGATTTGTAATAACGGCGGGTATCCTCTTCTAACGAGAGCTTTTTATAAACCAGTTTACGTTGGCCGCCATCAAAAATGGGCAGTGTTAAGCTAAAGCCAAAGCTGGTGCCAAAATTCTTATAAGGTTGGTCGCTGAAATCGGTATTATAACCCGCATCGGCAAAAATATTGGCCTTTGGCTTATAGGTGAAATCGAGTATTTTACGTTCGCTGATCAGACGAAGGCTGTCAATGCGGTATTTGGTAAAAAATATGCTGCCACCCGCCTCTGGTGGCAGATTACGGTGAATATCAGGGTCGCTCAAATCAACCATCGCGGTATCTAAAATACCTGAGAGGTAATTAAGCGTGGTGTAATCATTTTTATATTGCGACCGTGCCTGGAATAACAAAAGCTGCTGCTGTTTCAGGGTTACCAGAAATGTTAAATAATCGGCTTGTTTATAGGTGTTAGCGCGTGTGAGCTCTTTTAACAAGCCTTCTTCCTGGCTTAAAAGTTCAACAACCTGCCGGGCAAATTTTAGTTGCTGCAAACTGCCGTACGCTGTAATGTATTGAGCCGTGATGGCACGCCGCAGGTCTTGTTCAGATAGCTGTACCGCATTGTGTAATGAGTCGCGCGTAAGTGTAATGGCCGACAGTTGTGTGTTCAGGTTTTCTTTGCTGATGATAGCTTTATTAACGCCCACCAATGCGCTAAATGTTTGATTATTGGTAACGGCACCGGCATAACCGTAGCCGCCAATTACCGGGGCTATCAAACCATTGCTGGTTCCGTTAACTTGCGCTTTGTAGGTTGCGCGCAGCCGCATACTATCTATCTGGCTTAATGAAGATTGGTTCCTGAGATCCTTTAATAGCGGACTGGTAGTTTTGGCAATCTCTAAATAGTGGTCGAGATTATAGGTTTGTGCCAGCGATGCTGAATAAATAAAAATTGATAAGATGACGCCGGATAACCACTTCATTCAAGTTGTATAATAGCTTTTTGTATCGCTAAATTAGAATTAAATTCTGTATTAATTTGGTAGAAAACACTGTCAAACTTTAACCAATATTGCTACAACATTGCCAGTTAGGTTTGACAAAAAACAACACAATATGAAGAAGATCGTTTTAACCGCGTTGCCAATTAGCTTTATTGTCTGTATTGCTGCAGCGCAGGATTTGAAAAGCGGCGACGTGCCACGCGATGTAAAAAGCGCCGTCGCCCGCCGTTATCCGGACGCTAAACGCGTGCATTGGGAAAAAGAAAAAGGTAACTATGAGGCCAATTGGGGCGGCAAATCGGGCGAGGATAATTCTGCATCGTTTACACCATCCGGCGAGGTTGTAGAGATCGTAAAAGCTATTGAAATAAGGCAATTACCCGCGCCGGTAGCAGTTTATGTGACAAAGAATTATCATGGCCTGAAAATAAAAGAAGCCGGGAGAGTAACCACTGCCTCCGGGCAGACCATGTATGAAGCTGAGATAAAAGGTGGTGATTTGCTGTTTGACGAAAAAGGGAATTTTATAAGGAAAGATTGAACAAAACCAATCGCCACTATCTTTATAGCTTAAATCATTTTTATGTGGTGGATATATGCTTTGCTCTCGGCGCTCTTCGCGGCACTAACGGCCATTTTTGCAAAAATAGGCATCAAAGATGTCGATACCGATTTAGCTACCGGGATTCGCACAGTGGTTATTTTATTGTTGGCATGGGCCATCGTTTTTTTCAGAGGAGCCAATCATTCTATGAACTTGCTCACCAAAACCAACTGGACTTTTCTCATCCTGTCTGGTTGTGCCACAGGGCTTTCATGGATATGTTATTTCAAGGCACTGCAATTGGGCAAGGTGTCGCAGGTAGCACCGGTCGATAAGTTAAGTGTGGCATTGGCTATTATCCTGGCCTCGGTTTTTCTGGGCGAGAGCATAACATGGAAAACCGGGATAGCAGCATCTCTTATCATAAGCGGCACGCTGATATTAATTTTTTAACTACAGACGGCCTGTTCCCCGATGCCAGGTAACTAACAGTAACACCATTTGGTTATAGGTTTCGAGTCCGTGGGGTTGATTATTGGCTTTCAGGAAGTCATCATAAAATAAACCACTGATGTGGCCCACTTTTCCGCGGAAGCGCAGCCAGTATAAACGCTCTTGCCTGAAATCAGCTTTTACCGTCGGCGAGATCAATTTACGGACGGAGCTAAATGCCGCAGTATCACGGAAACGAAGCGCATGCAAACATTCATCCATGCCTAACTGGTAGCACGAGTAACGCATTAAGCGGTCCTTAGAACCGATCCCGGCTAAAAAACCGGAAAAGTTAGCTTCATCTTCTGCACCAAAACCCATCTGGTGCGACATCTCGTGGCAGGCAATAAATGGACGTTCGAAATACGGCACTTCATAATTTAGCTGCGATTCAGCAGTAAACGGGTTGTAGTATCCGGAGGTCGCCAGGTAATTCAACACCGGAGTTAACAGAGATGGCTTGATACGTGGATGATAGGTGCGGAATGTGGGTGAATCGGCAGATATTTTTTTGATGGCACGAATAGCTGTCTGATAAATGCTGTCATTTACCTGGCGCATATCGGCAACTGTAAGCCTGTCGCGCGAGATATTGGCGCTGTCTATCAATTGCCGGGTTACGTCTGTAAGTAGCTCTGTAGTATAAGCGGTATCTGTCAGGTGCATTCGTTCACCCATTGACGGCCTGAAGTAGTTCATTCCCCACAGACTATAAAACAACAATACCGCTACCTCTATGCGAATGACCATTCCGAACGAAAATGCCAGCCATCGTTTCCAATCACCGGAAAACAGCAAGCGGAAAAATTTGACGGCTGCAAAGATGATGCATATGATCACGGCGATGTAGATCAGGTCGCCCACACTAAACGGGAACAGGTTAAAAACAGGGTGAAAAATGTGGCAGATCGCCGGGTAAATGCCTTCTGAATAATAACGCTCTACTTTCAGCGGAAAATCGGCCCAAAGCATTAATAAAAACCATACCACTGCCAGTATGGCTATCCATATCAGGCGTTTAATAATGATTTTATCCGGGCCAGTCGGCATTGTACAAATATAGAAGCTTCCAAAATAAAAAAGCCCCTCTGAATATACAGAGGGGCTTTTAAAGTGTTTTTACTTTAAATTATTTAGCGTCAACGTGAATGTCAACATCTTCCCACATCATGTCGAAGCCTTTGCTGTCAACCGCATATTTCAAGCGCTCGGTCGGGCCGGCCTTTTTTGGTTTTACTGTTACTACTAACACGTCCTTTGATGGATCGTCATTAGCAGAATAACCACGTGGATCTGCGGTATCTTTTTTAATACCCCATTCGCCGTTAGCCGAATTGAAGATCACTTTCCATTCTTTTTCATCAGGCACCATAAAGACGGTGTATTTGCCCGCAGGAAGTTTTTTGCCACCGATAGTTAAATCTTTATCGGTTACAAACGTGGTAGCAGCATTAGCGCCTGCTCTCCATGGCTTGCCATAAGGCTCAATGGTGCCTAATATTTTACGGCCGCGCAGTGATGGTGCGCTATACTTAATAGATACCATTGCTTTACCAACCATACCGCTTGCGCTGTCGGCTGGGCTTGCAGGTGGCTTGGCTTGAGCAGAGGCAAAATTGGCAATAAACATGGCAACGGCTAATACCGTCAATGCCTTTAAATTAAATGTCTTTTTCATATTTAAGTTGTGATTATGATTACGAGATAAAGATAGGCTGAAAAATTTTGCACTGCATAATTTTTCGCACAAAAGTTTAAATCACGCATTGCTGTCGATAAAGTAGATTAAATTAATTTGCAATTAATAAAACCAAATGCACACGTAGGTGTTATTATATCAAATCACATTGCAGTTAGGAATTGACCGAAAGGTTAAACAATTGTTGTGAGTTTTGGCCCATGCCGCAAGGCATGGGCTTTTTTGTTTCACAGCGGGCAAAAACTTAATATTACATTTTATTTAAATGCCCGCATGAAGGATACACTCAAACCATTTTATCTCGCGCTTTTTATATTGGCGCTTGCGGTAAATTTTGCGGGTATCAATGTCAATTTTTTTACTGACGATCCCGGGCTATACGCTTCCATTGCCAAAAACCTGATCTACAAAAAGGAGTTTTTGCAGCTCTATACCTATGGACAGGACTGGCTGGATAAACCGCACTTTCCTTTCTGGATGGTGTATTTCAGCTTTAAGATATTCGGCATCAGCATCTGGGCTTACCGGCTGCCGGCACTGCTGTTTTTCCTGTTGGGCGCATTGTACACCTATTTGTTTGCGCGAAAATTTTACGGCGAACAGTTTGCCATGATCGCAGTATTGATATTAATGACCGCGCAGTACGCCATGATGGGTAATGTAGATGTGCGCGCCGAGCCTTATCTTATCGGCCTTATAATCGGTAGCATTTATCATATATCCCGGCTGGAAGAGCGGTTCTCCCGGACTGATCTTTTATTGGCTGCGCTGCTTACCGCCTTTGCTATTATGACCAAAGGCATTTTTGTGATCGTGGCTATTTATGGCGCGCTGTTGGGCCAACTCATATTTAAGCAGCAATTTCTGCGAATTTTTAGCGGACGCTTTATCCTACTGTATTTGTTGACCTTTATTTTCGTTGCTCCTGAATTATACGCGTTATATCTCCAGTTCGATCTGCATCCTGAAAAAATAGTTTTTGACCGGCGAGGCGTTTCGGGCATTAAGTGGTTTTTGTGGGACAGCCAGTTTGGAAGGTTTGTGAATAAGGGGCCCATCAGTCAGCAAGGTGGCGGGGATGTTTTCTTCTACCTGCACACACTGCTTTGGGCCTTTGCGCCCTGGTGCCTGCTGTTTTATTATGGGGTTTTCAAGCGGATCAAGCAACTCATCCAAAAGCAGCCGGCATGCGAATATTACACGCTTTCAGGCGGATTGTTATTGTTATTGTTATTCTCACTTTCGCGCTTTCAATTGCCTTTTTATGCTAATGCCATCTTCCCGCTGTTTGCTATTATAATTGCACCATATTGTATTGTGGTATTGCCGAAGACAGAGTCAACTATCAGGCTCGCAACCCAATGGGTTTATATTATCGCATTTCCGTTGGTTATCGTCGTCGTCAACTACTTTATGCGGCTTAATGGTAGTTTGTTTATTGCCGACTGTACCGGGCTGGTGATCTTAGCCGGTTTTATTTTTATCAAGATAAAAGAAAATTATTACCGGGCATTCTTACTCAACTGTACAGTAGCGCTGTTCGTCAATTTTTATTTGAATACGGTGCTTTATAAAGAGGTGGCGTCTTACAATGGGCAAATAACTGCAGCAAGTTATGTGAATAAAACTGTGTCGTCTTCTACCGCTATTTATTCCCTGAAGAAAGAAAATAACGCTTTTCAATTTTACACCAACCGCCCGGTTGGTTATGTGCAATTAGAGAAATTCCCGGCTTTCAATACTGATACCACTTCGCTTTTCTATGCTTCTCAATTATCGCTCGATTATCTCAACGCAAAGCATGCCAGCTATAAAATTGTACAATCCTTTCAGAACTATCCGCAGGAGCGCATCCTCTTAAATTTTATCCATAAACCTAATCGACCGCAGGTATTAGACAAAGTTTATCTCATCGCTAAATAATTTTTTCTCGCTGATTATTAGTTGTTTATGAAATAAATACTAATTGTTTAGTAGAAATACTAATTAATTAGTATTAAATTGCAATCGCTTTTACGAAATGTTAAAAATGTTAAATTATTTTACTCCTAAAAATATAGTTTATAGTTTTAAGCATTAACCTGACGACTGATGCCCCAAGTTGTTTAACCTAAAAAATAATTGAATACGATGGTAACATTATAAATAGTTTTTCGTCCCATTAACAACCCGGTTCGTCACAGATCGTGGGGCAAAAAGCTAAGCAACTTTATCTTTCGACCTGAATAATATTACATCACCTTTATGAAGCTTAAACTTTTACTAATTCTTTCAGTTTGCCTGTTAACCACTGCCGTATTTGCGCAAAGCAAGTACGCGATCAAAGGTGCTGCTACAGACACCGAAAATATGATCAAACTTGGGTTTACAACGGTTACAGTGGTCAATGCCAAAGATTCGGTGTTGGTCAATTTTACGCTAGCATCAGATAACGGCTCGTTTGCTATCAATAACCTGCCGGCAGGCAAGTTCATATTAATGGTGACTTACCCGGAATATGCCGACTATGTGGAGCAATTTACGCTGGACGCGGAACATCCACTACATGATTTTGGTAATATCAACCTCCGGCTAAAATCAAAGATCCTTCAGGATGTGATCATTAAGGGCGACCCGCGTGCGCTTAAAATTAAAGGCGATACGACCGAGTTTAACGCAGCTGCTTATGTCACGCAGCCTAACGCCAGGGTAGAGGATCTCTTGAAGCAATTGCCCGGTATACAGGTAGACAAGGATGGAAAAATAACAGCCAACGGTGAGGCGGTAAATAAGGTGCTGGTAGATGGCGAAGAGTTTTTTGGCGATGACCCCACGTTGGTTACCAAAAATATCCGTGCCGATATGGTTGATAAAGTACAGCTATATGATAAAAAAAGTGACCAGGCAGCCTTTACAGGAATAGACGATGGTCAGCGAACGAAAACCATTAACATTAAATTAAAAGAAGATAAAAAGAATGGCGCCTTTGGCAAATTGGCCGGAAGTGTTGGTACTGATAATTACTACGAAAGTCAACTTCAATTTAACCGGTTTTGGGGAAAAAGCAAATTTTCTCTTTATGGCATTTTGGCTAACGACGGAAAAACGGGCCTCAGTTTTGATGACTCTAACAAATTAGGAGCATCGGGCGGGAACGTTGTGGTAGGCGATGACGGCAGTATATCCATCTATTTTAATAATACAGATGACCTGGACACTTATGACGGCAATTATAGCGGCAAAGGCCTGCCGATGGCGCGTGCAGGCGGCGTGCATTATGATGGTAAATCAGCTGATGACAAACAAACTATCAACTTCAATTACAAGATTGGTTCTATAGAGGTGAAAGGGGTTACCACTAATACTTCCGAGCAAAAAGTGCCGGGCTTTACGCCGCAATCGCCCGGAACAGTATTTGATAATAACTCAAGCCAAACTTTTGATAACTATTCGTTCCGTCATAAAGCAGACTTAGCCTGGACAATAAAACTGGATACCTCTACCACGCTCAAACTAACCACAGACGGTACCGTGAAAAAATTTAACGTTGATAATACTACCATTGGGCAAAGCGTAAAGAACGATACACTGGTAAACAATAGTAACCGCCACGTGACCAATAGCGGCACCAATGATATTTTTAATGTGAGCGCGCTGTTTACAAAGAAGTTTAAAAAGCCGCGCCGTACTTTTTCATGGAACATCAGCCAAAACGTTACTCATAATGAGACTGACGGTTTCCTGATAAGCACTATCAATTATTTCCACCGGGGTACCGGTGCCTTAGATAGTGTGCAGAACACCAATCAGCACAAAACCGTTAATACTACAAGTACTGCCCTCAACAGTAATATTACTTATACAGAGCCACTTTCTAAGCCCTTGTCACTTTCGTTAAACTATGGGTTTGCTATTAATGATAGTCATTCCGATAAAAAATCCTTCAACCAATCGGCTCCGGGTGTTTATAATGTTATAGATACCACTTACACCAACAGTTACCGCTTCAACCAGCTTACAGATCAGTTAGGAGCCACTTTAAATTTCAAAAAAGGTATTGCCAACTTTAATGCCGGCTTAAAGGCATCAGATGTTAGTTTTAGTCAAACCAACGAATTAAAGGGTACCGTGCTAACCCGTAATTTCATCAACTGGTTGCCTGCTATAAATGGCAGCCTCCGGTTTTCGCAACAAAAATCTTTAAATATTTCCTACAGTGGCAGTACTGCACAACCTACTATTGATCAAATACAACCGGTGCCAACCAATAATGATCCATTAAACATTGTGGTGGGTAACCCTAACCTGAAACCGGCTTTTAATAATCGTTTCCAGTTATTCTTCAATAGTTACAAAGTGCTAACCGGTACCTCGCTTTTTGTTGGAGCTTTCGGCACTTTTACATCGAACCAGATAGTAAACAATACCACGCTTGATACATTGACCGATAAAACTACTACGCGGTATGTAAATTTAACCGGCCATACGCCGGCTAACTTTAATGTCTACTTCAACTTTGGCCGTAAGATTAAACCTATTGACGTACAGGTTGGCTTTAACGGAAATATAAGTGACAATGTATCTTACAGTTATATTAACGGACTTATTAATCAATCTATAAGTACCTCGTACCAACCTGAATTGAGTATCAGCAAATACGAAGAGAAAAAATATGATTTCAATGTTTCAGCCGGGCCGACCTTTAACATCAATCGGTTTTCTGTAACACCACAAAATAATAACAATGCGCCGGGTTTTAACGTTCGGTACAATTTCGAGCTGTACTTGCCGGCCAAATTTTTTATATCGTCTGATATGCGCTATACCTACCTTGGCGCAACCCAAACACTGGCTGCCAGCTATCTAACCATTTTAAATGGCAGTATTAACAAAACATTCTTTAAACAAGATAACCTCAAACTTTCACTGGCAGTGAATAACTTGTTAAACCAAAACACAAATTTTAGCCGTAACGTAAACTACAATACCATTACTCAAAGTACCACTACCGGCATACTACGTTACTTTATGTTCACCGTTAGCTGGGATTTTACAAAATTTGCAACCGGCGCTGCCGCGCCAGCCACAAAACAATAACAAGACCATGAAAAATATATTACTTACTATATTTTGTTTGTTTGTCACAACTGCATTAATGGCACAGCACGCACATTTTACCACAAGTGGCACCATTGAATACACAAAGAGGATAAATATGTATACTGTGCTTAAAAATGAGATGGAAGACGATGATTCCTTTGGCAAGATTTTTTTTGAAGCCTACCAAAAAGCCAATCCGCAGTTTAAAGAGGTAAAGGCTACGCTCACTTTTGCAGACAATAAGACATTGTTCACCCCGGCTCCAAATGACGAGAACCGGAATATGGGTAGTACGTTTTCAGATCAGATCAATAATGTATACACCGATCTGAATACACATTCAAATGTTATTCACAAGGTGATTTTCGACGATGAGTTTTTGGTGAGGGATAGTGTGCGAAAGATCAAATGGAAAATAACTGATGAAACCCGCCAAATAGCCGGCTATACCTGCCGCCGGGCGAATGGTTTGATCATGGATTCAGTGTACGTGGTGGCCTTTTATACCAACCAGATACCGGTACCGGGTGGTCCTGAATCTTTTACGGGTCTGCCCGGAATGATATTGCAAGTGGCAGCGCCCCATGAAAATATCACCTGGATGGCAACAAAAGTAAGCGATATACAGGTACCGCCTCAAACCATTATACCGCCTAAGAAAGGGAAGGTAGTAAACCGCAAACAGTTGTACGACCAATTGAAAAGTGTGATGAAAAGCTGGGGGAAAGAAGGTGTTGCCTATATGAAACTGTTTATGCTGTAGCAGTGCACCAAACAATTTTTCATCTTTTCTACAGAATTTACCCGTAGATTTACCGGTAGTTCAACCTTTTATGATCAAAAAACTCTATCCTCTACTACTGCTACTTTTTGTTTTCTCGCAATTAAAAGCACAACCCAATTACGAAATACAGGTTTACGGTTCTGAACTGGTGGACCCCGGCCGCACCATGATAGAGTTGCATAGCAACAATACGCTGAGCGGTAGTAAATACACTGATCAGTTCGGGTTTTTGGCCACCAACCATGTAGAGCACGAAACGATTGAAATTACACACGGCTGGACGCCCTGGTTTGAAACCGGCTTCTATATTTTTAATTCCATCGGAAGCGATGGCCGCACGGCCTATGTCGGTTCGCATATTCGTCCGCGCGTGGCTGTGCCGGAGGATATGAAATGGCCGGTAGGCGTGAGCCTTTCGCTCGAATTTGGCTTCCAAAAGGCGGGCTATGATCCGAATACGGAAACGCTGGAGATAAGGCCGATTATTGATAAAAAGATAGATAAAGTTTACCTGGCCTTCAACCCAACCGTCGATCAAAGCTTTCGCGGCCCCGACTCAAATAAAGGTTTGATCTGGTCGCCAAACTTCAAGGCAAGTTATGACGTGACAAAGGTGGTAGCTTTGGGCATTGAATATTACGGTGCGACCGGACCGTTCTTTAACCCCGACCCCTGGAAAGAACAAGATCACCAGGTGTTCGTGGCAGGCGACTTAAATTTCGACCCTAACTGGGAGGTGAATTTTGGTTATGGGCTGGGTACGCAAACGGCAGATCGTTCCATCGTAAAACTGATTATCGGCAGGCGGTTTTAAAGCTATTCCTCGTCTTTGATCTCTTCCCAATAAAGCGTTTCGGCAAAAAGCCCGTTTTGGGTAGCTACCTGCGCTTTCATTTTTTCCTGCTCCTCTTTTATCTTGTCTTCGCTCAGTTCAGCATTTAATGAATGATAAAAAATGGTATAGCCGGTCTTGCTGTTGATGAGCTTATAGTGTTTTTCGGCGGCTTTCATGACGGTTGTGGTTAACTGTAAATTAAACAATCTTAAGCAAAAATAGTTTGTAGTGCCCCTGCGCTAACATAATTGTTGCGGCGACATTTTTGCTAACGCTTAAAATTTTATATTTGGGATGGTGAATATGAAAAGACTGATTCTTGCCATAGCTATATTATTGAGTTGCTTTGCCGGGCGAGCACAGAGTATTGGTTTAATAGATTTGAATAACCTGACCAGCTTAAAATCTGAACAGATAGACGATTATTTTACCGCAGGTAAAATATTTAAATTGCAGGTAGGAGAAGAACAGGATGGCGTGGTTATTAAACATTGGCTGGTGATGAACCCAAAAGCAGGTAAGACCGAGATTGTGTTTACCGGGAAGGGTTTTAAGACCGCAGCGGGTGACATCCTGCACAACGCCAGCTATCAGACCAACGACCCTCAAAATATCTATAATCTTATCAATCAAACCAAAGGTGCAGGGTTGAAACTCACCTTCCAGGGAGCCGACAATAAAGACAATATTTATATCTACGACAGTTTTTTATACCACGTGGTGTTTAAGCTTAGCTTTGATCAAACGGTAGGAACGGTAGATATTACCCAAAAATTCGCATTTACGCAGTAGCTTTTAAGCTATGTATTGAGAGATCACTTTCTGTAAGTCGCCGGCTTGTACTACGCCGCTTTGCCGCCACTTTTGCTGACCCTTTTGAAAGATCATTAGCGTAGGTACGCTTTGTACGTTGTAAGCCTCTGCCGCAGCAGGGTTTTTGTCAATGTCTATTTTAATGATGGTTACTTTATCGCCCAGGTTGTGTTTTACCTGCTGTAAAATAGGCGGCATCATTTTGCATGGCCCGCACCACTCAGCCGAAAAGTCGATCAATACAGGTTTTTCGGAAGCGATAATTTCCTGAAAATTTGCCATAGCGGTGATATTAAAGTGTTACGCCCTGGGGAGTTATCCGCACATGATTATCGCCTGCCAAAGCAGAGGTAGCATATCCATTCTTGTTGATGAACAGCTTCTCGTTCTCGGCCGAAATATGAATGCCTTCGCTAATGAAATCACCAAAAACACGGATAACAGCCACCGGCATATTTACCTCCAGTTCGGCAACGATATTATGCTCTAAAGCCATAGCAGATTCTTCGTCCATCTGGCGCACATTGATAACCATGTTACCGTCGGCTTTCAGGATCCGTATAAAATCGCGTTCCTTTTCGATTCGCAGGGTGGTGCCCTCTTGCGGTACATTATTGATAAGTTTGATATGGTTGCCCATCATGTCGTCAATATCGAGGTCAATGGCTAAATGCGATCCTGGTTCGGTATCATGGTAGATAGACTTAACACGTAAAATTTCTTTGGAATGCTCGCCGTCTGTAACGCTGATGACGCCGCTGGGCACCACAAAAGCGTTTGAGCCAATAATGAATGCGTATTTCATGATAGTGTATGTTTATTGTTTTAGTAATACGCTGAACCCCGAAATTGTTTGAAAAATTCTATACGCCTGTAAAAAAGTAGAGCCGCAAAATTTGCGGCTCTACTTTTTTAATTTGTGTTGAAATTATCCTTTCATTAATTCATCATAAGTAACATTTAAACTTGTCTTGATGCCCGTTCCCTGCCAGTCGGTAACGCCGGGAATCGAAGTAGCCGTTAATATCTCATCTTTGGTTTTACCGTCTTTAATACCGGCCTGCACAAACACCACCAGTTTTTCCATGTAGTTCTGCATGGCTTTAATGTCATCCATATTACCGGTTACTTTTTCAGGATCAAATGCGTGGCCGAAAACGAATAAAGTATTTTTATCAAATTGCTTTTGAGCCTGTTCCAGTGTTACGGCCCAATTGCGTACAGATGCACCCGCGCTTGGGTCTATCACCGGGTAGCGACGATTAAACACCAGGTCGCCGGTGTGAACAATGTTGGCATTCTCAAAATGGATCATTGCATCGCCGTTGGTATGGCCCGGCCCCCAGTAATACGCGTGTATGCGCTCGTCGCCGGCTTTCATTTTCCATTCCTTGCTAAAAGTGGTATCAGGATAAAGCTGTTTATCTTCGGTATTGGCCTTTTTAGCAACGTTGGTTTGATTAATGAGCGAATTTTCGTGTGCGGCCACATTCTTTACCAATCCTTTAAAGGCAATATTACCGCCGGTATGGTCACCATGATGGTGCGTATTGATGAGCCAGTTAAATGGCTTGTCAGATTGTTTTTGCAATTCGGCAATTACATGCGGTGCAGTATCCGGAAACTCTGCGTCCACCACTACAATACCGTCTTTATTGCTTAACCAGGCGATGGTGCCGCCACGTTCGGTGAAGATGCCCATATTGTTGCGTAGCGGTTTAAAATTGTAGGTCGGGTCTTTGATGAGTGAAGCAAAACTGCGGCTACCTAATACAGATAGCGCCCCGGCTGTTAAAGCTGTGTTTTTTAAGAATTGACGGCGTTGCATGGTTTGATAATTTTTAGTTGAAGTTAGGGAATTTGTTTTTGATTATTACGCCTTTTAATGCCTCATCGTTGCCATAAACAAAAAAGCCCCCGATTAATCGGGAGCTTTTTTGTTGTTACCAGTGTCTTCTGTAAACTACCGGGCGACGGTAATAACCGTGGTAATATGGCCTTGCGTAATAGCCGCCATAATAATGCGGACCGTAATAAGTTGGACCCCAATAAGGATTATAGTAAGGGTGATATACTGGAACGCCAATACCAACACCGATATGAACTTGCGCTTTGGTAAACTGCACAGCAAAAATCATGATAATTGCTATGATCGAAATTTTTAACGTTTTCATAACTGCATAATTTTAGTACTATAATTATGACAATCGGGAAATCGTATGGTTTAAATTTTTTTCGTTTTTGTTAAAATTCATCATGATTATGCAATAAATTCAGCAGTCGCTGGCGGTCCTGCTGCAACTGTTCTACCCTGTCGAGCAAATGTGAGATAGCTTCAATGCCGGGTACATTGATCTGTAGCTCGTTGTGCAGGCGTATCATACGTTCTAACTTTTGTATTTCGCTTTGGGGGATGTGCGGATTTTTGTCGACGATGGTAACCTCAACCAGGCCGGCGTCCATCAGGTCATTAATAAAAGTGTATTCCACCTGGTGGTACACACAAAAATCGTTGATTGTTACTAAGTGCTGCGCCATGGTTTTACAATTTAGCTAATTCTTCAAACAGTTGTTTTTGTTTATCGGTAAGGTTTGTTGGCATTTGGATGTCGTAAGTGAGATACAGGTCACCAAACTGCCCGTCTTTTTTATACACCGGCATGCCTTTCCCTTTCAGCTTTACTTTGGCGCCGTTCTGCGTTTCGGGAGCTACTTTTACCTTTACCTTGCCGGTTAAGGTATCCGCCATCAATTCGCCGCCCAAAACTGCGGTATAAAGGTCGAGTTTGATAGTTTGATAGAGATCGGCGCCTTTGCGTTTAAAGTGCGGGTCCTCACTCACCAGGAATTTAATATACAAATCGCCCGCCGGGCCGCCATTTGCCCCCGGACCGCCATGTCCTGCTATTTTAATGGTTTGCCCGTTTTCTACACCTGCGGGAATAGTAATACGAATATTCTTGCCATTCACCGTTAGCGTTTGTTTTTGGCTTTCTATTACATCGCGCAAGCTTAATTGTAACTCAGCATTATAATCTTGCCCGCGGTATCCGGCTCGCTGCCTGCCGCCGCCCGCGCTGCGCTGTCCAAACATCGACTGGAAGAAATCCGAAAAATCATCTTCGCCAAAGCCGCCGGCGCCATAGTTCTCAAAGCCTGCATAGTTTTGCTGCTGCCGGCCCTGTTGTTGCCTTGCTTGTTGCTGGGCGCGTTCGTATTCTTCACCATGGCGCCAGTTCTCGCCGTATTGGTCATATTTCTTGCGTTTTTCCGGGTCACTTAAGACTTCGTTAGCTTCATTGAGTTGCTGAAATTTTTTGTTGGCTTCTGCATCGTTAGGGTTAAGGTCGGGATGATACTTGCGTGCCAGTTTGCGGTAAGCATTTTTAATATCCTTATCCGCTGCATCCTTCGATACGCCCAGCGTTTGGTAATAATCTATAAAGGCCATGGTTGTGTTGTGTTGTAATTAAACGGTTAAATACTGGCTTGGTTTTTTAAATTAGTGATAACCTGATAAAGCTTTTTTTAATAAATTTCAATAAATTGACTTAATATTCACACTAATATAAAACCTGTCCTATCGATGCTTAGCAAATCGGTTCTTATTTTTTTTATGATTTGCCCATTAACTCTCTGGGCTCAGGAAGATAAAATAAAAAAGACTGATTCTTCTGTTGTTGAAACTAAGTACTTTACTTACTTAAACGCTATCCGGGTTTTTAACAGATTGAAAAATCAAAATAAAACGTATTACACGGATTACTATTACCACCCGAGGAAAATTCATGAACAAGGTGTTTTTTTGAATAACAACTGTTGGGGTATTTGGAATGAGTTTTGGTCAAATGGAAAATTAAAAAGACAGATAGATTATAACAAAGGAGAGATTGTGTATTTTGATAAGAAGGCATATCCATCTTATACATTCGAAAACAGCGTTAAACTGAAAGCAGATGATATAGTTAAACTTTGTTACGGTGCAGAGTTTTTTAAGAAAAATATTATATGGAATATAAGCGATTCATACATGTATCGTGGCGATCTTTCGGCTGAGTGGACGGAGAAGGTGAATTTTACACCGACAGATTTTTTATTTCGTTACAATATCAAATTCGATAATAAAACTTATTTGAGTTTAATTGAATTCGATATTGATTCAACCGGCAAATTTGTAGCTGGTAAAGATATTTTGGGATTAGAAAAATTACCTTCAAATAATACGCCTACTTTTAAACTCGATATAAAAAGTGCAATAGCTTTAGCTAAACAAAAAGGACTTATCGAAACTCCAACAAAAAAAGCAAAGGCTTTTTTAACATGGGATGGAAACCCCTCCCGGCATTTTAGAATTTATGTTGCTATTAATACCGTTTCAAAAAAAGATATTCATCCCAAAGGCAGATCAACAATTGTTGACAATTATGACGTTTACGTTTTTAACCCGTGGACCGGGGCTTTCTTGCAGAAGAAAAAAATGAAAAGCGTACGCGGATGGGAACTGAGTAGCGGCAGCAGTACCGGATTATTGCCTGATAATTGATAAGTAGGAACGGGTGGTCACTTACGCTAACTTCAATATCTTATTCCCAATGCCACATTCCAAACATTTCTTGTGATTACAATAGTGGTTTTTTAATTCAAGTATCGCCTGCGAATCGAAAGCAGATGCTGCTTTTACTCCTAAATCGGCGAAGTTGGCAATGATGTTGTTTTGTTCGCCGGGCAGGCTTTCCAATAATTTCAAACTGCGGTCTACAAAATGTTGTTGCTGACGTTGCTTGCCATAACTAAACAGGAACAACACCAGTGTATTCAGCACCAAAACATCTACCGATGCAGCGCCGAGATCTTTTGACGATGGCTTCGAGGGTTTATCAAAGCGGTAGCGATCTTCCCAATATAGGTTTACCCGGTTATTGGCAAACAGATCGCGTAAGCCTTTCACCTCTCGTGTGTCTAATATTTTTGAGAACAGGTGATTGGAGTTAACCACCAATGCGGCAAATTGTGCAAGCCGGATAGTCGGAAAATTTTGCGGCCGCATGCGCATGAATTTCCACAAATGGACTTCAATGGGTAAGAGGCTGTATTTCTTTCTCAAAAACTCGTATTCCTCTTTTAGCTTGCGCGGATATTCGTCTTCAAAATCTTCATTCAACATGCCGGCTTGTCCGAATATCAGCGCCTCGATCTGCGTTGGGTTGTTTTTGTGTTTGGCAAGAATGTTTTGCGGCAGCGACCGTGCCAATAATTCAAAAGGCAGTGCATTTATCTTAAAGCCGAAGTTAGCTGCCAGGAACTGGTAAAACGTTTCTTCCCAGTCGCCGCGATTAACTTTCAACGCTGTTTCTACAGCCATCGATCGCTTTTCCAAACGTTCGATCAACACGCGTGTAAACCAGGTGCGTAAGGTAAAATCGTCTAACTTGCCAATCGTCGCTTCGCAGGGAATAATGGTTTGCTCGCCAAAGATCAATTGATGATAACGGCCATATAATTCATCGGGGATACGGTTTTGCAATTCCAATGTCGGCAGGCGCCGACCGTTAGCTAAAGTAACCGGTTGGTCGTCGCGGTATACCACATGCAGGATCACGTTATCGTAGGCGCTATCAACAGAATGATTATGCTTTTGCCAATCGGATGAGGAAAGATGCAATTCCACCGTTCCTGCCCAGGTTGTGTCGCCAATTTTTAATCGGGCATTTTGAAAATCCGGGCCTGAATCGGTGTTGTGCAATCCCGCCGAATAAATCTCTATGGCTTCACCTTCAGTTGTTAGCAGGTTCTGCCGGTCGAACAGCCTGAATTTCCATACATAGTGCAAAAAGTCTTCGGTTAAAAGCATACAGCAAGGTAACCACATCAGCCTAAAAAACAAAGCTGACGCGGGCGTCTTCCTTCACTTTTTTATTTACGAACTATCCTTTTATCTTTATCCAATGCAAGCCGCCATTAACACCTCCCGAATCCGGTCCGTCATCGGCGGCTCATTGGGCAACCTGGTGGAGTGGTATGATTGGTACGCCTATACTGCATTTTCTCTATATTTTTCTTCAGCCTTTTTTTCGTCCAAAGACTCGGTAGTACAATTGCTGAATACCTCGGGCATATTTGCCATAGGCTTTTTGATGCGCCCTATTGGCGGCTGGGTTATGGGTGCCTATGCTGATAAAAAAGGACGTAAAAAAGCGCTTACGTTGTCAGTATTGCTGATGAGCGTTGGCTCATTGATGATTGCCATAGCGCCGGGCTATAAACAGATCGGCGTTTTGGCGCCCGTTATTTTATTACTCGCCCGAATGTTACAGGGTGTGAGCGTAGGAGGAGAGTACGGCACCAGCGCCACCTACCTGAGTGAAGTGGCCGGCAAAAAACATCGCGGATTTTACTCCAGTTTCCAATACGTTACGCTCATTATGGGGCAATTGATAGCCGTGGCAGTATTGGTGATATTACAACAAATGTTTCTAACCGAAAAGCAATTACATGACTGGGGCTGGCGAATACCGTTCTTTATCGGGGCCGTGTTGGCACTCACCGTGATGTACCTGCGCCGCAGCATGGTTGAATCTGCTTCTTTTAAAGAGGAAGACGAACCGGTAGCAAAACGTGGTACCATCAAAGTATTAATGCAGCACCCAAAAGCAGTTTTAACAGTGATAGGATTAACCGTTGGCGGCACGGTTGCTTTCTATACGTTCACCACTTATATGCAAAAGTTCCTGGTCATCACCTCCGGGTTTTCAAAAAGTGCTGCGACGTTGGTATCGTCATTAACCTTGTTTGTTTTTATGTTGGTGCAGCCGGCTTTTGGCGCCTTGTCTGACCGGGTCGGCAGAAAGCCGTTACTGATTGGTTTTGGTGTATTGGGTTCTATTACTACTATCCCGATCCTGACGGCCCTCGGCGATACGAAAAGTACCTGGATCGCCTTTGTACTCATTATGTGCGCGCTCCTTATTAACAGCGGTTATACATCTGTTAATGCCGTGGTAAAGGCAGAGCTTTTTCCGGTTAATATTCGTGCTTTAGGAGTGGGACTACCTTACGGGATCGCGGTTTCGCTGTTTGCCGGTACAGTCGAGCCACTGGCGCTCTCTTTCAAAAAAGCCGGCCACCAGGAGTGGTTCTATTGGTACGTAACGGGCTGTATCCTGCTGTCGCTCATTCTCTACGTTACGATGAATGACACCAAAAAGCACTCTAAAATAGAGGAGGCCCCTCTCTAAATCTCCCCCCAGCAGGGGGAGACTTGCGTCATATCATACTCGAAATAATATTAATACTCAACGCAACGATTGTAGTGTTAAATACAAACGATATGAGGGCATGTAGTAGTGCCTGCCGGCGAATATCACGTGCTGAAATGGTCACATCCGATACCTGGAAAGTCATACCTATCACAAAAGAGAAGTAAACAAAATCGAGATAATCCGGCTCCAACTCTTTGTTGGGAAAGTCCAGCCCGCCGAAAGGTTTTTTGCCGCCGTCGTCGGTATCGGTATCATAATACATGTGCGCGTAACGCAGCGTGAAAATAGTATGCACCAGCCACCAGGATACCACTACTGAAGCCATTGCTAACAAGATATTACCGGTAACATGGGCATTGTGATGTTCTTTGGTCGACTGTAGCAGAAACACAATTGCGCCCAAACTTGCAATGGCCGCTACCAGTACGAACAGAAATAGAACTGCCCGGCTTGAATCCTGTAATTTAGCTATGCGCCTTACTTCGCGTGGGTGTGAAGTAAGAATAATGATCCAGTTCATAATGATCACAGTCATGGCAAATGTGATCCAAACAATTAAAATCGTAGTCGGTGTACTGTTGGCCTCCCGCGAAATGAAAAAGGCAATGGCTGCCGCCAATAAGGCAATCATCACCCGGTAATGGGCATCCAGCCGGAAAAAGAACCGGCGATCGGTATTAATTTTGTTTGACATCTATTCCTCAATAATCTCGGCCACACGGCCCACCTGTCCATCCTCCAAACGCACTTTGATGCCGCGTGAGTGAAAAGCGGAGCTGGTAAGCAAATCCTTCACAAAACCCCGTGTACGTTTGCCTGTGCGCTGATCTTTTTTAAGAATAATATCCACTTCCAATCCAGGGTAAATATCTCTACGGTTTTGGCCGTTCATTGCTTCGAAATATCGGCATTGTTTAACAATATACCTAATGCTTTTTTGGCAGCGTCGCGGTCCAGGCCGATTAACGGATCGGTCATCACGCAGCGTTGCTGAATAGCTGATGGAAGTGTAGCGAGCGAGTGGTCATCGTCTATCGCCACGTAATTCGTGCCGGCAGGTTGCGCAGCTACCCAAGCTTTGATCTCTGTAGCGCGGTCCATCATTTTGTGAAAAGGTAAATCATTTATAAAATTGATCTTTGATACATCAATGCCTCTTGCTTTAAAGATTGCGGGCCATTTATAAACAGGATAGCTAACGCGATGATTAGAAGTTAGAACTATTTCAGCATCAGTTTTTCGAATGAGCCATGAAAGGTTATTTATTGCATCCGGAGCGAAAGCCTTAAAGCCGTCAGGAAGTCGCTCTTCCTGTTCGCAGGGTTCGGGTAGCATTACTCCGTCGATGTCTAAAAGGATCATCATGATTTAACATGGCATCACCCTGAGCTTGTCGAAAGGTGTTTCAGATCATGCTTCGACGGGCTCAGCATGAAACTTTATTTTGTCAGTTCTGTTATAGAATTCGTTACTTTTTCAAAATTGAAGCTACCCAGCAACTTATTAAACGCAGCGGTGATCTGTTCATTACCAAGGTTGCCAATACTGCCTTCGTGGGTGTGGTTCACGGTTTTATCGGGATTGAAATTGCCTTGTTCTATGGCCAGGCCCACCTGTTTGTAAGCATCGCGGAATGGCGTGCCGTTTAACACAAGTCGGTTTACCTCTTCCACACTGAATAGGTAAGCGTATTTCGGGTCGTTAAGGATGTCGGTTTTTACGGTGATATTTTCCAGCATAAACGCTGCCATGTGCAAGCAATCCTTCAGGTCGGTAAAAGCCGGGAACAATAATTCCTTTAATAGTTGTAGTTCGCGGTGATAGCCCGACGGTAAGTTGGTAGTCACCATGGCAACATCATTTGGCAGGGCTTGCAGACGGTTGCACTTGCCGCGCATAATTTCCCATACATCCGGGTTCTTTTTATGCGGCATAATACTGCTGCCGGTGGTCAGTGTGTCCGGGTAGCTTATAAAAGCAAAATTCTGACTTAAATACATTGCCTGGTCCATGGCCATTTTGGCCAAAGTAGCGGCTATGGCGGATATGGCTTGCGCGATGATCCTTTCTGTTTTACCCCGGCCCATCTGGGCATAAACCACATTATAATTAAGCGCGTCAAAACCCAATAATTGGGTAGTCATGGTACGATTAAGCGGGAAAGAAGAGCCATAGCCTGCTGCAGACCCCAAAGGATTTTTATTGGTGACCTTATAAGCTGCCAATACCAATTCCAGGTCATCTGCTAAACTTTCTGCATAAGCGCCAAACCATAAACCAAAAGATGACGGCATGGCCACCTGTAAGTGCGTATAGCCGGGTAATAAAATATCTTTATGTTTTTCGCTGAGGCTAATAAGCAGGCGGAACAGTTTTTCAGTTTCTTCTACTACCTGTTGTATTTCGTGGCGGAAAAAAAGCTTCAGGTCAACCAGCACCTGGTCGTTGCGTGAGCGTCCGCTATGAATTTTCTTGCCGGCTTCACCGATGCGACGGGTAAGTAAAAGTTCCACCTGGGAGTGCACATCTTCCACACCCGGTTCGATGATAAATTCGCCGCGTTCTATCTCGGCATAAATATTTTTGAGTTCTTTTTGTACCAGTTGCAGGTCGTTCACGTTCATCAGGCCAATGCTTTCCAGCATTTGCGTATGTGCCAGCGAGCCCAATACATCAAAAGCAGCCATCTGTACGTCAAACTCGGCATCACGCCCAACGGTAAAACTTTCTACCAGTTTATTTACATCCGTTGTTTTTTGCCAAAGCTTTGCCATAGTGCAAATATGCTAATAAATTAAACACGCCACGTCATCGCGAGGAACGAAGCGATCTCTAAAGGGGATGCTTCACTACGTTCGCAATGCCGGCGGGTCAGATCGAACAATTTTTTGACACTTTACAGGCATTTATATAAATGGTTCGCGAAAGACTTATATATTTATCAACAAAGCCGAAAACTAATGAAAAAAACATGCCTGGTCTTATTGCTTTCCGTTTTTTCCCTTTTTGCTTTTTCGCAAGCTGATCAAGCCACAAACACCTGGTCCAAAAGCTATAGAGACCAGGTGTATAGTATGGCAAATAATTCTCTGGCAATTGCTTTCCCAAATGACTCTATCAAAAATCAATATTTGACGCTTATGATAACAAAGTTGGAACGGGCACTACCCAATGGCTTACAGTCTGTCCCCTCCGATAGTTTATCCAGGCTCGCTGCAAAATTTGATGCTGAGAGCAAACGGGCTATTAATAATAATTATTTGAGAAAATGGTCGCCTGAGTTTGAAAAAAGCTTTAGGAGTTATTTGTATGAAAGATTAAAAAAGACACTTCCCGAAGACACAAAGTCGAAATTATGCGATTGCATGGTACCTCAATATAAGATTGCATTTCCACAGGGAATGCCCGGCGACATTCCAATCG
>Ga0206919_1028_pt1 | contig 34655 bp, 24 predicted proteins | sample Alteio_BWOrgHeat_67_FD_152962 | JGI IMG/M metagenome (GOLD analysis project Ga0206919, IMG submission 152962) | Enriched cells from forest soil in Barre Woods Harvard Forest LTER site, Petersham, Massachusetts, United States -... | ecosystem: Environmental > Terrestrial > Soil > Temperate forest >... | reverse complement strand
CGTATTGGTTACGGCTATGTTATATGTGATCGTACTGCCCAACGTACTCCCGGGTGTGCCCGGAACTGTCTTCGAAATACTGAGAGAAGATGTTTGTGTTAAAGTTGTTGTTATAGTAGACGGACCAGCATTGAAATTCGCATTGTTTGGATCCTTACCTGTAACTGTAGCAATATTCACCACCTTACCCGCATCGATATCAGCCTGCGTGATCGTGTGAGTAGCACTTACATTCACAGTTGACGATGCGGTCAACGTCGCTATCGGGTTCGTGCTCGTGATGGTAGCATTTGGATCGCTTACCGTTACCGTGGTAAGATCAACGTTACCTGTATTCTGTACAGCAATATTGTAGTTGATCACGCTGCCCACTGTTGTACCCGGGGTGCCCGATACCGTTTTTGTAATGGACAACTGCGCACTCTCTGCAACCACATTGATGGTTACATCGTTGGTACTTGCCGTACACGGTGAATTGGATATTGTCCACCTGAATACATAGCTGCCCACCGCCAGTGGCGAGGTCACCGTCGTATTCCTTAATGCAGCGTTGGTGATGGTGGCGGTTGTAGGCCCGGATATCTGTGTCCAGTTACCCACGCCCACCGTAGGAGCATTTCCATTCAATGTGAAATTTGTGGATCCGTTTACCAACACCACCTGTTGGGTGGAACCCGCATTTGAAACTGTTGGCTGAGCGCTAACACCTACTAAAAGATTCTGACTGTTACTACAACCGTTCGCAGTAAGTGTATAGGCATAGGTTACTGTTACCGTGCTGGTCGTTGTATTAACCAGTGTTTCACTGATATTCCCTGTTCCGGTTGCAGAGGCATTGCTAATGCCGGCCACAGTTGACCTGCTCCAGGCAAATGTTGCTCCTGATACTGCGCTTGCTGCCGTGTAGGTATAGGCACTGCCACTACAGGAAACTCCAGTTGTGCCGTTGGTCAGGGTCATGGTCGCTACCGGATTTACGGTAACTATCAGGTTTTGACCATTCGAGCAGCCATTTGCCGTTAATGTAAACGCATAGGTTACATTAACCGGTGCCGTTGTTGTATTGACAAGAGTTTCATTAATAGTCGTAGTGCCCGAAGATGCTGCATTGCTGATGCCGGCTACTGTGGAACGCGTCCATGAAAAAGTAGTGCCGGAAGTAAGGCTGGCTGCATTGTAAGTTCCGAAGGCTGTTCCGCTACAAACAGATGCTGTTGTGGCGCTGCTAAGTGTTGGTTTCGGATTTACGGTTACAGAAACATTCTGTGTATTAGTACACCCGTTGGCAGTCAAAGTGTACACATAGGTTACCACAACAGGAGCGGTGGTCGTATTTACCAGGGTTTCATTGACATCTCCCGTTCCCGAGGCAGTTGCATTGCTGATACCAGCTACCGCGGAACGTGACCAGCTAAAACTGGTTCCACTTGTTGCTGAAGCAGCGGGGTAGTTGAAAGCACTACCACTGCAAGTGGATGCCGTTAAAGAACCACTCAACACCGGCTTAGGGTTGACCGTCACGACCAACGTATCCGGCAGAGGTGCACTACATGCACTTTTTGTAACCGTGTAGAGATAGGTAGTATTGACGGGAGCGGTGGTGGTGTTTACAAGGGTTTCGCTCACATTCCCAGTTCCTGTCGCTGCCGAATTGCTGATGCCGGCTACAGCTGCGCGGCTCCATGCAAATGTGGAACCCGATACACTGCTTGTGGCAGTATAGCCGAATGCAGAACCACTGCAGACGGTAGCCGTTGAAGCACTGCTCAAATCCGGCTGTGGATTAACAGTGACCACTACATTGCTCGTACTGCTACAACCATTGTCGGAAACAGTATAAACATACGTGGTAGTTACAGGCGAAGTGGTAGTGTTGACTAACGCCTCACTGATATCACCTGTACCTGTCGCCGCAGTATTGACTATTCCACTAACAACAGCACGGCTCCAGCTGAATGTTGCATTGGCATCGGAGCTGGTCGCATTGTAATTGAATATCGTTCCAGAACAGGCAGTAGCTGTGGTAGCGCTGCTCAAAGTGGGAGACGGAAGAACCGTCATGATCACCCAGTTACTGTAATAGCAATCCGCAGTAAATCCTGTTGCCGTGGTAGTCATCTTCCGGCGGAAATACGTTGTCTGCGTTAAGGACTGAATGGTATAACTGTTGTTCGTATGCGTTCCGGTTGCCGTTGCCCAGGTGGACCCAGCGTTGGTAGACTGTTCCCATGTATAGGTCTGAGTAGCACCCGGACCGCCGATTGTGCTGGCACTGATGGTACCGGGAGATGCTGCCCCGGAGCAGGTAGTGGTAGCTGACGGGGTAATCGTAATATTCGTCGCGGCGGTAGCGCCCGCAATGGTTACCTGTGTAGATGCCGTACTTGTACTGGTACACCCGGAAGTAACGATACGTTTATAAAAATAGTTGCCGGCAGCCAGGTTGGTTGCCGTACTGTAATTCTGAGAAGTTCCATTGGAAGGAACATTCGTATAGGTTCCGCCAGAAGTGGTAGAGGATTGCCACTGGTACGTATAGGTACCGTTTCCGCCGGTAGGAGTAGATCCGATAATGGTCACGATAGACCCGAACCCGTAACTGGTACACGCATTCGCAGGGATAGTAACAGTATTATTAGCCAGGTTACCAATCACCATCTGTATGATGTTACTGGTATCCGCACCGCAACTCGTTCGGGTAACGACACGCCGATAGAAATACGTACCGGCACTCGTTTCCTGTCTCGTCAGATTTTGCGACGTCGCCCCGGATATATTGCTGAAACTGCTTCCTATCTGGTTGGTGGTAGACCGCTGCCACTGGTAAGTGGCGCTCAGAGAGCCTGCCAGCGCGTTGCCGGTAAGGATAAAGTTGGTGCTTAAACAGGCACCCGACCCGGTTACAGGTATAAAGGCACTGTCTTTAGCCACAAGGTAACTCTCATGATAGGTGGTATCATCCGATGAAGTTGAATCCGTTACATCCACATCCTGTGCACCTTTCACGATGATGGCCGTATCGCCCAGTAAACCTGTGGAAGGAACAATGGCTGGGGTGGTAGCGGTCATCGTGTACACTACGGTCTGACCACTTAACAGTTGCAATGTGGAGGTGGCTGTATGGCCCGAAACGGATATCGGCGTGACTTCCGTTCCTGTACCACTCGTTTTGGCAATCGTAACACCCGTTAACGATCCAGAGAAAGAAAAACTAAACGCAGCATCGTGTATATCGCTGGGACCACCATTCTTGGCGGTGATCGTATGAACAATTTGTGGCGTTCCCGATTTACAGATCGTATCGGTTGTTGCCGTGATACTGGTCGATAAATTCGATTGCCGTAACGTAATCGGAAGCGCAGAATTCAATATCTGGCTGGGAACGAAGGCCCAGGTATCGAGCGATACGTTATTACCAAACTGCGCATTGGTTCCGGGGTTAGAACCCCATTTATGACCGTTAACAGAACTGCTGACTCCTGCCGCGGACGTTGTGATGGGACTGGGTGGCGTTCCCGAGACAGTGATATTGGCATCATTCCAGTGAACAGTGTCTTGGTTCGCAATGGGCGTTCCACTTGCATCCAGGCGCTGAATGATTGTACCAAAGAAGTTGTTTTCCATGTCCAGCATGGGAAAATGCGCTTCGGCACCCTGCATAAAAACAGCCATCGTTACGTTACCACTGCCTGGGGGAACAGGACTGCCTGTTCCATCCAGCCCATCCCAGAAAACATAGTTCTGCCCAACTGACGTAGGTCCGGTTAACCTGCGGTTCTTCGCAGGATTTGCCGTATTTACGATGTCGATATTGTAGGTACCGGAATCACTCGCTGTAAACCCGATAAACCCTCCACCCGGGTAAGTTCCGGCTGCACTATTGGATCCCTGGGTACCCGAAAAAGTAAAATTGGTTACGGTAGGCAGGGTAGGCGTGGCCTTTAACCAGGTAGTACTCCCATCGACGGTAATGTCCGAAGCAGGAAGGTCAGAGGACGGGAAAACATAAAATAGTTTGTTTTTTATGTCGGTTGGTCCCGTCTCATCGGTAATAGGGCTTTGTACAGGTATGGGTGGAGTGGTGGTATTAAAGCTTTCATAGGAGGCGATCCGGGAATTGGTGGCCGTTTCAAATCCCTTGTTGTTGGAAAAAATGGCAAAGGTCAACCCCACACTGCCATTATTGTTCATCAGGTAATTGTACCCTGATTTGGTGACTACATACAACTTGCCATTGAAACCTTTGGTCAGGCTGGTTGACTCCATCACGCCGTAAAAAATGTTCGTATAGACCCTTCCGCTGATAAAGGCGGTATTTGCTATATTCCTGACGGAAACATCCCAGGCGGCAATGTAATAATTCGTCGCATTCTGGGTCCATCCCTCCACAGAGTCTTCCGTTCCGGTAGGATTTTGAGGAGTACCGATCGCCGGCGATACGAAATCAACTTCCCAGACCCCCGTCGTTGTTACGTGTACCGTATCAGGATTATAGTTCGCATCTCCCGTAACGCCCGTTGCGACCGGCGTCACGAATGGGCCAGCTAATTCCTGGGCGCGATTAAATATTTTTCCCTTAGCAGTACTGCCCGTCCCCGAAGTACCCGTTCTTCCGCCGGGTCCGCGCCAGTTGATGGTTCCCGACCCTACACCCTGTGCGCTCGAACCCAGGTAAAGCACTTCACCCGCCTGGGCCCACACTTTTGTAGTTCCAAGTGTAGGGTAAGGGTTATACAGTTGGGTTGTATTCGTACTTACCAGGTTGGCACGAAGGCCACCGATGCCCGTAGGGTACAAGTTCTTACTACCGTCTGCGAGCGCCGAACCAACAAAAGCAAAAATTGCGACGCCCAGTGCAAGCATCGCTTTACACGTATGCGAAACCTGCTTTACGGTTTGTAGTTTCACTGCCAGTCGGAGTCTCGAAAAATATTGAAGTTTGATGTTTGAGAGAGAGAATGAAGCCGCAAAAAAAGCAGTGCAGAATATCAGGAACGTCAGAGCCAAGGTGGTACACCCCAAAATGGAATAAGAAAAGTAAATTTCACTAATCGTTCTGATCATAAAAGGGAACAGGAAAAACGCAACCTAAAATCAACAAAAACAGTTAGTTAAGCGCCAATTCGAATAGCCGTTTTTCTCCTGTTGGATGATTACCGCGAAAATACCGATAATAATTTTTATTTTTGTAGTAATTATTCTACAAAATGTAGTTGTAAAATTGAGTTCTTAAGCCCACTTTCTATATATGATTGAAAATCAATGACTTACTTGAATTTTTCCAGTTCAAAAACAGATAAATTTAATACTGGAAAAATTGAGTTTTTTGATATATATCAACCGTTTAAGCCTGTAGTAGTTCGTTTTCAGAAGTCTACTCATTTAGTTGTCTTTTCCCACAGCGTAAATATTCTGTTACAAAAATGAAGTCACTTTCCAATGTGACGGGTCTTGGCCGGAATATTTTTGCTCGCCAATAACCGTTCTCAGCGTATTTTTTTACGGGGGGTTGATGTAAACAATGGCGGAGAGACCGAAGACCAGGACGAAAAGCCGCATAGCCAAATCGCAGGCTGTTTCAAGCCTTTGAATGAAAAAATATCGTCAGAAAGGAAAGCCAGGGATTATTGAGAAGAGGACAGGCTGCTCCTGATGCGGCTGAGCGTTTCGATGGTCATACCCAGGTAAGAAGCAATGTATTTGAGCGGAAGCCGGTTGATAAGATGCCCTTTCGTGGCCACAAAATGCTGGTAACGGCCTGTCGCCGTAGACAAGCGCGCGATAAACGCACGCTCTTCAGCGCTCCTGTAATAAGCTTCGAGCAACTTGCGGCCAACTATGTTCATCTCCAGGAAATTATCGTAGCAGTATTGTAGATTGTCATAGTGTGCGCCTACCAGCTGACAGTCTTCGATTGCCTGTATGTTTTCCAGCGAAGGTTGCTGCAAGTCAAAACCCCTGATCGAAGTAATCATTTCTCCTTCGGTCGTGATCCAGGTAGTGATATCTTTTTTCTTTTCCTGTATATAGGCGCGCATTGCCCCTTTCTGTATGAAAAAAACGTGGCGACACACCTCTCCCGCCGCCACCAGGAATTGTCCCTTAGCAATGTTGCAAGGGAAAGAATGGGCGTTGATATAATTCAGCAATTCCTTGCTGGCTTTGGGATGCATGAACTGGACAAAGTCCGCCATCGGCGACGTTCCGCCAGGCGTATTCCATATTCCTGTAATCGTTGGAAAAACAAAAGATGAGGGCACTATGCTTGCAATTTGATCTTTAATTTATTTTTCTCCGGGATCAACTGCCGGTCAAACTATACTTATTTCTCTGAACAGGTCGCCACTTTTTTTCCAGACATGAGGTGTTTTGTGTGAATAACATTTTTATTCTACCCTTATCAGCAATGCTTTTACATTTCCAAACTATACAACAAAGACTCTACAAAAAAGTTGCATTGCAATTTGGAACAACCAACCACGCACTTTTTCATAAAACCGTTACTTGTATTGACTTAGAGGCGAATTTCAACTCATACTCCACTTCAAAAAAACCGGCCACGGCATGCTCTTGCCGTCGGCATGGATTAGACAGCATATCGTCGGGCCAAGCGAAGCGCTCATATTTTTTGTGCTATTTTTTTTTCACTGGATTGAGACCTTGGTCTCCGACTTTTCCGGATCTCCATTCTGCGTGGCAGAAAAATCTCTGGATTGACGTATTCTTCTGTAACTCAGCCTGTACCGGTTTGAACAAAAAAATGGGTCCCCGGCAAGTTTTCCAATATGCAGAATAGCTGGTACTGGGTGTTGCAAGCCATTACCTGCTTTTATTTGATTTTCTTAACTTTGCCGGATGGATAAGCAGGACCCCGGTCAGACGTCAGATCTCAGTGGCGACCTTAAGCTCAAGGGATTTAAAGCTTACAAGGTAGACAGTAAAGCGACAGGTCATAGTTATAGCCGCAAGGATTTTTACAAAATCAGCCTGACTTCAGGGAAATATATTTTTCACTATGCTGACAGGAGTTTTGAAACTAATGGCCCGATTTTATTCTTTGCCAATCCCCGTATCCCCTATTCTTGTGAGATCATCCGGCCAACAAGCAATGGCTATGCTTGTCTTTTTGCGGAAGACTTCCTGAAGTTGAGCGACCGCTCCGAAAGCCTTCTTCAATCCCCTTTATTCAAAATCGGCGGTACGCCCATTTTAGATTTAAATAAAGATCAAAAAGACATTTTAGGAATCATCTTTCAAAAGATGATTTCAGATCAGGATTCTCAATATATCTATAAAGATGAGTTGATACGTAACTATATCGGCCTGATTGTTCACGAAGCCTTGAAAATGCAACCCTCCGGGGTTCTCAGTAAGCGCAATAACGCAGCTGAGCGAATTACTTCTGTATTTCTTGAACTGCTGGAACGACAATTCCCGATTGAAAATACAGACCGCCCTCTGGAACTAAAAACGGCGCAGGATTTTGCGAAAAAATTTATTCATTCACACCAACTATTTAAACAGCTCGGTAAAAAAAAGTAACCGGCAAATCCACCACTGGCCATATTGCTGAAAGGATCGTCAGCGAAGCAAAAGCACTCCTCCAGCATACGGATTGGAGTATTGCTGAAATCGCTTATGCCCTTGGCTTTGAGTATCCTACCTACTTTAATAACTTCTTTAAAAAGAAAACCGGTCATGTACCCAGGTCGATAAGAACAGCTCATCTTTGATATTTATAGTTTTTAATTTGTTTTTTATTATTTCTGCGTTACGCCTTTCACGAATTTTGTGTCGTGGTTAAATGATAATCACAGATAACAAAAACAGTATGAAACAAATATCACTCGGGGGACTTCGGGTTTCCCGTATCGGACTTGGGGCTATGTCAATGGCCGGTTACTACAATATCGGACAGGGAAGCGATGCTGAGTCTATCCGTACGATACACCGGGCACTTGATCTGGGTGTCACACACATTGACACCGCAGAGATTTACGGCCCCTACACAAATGAAGAACTTGTTGGCAAGGCCATCAGGCATTGCCGGGATCAAGTTGTATTGGCCACCAAGTTTGGTCTTGTCTCCCACGCCGGCGGCGGCCCGGGCAATATTGACAGCAGCCCGTCAAATATCAGGAGGGCAGTAGAGGGTTCGCTGAAGCGGTTGGGTACCGACCATATTGATTTGTATTACCAGCATCGGGTTGACCCCGCCACTCCCATTGAAGAAACGGTCGTTGCCCTGGCTAAGCTGGTCACTGAAGGCAAGGTTCGCTACATAGGGCTATCCGAGGCGGGACCAGACACGATCCGTCGTGCCCATGCGGTGCATCCCATTGCAGCATTACAAACTGAATATTCTCTGTGGACCCGCGACCCCGAGGCAGAACTGCTCCCATTGCTGCGCCAGTTGGGCATCGGCTTTGTGCCTTACTCGCCACTCGGGCACGGATTTCTTACCGGCAACATCACATCACTCAATCAACTCTCCGATAGCGACTGGCGCAAGACCAACCCGCGTTTCACTGGTGAGAATTTTCAGCACAACCTGCGCATTGTTGACGAGGTAAAGGCGGTCGCCGCTGAGGTGAATGGCACCCCTGCCCAGGTGGCGCTGGCCTGGCTGCTTGCGCAGGGCGATGATATTGCCCCTATTCCCGGAACTAAGCATGTGTCCCGGGTCGAAGAGAATATAGGAGCAGATCGGCTTGAGCTTAATGGCAGCCAACTGGAACGGTTGAATAATCTTACCCCCGCCGTTGGCGAACGGCACGATGAAGGAAACATGTCTGTGATAGATCGTTAACAAATTTCATAAAAAAGGCATCCGCAAAATATTGTGGATGCCTTTGAAATCAGTGGAGAATACCGGAGTCGAACCGGTGACCTCTTGCATGCCATGCAAGCGCTCTAGCCAACTGAGCTAATTCCCCGAAAAGAGTTGCGAATGTATAATCATTTCATCACAAAACAAAAGACCTATTCCCAGATCTCTGCCTTGCCTTCCAGCCAGGCTTTTACAGAGTCTGTCGTAACACTTTTCGGACGCTCCAGCGGGAAGCTCAGCGCACGGTCCCAGCAAAGACTGGCCAATACGCCGAGTGCGCGGCTGACCGCAAAAAGCACTGTATAAAATTCATATTCCACGAGGCCGTAATGCACCAGCAATGCGCCGCTGTGCGCATCCACATTGGGCCAGGGGTTCTTGATCTTTCCGAGCGACTGAAGGATCGGCGGCACTGTTTCATAAATATTCCATACTGTATTTACCAGTTTGTCGTCGGGCATGTGTTTTTTGCCGAACTCCATCTGCGCTTCAAAACGAGGATCTGTTTTCCTGAGCACGGCATGTCCGTAGCCGGGAACCACCTTTCCCGCCGAGATCGTTTTCTGAACATATGCCGCAATCTGGTCTTTTGTGGGCGAGTCGCTTCCCAATTCTTCCTGCATTTCAAATATCCATTTGACCACCTCCTGGTTCGCCAGGCCATGCAACGGACCTGCCAGACCGTTCATGCCAGCGGCATAGCTCAGGTAAGGATCGCTCAATGCGCTCCCGACCAGGTGTGTAGTGTGGGCACTCACATTGCCGCCTTCATGGTCTGCATGTATGGTCATGTACAGGCGCATCAGTTCCTGGAAGCTTTCATCTTCATATCCCATCATATGCGCGAAATTACCTGCCCAGTCGAGCAGTCCATTGGGCTGTATGTGCTCATTGTTGCGGTACTTGCGCCGGTAGATATAGGCAGCGATCCGTGGCAGACGTGCAATGAGGTCCATCGCATCGTCGTACATCGGGTTCCAGTAATCTTTTTTGTTAAGCCCTTTTGCATACTCTTTTGCAAAATTGCTTTCCGTCTGCAGCGCCATCACGCCCACTACGAACATGGTCATCGGATGTGCGGTCAGGGGCAGTTTATCGATCGTCGCAAACACATGATTCGGTACATGGCTGCGTCGCTGCCAGGTGCTGGTAAGGTGATTTACGTCTTCCTCACTGGGCAGTTCCCCCAACAGCATCAGGTAGAATAACCCTTCGGGGAGAGGCTCCCCGCCAGGTTTTGCCGGCGGTAGTTTTTGTTGGAGTTCGGGAATCGAAAAGCCCCGGAAACGGATTCCTTCCTGTGCATCCAGCAGCGATGTTTCCGTTACCAGGCCTGTGATGCCACGCATCCCCTGGTACACCTGGGCCAGCGTTACTTCACCAATTTTTTTACTGCCATGCTGCTTCAATAATTCTTTGATCTCGGCATTTGCCGCGTCTGCTTTTATCTTAAAAGCATCTTTTATAACTCCCATAAAGTGATTTTATATGCTAAGTAATTTCCGTTCCCGCGGAGACAGCTGTATAACGCGTAAAGATAATTTAAGTTGACCGCGCGGCAAAAGAAAGATGATAACCGGGCGGTGGGTGGTGACCCGTTCTGCTGTTATTTGGGCGCGCTCCGATAGAGAAAGAATGCCACCACCAGAAAGATAATATTGGGCGTCCAGGCGGCGAGTTGTGGCGGAAAGTTCCCCTTGGTAGAAAAAACCGTTGAAAATTTGTCGGTAATGATAAAAAGCGCTGCGATCACGAACCCCAGCGCGAGGTGCAGTCCGCTGCCTCCCCGCACTTTCCTTCCCGCTATAACTGCCCCGATCAGGGTCAGCAGCAGCACGGTCACAGGTGTGGCGTTCCTGCGGCCCAGTTCCACATTCAACTCATTAAGCCCCTCCGAGCCGCTCATTTCTTCCCGGTGCACATACCTTTTCAGTTCAGGCGTAGTGAGCACGTCCTTGGTATATTTGTTTCGGTTCAGCTCGGCCGGCGAAAAATCAAAATCCATATCCCGCGTGGTTTCAGGGGTCAGCTTTTCCTTCAGCCCCGCAATGTCCCGGCGGATAATCCCGTCGAGCTTCCATTTTTTCATCGGTGCATCCCAATAGATGTTGTCTGCACGCAGGTTTTCCTGTAACTGGTTGCCGGTAACCCGGTACATAAAGAATGGTCCGCCGCGCTTTGTCCCGGTATCGTAATTGGCAATACCTGCATAAGTGAACGAGTCAATCTTCATATACAGGTTATTGGCACCGTTCTGCCGGCTAATCGCTTCGTAGGAAGAATTGGCATCAAAATACTTTGCAGAAAACGCGCCCACCATTTTATTGGTGCGTGGTATCAGGAAATTATTGGCGTACCATAGCAATGAGGCCAGGAAAAACACCCCCCACAACATACGGACGCAGCCAGCGGTTGAAACGCGTTCCACTGGCGAGGATAGCGATCACTTCGCTCCTTCCCGCCATTTTGGAGGTAAAGAATATAACGGCGATAAATACAAATAATGGAAAGAGAATACCAATGATCTGCGGAATGAAGGCGAGATAGTATTGGGTGATGATCCCTATCACACCCAATTGCGATTTTACCAGGTCATCTGCCTTCTCACTGATATCTATCACTACCGCGATCACCGTAAACAGGAATATGGCAAAGAAAAAAGTGCTCAGAAATTTTTTTAGTATGTACCAGTCGATCTTTTTCATATGCCATTGCGAAGATAGGAAAGATGACTGTTGACGATGAGAGATATACGGGCAATACGCCGGGGAACTGTTATATCCATCCTAAAAAAATACATCCATAAAAATGGATGTATATCATGGTTTCATAGGTAACAGATCAATAAGTGATGTTAAAAGTAGCGGGCATACGTCATTTGCCGCGGCATTCATTGTGTGAGTGAATAAATAAAACAGGGGTTGCGGGCTTATCCACAGTGGTGCATGGATGGATTTCCGGTGGCTACAGCCGGGTCTTCAGCCTGGCTGCCATTTCGGTTTTCCATCCGCTGAAACTGCCATCCACTATGTGTTTCCGGGCTTCTTCCACGAGCCAGAGATAGAACGCCAGGTTATGTATGCTGGCAATCTGCAAGCCGAGTATTTCATCCGCCACAAAAAGGTGTCGCAGGTAGGCTTTGGTATAATACTGGCTCGTTTCGCAGGGTATTCCATTATCCACCGGAGAAAAATCCAGGGCCCATTTCCGGTTCCGGATATTCACGATCCCGGCAGATGTAAAGAGCATCCCGTTCCTTCCATTACGTGTGGGCATTACGCAGTCGAGCATGTCTATGCCCAGCGCGATCGATTCCAGGATGTTCCAGGGCGTGCCCACCCCCATCAGGTAGCGGGGCTTCTGTTCGGGCAAAATATCACAGCAAAAGCCTGTAAACTCATACATCATCTCTTCGGGCTCACCCACACTGAGCCCGCCGATAGCATTTCCGGCTGCATTTTTTGATGATACGTATTCCGCTGAGGCCTTCCGCAGGTCTTTATAGGTGCTCCCCTGCACGATCGGGAAAAGAACCTGGTCATATCCATATTTGGCGGGCGTACCGTCCAGCCTGTCGAAGCACCTGTCGAGCCACCGGTGTGTGAGTTCCATGCTTTTCCTGGCATAGGCATATTCAGCGGGATAAGGCGTGCATTCGTCGAACGCCATGATAATATCGGCACCGATGCTCCTTTGTATGTCCATTACCTTCTCTGGCGTGAACAGGTGTTTGCTGCCGTCTATATGCGATCGGAACACAACACCTTCTTCCGTGATCTTACGGCTCGCAGCAAGGGAAAATACCTGGTAACCGCCACTATCCGTGAGTATCGGCCTGTTCCAGCCATTGAAACGATGCAAACCTCCCGCCGCCTCCAGCACTTCAATACCGGGCCGGAGGTAGAGGTGATACGTATTCCCGAGGATGATCCGGGCATTCACTTCGCTTCGCAACTGCTGCTGTGTAACGGCTTTCACGCTCCCGACCGTACCTACCGGCATGAATATAGGCGTGGGGATTTCGCCGTGATCCGTAAGGATCATTCCGGCCCGCGCCTTTGTTCCAGTATCCGTTTTTTCTACGCTGAACTGCAGTCTCGCCATCCTGCAAATGTAAACCCGCTGCCGTTATTGCCCGCAACACGCCGCCGGGCATTTGTTTTCCACATACGCACCGGCACCGGTGAGCGACCTTCCGTAACCTTTATTTTTGCAGCATGATCATACCACCGGTTACCTGGGAACTGCTTTTCTATGTTTTTTGCGGGATGGTGACGATACAGTTATTCTTTTACCTCTTTTTTTTCATCCGGCTGGCCTTTCATAAAACGTCTCCTTCCGCCGAAAGCAGGGAGCAGCCCGTATCGGTTATCGTCTGCGCGCGGGACGAAGCCAATAACCTCGTAAAAAACCTGCCGGGCATACTGGTGCAGGACTACCAGACCACGCACGAGATCATCGTGGTTAATGACAATTCCCTCGACGAAAGCCGTTACATTCTTGACGAATTCAAAAAAATCCTTCAAAAGCCTCAATCACCTGGAACTGACACAGGAAGCGAAATTCATCACCGGAAAAAAATTCCCTTTGTCCATGGGCATCAAGAGCGCAAAGTATGAAACGCTGCTGCTGACTGATGCAGACTGCGTTCCGGCCTCGGAGCACTGGATACGGAAGATGCAGGGATCATACGGCGAAGAAACCGAGATCATCCTGGGATATGGGGCCTATCACAAGAAAGGCGGGCTGCTGAACAGGTTGATCCGGTTTGAAACTTTTCATTCGGCGCTCCAGTACATGTCTTTTGCGCTGGCAGGCATCCCCTATATGGGCGTTGGCCGGAACCTGAGCTACAAACGCGATGTTTTTATGCGCAACAAGGGGTTTTCTTCCATCAATCATATACTCAGCGGCGATGATGACCTTTTCATCAACCAGGTGGCCACCCGCCGGAACACAGCCGTCATGGCCGATGCAGAAGCACATACCCTCAGCGAGCCCAAGACTACCTGGAAGGAATGGAAGCGGCAAAAGGCACGACACTACACCACTTCAAAATACTACCGCTTCAAACACAAATTCTGGCTCGGCCTGTATTCGGCCACGCAGTTCATGGTATACCCCCTGCTGGCCGCCTCGATCGTGCTGTACAATTGGTCGATGCCGCTTGCAGTATTCGGAGTACGCTTCCTGGTGCAGGCTTTTATTTATTTCAGGACGATGAAAAAACTGAACGAGCTGGACCTCTGGCCCTGGTTTCTTTTTTTTGATATCTGGATGTTCTTTTATTACCTGTTCTTTGTGCCGTCTGTCTGGCGCAAGCCTTCCAAGAACTGGAACTGACCGACGATCGCTTTCAACCGCTGCAGATGACGGAACTCATTGAAAAATATTTTACCGACCTCACGCCCGTACAACTGCACCAGCTGCAGTTGCTGGGGCCCGTGTACAAAGAATGGAATGAAAAGATCAATGTCATTTCACGGAAGGATGTGGATGCGCTGTACCTGCATCACGTGTTGCATTCGTTGGGCATTGCGGCCATTACGGGTTTCGAAGCGGGCACAAAAGTCATAGACATCGGTTGTGGTGGCGGGTTTCCCGGTGTTCCGCTGGCTATTTTCTTTCCCGATACGCAATTCCACCTGGTAGACAGTATTGCCAAAAAACTGAAGGTGGTCAGTGCTGTCTGCGAAGCCGCGGGTATCGCGAATATTACCGTACAGCATACCCGGGTGGAAGAGATCAAAAACAGGAAATTCGACTTCGCAGTCAGCCGGGCCGTAGCACCCCTCAGGGATCTATGGCGATGGAGCGCTCCGCTGTTGCAACGGAAGCCTGCGAAAATACAGGCTGAAGATTCCTCTTTGCAGCAGGTGGCCAATGGGTTGATCTGCCTGAAGGGCGGCGACCTGACGCTCGAGATCTATGAAAGCGGGGTAAAGCCTTCCATGATGGACCTTTATTCAATATTTAAGGAGGACTATTTTAAGGATAAGTTCATTCTGCATGTGGCGAAATAAGCGTAACCAATTCTTCAAAAAAAATAGCTGTATCTGCTTTATCTGATATTCATTGCAATTTGGTCGACCTCTAGTGACCTATCCATTCATTTATTTAACTTCACCCGTAATTTTTCTCACTGCAAATATTCAAATGCTATTTAGCTTAGTGCGATGAAATCTGCAACCTTAGTACTTATCACCACGCTGTTGCTTCCTTCATTATTAAGGGCGCAATTATCTGACACTGCGATCATCAGAAAATTAACTATAAGCGGATACTGTCTTTGTCAAACAACTTTATCAAATTTAAGAGAAACATTTGCAGACCTAAGGCCAGTTGAAGTAGAAGAAATGGATTTGCCTAAAAAGTGTTTTGGGCAGGATTCGCGATATATTGCCGGTACTGGATACTGCACTAGTAAACAGCCAGGAGTTATATTTCAAAAAGATCAGGAATCTGATTTAATAAGTAAAATCAGATTGACTAAACAATTTAAAGGGAACCTGCCCAGCGGGGAGAGCATCGATTTAGGCAGCATGTTATTGAAGAATTTATTTAAATTTTATCCACATTTTAAAGACCAATGGGGCTCAAGAGGATGTTCAGATTACTGGAAATTCTCAAACGATACTATTTCTTTTTACGTGAAAATTGATCCACTGAAACTGCCTCAGTTCCCTATTGATGAAGCTTATTACCTGGAGAAACCGATTGAAGCTGCCGACCTGATTATGTCATGCTACAGCTTCCAGAAAGACAAACCGGTGATTATACTTGAAGACGGCAACGATCCCGTCTTTTTTATTGACAGTATAAGGGTTAACAGGAGAGTGCTGCAAAATTACGAACCGTCCGAAATTGCATCGATTACCGTGTTCAAAGATTCGAGTGCAATAAATAGAATGGGAACCGCTGCAAAAAAACGGGTTGATCTATATAGAAACGAAGGGATTTGCCAAAAAATAGATACTGGAATTATTTCAAGTCTAAGTCTGCGCAATATGCCGAGCTGGTTCCTTCAGTAAACGCTGATAGTAACATCCAATATATACTTAACAAGAGGGTGCTAAAAGAAAATTTCGAAGGTGATTTGGCTTCTATAAACGACACAGTTTTTAAAGGAATAGAAATTATCACCCGACGGCAACTGGTCGAAGAATATGGCATTACCGGAAAAGAATTCGGAATAATTATCAAATCCGATTTACCTGTTAACTTACACAATGAGAAAAGCAAGTTCTGATTGTGAAACCAGATTGTCTATATTAACATTTCCGCTACGTCTTATTCTTCCCTCCCACATTCCACCGGAAATTTCACTCCCATTTTTTCCGCAAGCTCTGCCAGGTCATCCACAACAGCCTGCACCACGGGAATCCCTTTTGCCCTGCGGACCGGCTCAGATTCCCTTTCCGGGTCGCCAGGTATCAGCACCCGGTCGTGACCTTTCGCAGGTTTGGCACTCCTGAACCGGGTGATCCAGTGGTCCATGTGCTTTTTGAACTCTGCGGCGGGCTGAAACGCATCGATGCGCATGGCCCCGAAAAAATGGCCCAGCCCCTTGCCCGGCATATTTTGCGGCAGGGGAACATAAGCGGGAAATGGCGGCACCCAGGGACCATAATTGGCGCCACTCAATACTGCGGAAAAAATGTCTACCACACTGCCCAGCGCATACCCCTTATGGCTACCGTGCTCGCGGTCGCTGCCCAGTGGCAGAAGGGCACCGCCTTTTTTCAGAATATTCGGATCGGTTGAGTTTTTTCCGTTGACGTCCTGCGCCCAGCCCTTTGGCATGTTCTCCTCTTTCCGCTGGAGTATTTCCAGCTTGCCATTGGCGGCGGTTGTGGTTGCCAGGTCGGCCACAAAAGGTGGCTGCGAGCCGGCAGGTATCGCTACCGCGATCGGGTTGGTACCGAGCATGCGCTCCACGGAAAAAGTGGGCGCCACCAGTGCACTGGCATTGGTCATGGAAATGCCGATCATGTCGTGCTCGAGGGCCATCATGGCATGTTTGCCGGCAATGCCAAAATGATTGCTGTTCCGTACACTGACCCAGCCCGTTCCGGCAACCGCCGCTTTTTGTATGGCCACCCGCATGGCAAAAGGTGCCACCACCAATCCCAATCCGGAATCGCCATCCACCACAGCAGTAGACATGGTCTCGTGTACCACCTTGATGTCGGGACAGGTATTGATCCTGCCACCCTCCCAGAGGCGGATGTAACCACTGAGCCGCGCAACACCGTGACTATCTATGCCGCGCAGGTCTGCAGAGAGCAGCACTTCGGAGGCAAGACGCGCATCGCGGTCGCTGCACCCGGCCTTTTTAAAAATGGAGCATGCGAATTCGGTAAGGTCATCGTATGCAAACAGTATCGACATAATGAGGCAGGCTAAAGTTCGTGATCACATTTCTGCTGATCGAAGATATCTCCCATGCTTATCAATGACCACCTAAAACGGCAAGTCATCCATCGGCTCCGTCATCTCGCCGCCTGCAGGAGCATTCTGTCCGCCAGACTGGTAGGCCGGAGCGGCTGTATAATTTTCATTGTTTCCGCCCTCACCCGACCTGTTGGCGCCGCCCAGCAGCTGCACGGAGAATACGCGCATCGTGATCGTAGCGCCCTGGCGCCCATCCTGTGTTGTGTACGTGCGTATGTCGGCCGTGCCTTCTGCGTATACCTGCGTGCCTTTTTTCAGGTACGGGGCCACGGCCGTCCTGTCCGTCCAGTACGAACAATCCACCCAGGTGGTCTTGTCTTTCTGATTTCCCTGCGCATCCTTAAACTTCTCGGAGTGTGCCACTGTAAAATTGATCACGGTCTTTCCATTTACATTGTTCACTACTGCATCTTTTCCCAGGTGGCCTATCACCATTAACTTGATCATAATAATATTTTTAAAATGAGTTTTACGTTCCGGATTACCGGCATCGAATCTGGCGGCAAAGTACTGAAAAACGGGCTGCCCGTCACCAGTGAAAACACCCAGTTTTCAACAAGTTGTGATCGAACCCCGTTATTTGGCCGCTGTGCCTGTTCCTTCGGCCAGCAGCGCATCGATCGTTTTCTTTACCCAGGCCACGGTGCCCATGGCATAGCCGGTGGTATGAAAGCGAACAATACCCCTGCGATCGAGCACCAGGTGGGTGGGATAGGTCGTGATCCCGTAGTTGTTCTGGGCGATGTACCGGCCATCGTCAACGATATGATAATGGAACGGGATCTTTTTCAGGAAGTCTTCAATGGTCCACTTCTCATCCAGCGCGATGGCCAGGAACACTACATCAGGATTGTTTTTATAGGCGTCTGCCACACGGTTGAGCTCGGGGATTTCCATCCGGCAGGGCGGGCATCCCACGAACCAGAAGTTCATTACCACGATTTTTCCTTCCAGGTCCTTCAATTTATACTTGTTCCCTTCCAGGTCTTTTGCGCTAAAAGAAGCGACTTTTCCACCCGTCGTAAAAAAACGGCTCTCGGCTGGCTTTGGCGCTGCCGCGGCGCGCGCATCTTTTTCCTCGGGAGTCAGTTTTCTGAGCAGATAGTTCATGGTGCCATCCGCCGCGGTTCGTCCCCTGACAGTATAATCACCGGTTCTCATCAATGCCGACCAGACCGCGTAATCATACTGCAGGCCCGATGAATCCTTTACAATAGAATGTTCATCGAGTCTTGCCTGCGTGAATGCAATGGTCGACAAGTGCAACATGATCGTCAAAAGGAAAATGCGATAATGCATGTCAATTATATTGATAGAGCAAACAAATTACCACCTAAACTTACAGTCGGTACATTGAAATGTTTTCAATTTGTCAGCGGCTAATACACCCCACATAAATGCGAAACCCAATTTACTTCCCGTACTTATTTTCTGAATATTTGTGGATTTACACTTTGGACATTTGATTGCCGGAGCCATTGGCCTGCCACAATGCATACAGCTTTCAGCTGAGTCTGAAATTTGTTTACTACAGTCAGGACAAGTAATAAGGGGCATCGGTTAGAATTTGGTCTTATTAAATATAGCACGAATTGGTAGTACCTTACAGCCGGATATATCCCATTACTTGCTTTTCGGCAATATCTACTACAGCGCAATTGGTAAACATCACCAATCCCCCCCCAGGAAGCGCCGCCGCCCCAACCATCTGCTCCGCTTGCCGTATCTTTGCAAAAATTATTGGAAATGAGCCGGATGGGTAAGGTTTTGGTGGCTATGAGCGGCGGTATCGACAGTACCGTTACTGCCCTTATGCTGCACCAGCAAGGCTATGAAGTGATCGGCATCACCATGAAGACCTGGGACTATGCCACCAGTGGCGGTGGTCATAAAGAAACCGGCTGTTGTAACCTCGATTCATTCAACGATGCGCGACAGGCGGCCGTTCAGCACGGCTTCCCGCACTTCATACTGGATATCCGCGAAGAATTCGGGGATTTCGTGATCGACAACTTCGTGGAAGAATACATGGCTGGCCGCACCCCTAATCCCTGCGTGATGTGCAATACGCATATCAAGTGGCGCGCATTGCTAAAACGCGCCAACTCGCTCGACTGTGAATTCATCGCCACCGGCCACTATGCCGGTATCCGGCAGCACACCAACCAGCGCTATGTGATCAGCAAGGGACTGGATGAGACCAAGGACCAGAGCTACGTGCTCTGGGGCCTCGACCAGGAACTGCTCGGCAGAACCATGCTGCCCCTCGGCGGCTACCATAAAAAGGATATCCGCCAGATGGCGATGGACATGGGTTACCCCGAACTGGCCCGCAAAAGCGAGAGCTATGAAATCTGTTTCGTTCCGGATAATGATTACCGCGGTTTCTTAAAAAGACGTATCGACGGGCTGGAAGAAAGGCTGGCAGATGGATGGTTCGTTGACAAAACCGGCCGGAAACTGGGTCAGCACAAAGGCTATCCATTCTATACCATTGGTCAGCGCAAGGGCCTCGATATTGCCTTTGGCAAGCCCGCCTATGTAACTGCTATCGATCCCGAAAGCAATACGATCGTGCTGGGAGATGAAAGCGATCTCGAGCAGAATGAAATGACGGTGGTCCGCCCCAACTGGATCAAATATGATGGTATCAGCGACGGCATGGAAGCCGTAACGCGCATTCGCTACAAAGACCCGGGCTGCCTGAGCAACCTGTATAACGACAATGGCAATATCCGCGTGCGTTTCTATGAAAACGTAAAGAGCATCGCCCCGGGCCAAAGCGCCGTCTTCTACGAGGGCAACGATGTGATCGGCGGCGGCGTGATACAACGCAAAATGCCCTGATATTTCCTGCCCCGGCGAAAATTCTCTTTTATTTTTTCCGAAGCAAGGCAGCGTACATCGTATCCGCACGGTGCTCATAACCTGTCACTGATCCGCTCCGGATACATTCCAGCGGAAAACGATCCATCAACTGCGAAACAATCGCTTCATTTTCGGCCTTCAGCACCGAGCAGGTGATATATAAAAAATAACCTCCGCCTGCCACGCAGGATACGGCATGTTGTGTGATCCTTTGCTGCAGCGCAGCGTAGTGTTCCATCTTTTCCTTCGTAAAATAATATAGCTGCTCCGGGTTGCGTGCCCACGTGCCGCTGCCGCTACAGGGTGCATCGCATATCACCAGGTCGAACATCGCTATATTCTTTTCGGGAGGGGCCTCCTCTCCTGCCAGGTCGCGCACAACAGGCCTGTATCGCGCGATTCCTGCCGCCCGGAACCGTTTGGCAAGATTTTGCAGGATGGCAGGCCGCACATCCGACACCGTCAGTTCGATACCCGGAAGGGCATCCACCGCAAGGATCGACTTGCCTCCACTGGCCGCACAGCAATCCCAAACCGTCTTTGCACCTTCGGGAAAAAAATCAGCCATGCGTTGTGAACTGTAATCCTGTATCACCGCTTCTTTATCCAGTTTTACCACGGTGTCGAGCCGTGTTTCGGATGCAACGGAGAGGCAGCTTTCCGTCAGGCGGCAAAATGCCACGCCTGCTGATTTCAGGCTACCCTCAACAGACTCCTTGTTGCCCGGTCTGATGCGCAAAAAAACATCGGGCCTTACCAGGTGCGAACGTATGAATGCTTCGCGATCGATACCGGTACTGATCGCATCGGCCCACGGAAAAATATCCGCAGAAGAAAAAGACGGATATTTATCGCCCAGAAAATTCATCCGCCCTTCAATATCCCCTTTCCATCGATCCAGCCAGTCTTCTTCAAAAAGAACGGCCCATTCACCCGGTGCATCATGACAAAGAAAAAGACCCGCGCGCATGCGGTCCCGGATATCCAGTTCCTTCAGGGCGTGCCCCATGCGAAAATAACTATAGCAACAGGTGGCTATCAGCCGCCGGTCACGTGAACCGTGTTTTTTATTCTGTGAAAAATACTGCTTGAGGTAAAGATGCAATGGCTGATCGCCTGTATAGGCGCCGACCAGGCTGGCACTTGTATTCAGGTAAGAATGAAAGCGGCTCATCGGTCAGGGAAACGGGAATCCCCGTAATGGTTTCAGGGTTAGTTATAGCTCCAGCAGCGTCTTCACGGGATCCTTGCCCATCAGCAGCAGCTCCGGATTTTCCAGCAGTTCTTTCACCCTTACCAGGAAGCCGACGCTTTCGCGGCCATCGACCACGCGATGGTCGTAGCTGAGCGCCAGGTACATCATGGGCCGTATCTCCACCTTGCCGTTGATGGCCATGGGCCTGTCCTGGATCTTATGCATACCCAGTATACCGCTCTGTGGAATGTTGATGATCGGTGTGCTCATGAGGCTGCCGAAAACACCACCGTTGGTAATGGTAAAGGTGCCGCCCTGGAGGTCCTCGGTGGTCAGTTTACTGTCGCGTGCCTTCCCCGCCAGTTCCAGTACTTTCTTTTCGATATCAGCCATGCTCAGGCTCTCCACGTTCCGGACAACCGGAACGGTCAGCCCGCGCGGTGTGCTTACCGCGATGCTGATATCTGCGTAATCATGGTATACCAGTTCATCTCCGTCTATGTAGGCATTTACTGCGGGCCATTCCCCCAGGGCAATCGAACACGCCTTTGCAAAAAAGCTCATAAAGCCCAGGTTCACGCCATGCGCTTCTTTGAATTTATCCTTGTGTTTTGAGCGGATCTCCATGATGCGTCCCATATCCACCTCGTTGAACGTGGTGAGCATGGCGGTGGTATTCTTCGCTTCCACCAGCCGGCGGCTGATGGTCTTGCGGAGGTTGGTCATTTTTTCTTTCCGCACGTTGCGTGACAACAGTTCGTTATCCCCGAAGGCCATTTTTCCCGGGTGAGACAGGGCATCGAGCACATCGTGCTTCATGATCTTGCCGCCGGTTCCCGATGGAGAAATCGAACGGGTATCCATTTTTTTGTCGGCAATGATGGCTGCAGCCACGGGACTTGCCTTTACTTCTTCTTTACTGGTAGCGGAGGCGGTTACCGGCGCAGCAGCGGCTGGCTGGGTAGTTGTGGCCGCAGGAGGAGTGGGTACCGGAGAAGCCGTTTTCTTTTCCTCTTTGGGTGCCTCAGCAGGTTTAGCCGCCGTTTCATCGATCTGCGCCAGCACGGCACCTATCTGTATGGTATCGCCTTCCTGCGCAAGCGTTTTCAGAACGCCTGCTTTCTCGGCATTCACCTCGAAGGTGGCCTTTTCGCTTTCCAGCTCAGCGATCACTTCATCCCTTTCCACGTAAGCGCCGTCTTTTTTTGTCCATTTCAGCAGGGTGACCTCACTGATCGATTCGCCAACGGAAGGGACTTTGATATCTGTCATAAAAAAAGTTTCAGTCTGGGTAATACTTTATTTTCTGTTCCTGTCAGATCCCAAATGCCGTTTCTATGATCTCACGCTGCTCCTGTGCATGCACTTTTGCATAACCCGATGCAGTGGCCGCACTGGCATGCCGGCTGATCACACCAAAATTGATGGAGGTGAGGTTCATTTTCAGAAAAGCTGCTGCGCCCATGTTATATGGTTCTTCCTGTACCCAGAACCAAGTAGCCCTTCCATATTTTTTGTACAGTGTTTCAAGCTGCTTTACCGGCAGCGGATATATCTGTTCCAGGCGGATGATCGCAATATCCTGGTGATTCTCTTTCTGCTGTTTGTCCGCCATTTCAAAGTAAAGCTTGCCGCTGCAGAAGAGCACCTTCTTTATAGCGCCTGAATCGGCTGCGAACGTGTCATCGATCACTTCCCGGAAAGAACCGCTGGTAAAATCACCGACGGGGCTGTAGCTGCCCGGGTATCTCAGGTTGGCCTTGGGCGAAAAATTGACCAGTGGCTTGCGGAAAGGCCATGCCAGCTGACGCCGGAAGGCATGGAACAGGTTTGCCGCAGTAGTGATATTGGTGATTACCATGTTGAGCTCGGCACTCATCTGTAAAAACCGTTCGAGGCGCGCGCTGCTGTGTTCGGGTCCCTGGCCCTCGTACCCGTGCGGCAGCAACAGGACAACACCGTTCATCCGGTTCCATTTCTGTTCCCCGGCGGCAATGAACTGATCGATCATTGTCTGGGCCCCGTTGCAAAAATCGCCAAACTGGGCCTCCCAGATCGTGAGTGCCTCGGGATTGGCCATCGCATATCCATACTCAAATCCTAATACCCCGTATTCGCTCAGCAATGAATTGTATATCCTGAATTTCTCCTGGTCTTCATTGAAATGGTTCAGCCGGTTGTAGGCTTTGTTGCTCACTTCGTCGCGCAGTACGGCATGCCGGTGCGAGAAGGTACCGCGCTGCACATCCTGCCCGCTCATGCGAACGATCTTGTGTTCGCAGATGATCGAGGCGTAAGCCAGCAATTCGCCTGTGGCCCAGTCGATCTTCTGTTCGGTCTGTAATAATTTGATCTTATCCTGGAGTATCTTTTCCACTTTTTTCAGCGGCTTGAAATCTTCCGGCCATTTCATCAGCCCGTTAAACAGAACATCCAGCTGCTCCCGCGGAATGGCCGTTACGGGCGACTGATCGAAATCTTCGGCGGTGGCTTTTCGCAGGCTTTTCCATGCGAGCTCCGGCTGCTGGTAGTTATATGGCAGTGGGTGCTGCTTTACCTCATCGAGACGTTCCTGGAGGCCGCCCCAGAACTTTTTCTCCATTTCCTTGGCCAGGGCCTGGGCATCAGCCTCCCCTTCATTGATCAGCATGGTGGTATACATTTCGCGTGGATCGGGGTGCTTGTCGATCAGCGAATACATCTGCGGTTGCGTGTATTTGGGATCATCTCCTTCATTGTGGCCATGCTTGCGGTAGCACACCATATCGATGAATATGTCGCTGTTGAATTCCTGGCGGTAGCGTGTTGCTATTTCCGCGCATTTAACAGTGGCCTCGGCATCGTCGCCGTTCACGTGCAATACGGGCGACTGCACCATGGCAGCGATCGATGTGCAGTAGTCCGAGCTGCGTGCATCGTCGAAATCGGTGGTAAACCCGATCTGGTTATTGATCACGAAGTGAATGGTACCGCCTGTATAGTAACCGCGCAGGTTGCTCATCTGCAAAACCTCGTATACGATGCCCTGCCCTGCAACCGATGAATCTCCATGGATCAGTATCGGAAGTATGCGGTCAAAATCGCTTTTGTACAGTACATCCGCCTTCGCCCGGGCAAAACCCACTACAACAGGGTCCACCGCCTCGAGGTGCGAGGGATTGGGCATGAGTTTCAGGTGGATGGTGCGGCCATCAGCCGTTTTGATCTCGCTGCCATAGCCCATGTGGTACTTTACGTCACCGCTGCCCATGGTCTGGTCCACCGTGGCGGTGCCCTCGAATTCGCTGAATATCTGCTCGTAGGTCTTGCCGAGCACATTGGCCAGTACATTCAGGCGGCCCCGGTGCGCCATGCCGATGACCACTTCTTCTACCTGGCTGGCCGCGGCCACGCTGATGATCGCGTCGAGGGCGGCGATGGAGGTTTCCCCACCTTCCAGTGAAAACCTTTTCTGGCCTACATATTTGGTATGCAGGAACTTTTCGAACATAACGCCTTCACTCACCTTTTCCAGTATGCGTTTTTTCTGTTCCAGTGGAACGGGATCGGAAAAATGTGTTTCCATCTCATTCGTGAGCCAGTCTATTTTCTTTTGATCGCTGATGTACTTGAATTCTATACCTACATGCGATGCATAGCATTTTTCGAGGTGGGAGATGATATTGGCAAGCGTGGTAACGCCGAGGCCTATCATTTTCCCCACCTGGAACTCCCGGTTCAGGTCGGCTTCGGCAAGGCCGAAAAAAGCGGGTTCGAGATTGGCGCCGCGGTCCTTGCGCGGGCGTATGGGGTTGGTTTTGGCCAGCAGGTGCCCTTTATTGCGGTATCCAAGGATCATCCGGTACACGGCGATCTCCTTCCCCCAGTCCTGCCCTTCCTGTACGGTTCCACTGGCTGGCGCCCCTGCCACAGCTTGTTGGGGTGTACCATTCGCCATGGCAAAATCAAAGCCTTCAAAGAATTTTTTCAGGTCCTGGTCAATGGAAGAAGGATTTTTTAAGAAATCCTTGTACAGGTTTTCTATATAAACCGGGTCGGAACTGGTGATATAGGAGAAATCCTTCATTTTTGGTTGGCTGGCGGTGTAAACGGATGCTTTTTGCTGAAATTGTCCGCAAATATCGTGTTTTGAAGGCAGAATATGAAGGTGAATAATAGGCTGGTGACGGCCCATCCGGGCCGGGCAAACAGGTATTTTCGGGTGTAAATTTCAGATTTACACAGATAATCCTTACTTTTGCCCTCCTTAAAAAAGGATTTTAAATCAATGGCAAACCATTCAGCTACCAAAAAAGATATGCGCCAGGCCGCAAAACGTCGCGACCGTAACCGTTATTATGGCAAGACCACGCGCAATGCCATCCGTGAACTGAAAACATCTACGGATGAAAAGACCTATTCAGAAAAGCTTCCTGAAGTGGCTTCCATGATCGACAAGCTGGCAAAACGTGGTATCATCCACAAAAACAAGGCGGCCAACCTAAAGAGCAAACTTGCTAAAAAAGAAAGCTGTCGCCGCCAAGGCGTAGTTTTTTCCGGATCATATTCAACAAGCGGCCTTTGCCGCTTTTTTTATGCTTTCTGTTTCAGCCTGGCTTACACAAATGCCGCAAGCAATTCCTTATTACATTTGTGCAAATGCCTGCTGTACATGAAACCGAAACTTACCCTGCTGCTCGTCCTCCTCGCTTCAACTATTATTGCGCAGAAACAACTCACTGTATTTGAAAAAAGCAATGGCACGCAAACGGCCACCTATTTCGAATGCATCAGTTACTACCAGCAACTGGCCGCAGGCTCAAAGCTTGTTTCCATAAAAACATTCGGAATGACGGATGCGGGCTACCCGCTTCACCTGGTGCTGTTCAGCAGCGATGGTCATTTTGACCCTGAAGCATGGCACCGGCAGCATAAGGTAGTACTGCTGATCAATAACGGCATCCATCCCGGCGAACCCGATGGCATCGATGCTACGATGATGCTGCTCCGCGACATCCTGAACGGAAAAATAAAAATGCCTTCGAATGTGGTGCTGGGCATCATTCCCGTATATAATATTGGCGGCTGCCTGAACCGCAACAGCTACTCCCGTGTAAATCAAAACGGGCCCGAAAGTTTCGGTTTCCGCGGTAACGCCCAGAACCTTGACCTGAACCGCGATTTTACCAAATGCGACAGCCGCAATGCCCGCGCATTTGCCCAGATCTATCATTGGCTGAACCCCGAAATATTCATGGACAACCACGTGAGCGACGGGGCCGATTATCAACATACCATGACACTGCTTACCACCCAGCACAGTAAACTGGGTGGCCCCATCGGGAGCTATATGCACGAAATATTTGAGCCTGCCCTGTATAAGAACATGAAGGAAAAGAACTGGATCATGACCCCCTATGTAAACTTCGAACAGGGCAATCCCGACAAAGGCTGGGACGCCTACTACGATTCTCCCCGCTACAGCAGTGGTTACAGTGTACTTTTCCAGACCATGGCCTTTGTGCCCGAAACACATATGCTCAAGCCCTATGCCGACCGGGTAAAAAGCACCTATGACCTGATGCGTGCCATGATCGAAGAGACGTCCCGTCAGGCAAACGACATCATCCAGAAAAGAAAAGAATCCATCGAAGCAGTCGTGCACCAGTCCACCTTTTTTCTGGGTTGGAAGATGGACAGCACCCGTTGGGACATGATCAATTTCATGGGCTATGAAACGGGCAAAAAGAAAAGTGATGTTACGGGTATGGACCGGATGTTCTATGATCACAGCAAGCCTTTTACCCGGCCCGTGAAATTCTACAACTATTTTGTGGGTGAAAAACAGATCACCAAGCCCCAATTCTATGTGATCCCCCAGGGATGGCACTCCGTAACGGAGCTCCTGGAACTCAATGCCGTACACATGGATCGCCTGAAAAAAGATACCGTCATCACCGTGGAAGCCTACCATATAGACGATTATAAAACGGCCACCCGCGCCTATGAGAAACACTACCGCCACACCGACGTGGTTACCAGCAGCAGCACGCAGCCGATCAGGTTCCTGAAGGGCGACTATATAGTCCGCACCGGTCAGCCTGCCGACCGCTTCCTGGTGGAAGTGCTGGAGCCCACGGGTGACGACAGCTATTTTTCATGGAACTTCTTCGATGCGATCCTCCAGCAAAAAGAAGGTTACAGTAACTACCGCTGGGAAGATGTAGCTGCGGCCTGGCTCAGCCAGCACCCCGAACTCGGGCAGCGGCTGGAGGAGAAGAAAAAAACCGATTCAAGGTTCGCCGCCTCCGCAAATGCCCAACTGGATTTCGTGTATAAAAATTCACCCTATTACGAGCCCGCGCACCTGAGATATCCCATTTACAGGATCAATTGACATCAGGAAAATCACTGGCTGATACTTCCGGATTGCTTTAGGACGTCCCATCCGCCGCCCGCTGCCTTTTGCCTGTACTATTCACCTTCCACCGATACACCTATCGGAGGGCGTGAACCACCGATTAAACGAAGACGCCCTATGACAGTCAACCTATATTAGTGCTACCAACTACTAAGGCATGTTAAAATTCTACACTTTTTGTCTGTTATTATTTTGCTGCACGTTCGCATTTTCACAGGGTTCGCTCAAGGGCAAGCTCGTTGACAGCGTAGGGAAACAGTCGCTCAAAGACGCCTCCATCACCGTGCTCGATCCCAGGGATTCCACGCTCGAGGTGTTCGGGCTGGCCAAAGACGATGGCAGTTTTGAAATAAAGAATATTACGTTCGGCACCTACCTCGTTCATATTTCCTTCCAGGGATACGAGCCGACCTACAGAACGGTGAGCTTCACCAAAACAGTGCCCGATGCGCTGCTGGGCAATGTGTACCTGGTTGCTCAATCGCATGACCTCGGCAACGTAACGGTCATGCAATCGCCTGTGCGCCTGCTCCACGATACGCTGGAATTCAATGCCGGCAGTTTCAAGACCAAGCCCAATGCCGTTGCAGAGGACCTTTTCAAAAAACTGCCCGGAATGGACGTCGACAAAAACGGCGTGATCAAGGCAGGTGGTGAAACGGTACAGCGGATATTGGTTGATGGAAAGCGCTTTTTTGGAGATGATCCCAAAATGGCCAGCAAGAACCTGCCACCCGATATCATCGACAAGATCCAGGTATTCGATGACCTGAGCGACCAGAGCAAATTCACCGGCTTTGATGACGGCAACCGGGTAAAGACCATCAATATCACCACCAAAAAAGACAAACGGAAAGGATACTTTGGCAAGGGAGTGGCCGGCGCAGGCACGGATGAGACCTACGACGAAAACTTCAACCTGCACCGGATCAATGGCAACCAACAGCTTTCACTGCTGGGGCAGGGCAATGACATCAACAAGCAGAACTTTACCGTTCAGGATGTACTCGGCGGCGGGGGCGGCGCACGGGGTGGCCGCGGCGGCGGCGGCGGTGGTTCCAGCACCGGCAGCGGCATCACCACTACCTGGGCAGCAGGATTGAACTACCGCGATACCTGGTGGAAAGATGCAGATGTATCAGGAAGCTATTTCTACAACAGCCAGCATACAGCCACAGACATTCAGAGCCACACACAGAATATCATATCTCCTGATTCATCTACTTTTTATGACCAGGCGCAGAACTCGATCCGTAACAACAAGAACCACCGCATCAACCTGAACCTGGAGCAAAAACTCGACAGCAATAACTCCATCGTGTTCAGGACCAACCTGAGTACACAAACGACCACACCATTTTCCAATTCCACTACCACTGTCACCGACGATAAGGGCAACTTCATCAACAACTCCACCAATACCAATTTCAGCACCAATACAGGCTATAGTCTTACAGGAACCAATTTCCAGTTCCGCCACCGGTTCAATAAAAAATACCGCACGGCATCCATCGATTTCAATTTCTCGGCCAGCAAAAATGACGGCGACGGCTTCCTGAATGCCATCAACCATTTCTTTACGCCGGTTGCCAGTATCGATACCATCAACCAGCACTACATCAATCCTTCCAATGCGTTCTCGTTCAGTCCTACTTTTTCCTATACGGAGCCATTGGGCAACAACCAGATCCTGGAACTCAACTATAACTATACCCTTTCCAAAAACAATTCCACCAACAATACTTATGAGTTGAACAACGCTACCCACGGTTATACCACTTTCGACAGCCTGTTCAGTAACTCCTATAATTTTTCTACGTTCTCCAACCGCGCAACCCTGAACTACCGCATACAGCGCACGAAGTTCAATTTCAGTGTGGGATCGGGTATCCAGTTCACCGATCAGACCAGCGTCAATACAACAAAGAACATCACGGTGATCCACGACTATACCAACCTCACACCTACCGCCAATTTCCAGTTCAATTTCACGAAAACAAAAAACCTGAGGATCAACTATACGGGCAGAACGGGCCAGCCAAGCATTTCGCAGCTGCAACCGCTCACCACTACTTCCGATTCAATTAATTTCCAGGTGGGTAATCCGAACCTCAAGCCGCAGTTTACACACAGCCTCCGGTTCCTGTACCAGTCATTCGATCCTATTACGCAGCACATCCTGCTGGTAACCATCAATGCCAGCGCCATTACGAACGATATACAGAATTCGGTGATACAGAACCCCAATGGCGGCAAAACCACTACCTATGTAAATCTCGATGGCACGTACAGCCTGGCCGGCTATTTCAACTACGGCTTCCCGCTGCGCAATCCTAAATCGAACCTGAACTTCACCACGAACGTAAACTACTCTCAGGCCCAGACCCTGATCAATCATGCCAGCGATTTTACAAGGAACACCTCGCTGCAGGAAGTGGTGAAATGGACCACGAACCTGAAAAATAATTTCGACATGAATTTCAGTGCAACGACTACATACAACATCATCCGGAATACCCTTCAGCCCACGCAGAACTCAGACTATTATACAGAGGGGATCACAGCCGAGGCAACATACTATACCAATGGAGGTTTTATCCTTGCGACCGATTTTGACTATACCTACAGCGGCAACCACGCACCCGGTTATAACACCAGTGTTCCGCTGCTGAATCCTTCTGTTGCTTACCAGTTCCTGAAAAATAAAGCGGGCGAACTGCGGCTGTCGGTATTCGACCTGCTGAACCAGAATGTAAGTGTAACGCGTACCGTCAGTGGTAATACGATTACCGACCAGAGAACAAATGTGCTCACACGGTACGCCATGCTGACCTTCACCTATAACCTGCGCCAGTTTGCAGGCCGCCAGCAGAGGATGCCTTCTCCATTGCGTGGCATGTTCAGGGGTGGCGGACAGAGACCTGCCGGTGGAAACGGTGGGAATAACGGCGGTGGCCGCACGCGGTTCTGATCAGCTGTAAATCATCCAGCTCATTTATCCAGTTTGCGGATATCACCCGTACCACTGATGTGTTGCGTTACGGCCGCATTGCCTTTGTAATAAACATCTCCCGCACCCGACACACGGATATCGAGCTTACTATCGGCAAATACCCTCGCATCTCCGATACCGGAAATACCGATAGATGCATTCTCCGATTTCAGGTCCGCTCCTTTATAGTTACCCGCCCCGGAGATCTGCATTTCCTGGTCGCGTGTTTCCCCGGTAAGGGTGATATCACCGACCCCGCTGATGTTGCCAACGATCTTCGGCACATGCACGCCCAGGTGCATATTGCCCGCACCGCTGAGCGACAGGCGCAGCGCATCGGACCCTGTAATATCCGTTGTGCTGGAAATATCGCCCGCCCCGTGCAGGGAAATATCGGTAAAATTCTCCTCGGTGATGTACACTTTGATCCCGTTCTTCGAAGAGAGGTTCACCCTGTCGCGTGTGCCGATATTCAGGTATTCGCCGTCTACCTGGGTGGTCATATAAGGCATGAGGTTATCATCGGCCTCGATACGTACCGAAGACGGACTCCCCTGGGTAAGTATCACATCGAAACCGCCCGTGAGCTTGATCTTTGATACACCCGTCACATTCCGTTGTTCCGTAATCGTATGTCCGTTCCCGTTGATGCGCCTGCCAAAATTGAACCGGCAGGAAATGATGAGCATGGAAACGGCGAGGAGTAGGATCAGTTTTTTCATATGCAGGAGATTTGTCCTTAAAAGTAGGGATTAATTTGCTTGCGCAGTCCGGGACAGCCACTCCCCGGGGTGCCCCCGACGGCGATTTTTCCACGCATTGCTCCCAAAATCGGGCGGCACCAGCGCCCCGCGAACACATGGCCCTGCTCCGTTTGCATCTTTCTTTACCTTCGGGGCATGAATGAAAAAGTACTGGTCCTTGATTTTGGAAGTCAATATACCCAGTTGATCGCAAGGGCCGTCCGGGAAGCCAACGTCTACTGCGAGATCATACCCTACAACAAGCCCTTTACCCCCGACGCGAACCTGAAAGGCATTATACTCAGTGGCTCACCCTTTAGCGTCAATGAAGAAAACGCACCCTCGGTAGACATCCCTTCGCTCCTGGAAAACCTGCCGGTGCTGGGTGTCTGCTACGGCGCACAACTGGCCGCCAGGACACTGGGCGGACGGGTAGACAAGAGCAACAAGCGCGAATATGGCCGCGCCAGGATGGAAAAGAAAAAAGACGAACTGCTGCTGAAAGACGTGCCCGCTTTTTCGCAGGTATGGATGAGCCACAGCGATTCGATCGTGGACCTGCCGCCGGGCTCAGAACTGCTGGCCACCACCGACAGCATCCCCGTAGCCGCCTATAAACTGGATGGCAGGCATGTATTCTATGGCCTGCAGTTCCACCCCGAAGTATATCATTCCACCGAAGGGAAAAAAATACTGCGCAACTTCCTGGTGGAGATCTGCGGATGCAAACAGGACTGGACGCCCGCCGCTTTCATTCATGAAACGGTGGAAAAGATCAAACAGCAGGTGGGCAATGCGCACGTGATCATGGCGCTCAGCGGCGGGGTGGACAGTACCGTAGCCGCTACCCTCATCAGCCGGGCAATCGGCGACCGCCTGCACGGCATCTTTGTAGACAACGGCGTGCTGCGGAAAAATGAATTCGGACAGGTGCTGAAAATGTATGAGCAACTGCACCTGAACGTTACGGGCATCGATGCGCGGAAAACGTTCTATACGGAACTCGCGGGAAAGACCGAGCCCGAATCCAAAAGAAAGGCGATCGGCAAACTCTTTATAGATGTGTTTCACCAGGAGGCTAAAAAGCTGGAAGCCGTAGGTTTCCTGGGCCAGGGTACGATCTACCCCGATGTGATCGAAAGCATAAGCGTACACGGGCCCTCCCAGACCATCAAATCGCACCACAATGTCGGCGGCCTTCCCCATATCATGCACCTGCAACTGGTAGAACCCCTGCGCGCGCTTTTTAAGGACGAAGTGAGAAAAGTAGGGCTGGAACTGGGTATCCCCGCGGAGATGATCAACCGTCACCCCTTTCCAGGGCCCGGTCTCGCGATCAGGATATTGGGAGAGGTCACTGAAGAAAGAGTACAGCTGTTGCAGGAAGCGGATGACCTGTTCATCGGCGCTTTAAAAAGCCAGGGCCAGTACGATAAGGTGTGGCAGGCGGGTGCCATCCTGCTGCCGGTGAAAAGTGTGGGGGTAATGGGTGATGAACGGACCTACGAGTTCACCGTAGCGCTTCGCGCGGTGACGAGCGTGGATGGAATGACCGCGGACTGGGCACACCTGCCTTACGAGTTCCTGGCGGATATTTCCAATGCCATCATCAACCAGGTCAGGGGCATTAACCGCGTAGTATACGATATCAGCAGTAAGCCGCCCGCCACGATCGAATGGGAATGATTGTTTTTTGCAACGGTATACCCTGGCGCACACGGCGACCACGCCCGCATCAGCGCCTCCGATTACCGCTGCCATAGCGATACCGAGACAGACCGGCAGACGAGATCAATGCGCTGGATGACCTCAAAAAGATCCCTGAACCATACAATTCCCTCCCCGGCCCGGCACCCGAAACCCGAAGCTGAACACGTTGCTTTTCTGTGCGTACTTTGCACCTCCAACGATTTCCTTTATCTCCCTCATGGCCAGTTCATTTTACAAAACACCGGGATACCAGGTCATCAGCGAATGGCTGGCGGACAAAGGACTGCGGCCCTTTGAATTCCAGCGCGATACCTGGCAGCATATTGCAAAAGAGCAAAGTGGCCTGGTCAATGCACCCACCGGGTTTGGCAAAACTTTTTCCGTGTTCCTGGGAGCCCTGATCGATTTCATCAACCGCTACCCCGAAGACTATAAGTCCAGGAAAAAGAACGGGCTGCAGCTGCTCTGGGTAACACCGTTGAAAGCGCTGGGAAAGGATGTGGCCAGGGCGATGGAAGAAGTGGTCACGGAGTTGGGCATGAGCTGGAAAGTGGGTATCCGCAATGGCGATACGTCCACCGAAGAACGTGCGAAGCAGAAAAGAAATATGCCTGAGGCCCTGCTCATTACGCCCGAGAGCCTGCACCTCCTGCTGGCCCAGAAAGACTATCCTGCTGTATTTACATCGCTGAAAATACTGGCGGTGGATGAGTGGCATGAACTGTTGGGCAGCAAGCGCGGGGTGCAGGTGGAACTGGCGGTGAGCCGCATCGTAGGGCTGCGAAGGAGCAGTGGTACCAGCGTGCCATCGATCTGGGGTATCAGCGCCACGATCGGCAACCTGGAACAGGCGAAGGAAGTACTGTTGCGGCCGCTGGGCGAAGAAGGCACTACGATCGTCGCCAACCTCGATAAAAAGACTGTGATCGAATCGATCATCCCGGATGAAATAGAGACCTATCCCTGGGCGGGCCACCTGGGCATTTCACTGGCTCACCGGGTAGTGCCGATCATAGAGGAGAGTAATACTACACTGCTGTTCATCAACACGCGCGGCATGAGTGAACGGTGGTACCAGACCATGCTGAATGTGGCGCCGCAACTCGCGGGTGCTATTGCACTGCACCATGGCAGCATCGAACGGGAACTGCGCACCTGGGTGGAAGAAGCACTGCACGAAGAGAAACTGAAGGTGGTAGTGTGTACGGCCAGCCTCGACCTGGGAGTCGATTTCAGGCCGGTCAATACCGTGATCCAGGTGGGCTCTCCCAAGGGCGTTGCGCGGTTCCTGCAGCGTGCGGGGCGCAGCGGTCATCGTCCCGGAGAAGTGAGCCGCATTTATTTTCTGCCCACGCATTCACTGGAGCTGGTGGAAGCGGCGGCGCTCAAGCAGGCGCTGGAAGAAAAGATCATCGAGAGCAGGGAGCCCTACCTGCTCTGTTTTGATGTACTGATCCAATACC
>Ga0206919_1027_pt1 | contig 34671 bp, 32 predicted proteins | sample Alteio_BWOrgHeat_67_FD_152962 | JGI IMG/M metagenome (GOLD analysis project Ga0206919, IMG submission 152962) | Enriched cells from forest soil in Barre Woods Harvard Forest LTER site, Petersham, Massachusetts, United States -... | ecosystem: Environmental > Terrestrial > Soil > Temperate forest >... | reverse complement strand
CAAAAGAAAAGAATAGAAAAACAGACACCTTATATTTTATTAACAAATGTATTTTTAAAAACCAGAAAAGGATTGATATAACATTTGACGAAGAAAATTTCAATGGTTATAAACTTGAATGGATCAAGGACGATAAGATTCAATTATTTGGAGTGGGTAAGGGCAATAATGGAGCGTCTGATCCTGTCGTGATCGTGTGGAATTACAAAAAGAAAATATTCGAAGTTTTGCAATCAGCTTAATAGCTTAAATTTTATAAACTAAAAAGCCCTCAGATGTATCTGAAGGCTTTCATAACAATTTTCTTTAAATTCTTTCCCACCTTATTCCCAAGGTGGGTGATTTTGTAGCCCGTAGGGGAATCGAACCCCTGTTTGAAGAATGAAAATCTCCTGTCCTAACCCCTAGACGAACGGGCCGTCCTTGTTGTGTGGGTTCCCTTTTTGGAAGGGACTGCAAAGATATACGTTTGCGGGCAATTTTAAAATATCTTTTTTAAAATTTTCTTAAGCCGTTTTAACGCCGGGATAATAAAAACATAACAGCCAAATTTTCCTTTCTATAGTCTGATTATTTATATTTATAGATGAAAGCTGCAAAGCATCAATCCTCTCCTATGCAACAATACGATGCCATCATTATCGGCGCGGGCCAGGCGGGCGGGCCCCTGGCAAAAAAGCTGGCCAATGCGGGCAAGAAAACCGTATTGATAGAAAAGCGCTGGATAGGAGGCACTTGCGTGAACGATGGTTGCACACCTACCAAAACCTGGGTAGCGTCGGCACGGGCAGCTTACGTAGCGGCAAACAGCAGCCATATCGGGGTAAAGGTGAAGGGTGTCAGGATTGATATGCGCCAGGTAAAAGCGCGTAAGGATGAGATCGTGCTGCACGCACGCAATGGCGGGCAGGCAGCCATCGAAAAAACCAAAAACCTCGACCTTATTTTCGGCGAGGCAGCATTTACCGGCCCCAAAACAGTGGTTGTTACTTTAAAAGACGGCAGCCAAAAGCAGTTACAGGCCGATCTGATCTTCATCAATACCGGCGCTAAACCTGCCGTGCCCCCTATCGAAGGCTTGAATGATATAGACTACTTAAATTCTACCAGCATATTAGAACTGGATAAGGTGCCGGAGCATTTGCTCATTATAGGCGCTAATTACATAGGGATGGAGTTCGGGCAAATGTTTAATCGTTTTGGCAGCAAGGTGACCATGGTTGAAAGATCGCCGCGCGTATTGGGGCGGGAGGATGAAGATGTAGCATCAGCGGTCCACAAAATACTAACGGATGAGGGCATAGATATCCTGACCGACGCGCAGGCCACCAACTTTAAAAAAACAAAGAAAGGCATTAAGGCTACGGTGAATGCGGGCGGCAGGGAGCAAAGCATTAAATGCAGCCATGTACTAATTGCGGTTGGGCGCGAGCCGCAAACCGCCGCATTGAACCTGCCCGCAGCCAAAGTACAGGTTGATGAACGGGGCTTCATTAAGGTAAACGAGTACCTGGAGACAACAGAGCAGGGCATTTATGCCTTAGGCGATGTAAAGGGCGGCCCGGCCTTTACGCATATATCCTATAATGATTACACGATCGTTTACCGTAATTTGATCGAAAATAAAAAGCTGTCTGTTAAAGACCGCCCGGTGCCTTATTGCATGTTTACCGATCCGCAGTTGGGGCGTATAGGCATCACTGCGCAGGAAGCAAAGAAACAAAAGTTAAAAAACATAAAGGTGGTAAAGCTGCCAATGGAGCACGTAGCCCGCGCCGTAGAAATGGGTGACACCCGCGGCCTGATGAAGGCCGTAGTAGATACCAAAACAAAAAAAATATTGGGGGCGGCTGTCTTGGGTACTGAGGGCGGCGAGATCATGTCGGTATTGCAAATGGCGATGGAAGGCGGCATTACTTATGATCGTGTCCGCTATTTCGTTTTTGCCCATCCTACTTATTCTGAATCGTTAAATAACCTTTTTATGGGTTTAGAAGATTAAACGCCGGTAATGATAAAGGTCGACAAGCTGAGCAAATCATTCGGGAAGATAAAGGCGGTGCACGGGATTTCCTTCGAAGTAAACGAGGGCGAGAACCTTATTTTGCTGGGTACCAGCGGCTGCGGTAAAACCACCACGCTCAAAATGCTCAACCGTTTGATCGAGCCAACCAGCGGAACCGTATTCATTAACGGTCAAAACATTGCAGAGCAACAACCCGAGGAATTGCGCCGTGGTATTGGTTATGTGTTACAAAATAACGGCTTGTTCCCGCATTACACCGTGGAGCAAAACATTGCCGTAGTACCGCAGCTGCTCAGGTGGGATAAGAAGCGAACCGATGAGCGCATCCATCAACTGATGGGAAAATTGCACCTGCCCACGGAATACCTCAAAGCTTATCCAAGAGAACTAAGCGGCGGGCAGCAGCAGCGCGTTGGGCTGGCGCGGGCACTGGTAGCCGATCCGCCGGTATTATTAATGGATGAGCCATTAGGTGCTTTGGATAATGTAACACGCGCTAAAATTCACCAGGAATTTAAAGTGTTAGACGAGTTAAAGCGAAAAACCATTGTGATGGTAACACACGATGTGCAGGAAGCTTTTGAATTAGGCGACCGCATTTGTTTGATGGATAAAGGTGAGATCGTGCAGTGCGGTACACCTGCCGAATTGTTATTTAAGCCGAAAAACAAATTCGTGGGCGATTTCTTGCAGGAGCAGCGGCTACAGTTGGAGATGAAGGCGATTAAAGCCCCACGGGCTCCTGAAGGGGGAGCATTATCGGGGACGAGTGTCTGGGATGCGTTGGAACGGTTAAATTACACGGACGACGAAAAGGAGTTTAAAGAATTAATGGACCTATTTTATAAGCATAAACAAAACTCGCCCTTTAGGGGGCTGGGGGGTTAAATGGAACCACAGCAAAGCTTATGGGAGTTCATGTATCAGCAGTCAGATAAACTGCTGACGCAAACCTTGCAGCACATCGGGCTCACGTTCATTTCGTTGTTACTGGCCGTGCTCATCGGCTTGCCGTTGGGTATACTCATTGCCCGCAAAATCAAGCTATCCGGCCCGGTTTTAGGGGTGGCCGGCATATTGCAAACCATTCCCAGCATTGCGCTTTTAGGTTTCATGATACCGGTGTTAGGCATCGGCCCCAAACCTGCTATTGTCGCTTTGTTACTATATGCGCTGCTTCCTATTATCCGCAATACGTACGCGGGGTTAACCGGCGTTGATCCGGCGGTGAAGGAAGCGGCCATTGCCATGGGCATGAGTAGTAAGCAGGTACTTACTAAAGTAGAACTACCCTTAGCCATGCCGGTCATCCTCGCAGGCATACGCACGGCCACTGTGATCAATGTGGGTGTTGCCACACTGGCCTCTTATATTGCCGCCGGTGGCCTGGGCGAATTCATTTTCGGTGGTATATCGCTCAATAATACCAATATGATCTTAGCGGGCGCCATTCCCGCGGCGTTGTTAGCCATTATATTCGACTTCCTGCTTTCGCGCGTGCAACATCTCGACCTCAAAAAAGTAAAAGCAGCTACGGCAGCTTTGCCGGTCATACTCATCCTGCTCTCCTCGTTTTATTTTATTCCAGATGCCTACGGCGGTAAACTGACTGCCGGTTTTACGCCCGAATTTATGGGCCGTGAGGATGGCAACCTGGGCCTGGAAAGCAAGTACCATTTAAAGATCCACACCATCGTGATCAGCGACGCGGTGATGTATAAAGCGGCTTATGAAAAGCAACTCGATGTCATCAGCGGCTACTCTACAGATGGCCGCTTAAAGGCTTATGATCTGTTAGTTTTGGAGGACGACAAACACATTTTCCCGCCGTATTATGCGGCGCCGGTAGTGCGGGATGACGCGCTGAGAAAATTTCCGGAACTGGAAAAGACCTTAAACCTGCTTGCCGGCAAAATTACTGACAGCGTGATGACCGAATTAAATTATCGCACTGATTACCTTCACCAAAGCCCGGAAAAGGTAGCCCGCGATTTCCTTGTAGCTCAAAAACTTTGGCGACCGGAAAGAAACGGAAACGGCGGCACGGTGCGCATTGGCTCTAAGATATTCGGCGAGCAATACATCCTGGCCAATATGTACAGCATGCTCATTAAAGGTTATACCGGCTACAACGTTTCTACCAAAACCGGGCTGGGCGGCACCAAAATATGTTTTGATGCACTGAATAACGACCAGGTAGATTTTTACCCCGAGTACACCGGCACTGGTTTATTAGCTATCATCCGGGCGCCAAAAAATATCGTATATGCCTTAAAAGGTGATCCCGATAAGACATATAACTATGTAAAAAACGAGTTTGAAGCACGCTATCACATCAAATGGCTGCAACCCATCGGGTTTAATAATGCCTATGCGTTGATGATGCGTCAAAAACAAGCGGCTGCCTTAAATGTTAAAACAATAACAGATCTGAAAACATACCTGGACAAGCACTGATGAATTTAACCGAGCGTTATCAGCAAGTACGCAAGCGTACCGAAATGATCTGTTCACACCTCCAGACGGAGGATTATGTGGTGCAGCCTGTGGTGGATGTAAGTCCGCCTAAATGGCATATCGGTCACGTTACCTGGTTTTTTGAGACCTTTATCCTGAAGCCTTATTTTATGGGCTACCAGGAATATAACCCTGAATATAACTACGTCTTTAACAGTTACTACGAGACGGTAGGTAACCGTGTGATCCGTACAGATCGGGGTAACCTGAGCCGTCCAACGGTGATTGATATTTATCGCTACCGCGAGTACGTAGATGAGGCGATGTATAACTTTTTATGTAAAGAGCCGCCCGCCGACATCCGCGAACTGATGATCCTGGGTTTCAATCACGAAGAGCAGCACCAGGAGCTTTTATATACCGACATTAAATACATTTTAGGGCATAATCCCCTGTTCCCGGCTTATGATAAAAGCTATTTATCGCCAAAAGTTGAACATAGCGACGCAGGGTTTGTGCCGGTGAACGAAGGCGTTTATGAAATAGGTTTTGAGGGATCGGATTTCTGTTTTGACAACGAATTAAATCGCCATAAAGTTTACCTCAACGCTTACGGGATCAGCGCCGATTTAGTTACCAATGCCCAATACCTGGAGTTTATGAACAGCGGTGGTTATCATGATTTTCGTCACTGGCATGCCGAGGGCTGGGATTGGGTAAAGAACAACAAAGTAGAAGCGCCTCTATACTGGCACGATATAGACGGGCAGTGGCATCACTATACTTATCGTGGATTGGAACCGCTTAATTTAAAAGAATCGGTTTGCCATATCAGCTATTTTGAGGCATATGCCTATGCATCATGGAAAGGCATGCGCCTGCCGACAGAATTTGAATGGGAAGCGGCCTCCGATAAATTTAAGTGGGGCACGCGCTGGGAATGGACGGAAAGCTCTTACCTGCCCTACCCCGGTTTTGCAAAAGCGCCCGGCGCCATAGGCGAATATAACGGCAAGTTTATGGTGAATCAAAAAGTGTTGCGCGGTGCGTCGGAGGTAACGCCGCCTAACCATAGCCGCAAAACTTACCGCAACTTTTTTCAAACTAATTTACGATGGCAGTTTACCGGCATCAGATTGGCTAAATAAATAACGCTACCATGGAAACATCAACCTTAAAAACATCAGAGAATAGCGCCCCGAAGCCGGCTGAGAGCCAGTTTTACAAGGATGTAATAACGGGCCTGCACGCAACACCCAGGTATTTAAGTTCCAAGTATTTTTATGATGCGGTGGGCGACAAGTTGTTCCAGGACCTGATGAATTGCGAGGAATATTATCCTACCAATTGTGAGTTGGAAATTTTTACCGAAAAAACCGACGAGCTGGCCAAACAACTAATGGCGCAGGGCGATGCTTTCGACCTGATAGAATTGGGCGCAGGCGATGCCATGAAATCGCGGCACTTGCTAAAACATTTATTAGAACAAAAAGCAGATTTTACCTACTTCCCGATCGATATTTCAGACAATATTATCTCCTATCTCAATATTACGTTGCCTGTCGTTTTACCGGGTTTGAAAATCACCGGCCTCAACGGCGAGTATTTCAATATGCTGCAAAAAGCTAACGAGGTTTCCAAACGCCGCAAAGTAGTAATGTTCTTAGGATCGAATATTGGCAATATGCCGGTGGATGAGGCGCTCGGCTTTTGTCGAGAGGTACGCAGTCACTTATCTGCCGGGGATGTGATGCTGATTGGCATCGACCTGAAAAAAGACCCTAAGAAAATATTGGCCGCTTATAATGATAAAGAAGGCATTACCAAACGCTTTAACCTCAATTTACTGGAACGCATCAATCGCGAACTAAACGGCAATTTCGATATCCAAAACTTTGAGCACTATCCTACTTACGATCCTGAAACAGGCGCCTGCAAGAGCTATCTCATCAGCACCAAAGATCAAACGGTAACCATCGATCGCGAAACCATCCATTTCGAAAAGGACGAGTATATTTTTATGGAGATCTCACAAAAATATACCGTGGCGCACACCAATGAAATGGCGGCGGCGGCGGGTTTCAGAACGGCGGCTCATCTTTTTGATCAAAAGCATTGGTTCCTGGATGCAGTTTGGATTGCTGCATAAATAAACTGATATTCGGTTAAGCGATCTTAATATGAAAATTGCCACTTACAATGTGAACGGCGTGAACGGCCGTTTACCCGTTTTACTGCGCTGGCTCCATGAAAGCGCACCCGATGTTGCTTGTTTGCAGGAATTAAAAGCGCCGCAGGAAAATTTTCCGGAACAGGCTATTCGCGATGCCGGCTATAATGCTATCTGGCACGGGCAAAAAAGCTGGAACGGCGTCGCCATTTTAGCTAAAGGATTGGATATAGAAGAACGCCGACGCGTATTGCCCGGCGATCCGGAAGACCTGCACAGCCGGTACATTGAGGCAATTGTAAACGATATAGTGATAGGGTGCCTGTATCTTCCTAACGGCAATCCTGCACCGGGGCCAAAATTTGATTATAAGTTAAGCTGGTTCGAGCGGTTCACCCAACATGCAGCCGATCTTTTAGCCTCGCAGCAACCGGTAGTTTTAACCGGCGACTATAACGTAATGCCTACCGAAATTGACGTTTACAAACCCGAGCGTTGGGTAAATGATGCCTTGTTTCGCCCCGAAACACGTGAGGCATTTCATAAACTTTTAGGACAGGGCTGGACAGACGCCCTGCGCAAAATGCACCCCGATGAAGTGATCTATACTTTCTGGGATTATTTTCGCGATGCTTACGGCCGTAATGCCGGTTTGCGTATCGATCACTTTTTGTTGAGCCCGGCAGTTGATAAACGCCTGGTAGCAGCCGGCGTAGACAGGCATGTGCGCGGTTGGGAGAAGAGCAGCGATCACGGCCCGGTTTGGATAGAACTTTCTTAAATAAAAAAGCCTCCCGACTTTACGTCGGGGGGCTCACAGTTATATTACCTATCAGGCTTTACCTATATAACTCGTTCCGTAAGGGTAGCGTTGTGGCCTCGACAACAGTTTATTGGCTTCAGCATTGCCAATAAATTTTTCGGCTACCGGGTCAAAATGCAGTTTGGTTTTAAACTTCATGGAGGCGTGTGCAATTAAACAGGCGCTGCATGAACGGTGCGCCACTTCTACCGGGCTAATGTTTGGTTTTTTATTTTTAATACAATCCAGCCAGTTGCGGTGCTGCTCGGGGCTGTTGTATAAATGGATCTCATTGGGTTTAGTCACATAAGTTAACAGGTTAGGATCGCTGGCGGCAAACGGCGCCAGTTTACCGCCGTTTATTGTTGGGTCTGAGGCGCTTACATTACCTTCGTTCCGGGCACAGAACACCCATCCTTTAGTACATTCGAATTTAATGCCGTTTTGATAAGTATCGTTAATGATCATCTCTACGCCATTGGCATATTTCATGTGAACTTCAAAAGTGCCGTGAACGTTCCATAATCCTTTGGTTGGGAACTCTACATGAACACACTCCGCCGAAACTGGCCCGGTGTGTTCGGTATTCATGCCCCAGTGGGCAATATCAATATGGTGTACACCCCACCCGGTGATCATACCCGCGCCAAATTGTTCCATGCGCAGCCATCCCGGCCGCGAGCTGATGTGCGGCTCATCCATCACCCGATCCTGCGTATAATAAACGTACGGCGTAGAACCTAACCAGGCATCGTAATTAAAGCGATCAGGTACCGGCATTTCGGTAGCAACACCGCCTGCAGGGTCGCCCGGTAAACCAATGCGTACCGTTTTTAGCTGCCCGATGTGGCCATTACGAACCAGTTCGCAGGCCTTTTTAAACTGCGGCCATGGATCCACCGAGCGCTGCTGACTGCCTAACTGGAATATCACGCCGGTTTTCTTAATATGGTCGCTCATAAAGCGGCCTTCCTCAATGGTTAAAGAAGTCGGCTTTTGGCAATAGATATGCTTGCCCGCCATGGCGGCTTCTACGGCCACTTGCGCGTGCCAGTGATCGGGCGTACTGATCTGTACCGCATCCACCTCTTTATTTTCTAACAGTGCACGATAGTGATCGTACGTTTTAACATCTACGTAATTCTTTTTGCCGGTGCTTTTCTCATAGCTGCTTTCAATATACTTTTTGGCCATGTCGGCACGTGCACCACTAAAATCGGCGGCGGCAATAATACGTGCCGAGTCGGTATACTTCAGCGTGGTTTGCATATCATGCACCGTTGCAATACGGCCGCAACCTATCTGCCCCACATTGATCATGTTGCTGGGGGCATTCTTACCAAACACACTCGAAGGCACTATGGTAGGGAAGCCCCAGGCCACGGTAGCCACCGCCGCGCCGTTTGCCGCAGTTTTTACAAATTCCCTCCTGTTGTAACCGGGTTTTTCTGTAGTGTCCATATCCATTGGTTTTATTTTGCGATAACTCGTCACAGGGTGCCGAAGCTGCCCGGGGCAATTGGTTTCCCTAAAGTAGAAAATAAAAAAATTACTTTTGCAATCGATTACAATAAAATTTTAGAGCAAGGCGCAACAGGCGTACTTGTCGTGGTGTATACCGATCGGTATGTGTTATTGAGCAGTTATTTTTTTAAGCCGAGAACCACTTTGTCGACCGTCCCAAACACCGTATCAAAAGCGTTCAGATCATTCGTGGCTTTGCAGATCATTACGCCGCCTTCGATCAGGGCAATAACAGATAAGGCGATGGCAGATTGATCAGTATCTTCTTTGAATTCGCCTGCCCGAATACCGGCCCGGATAAGGTTTTCAATTCCGTTCTTCCACTTGTACAAAGCTTTGGCAGCGCGTTCTTTTAGCAGCGGATTGGTATCATCTGCTTCTACTGCGGTATTTAATATAGGGCAGCCACCCGGAATGGTTTCATTTTGTAGAAAGCTTTTATAGGCACGTGCATAAACCATCAGCTTATCATAATAAGTATCAGCCTGTTGTACCTGCTGCCAGATAATTTTGGTGAGTTTATTTAAATTATGGTCAAATACCGCCAGCGCCACGTCTTCCTTACTTTCAAAATTACCGTAAATGCTGCCTTTAGTGAGGCCGGTAGCGTCGGTCATATCAGATAAAGAAGTACCTGCATAGCCTTTGGTATTGAATATACCTGCCGTAGTTTCAATAATGAACTGGCGGGTGCGGTCGGCTTTTGAGAATTCTTTATCCATTACTCAAATATACCAATTGGTTTTAAAAAATCAAATGGCAACAGGCGATCGGGCTTTATTCTTATGTCTCGGCCATATAAAGAGGTAAAACACAACGATGCCGGCGGCAATAATAACAGCCGATGCCAGTATTAATTCGGGAGCACTTTTTGATAAAATAAACAACCATATAATAATGGCAAAAATAGCCGGCAACGGGTACAGCCACATTTTGTAGGGGCGGATGTCATTCGGCCTGGTGCGGTGCCAGTAAAGTACGCCTGCGGCCTGGGCCACAAACTGTACTACAATACGCATGGTAATGATGGCATTGATCACGTCGCCGAGTTTAAATAACAAACTAAAGCCAAAGCCAAATGCGCCCAATACCAACAGCGATATATAAGGGAATTTTTTTTCGGGATGAAGTTTACCAAACGCCGGAAAGAAGTTGCCATCTAAGGCAGCGGCGTAGGGTATGCGCGAGTAACCCAACATCACCGCAAACAGCGAGGCCACGGCAATAAACAAGATCAGCCCGGTAGCTACCTGTGCGGTTTGCTGGTTATAAATGTGTGCAAAATAATCGCTGATCACAAAATGCGAACCGGCAATTTTTTGCCAGGGCATGGCGCCCTGAATTACGATTTGCATCCCCAGGTATAAAACCGCAATGCCGGCTACGGAGATAAAAATAGCACGCGGGATATTCTTTTCAGGCTTTTTGATCTCACCACCCAAATGGCAGACGTTATAATAACCCAGGTAAGAGTAAACAGTTTTAAGTGAAGCATGTCCCAAACCGGCAAAAAACATGGATGAGAGATCGAATGAGCTTTTATCAAAACCAAAGGCCCAGTGCGGATTGAAGTTGCGTACGCCGGAGGCGATCAACCAAATAAAGGTACCCCCCGTGATGATCCATAATAGAACCGATATCTTACCAATGCTTTTAATATTCCTGTAAAGCAGGATGGTAATAATAATGACCAATGCGCCGCTAATGGCTTTTTGTTCGATAGAACTGATAGGCACCAGGTAATTGAGATACTGGGAAAAACCGATGGCGCCGCTGGCAACTACCAATGGTGCCTGGAAGGTGGTTTGCCATACAAAAAGAAAAGACATCATGCGGCCGAACTTTTTATTGCCGTACACATTTTGCAGGAAAACATAACTGCCGCCGGCCTGCGGCCAGCGCGCGCCCAACTCTGCCCAGACAGAGCCGTCCAGGAACGCCAGCAATGCCCCCAACAGCCAGGCCAGTATGCACTGGGGGCCTTTCATGGCACTTACAATAAAAGGAATAGTAACAAACGGGCCAATACCCACCATATCAATCATGTTGATAGCGGTGGCCTGGGTTAAAGAAAGGCTGCGCTCCAGCTTGTCGGGTGATGCCATCCAGTTATTTTTCAGCAGCAATATAGTGCAAAAAAATACTTGTTAATTGCAGGCGTGTTATTTCTGCGTCATTTGTAAAATATAGCCTACTTTGTCACCAGGTTTACTTGCAGGTAGGGCTGATTGGCAGAACCGGTATTACAAATAATTAGCCCTCCGGCATAAATAATACCATCCGGGTTGATGAGGTTATCGCCATTGGCGCTGCTTAACACGGTTGTCACCAGGCCCAGGGGATTGATCATCCGCACGGTGGACGTAGTATTATAAGTATCGGTTACAAAAATATCACCGAAAGAGTCTATAGCGATACCCTTGGGAGATGCAAATTTTGCCGCGGTACCCGTGCCATCAACTAAACCGGCTACGCCGCTCCCGGCAACGGTGGTTACGGTACCGGTTGGTGTTATTTTGCGTATACCGGGATATTTCGTATCACTTACATATATATTTCCCGAAGCATCCACGGCAATACCATACAGGCTGCCAAACGTAGCTGCTGTTCCCTGTCCGTCAGTATGTCCGTCGGCTCCGCTTCCCGCTAAGGTAGATACGGCGCCTGTGGTGGCAACTATCTTCCGCACGCGGTTTCCGTCAGTAACGTACAAATTACCGGCACCATCGCTCGCGATCCCCATAGGCGTAACAAATTGTGCCGAAGTGCCCTGCGCATCGGCAAAGCCCGAAGCACCATTCCCCGCCAGCACCGTAGTCGACAGCAATGCCTTGTTATAACTATAGACCCGGTAATCATTACCTACTGCATAGCCTGGTGCAATCCCCAGGAGTTTTACGGCAGGCGCTATAATAGGCGAATAAACAATCAGAGTTTGGTTGTATTGGTTACCGCTGCCGGTGATGCTATGAAGGTCGGAAAATAAGGTATCTGTTTCGTTGTCGCCTATCACCTCTGTTGAAGAATTATTAAGCAGCCCGTTGGGCGTGATGGTAGAATTAAAAGCGAGGTGCTTAAGCCGCGTATTGATAGCCGCTATATTTGGCGGCGCAATGGAGAACACATACACGCTGAAATTAGTGGATATGGTTGTGCCATTGGTAGTTAAGTTCAATTTACCCGACGTGGCATTTGCAGGCACAATAAAATTGATGCCGGTAGTAGTTGCTGATAAGACCGTTGCGGGACTACCGTTAATGGTCACCTGGTTGTTTGAAACCCCGTTTGCAAAGTTAATGCCCGTGATGTTAGCCACGCCGCCTGCCAGCCCGCCCGAAACGTAGGTGATAATTGTTTGAGATAACGACACCTGTTTGGTAACGCTGTCTTTCCCAAATGGACTGGTAACCACTAATTTCACGGTTAACGGGTTGCCGGTATAATTCAGGGTGTTATAAACAAACATGGCACTGCTGGTGGTTGCCGTTGTTGAAGTCACGCTATTGCCGGTAGAAAAATACCATTTATAGCTAACGCCGTTCCCCGTTACGTTGGCCGATTTATCTGTAAACATGATAGTATCGGGTATTACCTGGCTGTTAGATATGGTATAGCTGAAATCTGCCTTAGGCGGCAGCGACGAAGATGTTGTACCCGCAGGGGTTTCTTTTTTGCAGGCAGTTAAAAACAGGATAGCCATTACTCCTGCAATAATACTCAGGTTGATGACGCTTTTCATTAATAGAAATGTTTTGAGTTTGTTAAAACAAATACGCTCTACACCTTGTCTATCAGTTACTTAATTTCATCAATAAAAGTAAGCAAATTAATTGCATCTATCCAAATCTGTGCTGTGTAACACTTTGTATACCACGCAATTTAATACGCTATTAATATGTACCTTTGCACCAATTTTACATCCTATAATAACGAATAAGTGATAATTCTGATCTTCTTTTTGGCGCACTGGTTCCTGTCGCTGTTTTTCCAAACATTTTTCCTGCATCGCTACGCATCCCATAAGATGTTCAGCACGCATAAATTTAACGAGCGGATGTTCCACTTTTTAACATTCATTTGCCAGGGTTCATCCTATTTAAATCCGCGTGCTTATGCCATTATGCACCGCGAACATCATGCTTACAGTGATACAGAGAAGGACCCGCATTCGCCCTACTTTTTTAAGGATGTTTTCCAGATGATGTGGCGCACTGCTCAAAGCTATAAACTGTACGAAAAGCGTATAAAAGAACCCGATGCACAATTCAAGGGTAATTACCCCGAGTGGCGCTTGCTGGACTATTGGGGATCAACCCACGTGTCGCGCATCCTGTGGGGAGTGGCCTATGTGGCGTTTTATGTCATCTTTGCTACACATTGGTGGATGTTCCTGCTGTTACCTGTCCATTTTTTTATGGGGCCCATTCATGGCGCTGTTGTTAACTGGTGCGGCCACAAGTATGGTTATGCCAATTTTGAGAATGGTGACAAATCAAAAAATTCAACTCCCTTTGATTTCCTGATGCTGGGCGAACTGTTTCAGAACAACCATCATAAACGCCCGAATAGTGCTAACTTCGCGGCAAGGTGGTTCGAGATCGATCCTGTTTATCCGGTAATGCGGCTGATGCACTGGATCAGGCTGATCAAATTACGCGAGGCGTATTTGTAAGCAGGAAGTTTGAGGCCGGACGCAAAAAGCTATCAATTTTTCTAATTTTGCAACAAAATAATTATACCAAATACATTAAGCTTCTTGCTTCAGGCATCAAGCTTTTAGCTCAAAATAATGATAGCATCTAAATTAGCTCAAAACCTCCGCGGATCGGAGATCATCCGTATCGCCGGCGAAATCAATGAATTAAAAAGACAAGGTCAAAACATTGCCAACCTAACTATTGGCGATTATGATTCAAACATCTATCCCATACCTGCCGAGTTGAAGCAGGGCATTGTAGACGCTTATCAGCACAATCAAACCAACTATCCGCCTGCCGACGGCGTATTGGCGCTGCGCGAAAGTGTATCGTCGTTCCTCAAGAATCGGTATAATTTAGATTATTCAGCAAAGCAGCTATTAGTTTCGGGCGGTTCAAGGCCGTTGATCTATTCAACTTTCCTGGCGCTGGTTGATCCGGGCGATAAGGTGGTTTTTCCGGCACCGTCATGGAACAATAACCACTATTGCGACCTGACAGGCGCGAAAGCCGTTATCCTGCAAACTACACCCGAGCATAACTTTATGCCGACAGCAGCCGATATAGCACCGCACCTGAAAGGTGCTACTTTATTAGCGCTTTGTTCGCCGTTAAATCCAACGGGAACGATGTTCAGCAAAAAGGATTTGGAGGAGATTTGTGACCTGGTGATTGCCGAAAACAAAACCCGCAAAGAAGGCGAAAAACCATTATATGTGTTGTACGATCAGATCTATTCGCAATTAACCTTTGGCGATCATGTGCATTATAACCCGGTTAGCCTGCGCCCCGAACTAAAAGACTATACCATCTTTATTGATGGCGCTTCTAAATGTTTTGCCGCTACCGGCGTGCGTGTAGGCTGGGGATTTGGCCCTGAGAAGATCATCAACAACATGAAAGCCATTGTTGGCCACATGGGTGCATGGTCGCCAAAGGCAGAGCAGGTTGCTATGGCTAAATACATTATGGATGACAAAGCCGTTGATACTTACCTGGCCGAACTAAAGAAAAACATTCAAAACAGCCTGACTGCACTGCACGATGGTTTTCAGCAGTTAAAGTCAGAGGGCTTTGATGTCGATTCCATCGCTCCGATGGGTGCCATTTACCTTACAGTGAAGGTTGATTACGCGGGCAAAACAACCCCTGCCGGTGACGTATTAAAAGATGCCGCCGATATTAACTTCTATCTCATAAAAGAAGCGGGCGTAGCATTTGTGCCATTCCCTGCGTTTGGTGCCGGCGACGACATGAACTGGTTCCGTGTATCGGTGGGTGCAAGTACCTTACAAGAGATAAAAGACATTGCACCGCGTATTAAAGCCGCGCTGCAAAAGCTGAAATAAGATTTTAAAAAAAGATGAATTATAGAAGCCGGGACCGGGTTATCGCTCCCGGTTTTTTATTTACCGGCCCTTAGGCTTTCATAAATTCCTCATGTTTTTCGTTACGGCGCTTCTCAACCACGGCAGCAACCATTACACCAATTTCGTATAAGATCAGCAGCGGAATAGTAGCAATGGTGGTGGTCAGCACATCAGGTGATGGCGATATAATGGCACCTACCAGCATAATGATGAGGATGGCGTAACGGCGTGTCCGGCGCATAAATGTAGCCGTCAAAACACCAATACTCGCGAGGATATAAATGATCATCGGCAGCTCGAAAACAATACCGGTGATGAGCGTCACAGTGGAAAGAATGGATAAATAAGACCCAACAGTAAACTGGTTGTGGATATCAGCACTCACACTGTAGTTGGCCAGGAAAGCGATAGATTCGGGCGCCAGGATGTAATACCCAAACAAAATACCAATAACGAATAATAAAGTTGCATAAAACACAAATCCGTTGGCGGCTTTCCTTTCTTTGTCCAATAAAGCAGGCTTTACAAACCGCCATATCTCCCATAAAATATAAGGAATGGCCAGTATGATGCCAATTGTTACAGATGAATTCAATTGCAGCAGGAACTGGTCGCCTACACCCGTACTGATCAGGATGGCGTTCATCTTGGTAATGCAGAAACCATCAATATGAAAGAAGGTGCCCAATTTGCACATAATGCGGAACGTCCAGAATGTATCCGGATTCCACGGGCCCATGATGATGTTATTGTAGATGAATGTAAAGTTGCAAAAAGCCACCACACTAAACACGATCACCGCCAATGCGGCGCGCATTAAGTGCCAGCGCAAAGCCTCTAAATGCCCGAAGAATGACATCTCAGACTCCAGGTCTTTACCCTTGTTCTTTATGGCCTTTACTAACTTATTTTCGCTCATCCCGCGGTTGGTATTCTTTACTCGCTAAAATCAAAAGTTTCCATGAACTTTGTAGTGAAATTACCCGCCCTGAAGTTCGGGTCCTGTAATAACTTCAAATGGAATGGGATGGTAGTTTTTACCCCTTCTATCACAAATTCGCTCAGGGCACGCTCCATAGTAGCCAGCGCCTCATCGCGGGTTTGCGCAACGCATATCACCTTGGCTATCATGGAGTCGTAATTTGGCGGGATCACATAACCGGCATAAACATGCGTATCTATACGAACGCCGTGGCCGCCCGGTGAGTGGAAGTGGGTGATCATGCCCGGTGAAGGGCGAAAATTATTAAAAGGATCTTCTGCATTAATGCGGCACTCAATAGCGTGCATTCCGGGCTCATAATTTTTACCCGAGATTGGGATTCCGGCTGCTACTTTGATCTGTTCTTTTATCAGGTCGAAATTGATCACTTCTTCTGTTACCGGGTGCTCTACCTGGATACGGGTGTTCATTTCCATAAAGTAGAAGTTGCGGTCCTTATCCACCAAAAATTCTACCGTACCTGCTCCTTCATATTTAACGGCTTTAGCGCCTTTGATGGCGGCCTCGCCCATTTTTTTACGCAGCTTCTCGGTCATAAATGGCGAAGGCGATTCTTCTACCAGTTTCTGGTGACGGCGCTGTATAGAACAGTCGCGCTCAGAAAGGTGGCACACTTTGCCAAACTGATCGCCTACTACCTGTATTTCGATGTGGCGCGGATCCTGTACATATTTTTCAAGATACATACCATCGTTACCAAAGGCAGCGCCCGATTCTGCTTTTGCCGAATCCCAGGCCGGTTCAAATTCTTCGTCTTTCCAAACAATACGCATCCCGCGGCCACCACCACCGGCGGTTGCTTTGAGTATAACAGGGTAACCGATTTTTTTGGCTATCGCGATGCCTTCTTTCACGCTTTGCAGCAAACCTTCCGAACCGGGCACAATGGGCACGCCGGCTTTTTTCATGGTTTCTTTGGCTGATGCCTTATCGCCCATGGAGTTGATCTGATCTGCCGTAGCGCCTATGAATTTAATGCCGTAATCGGCACATATCGCAGAAAATTTGGCATTTTCAGACAAGAAACCATAACCCGGATGGATCGCATCGGCATTGGTTACCTCGGCTGCAGAAATGATATTTGGAATATTGAGATAAGAGTCCCTGCTTGGCGGCGGCCCGATACAAACAGCTTCATCTGCAAAACGAACATGCAGGCTGTCGCGGTCGGCAGTAGAATATACCGCTACGGTTTTAATGCCCATTTCCTTACAGGTGCGTATAACGCGCAAGGCAATTTCACCACGGTTAGCTATGAGTATTTTTTTAAACATCTTTTTTAATTTGAAGATTTGAAAATGTGCTGATTTGAAAATGATCTAAAATCTGAAGCTGTGTTTCATCTTCAAATTATCAAATCACCAAATTTTCAAATTAAATAGGTTCAACTAAAAACAAAGGTTGGTCGTATTCAACCGGCGAAGCATTTTCTACCAGCACTTTAACAATACGGCCAGATATCTCTGATTCAATTTCATTAAACAGCTTCATCGCTTCAATGATACAAACTACGCTGCCTGAGCTTATTTCGTCGCCCACGTTTACAAATAATGGCTTTTCAGGCGATGCTGAACGATAGAAAGTACCTATCATCGGCGATTTAATGGTCAGGTAGTTAGAAGCGGCTACTGCAGCAGGTTCTTGCGCAGGTGGCGGTGCGGCGGCAGGTGATACCGGCGCCGGCAGCGTAATATGCTGAGGTGCAGGTGCTGCAGCAGGGGCATAATTGTGTACCACCGCCTCATTTGTTTTTATGGTGATTTTAAAATCCTTCTGTTCTATGGAAACCTCGTTAACTCCTGATTTGGATACGAAGCGGATAAGATCCTGAATTTGTTTAATATCCATACTGTTGGTAATTGGTTTTGGATAGGGTGATTAATAACTGATTGGCAGATATGCAAGTGTGCAAATGTGCGGATATTTGGTTAATTAATTGGAAACAACTGATATTTTATAATGTTCGGTTTAAATTTTGATTTGTTATATTAATGACATCATTTGCATATCTGCAAATGTGCACATCTGCACATCAATTTAATAGGCCCACTTTAAATAAATAGAACCCCAGGTAAAGCCGCCGCCAAAGGCAGCTAAAATGAGGTTATCGCCTTTTTTAAATTTATCTTCCCACTCCCACAAACATAAAGGTATGGTACCGTTAGTGGTATTACCATAGCGTTCAATGTTCACGATCACTTTATCGGCAGTTACACCGGTACGTGCGGCGGTAGCATCAATAATGCGTTTATTAGCCTGGTGCGGCACGAGCCATGCAATATCTTCCGATTGCAGGTTGTTGCGCTCCATTACCTCGGCAGCTACATCGGCCATGCTGGTAACAGCAAATTTGAATACCGCTTTGCCTTCCTGGTAGGCATAGTGCTCGCGGGCATCAACCGTTTCATGGCTGGCAGGCTTGATAGAACCGCCGGCTTTCATATGCAGGAACGGAATACCCACCCCATCGCTTTTTGAAATAGTATCAATAATGCCATAGCCGTCCTCGTTCGGTTCTAATAACACAGCGCCTGCGGCATCACCAAAAATGATACAGGTGGCACGGTCTTCATAATCTACTATAGACGACATTTTGTCGGCCCCAACTACCAATACCTTTTTGCATTTACCGCTTTCAATAAACTGGGCGCCGGTTGTTAAACCAAATAAAAAGCCCGAACAGGCCGCCTGCAGGTCAAATCCCCAGGCGTTTACGGCGCCTATCTTATGTGCAAATATGTTGGCCGTAGCCGGGAAAGGCATATCAGGCGTAGTGGTACAAAAAATGATCAGTTCGATCTCTTCGGCACCAATGCCCCGCTTTTTCAGCAGGCCTTCAACAGCGGGTACGGCAAGGTCTGAGGTACCCAAACCTTCTCCTTTTAATATCCTGCGCTCTTTGATACCGGTACGGGTGGTGATCCACTCGTCGTTGGTTTCTACCATGTGCGACAATTCTTCATTGGTAAGAACGTAGTCTGGTACGTAACCGTTAACGGCGGTAATAGCAGCATGAATTTTGCTCATAATTATCTCTTTCTATTGAAACGCCTGCTGAATTTTATTCACCAGGTCAGCGTCAACCATATTTTTTGATAAAAGGACCATGTTTTTGATGGCTTCCGGGTTTGAAATACCGTGACCAACTACCACCGGCGCATTGATGCCCAAAATAGGGCTGCCACCATATGTTTCGTAGTTAAAGCGTTCAAAAAACTCGTCCTTTAAATTCTTTTTCATTGAAATCTCGTACAAAGACTCAGCCAGCTTAAGGATCACATTACCCACAAAACCATCGCATACCATGACATCGGCCTGGCCCGAAAAAATCTCCCGGCCCTCAACGTTACCAATAAAATTAAACTGGGTGGTTTCTTTCATGAGCGGATAGGCTGCCAGGCTCAATATATTGCCTTTTTCTTCTTCCTCGCCAATATTTACCAAACCTACTTTCGGCGATTTGATATGATAGATCAGTTCGGCAAAGAGGCTGCCCAAAACGCCAAACTGGTATAGGTATTCCGGTTTGCAATCGGCATTGGCACCCACATCTAACAAAATACCCAAACCTCCTTCAAGTTTGGGTACTGCTGTTGTTACTGCCGGGCGCAACACGCCGGATATGGTCTTTACGCTGAACATGGCCCCTACCAGCATGGCTCCGGTATTACCAGCAGAAGAAAAAGCGTCTATTTTACCCTCCTTCAACAACTGGTAACCTAAGCTAATGCTCGATTGCGGCTTTTGCATCACCGCTTTTGTGGGATGCTCGCTCATGCCAATAACTTCGGTAGTATGTACGTACTCGAAGTTGTCAGGATCGAAATTATTGTCTTGCAGTATTTTTACTGCAACATCCTTATCTCCAATTAAAACCAACTTAGCATCAGCGATGGCCTTATAAGCCAAAATTGCCCCCAAAACTGTAGCGTCGGGAGCAAAATCACCGCCCATGATGTCTAAGCCAATTTTCATGCAGAAAATCAGGTTAAGCTGTGGCTGCCTTTTCTATGAGTAACTTACCGTTGTAGTAAACATTACCGTCAACATTGTAAGCACGGTGAGGTAAGTGTACTGCCCCTGTAGTTTTGCAGGTAGATAAAGTTGGCGCTTCAGCCTTGTAGTGTGTTCTGCGTTTATCTCTTCTCGATTTCGAAAATTTGCGTTTTGGATGTGGCATAACTTCTTGTTATTAATTATTCAAATTTTTAAGAGCATCCCAGCGTGGATCATTGCTCTCATTCTGTTCATTATTTGCCGAAATAGCTTTTAGCTTTTCCAGCGTTTGTTTATCACAATACGGGGTGTTCCCCGGGTCGTTGCAAACCGTAATAAATGGCACCGCAACGGTAATATATTCATAGATCAACCCGGCTATCATGATCTCGTGATCATTTTTGCCGAGGGTAACAATCTCGTCGCTCTCGTCTATCTCCTCCTCACTAAACTTAGCGACTTGCTGTTCCTGAATATCCAGCGGTTGAGGATATTCGGCCAGGCATTTATCGCAGTTCAGGTAAACAACTCCATTTATTTTGAAGTTGAGGATGAGCATTGTTTCCTGCTTTTCCAGTTCAACAATGCACTTTAAATCGGCTTTTTTTACCAACGCATATTCAAACTGGCTGAAGAATGCATTGGTAATATCGTACTCAAAATCATGCTTTCCCAGCGCCAGGCCGGAAAAAGGAATCGAATATTCTTTTAGCGATTTCAAGGAGCAAACAATTAAGCCTGCAAATGTAGACAAAAATAAAATAACTGGAAAGCACTTTTTTCAATTGTGTACGCCATACGCTTTGACTGGGACTAACCCCCCATTTGCGTGTTGAAATTAAATGCTGACATTTGCAGCGATGAACTTCTCTACCAGGGGCCGGCTTTTAATTATTGACGACGAGGAGCGCCTGCGCCAACTCCTGGCGCGCATCCTGCAGTTAGAAGGCTATGACGTGTTTGAAGTAGCCACCGGCAAAGAAGGTTTAAAAAAGATGGGCAGCCAGGCGATAGATGTGGTACTATGTGATGTACGCCTGCCCGATATTAATGGCATCGAGCTATCAAAGACCATTAAAACAAACCATCCGGCTACCGAAGTGATTATGCTTACGGCCTATGGCACCATTAATGATGGCGTAACTGCTATTAAGAACGGTGCGTTTGACTACATCACCAAAGGCGATGATAACGAGAAGATCATCCCGCTGGTAAGTAAGGCGATGGACAAGGCCCTGCTGCAACGAAAGGTGAATGACCTGGAAAATAAGCTGAACGCTAAATTTGGGTTTGACCGAATAGTTGGCACATCGCCCGCTATTACCGAGGCCCTTAACCTGGCAAAAAAAGTGGCGGGCACCAATACTACTGTTTTGATATTGGGTGAAACAGGCACAGGCAAGGAAGTTTTTGCGGAGGCCATTCACCAGGCCAGTCCGCGCAACGCCAAACCTTTTGTGGCCATCAACTGCAGTGCCTTTAGCAAAGAGTTACTTGAAAGTGAATTATTCGGTCATCGCGCCGGATCATTTACCGGCGCCATAAAAGATAAAAACGGCTTATTTGAGGAAGCTAACGGCGGCACTATTTTTTTGGATGAGATTGGCGAATTGGACCACGATCTGCAGGCCAAACTGCTGCGCGTATTGGAGCAACAACAATTTATAAAAGTGGGCGATACAAAAACAACGCAGGTGAACGTGCGCATTTTGGCTGCCACCAACCGCGACCTGCACGAAGATGTAAACACAGGCAAGTTCCGCTCCGATCTTTTTTACCGCCTGTCAGTATTTCAATTGTTGTTGCCGGCCCTGCGCGACCGGAAAAAAGACATCGGCCCTTTGGCTCAAAACTTTTTGCATCATTTTGCAGCAAAGGTTAATAAACACATCACAGGTATGAGCCGCGATTTTGTACACCGCCTGGAAGCCTATAACTGGCCGGGCAATATACGCGAGCTCAAAAATGTGATAGAGCGGGCCGTGATCTTGTGCGACGGCCGCGAACTGGATGTCTCATTGCTGCCGTATGAATTTAATTCACCTCATGCAAGCACAAACAGCGGCAGTTCTTATGACCTGGCCGAAATTGAAAAGCAGCATATTTACAAGGTTTTACATCATACCCACGGCAACCGCGCCGAGGCCGCACGACTGCTGAATATAGGCGTGGCTACGCTCTATCGTAAGCTGAAGGAATACGGGCTGGAGTAATATTTTTAATTTAGGTTATCAAATTGTGCCTATGAAATATTCTATTATAATCTGTTTATCCTTTTTGGCAGTTAATGTTCATTCGCAATCAAAGTCTGTACCGAATCATTTGGTTTCAGGCACATACGAGCAGATCAGGCTTTCTTGTGATTCTACGAATCAAAGTTTTACAGGATTAATTGAAGATAAAGAAGGCATGACTAGTTGTCGTCTTTTTTTCAAAGGGAAAATGGTCAGGAACAAAGAAGGTCAATACGTTATTACTGCCTATCCCTATTATAATAAAGCAAATCCTTCTTACGGTACATTACTTTTTATAACTGACCATAAAAATCACGGGGCCGATATAAAGCTAAGGTTAAACGAGTCGGGCTCATGTCAAAATATCATACAATTGAAAGATGGATGGTCTTTTTCTTTCGAAAATCAATTTTCTTATCAAAAATTCAGCATGATATGCTCAAAGAAAGCACCTGTATATGTTGACCCAAATGGAGTCAACAAAAAAGGCTATTTTGTTGAGGGTGATATAATTTCTATTTTATCTGAAAACGAACACTTTTGCTACGTTGAATACTGGGAAAAACAGTCCTACAAAGCCTGGATTAAAAAGAGTGATATAATCTTGTAATAACATGCTGGTTTTCTCATTTTGATAAGCCGCTATCAGAATGATAGCCGGGTGTGTCCTGAACACCCACCACATCTCTCTCTAAACCATTTATTATCAAATAATTACGCCGGCACGCATCATCATGGCACTTTATTGGCGTACCCTGCCAAAATGAACATTCGCTATTTTAATGACCATAAAAAATAAGCTGCGTTTAGGTATTGGCTTTTTGTTTTTAACGGCGCTGATCAGCTCGGGCCTGGCGGATTATTACCTTCGCCAGTTATCGAATGATTCAAAGCTGGTTCTAAAAGATAATTACCGCTCGCTTATCTATGTCAAAAACATCGGGCAGTTGTTAGATGCTACAGGTAACACGTTACCTAACGATACACAGCTTAAAATCATTCAAACCAATATTGACCGGGAACGCCAGAACATTACCGAAAAAGGTGAAAGCAAACTCACCGACTCGTTGCAATATGGCATGTTAGCGTTAGAGCGGCTCGGTGGTGATCCGCTGGCTATTGCCACTGCCAAAGCACATCTTAAAGCCGTTTTATACGGCATTATGCAATTGAACATGACAGCCATGGAGCGCAAAAACGCGGTAGCCGGACATACTGCCAACCGCGCCATTGTGATCGTGTCATTAATCACCACGCTTTGCCTGTTAGCCGGGTTTAGTTTTACGGTAAACTTTCCGGGCTATATTGCCAACCCGGTTACAAAGAATATCACCCAGTTACAACGCATCAGCGATGCAAAAACCACCTTTATTTCAACTGTTTCACATGAACTAAAAACGCCGATATCGTCCATTAAATTAAGCCTCAAATTATTGGAAGACAAACGGGTTGGCGCCCTTAATAATGAACAAGGGCAACTGCTGCAAAGCATCAATGCCGATACGCAACGCCTGCTGCAAATTACCAGCGAATTACTAAACGCTACCCAGATAGAGGCCGGTAAAATCCAGTTGAACTTCAGTTCTACAAAGCCTGTTTCCATAGCAGAATATTCGGTAAAAGCCATTCAGTTTTTAGCGGAGCAAAAACCGGTTATGATCCATGTGAATTGCCCCGAAACGCTGCCGGAAGTAATGACCGATCCGGATAAAACCGCCTGGGTACTCATCAATTTGCTATCGAACGCCGTAAAATATAGTCCGCAAAACTCGGTCATCGAACTTAAAGCGGCTAAAAAAGGCAACCTCATCGAGTTTTCGGTGAAGGACCAGGGACCGGGTATTGAAAGCCAATACCTGGCGAACTTATTTGAGCGCTATTTTAAAGTGCCCGGAAATACCGAAAGCGGCGGCACCGGCCTGGGCCTGGCTATTGCCCGTGATTTTATTGAAGCCCAGGGCGGCGACATCGGCGTGGAGAGCGAACCGGGCCAGGGCAGCCGGTTCTATTTCAATTTACTCATCAACTATGCTTAACGCATCTTTTATAAAACAATAAACAAATGACACCTCATTTAAAAACCCTGTCGGCGGCAGGCGTATTGATAACCCTCGGTATTATTTTTGGCGACATTGGCACATCGCCATTGTACGTTTTCCAGACCTTGTTGCAGGAAGGCGGCACCGTGAACGCGCAACTGGTACTGGGTTCTATTTCCTGTATCTTTTGGACGCTGACGCTGCAAACCACCTTTAAATACATTGTGATCACGCTGCAGGCGGACAACAAAGGCGAGGGTGGCATATTCTCATTGTATGCACTGGTGCGCCGCTATGGCAAATGGCTGGCTATACCGGCAATCATCGGGGCGGGTACTTTGCTGGCCGATGGTATCATCACTCCCCCTATTTCGGTTACTTCGGCTATTGAGGGCCTGAGCAATGTGCCTTCACTGGCATCGCGCTTTGTGCCGGGCAGCGCACTTATTTTGGGTATCGTTATTGGTATTATGGTGTTGCTGTTCTTTTTTCAGCAATTTGGCACCAATGTGGTTGGTTCATCTTTCGGGCCGGTGATGCTGCTTTGGTTTACGATGATAGGACTGTTAGGGGGTATGCAGATAGTGCACAACCCCGGCATATTTAAGGCATTAAGTCCGTACTACGGCTACCGCTTGCTGATGGACCATCCGCATGGCTTCTGGCTGTTGGGTGCGGTGTTCCTCTGTACTACGGGCGCTGAGGCGTTATATTCCGACCTCGGCCACTGCGGGCGTAAGAACATACAGGTGAGCTGGATATTTGTAAAAACCACATTGGTATTAAACTATTTAGGCCAGGGCGCCTGGGTATTGATGCAACCTGCTAATACAAATTTCACCAATGTGAACCCATTTTACCAGTTAGTGCCCAATCCGCACACCTGGATGATCCCGGCGGTGGCGCTGGCTACTATGGCCACTATCATCGCCAGCCAGGCCTTGATCAGCGGATCGTTTACGTTAATCAGCGAGGCGGTGAGCATGAACTTCTGGCCACGTATTACTATAAAATACCCGTCAAACATTCGCGGGCAGATCTACATACCCAGCATTAACTGGATATTGTGTTTTGGCTGCGTGGCGGTATCACTTTACTTCCAGACATCAGAAAAAATGACGGCGGCCTATGGTTTCTCCATCACCATTGCCATGCTCATGACCACCATTTTGATGTACTACTTTATGCGCTACGTCAAGCACTGGCCATTGTGGCTGGTAACGCTCATTTTGTGCGTGTTCCTGTGCGTAGAGTTCTCTTTCTTTGTGACCAATGCGGTGAAAATCGTGAAACGGTTGTTCTTCCTGGTATTTGAATTTGGGTTGATATTTACCATGTACGTTTGGTTCAAGGCGCGCAAGATCAACAACCGCTACCTGCACTTTATTGACCTGAAGGACCAGATACCATTACTGACTGCGTTAAGCGCCGATCAATCCATCGCCAAATATTCGAGCCAGTTGATCTATCTTACCAAGGCCAATAATACCAAGCAGATAGAGGAAAAGATCATGTACTCCATCCGCAGCCGAAGCCCCAAACGGGCAGACACTTATTGGTTCATTCACATTGATACGATGGACGAGCCGTACACGATGGAATACAGCGTGGAACAGATTGTACCGGGTAAAATTATCCGGGTAGATTTCAGGTTAGGTTTCAGGATACAACCCCGTGTAAATGTGCTTTACCGCAAGGTAGTAGAAGACATGGTAGCCCGCGGCGAACTGGACATCATCAGTAAATACGATTCACTGAATAAGTTTAAAGTAGTAGCCGATTTCCGTTTCGTGATCATCGAGAAGTTCCTGTCATACAATAATTTATTCGATGTTTCGGAGGGTTTTATACTCAATAGTTATTTTACCATCAAAAAATGGGCGCTGTCTGAAACAAAGGCATTTGGCTTAGACACCAGCGATACACAGGTAGAAAAAATACCATTAATTGTAAAGCCGCCGGCGTTTAGCATTAAACGCGTCGACCCGCAAACCAGCGAGCCGGTTCATTAACAGCCAAATGCAATTTTTTTAAATTTTAAACAACTAAACGCCGGGTTACTACGTTATTGATACAGTAAGTGAGAGCTTACAAATTGTGATAAGGTTTAGGTTGAAGCCGGGAGACTGCGAGAGTTATCCCGGCTTTATTTTTTGAGCGTATATTTACCGCTCTAAAATGTATGAGCGAACTCAGGCAAGCCCTATATGATCAATGCCTTCAATATGTGCAAACGCGCATGGATGCAGCCGGACAGGGCATCCGCGAGGCACAGGCGGCCGTTAACGACGACACCAAAAGCAGTGCGGGCGATAAGTACGAAACCGGCCGCGAAATGATGCAGCAGGAAACTAACCGAAACCTGGCGCAACTGAATGAGGCCAATAAGTTAAAAACAGCACTTAATTTTATTAGCACTTCCGGCACATCGGCGTCCGCCGAACCCGGCAGCGTGGTCATCACCGACCAGGGTAATTTTTACCTGGCTATTGGTGCCGGCATACTTAAAGTTAATGGTATAGATTATTATGCGGTTTCGCCGGCCTCGCCTATTGGCTTGCAATTAAAGGGCAAAAAACCGGGTGAGGAGTTTAGTGTAAATGGAAAAGTTTATCGCATTAAAAGTATAGAATGATCAATTCTTGAATTTCAAACCCAATCCCGCGTCGTTATTCAATACATATTTGCCGTCTTTAAATTCGGGAGTTTGATAACGATTGTTGGTAGTAAGGAACGGCCCGTCAATATCCGCCCAGTCACATTGCGGCGCTAAGGCAGCGGCTGCCAGTGTCGCGCAACTGGTTTCACTCATGCAGCCTATCAATACTTTCAATCCCAGCCCGCGGGCTTTATCGATCATTTGTTTAGCCTCATACATCCCTGCCGATTTCATCAGCTTTACATTAATGCCATGATAAACACCTTTGGCTTTTTCTACATCGGCTAAACGCTGCACGGCTTCATCGCCAATAATGGGTACAGGGCTACGCCCGGTGAGCCAGGCATTGCTTTCTGCGTCAGTTTTGAGCATAGGTTGCTCTATCAATTGCACGCCTTGTTCATGCAGCCAGTGGCACAGGTCGAGGCTGCGTTCACGGTCTGTCCAGCCTTGATTTGCATCAACATATAACGGCAGGTCCGTTATCGAACGGATGATATTTATCAAATCTTTATCATTATCCCTGCCCAACTTCACTTTGATCACCTTAAAACCTTCTGCTTCGCGTAGCTTTTGAACAATGACCTCCGGCGTATCTATGCCGATGGTGATACTGCTAACAGGCGTCAACGCCGGGTCGCTACCCATCAATTGCCAGCAAGGTTGTTGTTTGATCTTACCGTCGAGGTCGTGCAACGCAATATCAATAGCCGCTTTAATAGCCGGGTTGCCCGGTGCGAGGCTGTCTAAATAATGGATGATAGCAGCAAAGTCAAACGGATATTTGAACTCACGTACATCTACCTTACTTAAAAAATCGGTAGCGGTTTGATGGCTCTCGCCCATGTAAGGTACCATGGATGCCTCGCCATAGCCGGTATAACCTTCGTATGCGATTTGCACCAGCATGAGCGGGGTTGATGTGCGCGAAAATTTGGCAATGGTAAAAGGGTGCCTCAGTTGCAGATCGAAAGGTTGATACATCAGTCGCATGTTAAAAATCAAAGCTAAAATAATCGCTTTGAAAATCATATTATCTTTGCCGCCATGCCGCCGCAAATTTATTCGCCGTTTGAAACATACAACTTTAGCGACAACACTTGTTTTTTAAGTGGAGAAACGCTCAATAGCATCGATGAACAAATTCCTGTCTTCCCGATATGGATGATGAGCCGCTTTGACCTTGAGAACAAGCCGTTCAAACTGTTAGACGAAACCATGGCCACGTACAAGGACCTGCGGCTGCCATGCTCGGTAAACGTTAACGACAACTACCTCGAGCCGTTAGAAGCCGAAATAGCTGATGCTTTTGATAAAGGCTATGAGGCCGTAAAAGAACTCGACGAGTTAAAGCTGTTTCAGTGGGCCGGCAAATTACTTTATGGTATTATATTTAACGAGATACAGGCAGGCATCAGGCAGCAACGTGCCCAGGGCGAGGAGTTTAATATTTCCAAATCCATCATCCACAAGTTCAGCAACCTGCACCTGATGCTGCAAAGCATCAACCTGCCGATTATTTTTGAAGATTTTAAGCCCTTCAGCCTGTTTTTATATAAAGTGGATAACGCCGGTGATATTTTTGGCTACCGCGATGAGATCAATACGCTTACGTTCTCGTTACGGATAAAAGATTTCGGCCTCATCATTTGCATGCAGGATAATGCCGCCAATCAGCATTACCACCGCGAATTGTTAGAAAAGATCGAAGGCCAGCGTTTACATCCCATCCAGTTTGAAGAATTGAGCGCGCGGATTTTTTACTCTGCCTACCTGTTTAACCGCCTGCCCGAGTACAATATTTTACCGGTCAGCGATCAAATTTATATTGAAGCCATGCCCCTGCGGGGCATTAGCAGCAAACCGCTTTTTGACGACTGGCTCAACAAAACCTACGGCCAGGTACTGGAAAATTTCTGGAAGAATTGGGGATTTCTATTGTTCGAGATCATTAAAGATCCGGAAAACCCTATGAGCTTTCTTTTTAGTGCCGACGGCAATTTTGTTAATGCAGGTGCGATTGAATTACCCCGCTAACCTGGTGAATAAACAAGGTTAGGATTCCCGGTTTTAAAGCGATGGTGAGCATAATACCGCTCAATGCACCGTACAGGTGTGCATCATGATTAATATTATCCTTTGAATATTTTGACGCGTAGCTGCAATAGATCAAATACAACGGGCCAAACAGCAGTACCGGGATAGGTATGGGTATAGGCATGATCATAATGCTTTCTGTTGGCGCGATCATGATCGAACTAAATATAACCGCACTGATGGCGCCCGATGCCCCCAGGCTGTGATACCAATATTCGTCTTTATGTTTGGCAATAGACGGCAGGTCGCTTAATACCATACTCACCACATATAGCGTACCGAACTGCCAATGGCCCAATACCTGCTCTATCGGGAATTGGAGCGCAAAGAAATAGAACGACAGCATATTGAAGAACAGGTGCATCCAGTCCTTGTGGATCAAAGCACTTGTAAAAATGGTATACACCTGCCGCCCGCGCGAAACGCTGTACGGGTGCAGCATCATTTTACCATACAGGCTTTCGTTACTGAATGCCAGCAGCGAAGTAAGGATGGTGATCACGAAAATAAAGGACGCCACCGGGGCGGTTGCCAAAAATTCCATTATTTCTGAAAGTCGAGTTTGGTTTCAGTCATTAATCTTCCTACCGGGTAACGCTTATTTGTTTTTTCAAAATAAGGCGAATTGCGGTATATAAAAGTAAGCTGTTGCTGTGCATTGTTAGCTAAAGCAGGATTATTTTTCTTCTCCTCGTCCAGTTTGCGGCGCAGTTCAGGGTCTTTTCTCAGCATATCGGCTGCTATGTCTTCAAATACATAGCCGGAGAAACCTTCCTTCTCATCCAAAATAGAATCAAAGAAGTTCCAGGCGAAAAAGGAGTCTACTCCTGTCGGCTCCAATGTCTCCACAATATAACGGTTCAAAGGTTGGTTAGTATAAACTACGTAATCGCCTTTAAAAAATTTGATCTTGCGGTCAACCGCGGTAACTTTTACGCCGGTATGCAGGTAGTGGCCTTCGTAAGGGCGCATGGGTGCGGGCAGGTCGCCTATATAATACATCTGCACATCTATCGTAGTATCATGTGCCAAACGATGCATGGTTACGCTATTGAGTTTATATAAGTCGATCACTTTGCCCCATGCCTGCGGTATTACATAAGCCAGTGGTTTGTCCACTATTTCGGTCGGCTTGTAATTGTCAAAGTATTTGATGGTTTTTGTCCACGGTTTGGTTTCATCGTAATACATGCGTCGCAAACCACTTACGTCGCTGGGTTTGTAGGCGGCCGCGTATCCTTTAAAAGTAATGGTATCCACGTTCCGGCGGTCCAGCTGCCAGTTCATAGCAAAGCTCTTTTGCTTGCTTACATCCGCGTCGGCCTTACGTCGCAGTTCGCCTATCAACTTGGCATCGCGCTCATTCAGGTCGACCAATGCTTCCATAAAGTTATAGGTGGCATGTACGCGTTTATCGTACGACTTCAGCATATGTGTTTCGGTAATATAGCTGATGATATTGCGCTGTGCGGTATAACCGGTTGCATAGCGCGGTGTTTCAAGGTAGGCAACAATACCAGAGTCGGGCATACCTCCGCGACCGCCTTCTACATAAGGGATCATTTCATAACCGCTTTGCTTCATACGTTTGTATAGCTCAGGCGAAAGCGTTTTGGATGTATAATCAGCCAGAATCGGGTTTTGTTTATCCTTTTGGGTTTCTATCAGCGTCATTACATATTGGTAATCGGCGCCATCGCTGGTGTGATTATCCAGGAAAATTTCCGGGTTCCAGGTGTTTACAATTTGCTCTAAAGCCAGTGTATTTCGGCTATCCGCTTTAATAAAATCGCGGTTAAGGTCGAGGTTACGGTAGTTACCACGGAAACCATAAGCCACCGGACCGTTCTGGCTCACGCGGCTTACATAGCGATTAAGCGAACCATCAATATTATACAGCGCTACAATGCAGATCACTACATCTTTTGGCAAAGCCTTCTTTTTTAATAAGTCGCGGGCAAACATCATACTGGCGTCAATACCTTCGGGTTCGCCGGGGTGAATACCGTTGTTAATGAGCAATACGCGTTTATTTTGCTTTTTGATGAGTTTGGGGTCGAAAACCTGGTCGCGCGACAGCACGATCAGCGTCAGAGGATAACCAATGTCGGTCATGCCATAGTTGAAGGTGCGCATCTGTTGCGGATATACCTTGTTCAGCTTTTTATAATAATCGATCACCTCGTGGTAGGTAGCCGTATAATTCTTGTCTTTGCTGAGTTCAAAAGGAGTTAATTGGGCTTGTGCTACACAAAAGCCAAGGCATGCCAGCAGCGTGAAAAAAGCGGTTTTCATAAAAATGGTTTTGACAAATATAATTATGCGCGGCTAATAACAAAGCTGTTACTACTCACCATTCGTCACAATTTCGTCGCGAAGCTTTTTAGGCAGGCTGTTTACGATCAGTTCATAAGAATGATCGATCATTTCGCATAGCTGTTTGCGGGTAAGCGTGCCATCCATATAAACCGTGTTCCACATTGCTTTATTCATGTGATAACCCGGCTGCACTTCCATATAACGCTCGCGTAGTTCCACAGCGCGTTCCGGATCGCATTTTACGTTGAACCGGTTAGCTGTTTCCAGCCCGATGATCAAAAATATTTTTCCACCCACCTTAAATACCAGTGTTTCTTCGCCAAAGGGGAAACCCTCGGTAGCACCCGGTTTTAACAGGCAATAATCGCGTAGTTCCTCAACGTTCATCTATTTATGTTGCCCGAAACCGTATTTAATGCCAATGCTTATCTGCCGGTACTGGTCGATGTTATTATCTTTAAAATGAGATGGCGGGTCTGAGTAGCCATCCAATCCCTCGCCAAAGACAAAGGTATGCGTATAGCTAAGTTCTATGCGGATAGAGGGCTCATCATAATGGTTCAGGACCTTAATTTCATAACCAACCCTGAATGGTACCATCGGGTTGAGGCTTTGGTCCACCCCGGGAAAACGATAACTTGCTACAACAAGCGAATACCGTTGCACTTTATTATTATCATAAATAAGCCCCGCTCCCGATCCAAAAAAGAAGTTTGAAAAAAAGTTATCCTGGTCGGTAAACTGCCCCAACTGGTAATCGAGGTGTGCCACCAGGGCGTAGTAATGATTAATATAAAACCGGTTTGAGGGGTCGAGCACTACGCTGCCGCCTGATAATGTGCCCACCTGGAATTCGGCAGTCAACGGCATATAGCCGGTAAGGTAATAAGTGAAATTTATATTTTCGGCGAAATGATTGTCCTGGATATTCAAATTAGTATAACCGCGAATATAGCTCGCGCCGCCACCAATGGCATATTGCAAATAGTTGATACTTGTCTGAGCGCAAGCAATATTTAAATAAAAAAAAAGTAAGACAAATAAGGGGTACCGTTTCAGCATTAAATATTAATCATTTTTACCCAACTTTATACCGTTACACAAACTGCGGCTCATACTATCCATAAAAATTTGTGCTGCAAAAATACGCTTTATATGAACATTAATAATCAGCTAAATTACACTGTTACAGAACGTTTTTTGCGTTATGTAGCCATCGATACGCAATCCGATCCGGCATCGGCTTCAATTCCGTCTACCGAAAAACAGAAGAATCTTGGCCGGCTGCTGGCACAAGAGTTAACACAGATGGGCATCGACGCTCATTTGGATGAATTTGGCTACGTATATGCCACCATCCCTTCCAACACAGATAAAAAGAACGTTCCGGTGATCTGCTTCTGCTCGCACATGGATACCTCGCCCGATTGCAGTGGCGCAAATGTAACAACTTTGTTGCACAAAAACTACGACGGCTCACCAATTATTTTACCCCACGACCCAAGCCAGGTAATTCGGATGGAAGAACATCCTGACCTGAAAAATCAATTAGGCAATGATATTATTACCGCAAGCGGTACCACTTTATTGGGTGCCGACAATAAAGCCGGTGTGGCCGAAATTATGGATGCCTGCTACCAGTTGACGCAATACCCTGAAATAAAGCACGGTATCATCAAAGTTTTATTTACACCCGATGAAGAAATAGGCCGCGGGGTTGACAAGGCCGACCTTAAAAAACTGGGCGCTTACGCCTGCTATACCATGGACGGCGAAAGCGCCGGTAATATGGAAAACGAAACTTTCTCGGCAGATGGCGCTAAACTAACCATACACGGCGTAAGCTCACATCCGGGGTTTGCGAAAGGCAAAATGGAAAGCGCCATAAAAATTGCCGGGCTAATATTAACGCTTTTGCCGTTTGAGCTATCGCCCGAAAACACCGAAGGCCGTGAAGGCTTTATTCACCCGGTTGGTATTGAAGGGCATGTAGAAACCGCAACTATCAGCTTCATTATCCGCGATTTTGAAGATGAGAACCTGAAAAAACATGCGGATGCGATCCGCGAGGTTGCAGAAGAAGTTTTAGGAGATTATCCCGGTTCGAGTTATGAGCTGCATGTTAAAGAACAATACCGCAACATGAGAAAGGTGTTGGACAAGCACCCTGAGATAGTAGATTACGGTATGGAAGCCATTCAGCGGGCCGGGCTTGAGGCAAACTTGCGCAGTATTCGCGGCGGAACCGATGGCTCGCGACTATCTTTCATGGGATTACCTACGCCCAATATTTTTGCAGGCGAGCATGCTTTTCACGGCAAACAGGAATGGGTTTCGGTACAGGATATGGAAAAAGCGGTGCAAACCATTTTGCATTTGTGCATGATCTGGGAAGAGAAAGCAGCTAATTGATTGCGCCTAATTGTATTTATGGAATACTACTTTTAGTTGTATTTCTTTTCCGGCTGCGGTACTTATCCATTTCGGGCCATTTTTAATAATGTCTATTGCTTTGGCATTCATTTCCTTGTTGGCACCACTGGCAACACGCAGGTTTTGCGGCGTGCCGTCTGCCGCTATTTTGAATGCCACTTCTACCTCGCCGGTACTGTTATCAGGCATGATGGCGCTTTTGTTTAAATAGTCGTAATAAATTGCCCAGGTAACTACAGGGTGCCCATTTTCAATAGCTTTTGTATGAAGACTGCTTGCGGTGATCGCGCGTTTGAAAGGCGCCCCATAGCCAGTTACCACTACTTCAGACAAGTTATTACTTTGTTCATCAAGCGTGATTTTCAGGTCGTTTTGTCCGGAAGGTTTTACATTTTTTGTCTGGTACCCAACTGATGCCACCCGCAGATCGGTGTCGCCGTGAGGTGCTGTGATGCTAAAAGAACCTTTAACATCTGTCGTGATAGAGTGCTTGCCATCATCATTGGAAATAGAGGCACCAATAATAGGGTTGCCATTGGCATCCAACACAATCCCGGTAACAACATAGCCGCCAACCAAATCTCTCCTATTTACTTGTATGCCCGCCGCTTTTGCTTCTAATTGCTGTAAAGGCGGTGGCTGATTGGTAGGTACTGCCGGTTTACTTAATGCGATAACCGTGCGCTTCATTGTATAATCATGGTTTACCGTGTCGGGTTTACCGGGTTGTGACCGCGCCTCTGACAAGGTGATATCCTTTTCGGCAGGAACGATCAATGCAGGAGGAGTAAAAGCTGCTGCTGCATTGCTGCCTTGATCAGTCGATGCTTTCTTGTCGCGCGAAA
>Ga0206919_1026_pt1 | contig 34962 bp, 36 predicted proteins | sample Alteio_BWOrgHeat_67_FD_152962 | JGI IMG/M metagenome (GOLD analysis project Ga0206919, IMG submission 152962) | Enriched cells from forest soil in Barre Woods Harvard Forest LTER site, Petersham, Massachusetts, United States -... | ecosystem: Environmental > Terrestrial > Soil > Temperate forest >... | reverse complement strand
AAACGGATCATCATCAATGGCTACGGTGTGCGCAGGTACACTGGCGATGCTGGATGCAGGTATCAAACTGAAAAAATCAGTTTCTGGTATCGCGATGGGATTGATCTCTGGCGAAAATGGAAAATATGCAGTGCTTTCTGATATCCTGGGTGATGAAGATCATTTGGGCGATATGGACTTTAAAGTAACCGGAACGGAAGACGGTATTACCGCCTGCCAGATGGACCTTAAAGTAGACGGATTGAGCTATGATGTAGTTGCCGAAGCGCTTGAGCAGGCACGCAAAGGACGTTTGCACATCCTCGGCATAATGAATGAAGTACAGGCTAAGGCCCGTGAAGATTATAAAGAATTTGTACCAAGGATCGAAAGGTTTACCGTTGAAAAAGAATTCATCGGGGCTATAATCGGTACTGGTGGTAAAGTAATACAAGCCATCCAGAGAGAAACCGGAACCGTTATCTCAATTGACGAAATCGACAATATGGGAGTGGTTGAAGTATCATCTCCTGATAAGGAAGCTATGAATGCTGCCATCAACTGGATCAAAGGTATCATCACCGTACCTGAAGCAGGTACAGAATATGATGGTACTGTAAAATCAATCCAGGATTTCGGTGCATTTGTTGAATTCCTGCCTGGCAAAGAAGGTTTGCTGCACATCTCTGAAATAAGCTATGAAAGGCTGAACAGCATGGAAGGTGTATATGAAAACAAAAAAAGGCGATTACAGTTATAATCGCCTTTCTTTTAAAATTGAATCTTTATTTCCTGATTCCGAGTTTTGCGATGATTTCGCGATATCTGAAGATATCCTCTTTTACCAGGTAATTCAGCAAACTCCTTCTTTTACCTACCAGCTTCAGAAGGCTTTGTTGTGTATTGAAATCCTTACGGTTCTTTTTCAAATGCTCCGTAAGGTGGTTGATCCTGTGCGAAAATAACGCGATCTGGCTCTCAGGTGAACCCGTATTGGCAGCCGCGCCGCCAAATTCTGCAAATATGCTTTGTTTTTTTTCTGTATTTAAATACATTGCCGCTTAATAATTTGTCTTCGTCTATAAATAAGTCTGCAAAGCTAAGGATATTATTTTAAAAAACGCGTCATTGCGGACAAAGTTTATAAGGAACGAATAAACTGCGATCCCCGTCCGACCAGCGAAGCCATTCATCCGGGCGGGCGCAATCCCCAAACCAACGCACATCGCCCCAATAGAAGTGCCGTGTCATTTCGACGATAGGAGAAATCTGGCTTATGTATTCACCAGATCCTTCGTCCCTCAGGATGACAAATACAACGCACCCAGGGCCCATCAAAGAGCCGTGTCATTCTGAGCTTCGCGAAGAATCTGGCGTTTGTGTTTCAATGAACCAGATTTCTCCTTACGTCGAAATGACAAAAAATGAGCCTCAGTCTCAACTGTGGCTTCTTTTCTCAATACCCAATGCCCACTACTCAATACCCCCTCATCAATACCCAAGGCGTTTCATGGTATTCCCCAATCTATCAATACTCCTGTCAGAATACCCGCCAATACTCTTTACACTGTATTTCGCCGGTGGCGACTCTGGTATAATCTCTTCATACATGTAAAGACCGGGGTGGTGGGGATGTGCCGTAAGTTTCCACCGGGCAGGGTCCCGGCGGGGCAGCAGGTATTCGGGGAATTCAGCATCAGGAATGGCGGCCAGGCTGGTATTTGCCAGGTTTTCCTTATTGGTTTGGGCGGGTGAGTCTAAATGATGCTCCGATTTTAACATATTGATTTTAATCTCATTTTTGGTTTCCTCAGGTGGTAGAGACGCCACGTCTGGAGCCGGACAGGCATTGCAATGCGTCTCTACATGGCCCGGCGTCTCTACATTGCCAGCGTTTGCATTTTCAGACGGATTGCAATCCGTCTCTACATAAGGCAAAACGCATTTTTCATATGCATCGGGGTGCAACGCCAGGTGTGCCACCGAAAACCCCGTATATTCATATTTGCCATCAAACAGGCGATGGTTTGTTTTCACCATCCGGGTGCCATCCTCATCATTAAATTCTGGACCGACATCCTCAATATAGTGCGACCGGCTGAACCAGTTGTCATCTTTTCCTTCCTCTTTTGTCATTCTGACGCAGGAAGAATCTGGCCCATCATCCGTACCATCACCCTCCTCTTCAAATACCGGTTCCCCGTTCCGCAGCATGGGTACAAATAGCTTCCGGCCATGAGCTACCTGCCACTTCAATCGTTTTTCTATTTCTTTAAGAGTATCGGTCATTACATATATTTTAAACTTCGGGTAGGTATTTCGAAGATGATCTACCATTTCATAATCCACCGGTATGCCTAATGCATTATCATAATAAAGCGGATAATGAACCCATCGAACAAATGATTTCAGAGGCCAATCGGCAAATACATCTTTTACAGGACGGGTGCCTTTCAAAAGGCCGTTGAGGAGTTTTATGGTTTCGTGGCGGGTCATGGGAAGTTGGTGAGTTGGTGAGTTGATGAGTTGGTGGGAAATGAATGAATGATAGAATGAGTGAATGATAGAATTTTAGTGCTGCTGTGTGCCGTGAAATCCTTTAATTCATCAAATCTCCGCCCGGCCATTTATTGTAGGCCATTCGGACGGGTGCGATCTTTTTTTATTTTTTTATTTTATTAAATAATTATATTTCAATATTTTAACCCCATATTTTCTTTAAAAATAACAGGGAAATAACAGGCAGGTATCAGGAAACTTATCTGAAAACGAAACAGAAAAGGAACAGCGTTAATACGGGCCTGTTTTAAGTGTGTAATGGTTTGGTTATTGATAATTGGTTATTGATAATTGGTTATTGTTATTGATTTTTTCCGGTTTTTATATAGATATATAGTGAGATGAAAAGTATTGCGTACTTTTTTGAAAATATTTTTTAATGTGCTGAAAGACAGGGTTGAAAAGTTATCCACATAACCTATAAGGTTTCTAAGAATTATTAGTTATCTTTGATATGCCAAGTCAAAAACTATATAAAATGAAAAATATAAGATTATATTTTTTACTCTTTTTATTAGGATTGCTTTTCATGAACTTAAAATGTTCTAAAAAAGAACCAGTATCTCCGGTTAAATATGCTAATATAAATGTAAAAGAATTAGATATTGTATCAGATAGCATAATTGTAAGATCAGATAATCCGATAGTACACATATTTTTATCTGATTCAAATAAACAAAGTTGGTACCCTGAAAGCTATCTCTCTATATCTCAAAAATTTCTTTTCAAAACACCACTTGAATGTAGATTCATTGTTTACATGGAAAAAGCCAATGCTGGCACCTCAGTATTCTGTTTAATTGACAAGGATGATTGCATATCAGATACAGGTCGTTATTGCGCATTTTGGGATCCTTTAATAGCCAAAAGTATAAGTACAGTGGATAGCAAAGGAGTTATAACGACTTCTAATTTGATATTCAAATAGTGCCTTAATTATTAATCTTCGACTATAAAGTGAATTTCCACGGTACCAGATTATATCGAAACATTAGGAGCTAAAATTTTGTATGGTAATTATATGGCTATTGAAACAGCGGCTGCAAAAGTGCTGGTAAATAAATACTTTAAAAACGAATAATATGGGACTAATTCGCGAACCACTGGATGTAGATTTTCAGGTTGATCCGACACTGCCAAGTGCTGAAGACTTTAAAAAGATTAGTGCCTATATCCGTAAGCATAAGGAAGCCTATGCTAAAAAGCAAAAAAAGAATATTACGTGCAAAGTCGCAAAGCCACAGATTCAATAAATAATTCGATTGTTTCAGGTTGTAAAGATAATACTCCTGGCTTATTAAGAATTTGACCCTACTGCCATTATAGGAATTGTTTATAAGGCATTACAAATACCAATACTCAGTCCTTCGAGATTTATAAATCCCGAGGTGCGCGCTGAACATCTGGATGAGCTTGGGGAGATTAGGTGCATTTTTTTTATGTTAAACTCTGCTATTCAAATTATTCTGACAAAATGGCAAAGGTGAAGAAAGGGCATATTTATTGCCTGACGGGAAGGTAAATGCCAAACACTCTTGTAAAATGCTAAGACCAAAAATTACACAGCTAATAAATTCAATTCTTGAAGAAAGTGAATATTTTAATTATAACGATTTTCAAATTGAAATTGGTAAACCTGGATACTCGACAACCGTGAAAATTGTTTATGAGTATGATAACCAATATTTTATTGATTTCAGGGTGCCTTCTCAGAAAAGTAGTTTTACCCAACAAGAGACAACTTCTAATTTGCTTGGAGCATCAACCACAAAATCAAAGGAATACCGAAATTATAAAATTGAAGGTAAAATGCGCCCTGGAGAATTGTCTTATGAGGAAGACTTTAGTAATGAGGGTATCGATGGAATTTCAAAAGCTTTGAATGAATGGTTAGACAATTTGTGGGAAGATTTGACATTGTCACCTCAAAATAGAGCGTTTTTATCCCATAAAGAAGAGATTGAAAAAATAAAACAACAAGTAAATGGCATTCCTGATGAATATTTTACAGTTGAAGAGGCTAATGAAATAAAGGACCGCCTTAAAAATATTGAAGACCAGTTGGCAGAAAAGCTTAATGCTGAAAATCCTGACAAAGAAGAATCTCAAAATCAGATTGATAAACTTCATAATGAGATTGAAATATTAAAAGAAACTATTTTCTCGTTAAATAAAGCAGGTTGGTTTAAGTCTTTTTTAACAAAAACTTTTACTTGGCTAACAGACCCAAACAATCAAAAATTATTAAAAGCCGGCAAAGATATTGTTATTAATATGTTACCAGAGGGTCAAAATCCATAAATTGCATTGAAGCAATAGCCAAAGAATTATAGCACCAAACCTTTGTTCCCCATTCTTTGGTGTATGCTAAAAATTTTCCAGCATTTTGAAAAGTGAAAGAAGTCCATATGGCCGGTTAATTAAATTAACATAATATTATTAAAACAAAAAACATTTACCATTCCTTATAAATTTGTAGTTTTGGCGTTTTAATAAATAGGAATGACTGTTACTGCCTCGATAAAAAGAAATAAGTGGATAGAAAGGACTATGTATATAATTCTAGGTTTTTTGGTAGCTTTAGCAGTATTTTCCTTTTTGATTGCCGCCCAAAATGCAGAACCTTTAAAACAAATTAAACAAATTCCTAATTTATCAAATAAGGATAAAACTTCCGCAGATGACAAATGGCCTTACCAACAAGAAAAATATTATGAAGAAATAAATTCCCATTATCAAGGAATTGAAGAAAAGATTAAATCATTAAATGATAGAATATCTGATATGTATTATTCATTAGGAATAATTGTAACACTTTTGGTTTTTGGGTTGATTAGCGTTTATTTTAGAGTAGATGGTGAGGTAGCTAAACATATGCAAGAAAATTATAAGAAATATAAAGATGATATAGAAAAGATTGCTGCTGAGGCTCAAGAAATACTCCAAGAACTTAAAACAACTCAACAATTAGCACATCAAATCTATCCAAAACAACAAGAGCAGCCAAAACGAGAACAAAATGATGACGACAATGGACAACCCAGTACTTAGTTTAAAAGTAATTAATGACATTGAAAATAGAATTAACAATAATTCTGCCTCTGAAAAGGATTTTGAAGATATTGATTTTTTAATTTCTTCGATTGGCGGAGAAACAAATTATATTAAAACAATTTTATTGCAAAGTGGAGTGAAAGATTTTAAAGAATTTATATACTTAAGAACTTTAAATTCTGACTCTAAACGTTTGCAAATTAGCAAAATAGAAGGTGCACTTCGTGGTGCTATTTCATTTTTAAAGGATTATACAATAAAAAATAAATTCATAGAATGAATGCAGTTGTAATATTTGATGTTAATAATCCAAAACAGGTTAGGGAACTTATGAGAGCCCAAGGATACGCTACTACTTGGAGTTCAGGAGAAGGAGAGGAAAAGAAAATTTTTAATTTACCCTCTAATGTGGTTTGGAAACCAAATACTGAATTGCAAAAAGCTTATAATGATTTGGTAAGTATTGTTGCAATCTCTGGGAATAAATTGGAACGTTGTATGGTGCTAAATTCAACTCCATGGTTTGGTGTAGTTGGGTTTCCTGTAACTTAAAATATTTTAATATGATTTTTGACATTACCGGCTCGCAACAAGTCTTTAGCGAAGGGGAGACTTGGCGCGGATAGAATTTGGCAGTATTGGACTGCAGTATTTGCCCCCGTTCTCACATTCTATTACTTAATAATCTTAAATTCTGCCTTCAGAGAAGGCCGGCAAAAAAAATGTCACGAATCTCACTTCGTTAAGATTCGCGTCAGCCCCACATTCCCCGTTCTTTCAAGTGTTCAGCGAAGCGTCACTTGGAAGTGAAGAATAGATTGAAGTTTTTCAACTTCCTAAAAAGCCAACCCAAATGCCATTTTGAACCAATTTTGAAAAATCAAGGTTTAAGATATATATTTGCAATAAGAAACAACATGAATACCCAAAGTATAAAACTGAGCCTTATTGAATGGCTTTTGCAATCTGACGAAAAAACGCTGTTGAAAATAGACAAAATTCGGAAAAGCAGCAAGTTGGCCGTTCCTGAATTTCAGCCTATGCCCATCGAAGAATTAGAGAAGCGGGCTCTGGAATCTGAAAATGATATTGCTAATGGCAGGGTAACTTCTTTAGATAACCTAATGAACGAAATAAAAGGCTGGTAGTGGGGATCGTTTTTACAGACCGGGCCAAGTTCAGGTTAAAAGAGATAAAAGAATATTATTCTTTCCGTGTTTCTTCCAAAATTGCCAATCAAATTATAAAAGAAATTGTTGAAGCCACAAAACCATTAGAGTTTCAACCTTTGATTGGACCAGAAGAGGAATTTCTTTCCCACTTGAAATTAGGCCACCGTTATATTATTGCCGGTAATTATAAAATACTGTATAGAATTGATAATGACAATATTTATATTACCGATGTATTTGATACCCGGCAGAATCCAGTTAAAATGAAAGGGTAATTTTGGAGATATCCTGACCTATATTCCCCGGTCTTTGTCTTCACAGACCTGAACAATCGCCAGCTCCATATTTCGCGTCAGCCACTGACGACTGACTATTTCCCCCCACAAACCATCACAAACCCCGGCAAACTGATATAGGTATTTACCTTAAAATGCTTTAAGCCCGCATGGGTTTGGAAATCTTTCAATTCCTGGAGGCTCCAGTTGCCTGCAGTGCTGCTGAGATTGAAAAACAGGTCAGTGATGGCGCCCACCATTTCGGTTTTTTTGCCTTCCTCGGGACGTACAAATTCCTGGATGATAAAGGTGCCACCTGGTTTCAGGGCTTTGGCTACACGTTTGGATAGATCCAGGTTTTGTTCAGCTGTAAAATGGTGCATCAGGCTTGATATATGGATGATATCATATTTGTTTTCGCCCAGGTCTTCGGTCAGGGCATTACCCGGCCAGTATTTTACCCGGTCACCCATTTTATATTTGGACAGGATGGGGCTTGCTTTTTCAATGGCTGCAGGCAGGTCAAGGATCGTGGCATACAGACCCGGGTACTTCCTGCACATTTCTACAGAATACTGCCCGTGAGAGCCACCGATATCCAGCATTTGGGTTGGGTTTGGCGGTACAGGCATCATTTTCGGCGCCTCTTTGGCTGTCACCATAGATACATCCGCCATGCCCAACTGGTAGGCGTTCCATTCGTCCGCATTCAGGTTTTCATGAAACTGTAATCCCTTCCCTGTTTTCAGGTACTCACCCATACCCTTCATCCAGTCCCAGCATACAAGGTTAAACCTTTGCATATTATACACGCTCTTTTCACTGTCTTTCAGTGCCCATTTGCGGGCCATTTTAGTCAGAGCATACTTCCCCTTTTTATATCTAAAATAATCCGCTGCCGTAAGCACCTGCAACAAACTGTGCAGCGCTTTTTCATTCAGCCCTGTTTTCTGTACGGCCTGGTCTAAGGTCATTGGCCCATCCTTAGCCGCCTCAAATACATCCAGGTTGCTGGCTTCCATCACCGCCCTGGCTAATACCGGCATCAGCTGCGAATGCACGAGTGGGATAGGGGCGAGGTTTGCCTGCAGGGCAATCCATTCCAGCAGGTTTTTTGGACGGGCTTCTATTTTCATGGGATGATTGGATTTTCTATAATACAGGTAAAGATTACAAAAGTTTTAAATCTTTTCAAGCCGGCAAAACATTTTAAAACATAATTTGACCCAAATTTGTAACATGATTTTATATAACGTAACCATAAATGTAGACGATGCGAGTCATGACGAATGGCTTGAATGGATGCAGAATGTGCATATCCCCGCGGTAATAGGAACCGGATTGTTCCTTTCCCACAAAATGTATAAACTATTAACCCGGCACCCGGAAGAAGAAGGTACTACCTACAGTGTGCAGTACTGGCTTAAGGACCTGGCAACTTTCGAAAAATACAGGGATGAATTTGCCCCTGCGCTGCAGAAACAAACGCTTAACAGGTTTGGCGACCGGTTCAGCGCCTTCAGATCGTTGTTGGAAGAGGTATAAAATAAAAACGGCCCATCTGCATGCAGATGGGCCGTTTTATAACCTAACAAGCTAAAACTATTTCGCTGGAGTTTTGGTTTCCATTTTAGTTTCAGTTTTCTTTTTCTTGGTTGTTGTTTTTTTACCTTTTTTCGTGGTTGTTTCAGTCTTGGTTTCCATTTTAGTAGATTTCTTGGTGTCACCTTGAGCATAAGCAAAAGTGAAAGACATAGCTACTACTGCTACGAAAAGGGCTTTGATAACGTTTTTCATGTTAAAATAAGTTTTATTAATTTGATGCAAATATTGCAAAAAATATCGAAGCACCAAATTTTATTCTGCAAATATTAAAAAAAAAGCCCCTTGCGTATTGCAAGGGGCTTTTTAATGTTCTGAAAGAAACTGAATTATTTCGCCGGAGCGTCTTTTTTAGCTTCTTTCTTAGCTTTTTTCTTAGCTGGAGCTTTTTTCTCCATTTTGTCTTTCTTAGCATCTTTTTTAACGGTGCCATCGCCTTGCGCGTAAGCTGAAGTTACTGCCAAAGCTACTATAGCCACGAACAGTGTTTTGATTACATTTTTCATTATTATAGTTTAAGTTTTTAAAAACTGATGACAAATATGCAAATTCCTTAGCACGAAAATGAAATAAGGGCTATTTTTTTAATTAACACTCTGTTAATAAGTGCACAAAGGCTGACATATACTTTGATAAAATATGCCCCAGTTTTGAATTTGAAAGCATTTTTATTACACAATAGAATCATTCTAAATTATAAAAAAATGGGCTTTAGATCGTTTAAACCGATAGAGCAGGCGAAAAATGGCCCTTATAAATTGTCAAGATAGTTGGCGCCGCCTATTTTGCGCATGGCTTTTTCTACCCGTTCCTGCCTTCTCAAAACATAGGGCGAAGGATGGTTTGCCAGGTAAATCCTTGGGTTGGGGAGCACCGTCGCGATCATAGCACCCTCGGCAAAACTGATGTTTGCTGCGCTTTTATGAAAGTATTTTTGAGAAGCAGCCTCCACACCGAAAATCCCGTCACCCATTTCAGCAATATTGAGGTACATCTGCAAGATGCGCTCCTTGTTCCAGATATGCTCTATCAGAAAAGTAAAATACACCTCAAAGCCCTTTCTGAACCAGCTTCGGCTGTTCCACAAGAAGATGTTCTTGGCCACCTGCTGGCTGATGGTACTGGCGCCACGCACATGTTTGCTATGGCTGTTATGCTTCATCGCTTTTTGAATGGCTTCAAAATCAAACCCATCATGATTGGCAAAATTCTGATCCTCTTCCGCAATCACAGCTACTTTCGCATTGTCTGAAATATCATCAAACCTGGCCCAGACACATCTGATGGAAGGTCGTTCAGCATTATCATCCCTTGGTTCCAGCGCACGGATTACCATGAGCGGTGTGGTAAAAGGCGGGAACCATTTCAGGTAAATGGTATAGAATAGGCTGGATATAAAGAACAGTCCACCAGCATACAGCATCACCCTAAAGAGAAAACGCAATATTTTTTTTGAGGTGTCTTTAATAGCCAAACTTGAAAATCTTTAAGCCTGATTTATATATTCAACCCCTTCAGGGTTGTTTAACCTATCTTATTTTTTGCCACGGGTTTCACCCGCGGTTATTGACATTCAAGCCTTTCAGGCTTGGTAGATATTATTATTTTTTCTCGTGTTGGTGTCCTCACCAACACGCCCTCAATGGACAAACGCACCAACACGCAAAATACAACCCTTAAACCTGTTCAGGCAAAACAAAAACCATACTTTCCACTGTCACGTCATTCACTATTTTCTTTACCAGGCCCTGGAGAACCTTGCCCGGACCGGCTTCGGTGAAATGGGTTGCACCATCCGCATACATTTGGGTAATGGTCTCTGTCCACCTCACCGGGGCAGTGAGTTGTGCAATCAGGTTCCTTTTTATTTCTTCAGGGTCTTTGGTAGCCCTCGCGTTTACATTCTGGTAAATAGACCCTGTTGGCTCGAAAAATTTTGCATCATTGATTGCTGCTTCCAGTTCTTCGCGGGCAGGTTCCATCAGTGGCGAATGGAATGCGCCACCAACACTAAGCAATAAAGCTCTTTTGGCGCCTTTGGCTTTTAAAGCCTCGCAGGCAGCATTTACACCTTCAACGGTTCCGGATATAACGACCTGGCCCGGGCAGTTGAAGTTGGCTGCCACCACCAGTTCATCAAGTTCGCGACAGGTTTCGTCAACGATTTTATCATCGAGGCCAAGGATAGCCGCCATGGTAGAAGGCTGCTTTTCGCAGGCTTTTTGCATCGCTATCGCGCGGATGGATACCAGTCTCAAAGCATCTTTCCAACCTAAAACACCCGAAGCAGCAAGTGCAGAAAACTCTCCCAGCGAATGACCTGCCACCATATCCGGTGCAAAGTTTTCATCTACCGATTTCACCAATGCGATAGAATGCAGGAAGATAGCCGGCTGTGTAACTTTGGTTTGCTTCAGCTCTTCTTCCGTGCCACTGAACATAATATCGGTGATCTTAAAACCCAGGATATCATTAGCGCCATCCAGTATTTCTTTCGCGCGCCATGAGTTTTCGTAAAGGTCTTTGGCCATTCCGGGAAACTGTGAGCCCTGGCCGGGGAAGATATGTGCTTTCATAAGTTTAGTTGTTCGTTGTTAGTTGATCGTTGATCGTTTCTGTTTTTTGATTCTTTATCTGAAATTGTAACCTATGGTCTTTTATGCTCCAAAGTTAAATGTTGCAAGTTAAAAGTTAAAGGTTGGCTGACGCAATGGCTCATTTTATTTTCCGATTCTTAATAATATCCACGAATTAGCCTCAACTACTCTGGTCTGGAAAAAAGGCAACCTAACCTGGTAACTGATAAAAACCATCAACGATCAACGAACAACGATCAACTTTTTTTAAACCATCAACTATCAACCAACAACGATCAACTTATTACTCCCCGTAATATTCGACATAATTATTTTCCGTCTCAATGAGTTTGATACAATGTAGTTTGCAGCCTTTGATGTGGGGTTCAAGTTGTTGCCAGATGGCCATTACGATGTTTTCGATGGATGGCATAATCCCGCGCAGGAATTAGACATCCATGTTCAGGTTGTTATGGTCCAGTTTGTCAATGATCTTTTCCTGGATCAGGTCGCTTAATGATTTGAGATCAATGATAAACCCTGTATCCGGATCGGGACTGCCTTTTACAGTCACGAACAAAGTAAAATTATGCCCGTGCCAGTTTTTATTGGCGCATTTACCGAAAACCTCAACGTTCTGCGCTTCGGTCCATTTATCGACATACAGCCTGTGTGCGGCGTTAAAATGTTCCTTGCGGGTGATATAACAAATTCCCAAAATTGTCTGATTATGAAATTAAGGCGCAAAGTTAGGCCATATTTTCCAAAAGTGCGGAGAGCGAAAGAGCGAAGGTAAGAGGAAAAGCAATTTACTCGTTCTTCATGAACTTTGTCCACAACAACGCCATTTTTGTGACCTCAGCAAACTGTCCCCTGTCCCCTTATCCCTGTCCCCTAGTATAATAAAAAAAGTTATCTTTGCAAACTTTTCACTTTTAGCCGGGAATAAGAAATGATTAAACTACAACTGAAAGATAAATCGAAACTGCCTGCAGCCATGGCCTTCCTTTTTACCAATGAAAAGCCGGATTTTGTCGCTGGTGGCGTGGCCAAAGAGGACATCAAACTGGTGGAGCGGCTGAAAGAGGCTAAAAAGCCTGTCATCAGCATCTATAAGGCAGACAAATCTGATTTCTTTCATTTTATCGAGTCTAAACCGGCTGCGTACCAGAACCTGGAGTCGGCAAGAAGGGCAGGGGCCATGCTGGCCGGTGAAGTAAAAAGCCTGAAAATAAAAAAAATTACCCTGGCCACCGATGCTAAAAGTGCAGATATGCTGCTTGCTTTTGCAGAAGGTCTGGCATTGGGCTCCTATCAATATGGCTGGTACAAAAAAGATGTGCCTGAAATGTACCTGCAAAACATTATCCTTGATGGCAAACTGAGCCAGGGGGATGTAGATGAGCTGGAAGCTGTCGTAAACGGTACTTTCCTGGCGCGCGACCTGATCAATACCCCGGCCTCTCACCAGAGCGCGGAACAATTAAGCGCTTCGATCAAAGAAACGGGGGATGGATGCGGATTTAAAGTTGAGATATTAAATAAGAATAAAATAGAAGCCCTTAAAATGGGCGGATTGCTTTCTGTGGCAGCCGGCAGCCTTGATCCTCCAACCTTCAACATTATGGAGTGGAAGCCGAAAAACGCGAAAAACAGCAAACCTGTGATCCTGGTAGGCAAGGGCGTCGTATTTGATACGGGCGGGTTGACCTTAAAACCAACGCCAAACTCTATGGACCTGATGAAAAGCGATATGTCAGGCGCAGCAGCAGTGATCGGGGCATTTTACGCCATAACTAAGGCAAAACTGCCTTACCATATTGTTGGACTGATACCGGCGACAGATAACAGGCCGGGTGTACGGGCAACGGAACCGGGCGATGTGATCACTATGTATGATGGTACCACTGTAGAAGTAATGAATACAGATGCTGAGGGCCGCTTGATTTTGGGCGATGCCTTGCATTATGCCAAAAAATATAATCCTGAAATGGTGATAGACCTGGCTACCCTTACCGGGGCAGCTGCAAGAGCTATTGGCCAGCAGGGTATTGTGTATATGAGCACAGCCAACGAAAAAGACAAAGCCGCCATGGTAAAAAGTGGCGAAGATGTGTATGAAAGATGTGTTGAATTTCCGCTTTGGGAAGAATATGGCGAATTAATAAAATCTGATATTGCTGATCTGAAGAACGTATCTTCAGGAGCGAATGCGGCGGCGATAACAGCAGGCAAGTTTTTGGAGCATTTTACGGATTATCCATGGATGCACCTGGATATTGCGGCACCGGCATTTATCAGCGCCAATGATGCGTATCGTCCCAAATACGGCACAGGCGTAGGAGTACGCCTGCTCGTTAAATATTTAAAAAACAGGTACTAAAATAAAATGAGCGATAATAAAAAACCTGTTATAGGTATCAGTATAGGCGATGCCAACGGCATCGGGCTTGAAGTAATCATCAAGACTTTTGCAGATGCCCGGATGGTTGAATTTTGCACCCCGGTTATTTATGGTTCATTGTCAGTGGTAAATTACCACCGCAAAACCATGGAAGGGGTCGTGTTTAATGCCAACCAGATAAGGGAAGTGCGGGAAGCACACCCTAACAGGGTGAACCTGATCAATTGCTGGCAGGATACCATGCGTATTACGCTTGGCCAGCCCAGCGAAGAAACAGGCAAATATGCTTTGATTTCCCTCGATGCCATGCTGACGGATGCAAGAGAAGGCAGGCTGGATGCCATCGTTACCGCACCGATCGACAAACATTCCATCCAGTCAGAAGAATTTAAGTTCGCCGGGCATACAGAATATCTTACCAAAGCATTCAGCCAGGAAGACAGTCTGATGTTCCTTGCCGGTGAGCAGTTTAAAATTGGCGTGGCGACAGGTCATATTCCTTTAAGCGCAGTTGCTTCAAATTTAACAGCAGAGCGTATTTATAAAAAAATACGCATGATGAACCAGAGCCTGAAGGTTGATTTCAACATCAGGAAGCCTAAAATTGCCGTGTTAGGGTTAAATCCACATGCAGGAGATAGCGGGCTACTGGGTTCTGAAGAAGCAGAAATCATAATGCCGGCTATAGAAAGGGCTAAAAAAGAAGATATTGTGGTTTTCGGGCCATATGCGGCAGACGGATTCTTCGGTTCACATACATACCACCAGTTTGACGGTACTTTGGCCATGTATCATGACCAGGGGCTGATTCCATTTAAATATGCCAACTTTGAAAGCGGGGTGAATTTCACGGCAGGTTTACCCATTGTTCGTACCTCACCTGACCATGGCACGGCTTATAATATTGCCGGAAAAAATGAAGCAAATGAGCAAAGTTTCCGGGGAAGCGGTATATTTAGCCTGCGATATTGTGAAAAACAGGCGTTTGAATATAGAAGTAAATAAAAACCCACTGAAGAGCCAATTGGTAAAAGAAAGGGAACAGTAGGTGTTTTAATAAGGGAAACAAAGGAAAACTATAACAAGACCCAATCTTATTTGCAATTCTGATGGAAATTGTTTTACCTTTGCAGTTCATTTTTTGTTGAGTACAAGTGAAAGGCCTTAGGGATTATATTATAAACTTCGGAAAACTTAAACTTGGTAAACATGAATTTGAGTTTACGATAGATGATGAGTTTTATAGTCATTTTGAATATTCTTTAGTCAAAAAGGGGAAAGTTAATCTAGTTTTAACAGTAGATAAACAGAAGGAAACGCTTATAATCCTGAATTTTGCATTTAAAGGGTATATTCAACTTGAGTGTGACCGATGCCTTGACGAATTTGAGTACCCTGTGGATAGCGAAAAAAAGCTGTACATAAAACTGGATGGGGAAGTAAACGAAAATGATGACGAACTGATAGAGTTGGAACCTGATGCTTACGAAGTAGACCTCAGCACCTATATTTATGAGTTCATAAACCTTGAATTACCGCTGCATAAAAGCTGTGACCAGGGTGGTAAGGCCTGCAACCCCAAGATGATGGAGTACCTGGGCCACGTAAATGACGAAGAAGAGAATATAGACCCCAGGTGGGCCTCATTGAAAGATATTAAAGACGAAGAGAATTAAAGAATTTGGGAATTTGAGAATTTGGGAGTTGGCTAACGCAAAGTAAAAACTGAATAACTCAATAACATAAACGTAATAAACAGATAATAAGATAATAAGATGCCTAATCCGAAGCACAAACATTCGAAAGCAAGGACACGTACCAGAAGAGCACATGATAAAGCAGAAATGCCAACTATCATTAACTGCTCAAACTGTGGTGCACCACATTTATACCACAGGGTATGCCCCGAATGCGGTACCTACAGGGGCAAAGTAGTTTTTCAAAAAGAAATAGCAGGTTAATTTAACTAATCAGCAGTTCTATTTTGCCAGAAATGCGCATTGGCCTAGATATAATGGGCGGCGATTATGCCCCACAGGCACCACTTGAAGGTGTTCGCCTGGCCTACAAAGAATTGCCCGAGAATAATAAGTTTATTCTTATCGGGGATGAACCGGTTATCAGTGCATACCTGGATGAGCATGGTATGAGCCGGGATCGCTGCGAAATAGTCCATACCACAGATGTTATAGAAATGGGTGAGTCGCCGACTAAGGCGATGACCCAGAAACAGAATTCAAGTATCCTGGTTGGGCTCAAAATGCTCAAGGCAGGTACTATTGATGTGTTTATGAGTGCTGGCAATACAGGTGCCGTATATGTTGCTGCCTTATACACGGTTAAAGCCATTGAAGGCATTATGAGGCCCTCCATCACTTCCATTATTCCTAAGGAGCATGGCGGTTTTGGTATTATTTTAGATATAGGCGCCAATGCAGATTGCAAGCCAGAAGTTTTATTACAGTTTGGCATTCTTGGCTCACTCTATGCTAAATATGTTTATGGTATTGAAGATCCTAAAGTAGGCCTTCTTAATATAGGTTCAGAACCGGAAAAAGGCAACCTGCTTACCCAGGCGGCCTACCCGCTTTTTGAAAATACCAACAAATTACATTTCATAGGAAATGTGGAAGGGTATGACTTTTTTAATGACAAGGCAGATGTAATTGTTTGCGACGGATTTACAGGCAATATTGTACTTAAAACCGCAGAAACGATCTACCAGATCATGAAAAAGCGTGGCCTTACGGACGAGTATTTTGATCGGTATGACTATGAAGACTATGGCGGCACCCCAATCCTTGGGATTAATAAGCCCGTTATGATCGGTCATGGTGTTTCTACCCCTCATGCTTTTTTAAACATGATCAAAATGGGTATCAACGTATCAGAATCCAAACTTATCGATAATATCAAGCAGGCTTTTGAGCTTGAGCATCAACATGGATAAAAAAATCAGGGCCGCAATAACCGGCGTCGGGGGATATGTTCCGGATTATATTCTTACCAATAAGGAGCTTGAGAAAATGGTGGACACCAACGATGAGTGGATCACTTCAAGGACCGGAATCAAAGAACGCAGAATATTAAAAGGAGAAGGCCTTGGGATTTCATTTATGGCTGAAAGGGCTGTAAAAGAGCTCCTTGAAAAGACCAATACCGATCCCTTGGATATTGACATGGTGATCTGCGCCACCGTTACCCCTGACATGATTTTCCCAGCATCAGCCAACATTATTTCTGATAAAGTAGGTATGAAAAATGCCTGGGGCTTTGATGTGGAAGCGGCCTGTTCCGGATTTTTATATTCGCTAAATATCGCTTCCAAGTTTATCGAAAGCGGTTCTCATAAAAAAATAGTAGTGATAGGTGCAGATAAAATGTCTGCCATCATTGATTATACCAATCGCGAAACCTGCATCATCTTTGGTGATGGGGCTGGCGCTGTGCTCCTGGAGCCTGATACCGAAGGCAATGGTATCCAGGATGTCATTCTGAAATCTGACGGTGCAGGGAGGCAATTCCTGTATCAAAAAGCAGGCGGTTCTGCTTATCCACCAACTGAAGAAACCGTTGCCAATCGTGAACATTACGTGATCCAGGAAGGCAAAACGGTTTTCAAATTTGCCGTAACCAATATGGCCGATGTTTCTTACGAAATCATGGAGCGCAACAACCTGAAAGCAGATGATATCGCATTCCTCGTTCCTCACCAGGCCAACAAAAGAATTATTGATGCTACCGCCCAGAGGATGGGCCTTACCCCTGAAAAGGTAATGATGAACATCCATAAATACGGCAATACGACCAACGGTACCATTCCATTATTACTGCACGAATGGGAGCCCCTGCTCCATAAAGGCGATAACCTGATTATCTCTGCTTTTGGTGGTGGATTTACCTGGGGCGCTATTTATTTGAAGTGGGCGTACGGGAAGTAGTCGACAGCCATCAGGCATCAGTCGTCAGTGGCTGATGCGAGAACAAAACCATAATCCTTTACTAGTATTTCAGGCTTAGCTTGGAAGATCAAAAAGCGCATTTCCGCGATCTATAATTCGACACTCCAATCGACTGTTAACTATTTACCGATTACTGTTGCCTATATATTGATTGCTGTTGACTGATAATTGTTGACTGTTCCCCAAGTTTCTTACGCGCCTAAGCCCAAATTTTCTTATATTTTTCCTGTTTTAAAACGTAATTTTTTTTAAAATTATTAATTATTTGATTTTAAATAATTTAACTCAATTTTTTTTCAAAATAACACGCAATTAACAGGGATGTTAACAGGAAAAATAACAGGACCTTTTACCCTTGTTCGGCATCTCACAAATCTTACGCGGTTAAGGACATTTTTGTTTTATTGTTATATCAATAAAATCAAAAAATATTATTTTTAATTGCTTGATAGTTAAGTTTTAATAGCTAACTCATTGACAAGTATCAATGGTTATCAATGAAAAATCAATCCAAAACGCTGGAAACGGGGTTTTCTTTAAAAGAAAATCTAAGTGGGGACTTAAAAATCTTACGCCTTTTGTTAACAGAAGTTAAGCAAAGACTGGGTAACAAATAAAATTGTAAAATTATATGTTTTTCAACTCAAATCTTAAAAGAACGCATTAGTACGCTATTGCACTTTTTGGAAGAAAATATTTATTCTCCCATCTGCAAACCTAAGCAAAATATTTGAGAAAAACAAATAAAATTGTATTTAATTCAAAAATAATTGCAATAATGATTTAATTTGGATTTGTAAAGTCCATAAGCTCAACAAGGGTAATATTTAATCCCTGCGCAAGTGAAATTAGGGTGCTCAAAGTTGGGTTTAACTTGGCATTCTCAATTCTATAAATAGTCGTTTTAGAAATTTCAGACTCATCCGAAAGGGTTTGCATACTGATATTATACTTCTCCCTCAGTTTTCTTAAATGAACACCAAAATTAACAAGCAACTCGTCATTTTTCACAAATCAAAGCTGCGACATCGAAAAAATATATTTGTATTCGGATACGAATACAAATATTTTAATATAATTTTGATTATAGCGAAGAAAAAAACTAAATAAAAATTTGGAAATGACAAAAATAGTTTTAACTTTACTTTGAAGAAAAGGCATTTACTGAAATTGTCTTTTTTGCTAATACGTTGTAGTTTCTAATTCAAAAACTATGAAAATAGGTATTCTTTACATCTGCTTTTCATTTATATGCCTTTTATGCCAATCACAGAATTGGTTAAGAACTTATCCAATCGGAAATTTTGCTGTTGAAGCCTACGATCACGGAATGTTTATTGGCGCAGGGAATTCTTCTTCGATACTTAATAAAACAGATATTAATGGAAATATTATTTGGCAGAGAAAAATAGGTAATGGCGATGCAACGATAAATGGTATTTGCGCTTCAAAAGATGGAGGGGCAACAATACTTGGAAACATTAGTCAAGGCGGTATTAGTAATTTGTTTTTGTTAAAATTGAACAAGTGTGGCGAGAATGAATGGAGAAAAATTTATGAATTGCCAAATGTTAATTGGTATAGTGATAATGTAATACAAATGAAGGATGATGGGTATGTCTTTTGCTTTCATTATATTAAAGATGGAAAAAATAATAGCGGAGGAGTATTAAAGACAGACAAAAATGGTAATGTAAATTGGAGATATTATCCTGATAATAATATAACCCCAGAAAGTATAACAATTGACAATAATGATAACACAATTATTACTGGTAATTATGATTTTAACTATGGCCCACCTCATAATCAACCAAGCGCTAATATTTATGTAACTCTTCTTGATTCTAATGGGAATAGGAAATGGGAAAGCCTGCAAATGGATTACACGAATATTGGGACAAAAACTCTTCCTTGTTCTGGAAAAGGATTTATTACTGTAGCAAATGATATTTATTCGTTTCCGGAAACCACTGGATTGTATTTATATTTTTGGGATAGTGCGGGCCACGAAACTGGCAGCCAACCAATCCCAGATGGTGTAATTAATAACTATCCAAAAGATATTGTTATGAATAAGGATAGTACTTATGTAATAATTTCTCAAAGGTCAAATGAATTAACGGGAAAGTATGATAGTATGAGGGTTTTAAAAATAGGTAAAAAGGGAAATTTGCTTAAGCAGGCTCATTTTTCCGGAAATGGCTATGAAATGTTTCCTTATAAAATAAGTGCCACTTCTGACAGTAAATTCCTTATAATAGGTGATGAGATTTGGGGAGGAAAATACATTGGTGAATTTATTATGAAATTAAATTCAAATCTTGATGTCGATAGTTTTTCTAGTCACAAATATAATTATGATAGCTTGTGTACAAGCACAATTGTTGATACTGGTTCTATAACATTAATTGGTGCCTCTGTAAAGAATTTAGGAACATATGATGTCGACCAGAAAGATGAACGGATAACTATTTATCCAAATCCTGCAAAAGACTATTTTAATATAAACGGGATGAATTTAGAGAGCTATTTAATAACTTTATCAATATTTGATATTAGTGGGCGCATCATTTCAAATTATCAATTTATGCCTGATGGCTTCGGTAAACTTGATAAAAAAATGAGCAATCTGAGCTTATTAAAAGGATGTTATATTATAGTTTTATCGCAAAACGGATTCAAGTGGAATAAAAAGTTGATTATTGAATAATGGGGCTATATAAATTATGAAAAAATGAAATATAATTTTGCAGTTTTTCTTTTTTTATTTCTTACTAATGAGGCTTTTGGCCAATTTCCTTACAATGACAATCAAACCCCTTGGAAAAACGATCTTAACTGGAAACTTGACACTACATGGAGTGATACTTTTCATTATACAGGAAAGCCTAATTCTACAAAGTGGTCTATGGATTATTGGACGGATGGGCCTGAATATACCAAATATGTGATAATTACTTCCGATGGCTACAATGCCAAGGTTAATGATAGTTTTCTTTCATTAACCATAAGAAGAGGAAGTCATAACCAAATGTTTGATTCTTTGCATCATTGGACCGAAACAGTTTTTGATACTGCAAAACATCGTGACACTACACTTACTTTTGATTCAATAGTCAATTATAGGATAACCCGACCTTACACATCCGGTGTTATATCTTCTCATAATCGCCTTTTCAAGTATGGTTATTATGAGGCCAAGATAAGACTGCCTGATGATTATCATACAGATCTATATGGCAACTATCTGGACAATGGTTTTTGGTTCTATAACACTAAAGGGGATATTGATTGGAGCGAACTTGATTATGAAATTGTAACGGGGCATCCATCTTTAAGTGGCGGACCAACAACAAATATGTTAACGTGTAATATCCACATGGAGAAACCAGCTGGAATGTACCAAGTTTATGATAGCTTAACAGCATCACCACTTAATATTGTAATTTCACCCGGATGGGAAAAACATGTTTTATCTGATTTTCCAAGTAAGTATAAACCTGTTATATTACCTGGTCATATTTATAATGTTCTTTTCCCGCCTGGAGTATATGCTGATCCGTCACATTTTGCAAGCCAAAAAATTGATCCTGACCCTACCAGGGTTAACTTTTTTCGACAATATGAAAATACAGGCCTTACTTTTAATCATGGTTGGCACATTTTTGCCTATGAATGGCTCCCTGATCAAATTAAATTTTATGTAGATAACAAATTATGGTTTAGGCTTGAAGCTGATTATGTTTATGATTATGTTGATATTTATGGAGGCCATGACACGATTCACCCAGTAAGTGATCTTAATCTTGGAATGCCATTATTCTTAAATATGACAATGGATTCTCCTTTTACAGCCATAGATACAGCGAATTCAGGCCCAGACAGTCTTTCAATGGATATTCAATATGTTCGATACTATACTTTAAAGAAGGAAGCTTGCGGCGGTTCTGGTTTTTTTGAACCTGGTGTATCGACTGGCACCGGCTTTGATCTATGCACTTCAGGCAATTATCCACAGGAAGTTTACAACAAAGTTGTATTGGGGGATTCAATTGGCACATGTGTTGGGTGCCATGTTGGTGCTTTAAGTCCGGGTAGAGTCAGTATTAGAGGTAAAACTATTAAATTTTTTGATGGCTTTAAGGTTGTTGAACATGGAGAATTATATGCTGACGATGTCGATCCTTGCAAACTACCTTAAAATATTAATATGATTAATGATTTGACTTAAATGTTCTGTTAAAATACATCCTCAAAAAAGCTTAAAATTATGAAAAATCCAATTTTTTACATTAGTGTCTTGTTTATATTTTTAATTAAACCTTTAATGTCAATTGGCCAAATAGAAATACATGATGGTGGTTTAGTTGACATGGGCGGAGTAACTGGGACTAGGCCTACCTGTGAGTCGTGGATCTTTGGAAATGCTGGCGATGGTTATAGTCTATTTGTACGTCATAATAATTCAACTTCTAATACTTGCGGCATTCAAACATTAGTGCCTAATGTCAACTGTAATAGTTATGGCCTTGATGTTTTTGGCGGGTCTACAGCTTTTTATGCGACTGGTGGCGGGTGGATTTATTGTGGAGGTACTTGGATTTCTTCCGATTCTTCTCTAAAAATAGGCATTAAAAAACTTTCAGGAACCTTAGATAAACTAGATAAGATTCATGGTTATAATTACCATTATAGAACTGATTTAATCCTAGACAAAGGATTGGAAAAAGGGAAAAAATTTACAGCAGATACTTTTTTACATGCCGGAGTTATGGCAACTGAAGTACAGCAAATAGCACCTTATGCCGTGCATGAAATGAAGAATGGTAAGCTTGCAGTTGATTATATCCAGCTAATCCCATTTTTATTACAAGGCGTTAAAGAACTGGATTCTATAAATAAACAGCAAGCTGCTCAATTAAACCTTTTACAGGCAAGATTTAATTATTTTGCTACAAACCTTGATAGTAGCGGAGGCAATTATAAAATGGCATCTGCCTCAAATACGCATTCAAACGCTTCTTATCTGCTCTATCAGAACAACCCTAACCCTTTTAATCAGCAAACCACAATAGGGTACAGCCTAAATAGCAATTACACATCTGCTTATATTTACATCTTCGATCTTCAAGGTGGACTCAAAAAAAGTTATCAACTGAATGGTTCAGGCAACATAACAGTTAAAAGTAATGAACTTAGCGCAGGGATGTATCTATATTCATTGGTAGTAGATGGCAATCAAATAGATATAAAAAGAATGTTATTGACTAATTAGGAGACAGGTCTCGATAGGAAAAAATCCCCCAATTTTAATTATCTATTGAAATATTAATTTACAAGTTTGAAATAAGGGCCAGATAAAGAAGTATATTTGATTTGGCTAAAAGGAAGATTATTTTTATGCAAACGTCCTGTTATTAACAGGGCGTTTGCAATTTATACATACAAAAATAAGTCTTTTGATTTCACATGGAAATTGGCTTGCTATCTAAATATTTTATTTTTCTTGTTGATAATTAGGTAACTAAATTTATTGCGAACTTTTTTTTGAAACCCTTCTTAACTCAAAAATTACCGTATCTCCCAAACTTTTTATAACTTTCGCCCCTATTTGAGAAGGGGGAATTAATAGATGGATATACAAGATAATTGGAATAGGCCCAATAAATGTAAAATTGAACAGGGTAAAAACCTTAACTTGTAACCGTTAACCTTCCAATAACAATTATTAACTACCCTCCTTCGCTTAGGCTTCGGCGGGCAAAGACGAACAACGATAATATTAATGGCTAGTACCGCAGATTTTAAAATGGGATTGTGTCTTGAGTTCAACAATGATCTCTTCACAATCATCGATTTCCAACACGTAAAACCGGGCAAAGGCCCTGCTTTTGTACGAACAAAACTCAAGAGCCTGAATACAGGTAAAATCATTGACCATACCTTTAACTCAGGTGTGAAAGTAACCACCGCCCGGATTGAAACCCGGCCGAACCAATACCTTTACAAAGAAGAGTTTGGTTATGTATTCATGAATAATGAGACATTTGAGCAGTTTACCATTCCTGAAAACCTGGTAGAAGGTTATGATTTTATGAAAGAAGGTCAGGAGGTTGAAATTATGTTTCATGCGGAAACTGAAACACCTCTTACCTGTACCTTACCAGCATTTGTAAACCTGGAAGTTACCTATACCGAAATAGGTCTGAAGGGCGATACTGCGACTAATACATTAAAGCCGGCTACCCTTGAAACCGGGGCACAGATAAATGTACCTATATTTGTAAACCAGGGCGACCTTATTAAAATTGACACCCGTACACGCGCCTATGTAGAGCGTGTAAAAAAATAAATACTATGGACTTAAAACAAATTCAGGAGCTTATCCGCTTCGTTGCCAAAGCAGGCGTAAGCGAAGTGCAATTGGAACAGGATGATTTTAAGATCATCATAAAAACAACCACAGGTGGTGTTGTTTACCAGCAGGCACCTGCAACCCAGGTATATAATGTACCTGCCCAGCCTATGATGCAGGCACCACAATCACAAACTTCTTCTTCAGAAGGACAGGCATCAGCACCAGTTGCCGCGCCGTCTTCTTCTCATGGACAGGAAGTAAAATCACCTATGATCGGGACGTTTTATCGCAGGCCTTCACCAGATAAACCTGAGTTTATTAAAGTAGGCGATAAAGTATCTAAAGGCCAGGTGGTTTGTGTGATAGAGGCCATGAAGCTCTTTAACGAAATTGAATCTGATGTGGGAAGGAACGGTAATAAAAGTACTGGTTGACGATATGTCGCCGGTTGAATATGACCAACCTTTATTTTTAGTGGAATAAATAAGTCATCAGTAAACAGTCATCAGTCAACAGTAACCAAATAGGGAGCTTTTAGGATATGGCGTACAATAATAGTATCATCGGCGATAAAAGTTATGCATTTGCATTAAAGATTGTAGAAGTATATAAAGATCTGAGATATAATCAGAAGGAATTTGATCTTGCTTCACAAATACTACGTTCTGGAACCTCTATTGGTGCAAACGTTGCTGAAGCTAATGGCGCTATTTCTACTGCTGACTTTTCTGCTAAAATCTCAATATCTTACAAAGAGTCAATTGAGACAAAATTTTGGATTAACTTGTTGAAAGATTCAAAATTCATTGAGGTCGAAAAATTTAACGAACTTTATCAGGATATAGAAGAAATTTGTAAAATATTATTCGCGATACTTAAAAAAACGCGACTATCTTAAAAAATAAATGGACAATAGTAAATAAGATCCAGGTTGCACCCTTGTTGACTGTTTGCTGTTGACTGTTGACTGAAAAATATGTTTAAAAAGATATTAATCGCAAATCGCGGTGAAATTGCGCTTCGCATAATTCGCACTTGTAAAGAAATGGGCATTAAGACGGTAGCTGTGTATAGTACTGCTGACCGTGATAGCCTGCATGTTCGCTTCGCCGATGAGGCTGTTTGTATAGGGCCGCCTCCAAGCGGCCAGTCTTATCTTAATATTTCCAGGATCATGGCTGCGGCTGAAATTACAGCAGCTGATGCTATTCATCCGGGATATGGTTTCTTGTCAGAAAATGCCAAGTTCTCTGAAATCTGTGATCTGCATGGCATTAAGTTTATCGGTGCAAGGCCTGAAATGATTCGGTCTATGGGTGATAAATCCAATGCCAAAGATACCATGAAAAAGGCAGGTGTACCTTGCGTGCCTGGCTCTGATGGGTTGGTTGAAGATATTAAAGACCTAAAAAAAGTAGCAAAACAAATCGGTTATCCCGTTATCATCAAGGCATCAGCCGGGGGTGGTGGGCGTGGCATGCGTATTATCTGGGAAGAGAGCGAACTTGAAAAAGCTTTTGAATCTGCCAAAACTGAATCTGCCGCTGCATTTGGTAATGATGACATGTATTGTGAAAAATACATTGAAGAGCCGAGGCACATCGAAATACAAATCGTGGGCGACCAGTTTGGCACCATCTGCCATTTGTCAGAGCGCGATTGTTCTATCCAGAGAAGACATCAAAAACTGATCGAAGAAACACCGTCCCCATTTATGACGCCTGAGTTGCGTGAAAAGATGGGGAATGCAGCCATTGCTGCCGGTGCTTCTGTAAAATATGAAGGCGTAGGTACTGTAGAATTTCTGGTGGATAAAAACCGGAATTTCTACTTTATGGAAATGAATACCCGTATCCAGGTAGAGCACCCGGTAACGGAAGAGGTTATCAGCTTTGACCTGATTAAGGAGCAAATACTTGTTGCTGCCGGTATTCCCATTTCCGGTAAAAACTACTACCCTGAGAAATGCGCTATTGAGTGCCGCATTAATGCGGAAGACCCATATAATGATTTCAGGCCAAGTCCGGGGAAGATCTTAAACCTCCACGAACCTGGGGGACATGGGGTAAGGGTGGATACGCATGTATATGCTGGTTATACCATCCCGTCTAATTATGACTCTATGATTGCCAAGCTGATCGTAAGTGCCAGGACCAGGGAAGAAGCTATTGTGAAAATGCGCCGTTGCCTTGATGAATTCATTATTGAAGGGGTACATACCACAATACCGCTTCAGCAGCAGATCATGAACGACAAGAACTACATTGAAGGCAAGTTTACGACCGCCTTTATGAATGATTTCAAAATTAAATAATAGTCTTGCGTCCTGCGTCTTGCGTCTTGAGTAGTCTGTATTGATTCCTCTCGCATATAACTTTTCTATGGGTCAACTCCTGGCGATGATTATTGATTATTGATCATTGATCATTTGTTTGGATCATTGATAAGAGAAGGTTTTCAATTCTATCATGGATTTCGATGGAGTTGAGGGAGTAGTTATTTACAAGTAACGAAAATGACATCCATTTACCTGTTTTGCTTTTGAAATAGCCACTATAGGCACGAACCCTGTCCATATGACCCGTTTTACAGTATATTTTACCTTCCATTTCTGTTCCTTTGCCCATTGTTTTCATAGAACTGCTTTGTCCTGAAACAGGAAGGGAATTCAGGAAAATATCAAAATACTTTTCTTTTTGAATGACAGAAAGCATTTTGGTGAGTTGAAAAGCTGTAATGCCATCATACCTGGATAGGCCGCTGCCATCGTCCATCAAAAGGCCAAGTGTATCTATTCCTTTATTGTACCAGTATTTTTTAATAGCATGTACACCGGCCTGTCTGCTGCCTGAGCCAGGTGTTTTTTTGCCTATTTCCTGTAAAAGGCATTCCGCATAGAGGTTAATACTGTTCAGGTTGGTAAAATGCACAATATCCCTGACCAATGGCGAAGCATAGCTATCCATGATCTTCGTTCCGGAAACAGGTGCATTGCCTGTTTTTACTTCCCATTGAGATTTATCGGATAGCAAACCATCCTTATAAAGCATGGATGCGAAATTTTTCGCAAACCAGGCTGGGGGATTTGGGAGGGAGCCTTTCACGGTGAAGGGTGATTTTGATGCAGGTATTGTGCCGCTTAATACTCTGAAACTGTCATTTGGCGAACCAAAAACATTTGACTGATCTCCCGATCCGGGTTTACCAGTAAATAATTTATTTTCCACGACCATACCGGCATCCTTTGGCTGTAAGCCGATGAGTTCAACGATAGAACCTTCTTTGGGGGCGGGCTGTAATTTTATTTTATAAACATTACCCGCATAGTTTAATCCAAATACCCCACAGCCGAAATAATTCCCGATATCATCCCATGCCCATTTAGGGCTGATGGGGTCATCATTGTAATAAGAGGCATCCACAATTACTTTCCCATCAATATGTTTAATGCCCCTGTCTTTTATGACCTTTACAAAACCATTGAGGTCAGTCCTGGTTTCAAAGCGGTCTTCTCCAAGAGTCGGGTCACCGCCACCAATAATCACAATATTACCATGAAGTGCCCCATTAGAATCTATATTTCCGGTATAGCATAGTTTTGTTTCAAACACATGTTTCTCTCCCAATATGGCCAGTGCCGCACCCGTTGTAACAATCTTCAGGCATGATGCAGGCGCCAGGCTGGTGCTGTCATTATACCGGAATACAACATTGCCACCTTCAGCATTCATGATACAAAAACCTATGGATGCATTCCGCAAGCCGGGATCATTTTTGAAGGAATTGAAAGCCTGGGACAAAGCGCTTTTTTGCTGAGCCTGGAGGCTAAGCCCAAAGGTTGTAAATAGCAAAAAGAATGCGGCCTGTTTTAACATGGTATTTCAAAGATAACCCCTCATTATTTAAAAATAAGGCTGATTTTTAACCTGCATATGGTAAAATAAAAAATAAAACAGGTTAAAATATTAATAATCAAATAGATAAATAAAAAATAACAGAGAAATAACAGACGAATAACAGGCGCAAATCAGAAAATAGCGCGGGTCTGAAATTTCATTTTCTAAATACCATTTTATTTCAAAACCTTAATCCAATGTCGGTATATAATTGTTAGCGAATATTTTAAAGTCCGATACGGACGACATTATGGTAGAAAGTAACGAGATGAGTGTTTTTTGAGTCCCATCGGGACGGCATTATTCTCTGTGAGGAAAATAATGCTGTCCCGATGGGACTCATTCCGTTCGCCCATTTTCTTTTTACCATAATGTCGTCCCCAGGGGACTATTCATAATATATTTATTTTCAAATGAAAACTTCTTAACTAAACGATATTGAATGTTTATCCCTGATTTCTTACACGCGTAACGCGATTTTGAATTCATGTCTGCCGACCAGGCAGGTATTGTTATATCAATGTATTCAAAAAAAAATGTTAATTTTAAATACTTAAAAATCAATATTTAGCAGGTAACTCATTGACAGGTATCAATGGTTATCAATGAAAGATCAATCCAATTCACCGGAAACAGGGTTTTCTTCGTGAGAACTTCTTTAAAACTTTTGTTAAAATCTTACGCCATTGCCCGCAGAAGTTAAAACGAAGGCGGGCTCAACAAATAAAATTGCAAAATATTTATTTTTCTACACAATCCTTAAAAGAACGAATTAGGTGCGCTATTGCACCTTTTGCAAGAAAAGATTAATTCTCGCATCTGCAAACATAAGCAAAATAATTGAGAAAAACAAATATTATTGTAAATGATTCCAAAATAATTGTAATTTCGCATTCAACATAATCAATATTTATAGTAATTTTTTAAATCATAATAAAATTCTTAGAATGTTTCTGTATTTACGTAATTTTCCGGCGTGGAGAAAAAAAAATTAAACGGCCTTCAATGTGGAAGAGGCATCGCTGCGCTGATGGTAGTTTTATATCATGCTAATGGAGGGTATGGGTTCGGGGATAGACATTTTCTAGGTCATATATTTACTTTTGGTTTTGCCGGGGTTGATTTCTTTTTTGTACTCAGTGGATTTATTATAGCTTATAGTTCAATTGAACTAATTGGCAAAAAAGGGGCGATAATTTATTTTCTAAAAAAAAGATTTATCCGAGTATATCCAATTTATTGGATTTATCTTTTCGTAGGCATATTATTTGGAATAAAGTATTTTATTAATATTCATTTATTCGAATACTTTTGGAAAACAATCCTTCTTTTTCCAGAGCATAATTGTGTTATTGAAACAAGTTGGACATTACCTTTTGAAATAACATTTTATTTGCTTTTTGCTTTTTTTATCTATAGCAGATGGAGTTTGCTTGTGATTATTCCCGTGATTGTTATTTCCTTAATATGTACAATCCTATCTAATTTTGGTCATTACGAGTTATTTAAAAATCATTATCTCAATGACTTCTTTTCTCCATTCAATATTGAATTTTTATTTGGTTTTTTAGCTTTTTACCTATATAAGAAAATTGATAAAACATGGGTATATCTCCTTTTATCTATGATTTTAATAATAATGATTTTAGAAATACTTTATTTCAAAAAGGCTGATTTCGGATTAATATTTCCCGGGGAAAGAGTATTACCATTTGGCTTATTAGCTCTTACTACTGTGCTTTCACTCGCTGCAATTGATAACCTAAAATTATTTAGACTTCCAAATCTTCTAATTGGGCTTGGAAATGCTTCTTATACGCTTTATTTAATCCATGCAAACATTTTTACATTTATAAATGAAAATATATTTATCAAGTATCACTTTAGCGAAGATTTGGTAAAAAAGCTAATGATAGTAAACGTTCTTTTTGTGATTTGGTTAAGTTTTATGCTTTATAAGTACATTGAAAAACCGTTATTGATTAAAATTAAAAGAATATTAAATTAAACTAAAAAGACTAAACTGAAAACATATGGATTAATGTTTTTTATGAGATTGATAATCCAAGAGTTCACTGATTGTAATATTCAGGCCATTGGCTAAGGATAAAAGAGTACTTAATGTTGGATTAAGTTTAGCATTTTCAATCCTATAGATAGTTGTTTTTGAAACTTCAGCTTCATCTGCCAATTCTTGCATGCTCATTTTTTTCATTTCTCGCAAAATTCTTAAGGAGACTCCAAATTCTATTAATATTTCTTTCTGTTCCACTCATCAAAACTGCATCATAGGAAAAATATATTTGTAGTCTCATGCGCATACAAATTTATTTACCTATTTTTGGCCTGTCTTTAAAATGAAATAAGTGAAGATTCTATTAATCAGATTTTTATTTAACTTTACAAATGATTCCATTTTAAACCAAAAACATGAAATTTATAATCATTGTATTTGTTTTTATATCTTTTGCAGTAAGTTCTTTTAGTCAATGCCCTTATAATGACAATGTTCCCGCCAAGGATGACCTTAATTGGCAACTCGTATGGGGTGATTCATTTAATTATGTTGGAAAACCAGACCCTCTTAGATGGCGCGAATCACAATATGGCGCAGGTTACGATTCAATTGTAATTGAAACTAGTAACGGTCACAATACCTATTGTTATGATAGTTTACTGAGAATTACTGGTAAAAGGGGAAGTTACACAAGAGATTTTGATTCAACACATGTTTGGACAATAATTGGTTATGATCCAGCGACACATTTGATTGATGCTCACGATACTGATTCTACTGTACATTATAAAATTACTAGACCATATACAAAAGGTAGTTTAGGCTCTAGGATTTGGTATGGATATGGTTATTATGAGGCTAAGATAAGGTTACCTGATTCATATAATACATCACTTTTTGGCAATGATTACAATAATGCGATTTGGATGTTTAATGCAAGTAATTCTCAAAATATTGCCTGGAGTGAATTGGATTATGAAATTACTTCTTACACTGGTGATCATGGGCCAAACATAAATAATATGGAAATTTGCATGCATATGGAAAAACCTGCTAATGCCGCCAATGCATGGAAAGCATTGCATCCCGGTAATGTTTTTGGTGATCCGGCACATTTTTATAATGAAAGAATAGATCAAAGTTACATGTTCTCAGCCTATTATGCTAAATATCAGAATTATGGCTTCACTTTTAGTCATGGCTGGCATATTGTTGCTTGGGAATGGCTTCCTGACCAAATAAAATTTTATGTGGATAATAAGCTGTATTTCCGATTAGAAGGAAGTTATAGATATGACTATACTGACATTTATGGCTTTCCTCAAACTATTTATCCAGTCCATGATCTAAGTGATACTATGCCAATAAATCTTCAATTAGATTATCATCCAGCACATTGGTCAGATACATTAGTTTCCAATTCAGATAGTTTTTCCATGGATGTAAAATATGTAAAGTATTATCAATTAAAAAAAGCGGCATGTGCAAGTGCTGGTTTCTTCCAACCTGGTGTTCCACCTTATGAACTTTGTGGTCATTACATACAACAAGTTTATACCAGCGTCGTGCTTGGGGACTCTACGGGTGGCTCCCCAAGAAAAAGTGTAACAGTTTCACGTTGTAGAGAAAGTGTTAGGGCCAAGACAATTAAACTATTTGATGGCTTTTTTGTGGGAGAGGGTGAATTTTATGCCTGTGATGTAGATCCATGCAAACTACCATGAAAATGTACAACAAATAATAAACTTATCGCATACTTACTTTTAAAACATTGATTAAAAACTTTCCATTATGAAAAATCTAACAATTTGCTCAGTTTTTTTGTTTATATTCTTAATAAAATCTTCGATCTCAATGGGTCAAATAGAAGTTCATGATGGAGGATTAGTCGATATAGGTGGAGTCACGGGCACAAGACCTACTTGTCAATCATGGATATTTGGTTCTGCCAGTGGATATTCTCTTTATGTCCAGCATAATGATATGTCATATTGGAGTTGTGGTGTTAATACAAATGTTCCCAGTACAAACCAAAATAGTTATGGTTTAGATGTAAGTGGGTCAAATGTTTTCTATGTCAATGGAGGCGGTTGGATTTATTGTTCTGGGACATGGTATCCTTCTGACAGTTCACTAAAAACAGATATTAAAAAGCTTTCTGGAGCTTTGGATAAATTAGATAAGATAAATGGGTACAATTATCATTACAGGTCAAATGTAATGCTCGACAAAGGAATTGATAAAGGGAAAAAATTTATGGCAGATACGGCCATTCATGCTGGATTTATGGCCAATGAAGTGCAGCAAATAGCACCTTATGCAGTAAAGGAAGTTAAAAATGGCAAACTTGCAATCGATTATGCTCAAATGACCCCCTTTTTATTAGAGGCGATTAAAGAACTCAATACGATAATCAAACAACAAGCAGGACAGCTTAATCTTCTTCAGGCGCGATTTAATAATCTGACTTCGAACCTAGATAGTACCGCCGGTAATTATAAAATGGCAACTGCTTCAAATGCATCTTATACACTCTATCAAAATAACCCTAACCCATTTAATCAACAAACATCCATTGCCTATAGTCTTAATAGTAATTATTCTTCTGCCTATATTTACATCTTTGACCTTCAAGGCGGTCTTAAAAAGAGCTATCAACTTAATGGCTCGGGTATCATAACTGTTAAAAGCAATGAACTTAGTGCCGGGATGTATTTATATTCTTTGGTAGTAGATGGTAATCAAATAGATATAAAAAGGATGTTGTTGACCAATTAAGGAAGAATTGATAAAACAAATAGAAAACCCCCGCTATGTCATATTAGCGGTGGGGGTATTCAATTTTAATAAATTCAATTTTTACCAATTTTGAAATCTATTAAAAATTAAAACTTGATATAACCATAATTCACTGGATTTCCGTCAATCATCTTTACCCAGCCCCAATAAGTAAATGAGTTTTTAATAATCTTAAAGGCAAGATAGCGATCTTTTACATTATGCCAATTGCCAGTAAATCTGTCATAATTATTGGGGGGCGGGTAGTTTGAATATGATTCCGCGACCAAAATAAAATTGCTTCCACTTTGCCAATTTAAGCCAGAACCGATTTTATCCCCCTTTTGCAGAGGCTTAGGGTTGCCTCCATCATCTACACAAACATAAACAGCCCCGGAAGTGCTCATTTCGCTTTTGCTATCATACCTAACGGGAGTATAATGCGTGAAATTATTAAAAAAATTCAAATCCGCCTGGCCGTCTTTATCAATATCAAGCTGCCCATTAAAATTGAGGCCGATGCTGTCAAAAATAATCCCGGAAGTACTTTGATCACCAGCAGTTATGGCTAGATCAGGATCTGCTTTTTTGCATCCTGTAGAAAGCAAAAACAGCCCCACAAAAACCATCCCATATTTTAATATTATCCTGATAACCATATATCAAAATTACTGAATTAATTACCAGTTGGTTATTGGGTGTCAAGTATTTTTATTTCTCGATGATAATTTATTCTTTTTCTTCCTTTTTAAAAGTTCCCACCATTTTTCCTCATTTTTGAATCTAATATTTTTAATTCCTTAACTTCTGAAAAGTATCAAACCCGTTTATTGGATTTTCCTGGTTTTCCTTTTGGGGGTAAGTATTTATTTAACTTTTAATTATAATTGTCGTAATTACGGGTTGGTATTGCATCATGATGGGGTGGGTTATTATATGTACCTGCCACATGTATTTATCAATCATAGTTTTATTTGGCAGCAAGGGGAAGATATGTCTGGTTATTTAGTGATGCCGGGTACCAACCTGGTTTTTGATAAATATACTTACGGCACAGCCTTGTTAATGCTGCCTTTTTTTCTCATCTGTTTCATTATAGATCATATTGTTGGCCCACCAGGTAATGGATTTAATGCGATATATGATATCGGGGTCATGTTATCCGCTGTCTTTTATCTGGTACTCGGCATGTTTTTTCTGGTTAAAACGCTGGCAAAAAGTTTTAAACCCATTGTTGTGATATTGGCGCTATTGGGCATGTATGCAGGCACCAATTTGTATTTTTATACCATTCGAGATCCTGCTTACAGCCATGTATATTCCTTTTTCCTGTTCAGCCTGTTTATCTATCTCACACCGGCATTTATTAAAGATACAACCTGGAAAAAGACTTTATTAATGTCTCTGGTTTTCGGATTGATTTTCCTTGTAAGACCAACGAATGGCGTTGTCATTTTTTATCTTTTGCTTTATGATGTCTATACCAGGAAGGACCTGATCAACAGGTTTTACTGGATAAAGCAGCATTTTCTACAGCTATCTGTATTTTTTGCAGCGTGTGTATTACTCAGTTTCCCCCAGTTGCTATACTGGCATTCTGTTTTAGGTAAATGGCAATTCAATGGGTATCAGAATGAAAGCTTTATCTACTGGAATAAACCTAAAATACTGCATGTGCTTTTTGGTGTGCAAAATGGTATGCTGATATATGCGCCGATCGCTTTTTTTTCTATTATTGGCCTGTTTATCGCGGCTTATCGGAAAATGATCAGTGCCTATGCTATTCTGCTTATCCTGGGTTTCTCAACCTATTTATTTGCCAGTTGGTGGTGCTGGTGGTATGGAGGTGCTTTTGGTCACCGGGGTTATATCGAGTATTTTGCTTTTCTGGCTATTCCAAATGCTTATGTTATTTCGTTGATCCTTAATCAAAAGCCTTTGAACAAAGTCTTGGTTTTGGCTTTGTTTCTAATTTGCATTGTGTATACCATGCTGCTTACCTACGCCTATGCATGGCCATGGGAAGGGGCGGGGTGGACCTGGAAGACGTATGGGTATACAGTAATGAAGGTGTTTGGATTGGCTCCATAATTAACCTAAAAGAAATTACATTCAACCCCTTCAGGGTTGTAAAATATTACTGACTTAAATCCACGGGTTGCACCCGCGGTTATTGATATTGAACCCCTTCAGGGTTCTCAAAAAGGGCAGTTTTATAAATAATTTTTTTGTCTTGCTTTTTTTAAACTAGTTAATCAGGGGTTAAGTTGAATATGAACTTTTATTCTGGCAAGCCTGAAGGGCTTGAATGTGAATAACCACGGGTG
>Ga0206919_1025_pt1 | contig 35150 bp, 34 predicted proteins | sample Alteio_BWOrgHeat_67_FD_152962 | JGI IMG/M metagenome (GOLD analysis project Ga0206919, IMG submission 152962) | Enriched cells from forest soil in Barre Woods Harvard Forest LTER site, Petersham, Massachusetts, United States -... | ecosystem: Environmental > Terrestrial > Soil > Temperate forest >... | reverse complement strand
GACGAGTTTCGATGCAATTATTCCGGGCTTGGTTGGAAAACGCTTCGACGCAGGCTTTTCGTCATTCGGGGTAACAACAGAACGCCTGGAAGCGCTTGACTTCGTCCCGCAGCGCAAGGAAGGCACGGCTTATGCCTTTTTGAAGGACAAGAACTTCGACATACAGGGCGAAAAGAGCCTGTGCGGCCATAGCGTCGCGGTTCTGACCGGCGCCTGGGACTATCAATATTTGCTAAAGGCCAGCGCGGAAGTCTGCGTCAAAGCGGGAGACAAGCCGATCGACCTGCAGCAATTTACCACCCAGAACAGCGCCGAGCTGGCGGTGTCGTCAGGCCGGGTGGAGATGGTGGCCGCCGGATCCGCTAAACTTCAATATCTGGCCAAGCAAACGGGCAAGTTTGCGGTTTCCACCTTCGTCAGCAATGCGGTGTATAATGGCATTGGCGTTCGTCGTGGTGACCCCCTCGGGGGCGTCCTGAAAGACGCGCTTCAAACGATGATCGACGATGGCAGCTATAAGACGCTGATGGCCAAATGGGGTGTCGATCGGGCGGGCATGCTCGACAAAGCTCTGCTTGTCGACAAAGCCAATCCCGATCCCAAATAGAGTGCGGCATTCCTGAGGGCGCAGGTCGCAGTAATCCCGTGCGGGAGTGCCGAAAGGTGGAAGACGAAAAATCGACCCCACAAGAGTGCCCGGACATTCACGCGACCAGGCCGGTTCCCGTCATGCATCCCTCCTGGTGGATTGGGGGGGCCGCCCTGATCCTGTTCGTCCTCGCTTTCATTCGATTGCTGGTGACCAACGAGAATCTGCAGTGGGGTGTTGTCGCAGCCTATCTGTTCAGCCCGGAAATCCTGGCGGGTCTGGGGCGTACCTTGTATCTGACGTTCCTTGCGATGATCTTCGGCCTGGTGATCGGAACAGTCCTGGCCATCATGCGCCTGTCACGCAACCCGGTGTTTCAGGTCGCGAGTTGGGCCTGGATCTGGTTTTTCCGAGGGGTGCCACCGCTCGTTCAACTTGTGTTCTGGTATAATCTGGCGCTTCTAATTCCTACGGTTTCGGTGGGCATACCCTTTGGGTCCGACCTTTGGTCGGCCGACACCAATAGATTGATCACGCCCTTAAGCGCTGCCTTGCTTGGCCTCTCCCTCACCGAAAGTGCTTATGCGGCAGAGATGATCCGTGCCGGCATTCAGGCGATCAACATCGGTCAGACCGAAGCAGCGGCAACCCTCGGCATGACGCGTGGACAAACACTGCGTCGGATCGTCCTGCCGCAAGCTTTGCGTATCGTCATTCCACCGATCGGTAACGATACGATCTCAATGTTGAAGTTCACTTCGCTTGTCAGCGTCCTGGCCTTGCCGGATCTGCTCTATTCGGCCCAGATGATCTATTCGCGAACCTATCAGACTATCCCACTCCTGATCGTGGCAACGATCTGGTATCTGATCCTGGCAACCGTGCTCACATTCATTGAACATTATGTCGAGCATCGCCTGAACAGCGACCGTCCATTCGACTTGTCAAAAATCCTGCCTTCGCTGGTCCGAAGCAGATTTTGGGGAACGGGTCGCAGGGGGATGTCCGTATGAGCGGTGTGATGCCGCTTTTGAAAGTCGAACGGCTTTCAAAGAGTTTCGGCAGCCATCAAGTGTTGAACAGCATCGATCTTAAAGTCGAGCTGGGCGATGTGACCTGTATCGTAGGGCCGTCCGGATCCGGCAAGAGCACACTTTTGCGCTGTCTAAACTATTTGGAGGTCCCCGATTCCGGTGTTGTCTTTCTCGAAGGCGAGCCGGTGGGCCTGCGCTGGCGGGGCAAAAAGCTTTTCAGGATGTCCTTCAACGAACTGGCGGTACAACGTCAAAAAATGGGTATGGTTTTTCAGGGTTTCCATCTCTTTCCGCATAAGACAGCGCTGGAAAACATCATCGAGGCACCCCTCGTCGTCAAACGCATGGCAAGGATGCAGGCGGTTGCCGAAGCGATGGTATTGCTTGAGAAAGTCGGTCTGACCGACCGCGCGCACTATTATCCCAGGCAATTGTCGGGCGGCCAGCAGCAGCGTGTTGCCATTGCACGATCACTGGCCATGCAGCCCAAGCTTCTGCTTTTCGATGAACCGACATCGGCATTGGATCCGGAAACGGTCGGCGAGGTGCTTACGGTGATGCGGCAACTGGCGGAAGAGGGCATGACCATGGTCGTTGTAACTCACGAAATGAGCTTTGCTCGCGACGTCGCCGATCATCTCATCTTCATGGACGGCGGAGTGATCGTCGAGGCTGGCGAGCCGAAGGTCGTGCTTTCTCATCCCACACATGCCCGAACCAAGGCCTTTCTCGCGCGTATTCTCTAGTTTGAATGAGGCAGTATCCATGCAGGTTTTCGACGCCGATGCCGTTCACCGTCTTCTCGACTACCCCGGTCTTGTCGAAGCATTGCGCGTTGCCCACCGCACAAGCGCAATGCCGCAGACTCGGGTGGATGTCATGAGCGACAGTAGCGATGAGGCCAACAAGTTCGTCTCGCTGCTCGCATGGGCGTCGGGTGAGGCAGTCGCTGTTAAGCTCGTGGGTGTCTTTCCGCAAAACCCATCCCTGCCTATCCCTCAACCTTCGGTGCAAGGCCTGGTAACTCTTTTCAGCGGACAGACAGGCGCGCCTTTGATGGCCTGCGATGGAGCAGCCTTGACCTTTCGCAAGACGGCCGCAGATTCCGCGCTTGGAGCCGACTTCCTGGCGCCAAAGCATGTGCAGGTGTTGTTGGTGGTCGGCGCCGGCGGGCTGGCACCACATGTCATTGAGGCACATAGTGCAATGCGGCCCTCCATTCAACGCGTCATGATCTGGAATCGGAATGGCGACAAGGCTCGGGCACTTGCCGGTCGCATGAAACACCTGCCGCTCGACATCGTCGCCGTGGATTCACTCGACGAGGCCCTGCCACAGGCGGACATCATCTCTTGCGTTACCATGGCCACGCAACCTCTGGTGCGGGGCGCGCTCTTGAAGCCGGGAGCTCACGTGGACCTGATTGGCGCTTATTTGCCGCAGATGCGCGAGGCCGACGATGATGTCACCAAGCGGGCCGGCCGGATTTTCGTCGATACGCGTGCAGGTTGTGAGGGTTCGGGCGATGTCGCCGAGCCACTGGCTAGGGGTATCATCACCCGCGAGAACATCGAAGCTGACTTGTTTGACCTTTGCACGGGTCGTCATCCTGGCCGCAGGTCGAATGATGAGATCACGGTGTACAAGAATGTAGGGGGCGGCCACCTCGATCTGTTTTCCGCTCAACACCTGCTTTGTTCGATTGGCTGAAACTCCAGTCTCTCGGCTCGCAAAGCGACAGGCGCCGTGATGGTAGAATCTTGTGTCGCCAGGAGGACAGAGGATACGTTCATCCCTGTTGCAACTGCCTATCGCAACAGCTCGAATGATGATGGGCAAGGAGACCAATCGTGCCGATTGATGACGGCAACCCCATCATTGCAGATCTCATCGCGGTCCTTGTCGCGGTGACCGCAGACCGCCCCCGCGTTATGACCGTGCAAGCTGGCAATGCGCTGCCGTCGGGCCCCTTCGAAGCCGGGCATCGTTCGCTGCAGTCAGGGTTGCGGGCCTGGGTCGAACGGCAGACAGGACACGGCCTTGGCTATATCGAGCAGCTCTATACCTTCGCTGACAGCGACCGCACGAGCGAGGACGCCCACCGCATCATTTCGATCAGCTATCTGGGTCTCACCCGTGAAGATCAAGACGGCGCTGTCGCAAATGGTTGGCGCGACTGGTACGACTATTTTCCTTGGGAGGATCACCGCGCGGGTCTACCTCCCTTTTTCAATGAACGCATAGCCAATCCCTTGCAGGCGTGGGCGCAGACAGCCGAACTGTCGACCCTGCGTGATGTACGTTCGCAACGGGTCAATTTCGCCTTCGGCCTCAACGGCTTCGGCTGGAACGATGAACTTGTACTTCAGCGCTACGAGCTTCTTTATGAGGCGGGACTTGTGCCCCGCGCAGCGCTGGCCCTCGCTCCGCACAGCACGGCCCTGGTTCCGGGCAAACCGATGGCGGCCGATCATCGGCGCATCCTTGCAACCGGCATCGCCAGGCTCCGCGCCAAGATCAAATATCGACCCGTCGTCTTCGAACTCCTGCCACCGACCTTTACCCTTTTGCGGTTGCAGCGCAGCGTCGAGGCCCTGGCCGGACGCCTGGTGCACAAGCAGAATTTCCGGCGCCTCATTGAACAGCAGGAACTGGTCGAAGAAACCGGCGCAGTGACCGCAGATACGATCGGGCGCCCAGCCAAACTCTTCCGCTTCCGCCATGCCGTCCTTGCCGAACGCGTGGTGGCCGGCACCAAGCTGCCGCTTTCGAGGGCTTGACATTCTTTATGCTCAGTATAAGCATATGCCCAGGATATGCTCATAGAGAGTATAAAGAATGTCCATCAACTCTGCTCTTCTTGCTCGAACCGCTCCTCTCTACGAACGCGTAAAGCGCGTCATACCCCCCATCGAATGGCCGGTCTTCGCCGATGATGTCGATGCCATTCTGGAGCTCAAAAAGCGCCGCAACGCTGTCATCCTGGCCCACAACTACCAGACGCCGGAGATCTTCCACTGCGTTGCCGATGTTGTTGGCGACAGCCTGGCTCTCGCGCGCAAGGCCATGGAAGTTGATGCCGACGTCGTCGTCCTGGCCGGCGTGCATTTCATGGCCGAGACCGCCAAGCTGCTCAATCCGGACAAGACGGTCCTCATACCGGATATGGCGGCGGGCTGCTCGCTCGCCGACTCAATCCGGCCGGAGGATGTCCGTCTTCTGCGCCAGACCTATCCTGGTGTGCCGATCGTGACCTATGTCAACACCTCGGCCGCCGTGAAGGCCGAGTCTGACATCTGCTGTACCTCGGGCAACGCCAAGGCGATCGTCGAGGGACTGGGCGTCAGACGCGTGATCATGTTGCCCGATGAATATCTCGCCAAGAACATCGCCGCCGAGACGGATGTTGAGATTATCGCCTGGAAGGGGCATTGCGAAGTGCATGAGCGCTTCTCGCCGCAGGAGGTGCGCCAGCTTCGTGAGGACCATCCGGGCATCATCATCCTCGCCCATCCCGAATGTCCGCCTGATGTGGTGGCGGAGGCGGATTTCTCCGGATCGACAGCTGTCATGTCGGACTATGTCGCCGTCACCAAGCCACCGCGCGTCGTACTTTTGACCGAGTGCTCGATGAGCGACAATGTGGCCGTGCAGCATCCGGATGTCGAGTTCGTGCGCCCTTGCAATCTGTGCCCGCACATGAAGCGGATCACGCTCGTCAATATCCGCCAAGCCCTGGAGACGAACCGCCACGTCGTGACCATCGACCAATCCATTGCAGGTCGGGCGCGCCAGGCTGTTGAGAGGATGCTGGCGATATGAGCGGTTATCAAAGCGCCTTCGCCGGTCAGCCCGTTGTTGTCGGTGCGGGTATCGCCGGTCTGATGACGGTACTGTGTCTGGCGCCCGAGCCCGCTGTCCTGCTCTCTTATGGGGATCTGGGTTCACAAACCTCCACCGCGTGGGCCCAGGGAGGCCTTGCTGCCAGCATCGGCTCTGACGATACACCGGACCTGCATTTGGCGGACACCATTGCCGCCGGCCACGGTCTTGTCGATAAGAAGCATGCCCGGCGCATCATCGAGGCAGCACCGGCTGCCGTGCAGGCGCTCAGTCGACTCGGTGTTTGCTTCGACCGCGAAGGCGAGACCTTGTTGCTGGGTCTGGAGGCCGCCCACGCACGCCGTCGCATCATCCACGCAGGAGGCGACAGCACCGGTCGGGAGATCATGCGGGCTCTCAAATCGGCCGTCCGCCGCACATCTTCGATTACAGTGCTGGAGGGTGTCGAAGCGCGTCAACTCATCGTCACCGAGGGCGCGATCGCCGGTTTGCTTGCCGCGGGCAGTTCTGGACCTTTTGTAATCCCTACCTCGCGCGTCGTACTGGCAACCGGCGGTATAGGCGGTCTTTTCCTCGACAGTACCAATCCGCGAGCAAGCATGGGGCAGGGCCTTGCGCTCGCAGCCCGGGTGGGAGCCCTGCTTTCCAATCTCGAATTCATTCAGTTCCATCCAACAGCTTTGGACACCGCCGCTCGTCCCATGGCCCTGATCAGTGAAGCTGTACGGGGGGAGGGCGCCATCCTTGTCGACGAAATGGGGGAACGCTTTCTCGCCGACCTTCCAGGAGCAGAGCTGGCCCCACGTGATGCGGTCGCCCGTGGGATCTGGCGTCACCTTGCCGAGGGGCACTCGGTCTATATAGATGCACGCAGCAAACCGGGCGTCGGCTTCTCCAGACGGTTTCCTGTGATCAACGAGATCTGCATGCAGGCCGGTTTCGATCCACAGACACAGCCCTTCCCGGTTCGCCCCGCGGTCCACTATCACATGGGCGGTGTTGCTGTGGATGGGGAAGGGCGCAGTTCGCTCGAAGGCCTCTGGGCATGCGGTGAAGTTGCCTGCACGGGACTTCACGGCGCCAATCGTCTTGCCAGCAATTCGCTGACCGAAGCTGCGGTCTGCGCCTCGTGGATTGCCGACAGCGTCAAGGGACAGAGTGCCGAACAGCGCTCCTTGCCGGCACTGCCTGTCTTGCCAGCCCCACCGATCGCGACCTCTGTGCGACCGATCATGTCGCGTTGGCTCGGCGTCGTACGCAACCGGTCTGGACTTGAAGCCGCCATCGCCGAGCTGCTGCCGCTCGCCAACCGCCGCGGGCCAGCTTCGGGCCCAGCAATGGTCGGCTTGATGATGGCCGTTGCGGCTCTACGCCGTGAGGAAAGCCGCGGCGCCCACTACCGCTCTGACTTTCCGCTGACCGATGCAACAGCGCAGCCCTCGACCCTGTCGCTCGAAGACGCCATCGCGGCCGCGATCGAGACCGCTCTTCCTTCCATTTCCATTGCCGAAAGTGCCTGACATGGCTTTATCCCTCCTCCCTCCGCTATTGTTCGAGCCGCTGGTCCGCGCCGCTTTGGTGGAGGATCTCGGCCGGGCTGGTGATCTGACCACCGATGCGATCGTGCCGCCCGACCTTCGGGCAACGACCGTGCTCGCCGCTCGTCAGCCCGGTGTCGTTGCCGGCCTGGATGTCGCAGCCCAGGCCTTCCGCCTGATCGATCCCTCGATCGAGATTGCTGTCGAACAAGGCGATGGCAGCGTCGTATCGCCAGGCTCGATTATCGCAACCTTGCGTGGGTCTGCGCGGGCGATGTTGACCGGCGAGCGCACGGCGCTCAACTTCCTGTGCCATCTCAGTGGTATCGCCACCGCGACGGCGACGGTGGTTTCGGCCGTGCGGGACTTCAATGCGCAAATTGTCTGCACGCGAAAGACGACGCCCGGATTGCGGGCTCTGCAGAAATACGCCGTGCGCGCCGGTGGCGGTGGCAATCATCGCTTCGGCCTCGACGATGCCGTCCTGATCAAGGACAACCACGTCGCCATCGCCGGCGGCATCCGGAAGGCCTTGGAGCGGGCGCGCGCGGCTGCCGGGCATATGGTCAAGATAGAGCTCGAGGTCGATACCCTGGCTCAACTCGAGGAGGCGCTGGATATCGGCGTCGACGCCGTGCTCCTCGACAACATGACGCCCGATGAATTGCGCCAGGCTGTGGCAATGGTGGATGGTCGCGCTTTGACCGAAGCCTCCGGTCGTGTCACAGCGGCGACGGCCCCAGCCATCGCCGCCAGCGGTGTCGACCTGATCTCCATCGGCTGGCTCACCCATAGCGCGCCAGCCTTGGATATCGGGCTAGATTACCACGCCTGATCGACCAACGTGCTGCAAACCCAACATCGGTGGGGAATACGCCTTGAACGTCAAAGGGATTGAGGAAGGGCAGGGTCAATCTGTTGAGCCCTCCTATGCAGGCGCTTATGATCGTTGGGCGCGCTTTTACGATCTCATCTTTGACTGGCCGTTTCATCCTGGACGATTGGCGGCCGCAAGGGCGGTCGCAAGGGCTGCGCCGTCTGGAGGCGATGTCCTCGTTGCCGGTGTTGGCACGGGGCTCGAACTTGGCCTGCTTCCGCGCAGGACCAGGGTGACCGGGATCGATCTCGCCCGGCCCATGCTGGAGATAGCGTGTGAACGGATCACCCGCAAAAAGCTGCACCATGTCGAAGCCCTGCACATCATGGACGCTGGTGGGCTTGAGTTCGAAGATGGGAGCTTCGACGTCGTGCTTGCCCCTTATCTCCTGAGCGTTGCGCCATCACCGCAACGCGTGCTCGATGAAATGTGGCGGGTCACTCGCTTAGGTGGCGAAGTGATCATTCTCAATCATTTCTCGACCGAGGCAGGTCTGCAGGCGCGAGTGGAGAAATCTCTAGAAGGGGCTGGCGGATGGCTTGGCTGGCGGCCGTACTTTCCCTACGCAATTGTCGCCGACTGGCTCGCCTGTCAGCCCGATGCAGTAATCATCGAGGAGCGGCAGGTTGCTCCCTTCCGCCTATTCACGCTTCTTCGGATAAGGAGGGGGCAAACGCGGTGAAGGCCCTTTCATCGCACTTCCACATCTGACCAATCCAATGCTCATGCGCAAGAGATTTCAGGCCGCCAGCCAAGAGGCACCATGCAAGTGGACCATGAGTCTCCGAATGCTGATGGTTCCTTGTGCTTGAAGGCCGGCGTGAAAACACGGTGTTTCCATCACGATTGATCGGCCATTGTGCCTCCGATTACACCATGTCACCGAGTTACCCGTGTCTCAATTTTGGGGTGTGGTCCAAATGTGTCTATTTATTTTTGGACGGACTTGCGCTGCGAGATACCGAAGTCAGGAAAAGCACGACGCATACGCTGAGCAGCCCGACATCCTTGAGATTCTCCTGCATCCGCTTGGCCTATCATTGCCTCTTCGCTCTGTTGAATAGTGTTGTTACAAGACGGCCGACACGCCAAAGCGCGCACCTTTTGCGCAAGTTTGACGACTGTCCACACAGCGTTTCATGTCGACAGACTGTAACAAATCACGAACTAGTGATGTAACAAAAGCGCGCCCCTTACGAAGTCACTGGTAAGGCCTCTGCGGCCAGACGTTGCTAATTTCGAGGAGCGCGACATGAAATATGCGCCTTGGCGCACAGCCTTCTTTGTCAGCGCAGTGCTTGCCTTAGGAGGTCAGCCTGCCAGAGCAGAACCTTCTGGACGAGCGGTCCCGCTCGTGGTCGAACTGTTCACAAGTCAGGGTTGCTCATCCTGCCCACCTGCCAACGCCAATCTGATCAAGCTACGAGGCAGACGCGATGTTTTGGCTTTGAGCTTTTCAGTCACTTATTGGGATCGTCTTGGCTGGAAGGATGTTTTCGGACAGGAAGGCTTTACCAATCGCCAATCGTCCTACGAGGGGCCGCTGGGCCACGAGGGTCCTTTCACGCCTCAGATCGTTGTCAATGGCAGCCGCGACACGGTTGGAAATGATTACTCCTCCATCGAAGAACTGCTTGCCGGTCGACGCTTGTCGGCAGGCCCCACTATCGACCTCTCACCAACCAGTGTCGCCTTAGCGGGAGGCTCGGCACCCAGCTCAGGGGCCGATGTCTGGCTTGTTCGCTATGATCCAAATGTTGTCAACGTTGAGGTTCGGCGTGGTGAGAATACCGGCAGGACCTTGCCTCACACGAATGTTGTGCATCAGTTGCAGAAGCTCGGCATGTGGACAGGCGGTGCATTCAAGCACAATTTCTCTCTAGCAGGAGGGGGGCTTCGAACCGCTATTCTGGTTCAGATCCCCGACGGTGGAGCGATCCTGTCCGCAGCATCTGACTAAAGCCGTTTTGCCCAGGCGCGATTTGGATTGGAGCCGCGCAGTTATTCAATCTGGTGTGTAGAATTCGGACGTGGGTGCTGTTCGGCGCCTATTTCCGGACTGCCCGGGATGGGCAACGTAATCGGGGCTCCGGCCGGCGGAGCCCCATAGAAGGAAGTAGGCCTATGACCCTGATCAATAGAACGTCCGCTTCAACTCTCCTCGCCATAGCGCTGGGCGTGGCTATGCTGGGAAGTGGCTTTGCAACTGAGCCCATGAAGGCAAAGCCGATGTCGAAGAATGCCATGATGGCTGACTGCATGAAAAAGGCCAAAATGGAAACCGATGCGATGAAGATGAAGTCCATGGAAAAGGCGTGCAAATCGCATAGCATGATGCCGATGAAGCAATAAGGCAGCTTTGACAAGCTGCCCGCATCCTCCTGATTAGAATTCGCACGATGCGGGTAGTTCTACAACGTTATAACATGAATGACTCTCCCACCGGGAAAGGAAGATTTAAGGTTTAACCACGCACTTGTGTAGCGCACCAGCGTATTGCTGGCCGCGACTTTGCGTAACTTTATACAGTGGGCTTCTACGACTGCTCGTTGGATTAAATGCCCATGCGATTCAAATATATGGGGATTGATCGCTGCTTACGGCGGCGCCGATCCTTAGCCGAATGGGGAGTTGTCGAAATGGTCGATACGGCACCGGGTAATCGGCCTGCTTCCAACGATGTTGCGACTTCGATCGACAAACCGCCGATTATCTATCGTCAATTCTTGTGGACCCGCATCACGCATTGGATCTGGGCGGTAGCTATATTCTTCCTGCTTCTGTCCGGCCTCCAGATATTCAACGCCCACCCAACACTCTATATCGGCAAGCAGTCCGGCTTTGATTTTTCGAACGAAGTTTTGGCAATAGGTTCCGAGGACACGGCTTCGGGGCCGGTGGGATACACGAGAATTCTAGGCGAACGCTTCAATACCACTGGTGTGCTGGGGGTGTCAGTTCTCGACGACACCCCCACGCCCCGAGGCTTTCCGCCGTGGGCGACAATCCCGTCCTACCAGGATCTTGGCACTGGCCGCGTGGTTCATTTTTTCTTTGCCTGGGTGCTGGTAATCACCCTGCTGGGGTGGCTTTTCGGCAGCGTGATCAACGGCCACTTGCGCCGAGATCTAGCTCCTCGCGCCATAGACATGCGCGCTCTGCCGGGCGATATTCTGAATCACCTGAAATTCAGGTTTCATCATACACGCGAGTACAACACCCTGCAGAAGCTGGCTTATGGCGGCGTTTTATTTGTTGTCATGCCGCTCATCATTCTGACCGGGCTGACTATGTCTCCTTCGATGGACTCGATCGTCCCATTTATAGCTGACCTTTTCGGCGGCCGACAAACCGCACGCACGATCCATTTTTGTATGATGCTGCTGCTCGTGTTTTTTTTCATCGTGCATATGCTGATGATCCTCGCCGCCGGGCCCATAAACGAACTGCGCTCCATTATAACCGGCTGGTATCGCATTGACGCGCCTTCGGAGCCCATCGAGACAAAAGAGGCGGAGACACGCTGATGTCGAGATTCGAACTCTCCCGCCGAACCTTTCTTACGAGTGCTGCTGTCGGTGGCTCAGGTCTTTTGCTGGCAAGCTGCAATGTCTTCGATTCTCTGGACCGCGACGGCTCCGTCCGCGATGTCCTTGAGAGTGCCAACAATCTGACTTATCGGGTTCACCGGGCGCTTTCGAATCGCGATGCCCTGGCCGAAGAGTTCACCGAAGCGGATATCCGCCAGCCGCAGCGGCCGAACGGCACCACAGATCCAGATGATGAAGACTACAAGGCATTAGCAGCCAACAATTTTGCGGATTGGCGACTTGAGGTCGGCGGTCTCGTCGAAAAGCCCCTATCGCTTTCGCTTTCGCAATTGCAAGCAATGCCTTCACGCACGCAGATCACGCGACACGACTGCGTCGAAGGGTGGAGTTGCATTGCCAAATGGACTGGTGTTCCCCTTGGCCTGATCTTGGACGACGCCAAGCCCAAGCCTTCGGCTCAGTATGTTGTGTTCCATTGCATGGATACAATCGATCAGGATCTCTCTGGCAGTATCAAATATTACGGCTCGATCGACCTTATTGATGCCCGTCACCCGCAATCCATTCTTGCGTACGGAATGAACGGCCGTTCACTCCCCGTTGAGAACGGAGCCCCGCTTAGGGTCAGAGTCGAGCGCCAGCTCGGCTATAAGATGCCGAAATATGTTCGCAAGATCGAGCTGGTCGACAGTTTTGCGAACATCGGCATGGGCCACGGCGGTTATTGGGAGGACAATGGCTATGAATGGTACGGCGGAATTTGAGTAGAATAGAGTTTCTCTCAATAGTTACATCTTTTCTTCTGCCGTGCTCTTTAAGCAGCTGTGGTGTAGACCAGAAAACGACGGGGCGTTGCCGCAACGTTGTTTATGGAGAGGCAAATGGCTCTGTGAGTCAGCTCCGTCGGATCATAAGATATTTAAGGTATGCCTTGGCGGCGATTGAACACTCGCTTACGCGCAATGTACGGTCGCGCAAGCACCGAATTCCTTCGCGCCGGATGTCGCCACGCTACCATGCTATGAGGCATAGAGTTTGGGGAAGACTGTATTGAGTACAAATTCTCAGATCACCAACAAGCCAAAAGCATTTGTTTCGGCCCGCAACCTCATCACTAAGTGCGGTGCAAAAGCAGGCTGAGGTTTAGCTTGCGACAAAGTTGGGACAGATCATTCAATACCGAACCGCGCGGATGCGATCTCGCACTCTTCCTGTCACGTCTCAAGCTTGGAAACCGGCATCAGCAGATTTGCGATGAGTCCTGTCCATCCCGTCTGATGCGATGCACCAAGTCCGCGCCCGGTATCACCATGGAAATATTCGTGAAAGAGGAGATGGTCACCAATCGTCGCGCCTGCGCTCGACTGCTCGGTGGCAAGTGCCGGTCGCCGGTCATCTCGCCCAAGAAGGAACAGTCGGCTTAAGCGGCGGCTTAATTCGTTGGCGACCTCATTCAGATTCATTGAGCACGCGGATCCGACCGGACATTCGACTGTGAACTCCGGCCCAAAATAGCTGTGAAATTTCCTGAGCGCGTCTATCAGGAGAAAATTGACGGGCATCCAGATCGGGCCACGCCAATTAGAATTACCCCCGAACAATCCACTCATCGCCTCGCCGGGCGTATAGGGTACTTCGATCCGCATCCCGTTGTGATGGAGTTGGTAGGGCTTGGCCGCGTGTGCATTCGACAATGATCGAACGCCATAGTCGCTGAGGAATTCGGTTTCATCGAGCATTCTGCGCAACAATTTCTTCAGCCGGCTGCCGCGCAGCAGCGACAGAAGATGCCGCTCACCGCTAGGCTCGGTCCAACGCGAGACCAACTGCGCCAGTTCAGGCCGGTATTTCAGGAACCAGTTGAGGCGTCGCGTGAATCCCGGTAGTTTCTCGAATACATCCCCCTCGAGCACCTCGACGGCGAAAATCGGAATGAGGCCGACTATTGAGCGCAGCCGGATAGGAACAATCTGGCCATCGGCCATTCTCAGCGTATCGTAGAAAAAGCCATCCTCCTCGTTCCATAGCCCCTGTCCGGTACCGCCCACGTCCGCCATCGCGCCTGCAATCGACAGGAAATGTTCGAAGAACTTGGTTGCTATATCTTCGTATACGGGATTGGTCATGGCCAGTTCGATAGCGATACGCATTAGGTTGAGCGCATTCATGGCCATCCAGGCCGTGCCGTCGGACTGATCGATCGAGGCCCCGTCCGGAAGAGGATCGGAGCGATTGAAAGGGCTGATATTGTCGAGCCCCAGGAATCCACCCTGGAACAGATTGCGTCCACCGGCATCCTTACGGTTCACCCACCAGGTGAAATTCAGCATGAGCTTGTGCAGTATGCGCTCCAGGAACGCCTTGTCAGCCACGCCCGTGCGGTCGCGGTCAATCTCATAGACGCGCAGTGCCGCCCAGGCATGAACCGGCGGATTCACATCCCCAAACATCCACTCATAGGCAGGCATTTGGCCGTTGGGGTGCATGAACCATTCGCGCGTCAGCAGCACGAGCTGATCCTTTGCAAAGGAGGGATCGACCAAAGCGAGCGACACGCAATGAAAGCCAAGATCCCACGCCGCGTACCAGGGATATTCCCAGGTATCGGGCATCGAGAGGACATCGGCATTGTTGAGATGCAGCCAGTCGGCATTGCGCCCTCGTCGGCGCTCAGGAGGCGGAACAGGCTGCGCTGGATCGCCCGCTAGCCACCTGGGAATATCAAACAGATAGACTTGTTTCGACCAGAGCAGCCCGGCAAGCGCTTGGCGCTGGACGGCGCGCGCATCCTTATTCGTCATTCCCGCCTGAACCGCAGCATAGAACGCATCGGCCTCATTGCGTCTGGCCACTAGAACAGCGTCGAAGTCATCGAAGGGCGCGGGAGCGATCCCGTCCGGCCGCCAACGAAGGCGGATCGATGCGTGCCCATGTGCCGGCAATTCGAGCTTGGCATGAGCGGCGACCTTGGTGCCTTCGCCTGCAGAACTCACAGCCCCACGCTTTCCAAGCACGATAAAATCGTTGATGCCGTCCTTGAAGGGACCGGGCGCTTCGACGTTGAACAAAAGCGGGAGGTTGGTCTCGTTCTCGCAGAAAAGTAATTCAGCCGATTGATCGACGCTCAGGCGTCGTGTCTTCTTACCAGACCGCAAGGCCAGGATATCGCTGTCGCCGTCCTGGCATAGCCTTGGCCGATCCGTCGCTCCCGCCCAGGACCAGACGTTGCGCGCCCACAGCTGAGGCAGGACGTGGAGAATCGCAGGCTCTTCCGAGGCGTTCTCTATTGAAATCAGCATAAGAATGTCATCGGGATCCGCCTTGGCGTACTCAATTGTCACGTCGAAGAAATGGCCGGTATCGAAAACCCCGGTATCGGCAAGCTCGAACTCCGGTTCCTCGCGTGAGCGCCGACTGTTGACGCTCAGCAGCTCGTCATAGGGAAAAGCCGATTGCGGATAGCGATAGATCATCTTCTGATATGAATGGGTCGGGGTGGCGTCGACGAAATGATAGACCTCCTTGACGTCTTCTCCATGGTTGCCCTGCTCATTCGCAAGCCCGAACAAGCGCTCCTTGAGAATGGCATCCCTGCCATTCCACAAGGCCAGGCCGAGGCACCAGCGCATGGCCTCGTCACAAAGGCCCGCAAGCCCATCTTCACCCCACCTGTAAGCGCGACTTCGCGCATGTTCGAAAGGAAAGAAGGTCCAGGCATCGCCGTCGACGCTATAATCCTCGCGGACCGTGCCCCACTGGCGCTCCGCCAAATAGGGACCCCATTTGCGCCAGGGCCTGCCTGTCGCGATCTCGCGGAGCCTCTGCCCTTCGGCTGTTTCGAAAAGTGCGTGGGAGGCGTTGACCTTCAAGACTGTGCACCTGTGTTGGGTGAGCGGCGATATTCGCGATCCAGGCACGGGATCAATCGTACCTGGATCGATCAAACGTGGCTATTCGGTGGGTGGCGTAAGCTTGGTTCCAGCCCTAGTCACCGCTTTGGCCTCCTGGCGAATTGCCTCGGTCGCGCGGTGCCAGTGCTCCTCGGCTCTGTCGGGTGGCTGGCCCTCCGCCAACCAGATCAAATAGGCACGATGACGAACCGCCTCCTCGTTATCGCCGCCGCTCACTTCATCAGTTTTATCCATGGGCCTCTCCCTGAGTGATAGCTCGAACTGACGCCCGTCGGGCGCCGAACGCTGCCAATCGGGTCCATCCTATCTGGCAGCCGTGTCTATCCTTCGAGCGGACGCCTGTTTCTATTACCGTGGGCGCATTGACTTTCTCGTGATCGCTCACCGGCCGCCATGCAACGATCAATTGGCAAAATGCGGAAGTTCGTCAGGACATTTGGTCTAGATTACAAAACGTTAGATCTTTCGGCCACCGGGGCATGGCAGCGCTCTTTGCTATGACGGCTCGAAAGTGATTTTATTGTCCGGAGCCGTTATCAACCAAAGGCAGCCATTGTTGATTTGATTGTAAGGCCGCCGTCACCGGCGCGAGTGTTTGTTCGCCGATCGCGGCACAGAAAACCTACAGTAAGTGAAGTGCGGGCGAGATCCTCGCTGATAGAACGCGCACCTTTTCTCGACCTTTGCGAGATCGCCGAATTGCTTACGGCAACGGCACCGTTCGCGCGTTGTTCGCAAGCCTGAGCTTTATTGATTCCTGGCCGAAAAGGCTAAAAAAGCACCGCGCCATGATCACTTTCTTGTCGTCGGGCCCTGTGAGCTCAGGCCGACCAAGGCTGCCAGACTGAAACTGCAGCCATATGAGCAGAGCCGCAACAGGCGTGACCATGCCCGTCACAGGGTCCTTATTGGGCCCTGTAACAAAGGTCTTTCTCTCTGCGTAAAAGAAGGGAGTGCCACGTTCATGTGGTGAGCACTCTTCATTAACCAGGAAGGAATGCCCAATGTCTGTTTTCGCCAAATCCGCCTCGAGTTTGGCGCTGGCCGGCGCTGTTGCTACCGCTGTAGCAATGCTGTCGACGGCGGCGAGCGCCGGCCCGGTGGCCAATGATGGTACGAAAGAGAAATGCTTCGGCATTTCGCTCAAAGGCCAGAATGACTGCGCCGCCGGTTCCCATTCCTGCGCCGGTTCGTCGAGCATCGACTATGACGGTCAGTCCTTTAAGCTCGTTCCGATTGGCAGCTGCGTCACAATGAAAACTCCGACCGGCATGGGCTCGCTGACCCCGGTCAAGAGCTAAGTTCGCTAGTCGAGATGGCTTGGCCCCTCTCCCGCTTTGGGGGAGGGGATTTCGCATCCGGCCACTAACACAGCCAGCCCAATGCTATTTTGAATAGAGAACCGAAATTTAGTAAAATCAGTGGGTTATCACGACATTCGAAACTGGAGCATAATCGCGGGCGAGTTGGCTTTCGCGTCAAATTGACTCGGGTTGTGCGTCAGCGCTTCCGGTGGCGGCGGATTTCAGATTTAGTGGCGGAATGTCGCCGTCCGCCGATTCCGATGATTTGTCCGCTGCCGCACTGAAGGCGCTGGTGCTTGAGCTTTTGGCCGAGATTTCGGTGCTGAAGCAGGTGGTGGCGGAGCAGCGCGCCGAGATTGCGCGGCTGAAGGGGCTGAAGGGTCCGCCTCCGATCAAGCCGAGCGGGATGGAGCAGGCGAGCGAGCCCAAGCCGCCGTCCGGCGGAAAGCGGCGGGGCCGTGGCCGCCAGCGCAGGTGAGTGGCGATCAAGGACCGGGTGCTGCGCGCCGAGGCACCGGTCGGTTCGCGCTTCAAGGGCTACGAGAGCTTCTTCATGCAGGATCTGGTGCTGCAGCCGGTCGCCATCCGCTTCCGGCGCGAGCGCTGGCTGACCCCCGATGGACGCGCGATCCTGGCGCCGCTGCCGCCGGTCATCGAATGTCTCCGCGCCGACCGACATTCACCGGACTGTCGCGAGCCTGGGAACCACTATGGCCGGACAACTGTCATCGACCGCGCAGGATCTTGCCAAGGGCAGGAAAACCGCGATCGATCATCTCAATGGGTTCAACGTGCGGAAGGGCAGGGACCTTGGCATTGCAACGCCGATCAATCAGGCCCTTCAGCCGCGCAATCCGTCTTTTCGGTTTCAGAAGATCTCCTAAAGGAAGCGGGTAGCTCGTCATTGCTCGGCAAGCTGCCCGCCGAAGGTGTCTACTCTTGCTACTGCGTCGGTCCTTGCAGCCACGCAGCTGTGGCCTGGTCGCTGTGGCCGAAGCCTGGAAGTTTGAGATCAAGATCTTGGATGGACTTGATGTCATTCTTGTTCAGCTGTTCCTGAGTGATGAGGAAGGGCTTGACGTCCACCACCTTGCCCGGATCCTGGCCGGCAATCAGCAGGGCAAGGGCGCGAAGCGACACCTCGCCGACTACTGACGGGTTGGTGGCCGATGTCGCGACCCACGGGCTGCCGGCCTCTCGAATATCTTGGATGTCGGAGGTCGAAATGTCAGCCGAGTAAACCTTGATCTTGTCGCCAATGCCCGCCTCGATGGCGCCGAGCTTCACACCGCGGGCGAATTCGTCATAGGGGGCGAAGACCACCTTGATCTCGGGATGGGCGCGCAGGACGGCAGCGGTCTGCGATGCGACGGTGGCGGCGGTCGTTGAATCCACCGCCCCCCATTGCGCCTTCTCCACGATGCCGGAGTTGGCTTTCTTCACATCCGCCCAGACCTCGCCGCGTAGTTCAAGTGGACGGAAGCCGGCTACGAAGACATAGCCGGCATCAAAGCTGGTGCCATTGTCCTTCAGCGCCTGATCGAGAACCTGCCGCGCGATATCGTGATCATCCTGAGAGATCTGCGGGATGGAGGGGATTCCAAGATCGATGTCCTTGGTCACCACCTTAACGCCGGCATCGATAGCCTTCTGCACGACGTCCTTCAGGGATTCTGGTTGGCCATGGCTGATGATGATGCCCTGGACTCCGAGGTTGATGGCCTGTTCGACCTGGTCGCGCTGCTGTGCGGCGTCCTGCTTGCCCTGGAAGATGCGCAGGTCCACGCCGATGGCCTTGGCCTGGCGCGCCACGCCTGCCTCATAGGCCTCGAAATAGTCTCCTTGCGACAGATAGTCGATGAGGGCAACCTTGACGCCGCCCTTGTCAAAGGGGGGCGGAGCGCCGGCAATACCGTCGGCCTGCGCCGATGAGACGTGCATAGAAGCAGCGAACAGCAGCCCCGCAAGGGGCAGAAGCCTGAGATAGGTCGGGCGCGAATGCATGAGGCGATCTCTTGTCATGGTTAGGGGATCCGGAGGTGTTCCACCCGAAGGAAGCTAGGGGCGACAATCATGTGGCGTCAACACTAATATATAAAGTGGATCGAATTTATATATTATGCTTGATTGATGGCTCCTTGGCTTCTAGAGCGTCGCTGTGTCTTTGCAGATGAGGTTTGCGTGGAGGTTTCCTCAAGTCCGCGGCTGTCGGTCCGCTCCATCGCTAAGGCCTTCGGAGCGACACAAGCGCTTACGAATGTGACCCTGGAGATCCTTCCAGGGGAGGTCGTCGCCTTGATGGGTGCCAATGGCGCCGGTAAATCAACCTTGGTCAATATTCTCGCGGGCGTCACCCCGCTGGATAGCGGCGAAATCTATCTCAATGGCCGCCCCTATTCGGTCGGCTCGCCCCGGGAGGGGCTAGAGGCGGGAATAGCCACAGTCCATCAGTCGACCGACAAGGTCGCAGCAACGGGTCTCACTGTGGCCGATGCGCTGGTCCTCGACCGTTTCGCCGATGGAAGCGCACCCTTCTTCCTCTCGCAATCTTCCGTTCGCCGCATGGCGGCCGCCATCGCCCACGAAGCGGGCTTCGACCTGCCTCTAGATCTAGACTTTGGCAGGCTCGGACCGGCCGAGCGTCAGCTCGTGGCGATTGCGCGCGCTTTGTCGGCCAAGGCCTCCGTCATCATATTGGACGAGCCTACGGCGAGCCTTTCGCGGCAGGAGACCGACAGGCTCTTCGATGTTCTGGCCACACTGCGCAATCGCGGCATCGCTATCCTCTACATCTCGCATCGGATCGGTGACCTCGCCCGGCTTGCCGATCGGGCCGTCGTGCTGCGCGGCGGGGCGGTGGTGGAGACTTTTCGCAGACCAATCGATTTCACCGCGGCAGTCGGTGCGATGATCGGCCGGCCGTTGGCAGCGGCCCGCGCCCGGTCGAGGTCAGGCAAAGGCCGCGCCATCTTCGAACTTCGTGCGGTTCAGCTTATTCCCGGCGCCACGCCGATCGATCTCAGCCTCCACAACGGCGAGGTCGTTGCGATCACTGGGCCCCTCGGGGCCGGAAAGAGTCGACTTGTAAAGGCGATATTTGGTCTGGAGGCATTCGTCGCGGGGAGCATGCTTCTCGACGGAAAGACGTTCGCACCTGAGGGGCCGTCCGAGTCCATAAAAGCCGGCGTCGTCTTGGCGGGCGAAGATCGTCACAGGACCTCTTTCATGCCGTCGGACTGGCTGGGCGGAACGGTGGCGGCCACGATTTCCCTCCCGCATCTTGGCCGCTGGTTCCCGTCCGGCTTTCTCTTCGGCCCCACCGAAAGGCAAGCGGCGCAGGCAGGCATCAGGCGACTGGGTATCCGGGCCTCTGGCCCTCAGGCGCGTATCGACACACTGTCGGGCGGGAATCAACAAAAGGTCGTCCTCGCTCGCTGGCAGGCCGAGCCGACCCGTCTCCTGCTGCTCGATGAGCCTTTCCAGGGTGTTGATGTCGGCGCGCGGGCGGACATCATAGGAGCCATCCGAGCTGCTCAAGCCGGCGCGACCCTGATCGTCACCAGCGATCCGGAGGAAGCGCTCGAAGTCGCCGACCGAATCTACACCATCGAAAAGCACGAACTTTCTCCCTGGAGAGGGGTGTTCGAACAAGCCGGCGAGCCCAAGGCCCCGTTAGGAACCTGACGCTATGACATCTTCAACCGAACGATCGGCGCCTTTGCCGAAATCCGCTAGCCGGTCCAATGGAGCGTTGGTAGCCCGGCGTGTCGCCATCTTCGCTCTGCTCCTTATCCTGGTGGTCGGTTTCACTTTTGCTGAGCCGGCCTTCCTGAACGTTGCCAATCTCATGAGCATCCTTCAGGCGGTTGCGGTGGTGGCTATTCTGGGGGCAGGTGTCACCGTAACAATGGCAGTGGGCGGCTTCGACCTCTCAATTGGCGCAGTTGCGGCGTCGAGCGTGATGGCTGCAAGTTATGCGATGGTCGTGTGGGGCTTCAACGCTCTAGAGACGGTGGCACTCGTGGTTGCTTTCGGAGCGCTCGTCGGTGTTTTGAACAGCGTATTAATCATTCAGCTTCGCATTCCGGACCTCCTCGCGACGCTCGCGCTGAATTTCCTCCTGACCGGCCTTCAACTCATTCCCACGGCCGGACGCTCGATCGCAACCGGCCTTATCCTGCCGAATGGCGACTCCGCCGACGGCATTTTTGATCCGCACTTCCTCGCCATCGGTCGTGCCCGGCTCCTGGGCGTCGTACCGTTACCCGTGCTGCTGATGCTCGTCGTCGCCATAATTCTGCACGTGCTGACGGAGCACACACGCACCGGCCGTCTCCTATTCGCGGTTGGCGGAAACGAGATCGCCGCCCGCCTTGCTGGCGCTCCAACGGCGAAGCTGCGTTTCCTTGCTTATGTGATATCCGCAGCCTTAGCTTCCGTCGGCGGGCTCATCGTGGCCGCAAGAGTTGGCCGGGGCGATATCTCCTCCGGCGCCTCCCTGCTGCTCGATGCCGTGGCCGCCGCTTTAATCGGCTATGCCGTTCTCAACCGTCGGCGTCCTAACGTCTTTGGCACGATCGTCGGCGCCATTTTCGTCGGCGTGTTGCTCAACGGTCTGACGATGCTGAACGCGCCTTATTACACGCAGGACTTCGTCAAGGGGGCCGTGCTGGTCGGAGCGCTCTCGCTGACCTATGGCCTTGGCAGACGGACCGACTGAACCCCACGTCGTACGGCAATCCTGATAGGAGCCGACTGGATGCAGCGTAATCAAGGCGCGGCAAAGATCTGCACTATCGAGACGGCCTCATTCTTCTCGATCAGGCTCGCGCTCAGGAGTAATTGCGTGCGCCGCAGCTTGAGGACGGCTATGCGGCCGCAACTGCCTGCGGGCTGACCATCCGGGTGCCAGCACCATTTTATGCTGAACCTGCCGACCCCGCTCTGGAACGGTGGTCAGATCGGCATTGTCGGAAGGCTGAGACAACCGAAATTGCGGATACTCAACTCAGGCTCGGCAGGATCGCGGCCCAGTTTCTGCTGAAAATTCTTGACGAAACTGGCCGCGAACTGGCCGCGAACTGGCCGATCCTGACGTTGATTTGATTGGCGACTTGCAGGCGCATACAGTTGTTCGAGGCGCCGGTCCGATCCCTGGCAAAAGGCGGATCGGGCTTCACCACCAGCACCCGGCCCTTGAAATCGGAGTTCGATACTAGGAACCTGCGGTGCAGGCCCCCATCCTCGCCCCGCCGATGATGACCACCTCATAGGCGCCATAATTTAGGGGTGCAGGAAAACACGGGGGATTGCATCTCCTCCGAGGTGTCCTTGGACGCCGGCTTCATGTCTTGTCTCGCATTTTTTACAGTCGGATCAGACGGAGCGGGTGAAACCGCCATCAACACGGATGTTCTGGCCAGTGATGTAGCCTGCGCCATCCGACAGCAGGAAGACGATGGTAGCCGCGATTTCTTCAGCCCTGCCGTAGCGTGCCATCGGCACACCATCGCGCTGCTCGTCGGTCGCGGGCAGACTGTCGATCCAGCCAGGCAGCACGTTGTTCATGCGGATGTTCTTTGGCGCGTAGGTTTCGGCGAAAATCTTCGTGAAGCTCGCCAGCCCCGCCCGGAACACCGCCGAGGTCGGAAACATTGCAGAAGGCTCGAATGCCCAGGCGGTCGAGATATTGACGATGGCGCCGCCGCCCTGCGCTTCCATGATCGGTGTGACCAGCCGGATCGGCCGCACCGCGCTCAAGAAATAAACTTCCATGCCGGTGTGCCAATCCGCATCGGGAATGTCGAGGATTGGCGGCCTGTCTTCAGATCTGCTCACTAAGAAGGTATTCAAACCAAGTGAGGGCCTGCTGCATCACTTCTCCCGGCGCAGCCGTTCGTATGTTTTTCAGCGACGCCATGATTTCGTCTTTCTTCTTTCGCGTCACATCGTCGTCGGGCTGGGTCACCGGTTTTCCTCGCACTGGCTTGCTTCGCGCTACTCAATCAAACCGGTTAGATGGAGCCTGCAGGATCTTGCCCAAATGCGCGAGGGTAAGGCAGTGAGCCAGGTCATTCTCCACTATTGCGTGGCGCATTGCCCGGGTCTATTTCGGCACCTTCTTGCGCTTCGTGCTCTTGCCGCTCGGGCGTTGATGCCCGCCGCCGGCCGCCTTCGTTTGCGGATGCGCCGCTGCCGGCGCGACGGCCGCAGGCGCGGTGGGCGCGGGCCCCGTGCCCGACCAATGCTTGACCCATGGGTTCGAGATCATACCCCTCGGCGCCTCGCTGGCGGCGGCAAGGCGCTTTGCTTCCCTATCGAAGACTGGCGCTGCGCCGACGCCTTTGCGTATAACGTTAGCGCCAACACCGTGGCTTTCGGGGTGTGGCGAAGGCCGCGGGCGTTCGCGGGCTTCGCCGGCGGGTTTTCTCGTCATCGTCATGACCGCGACTCTCCTCTCAATTAAAGATTCATGATCGCGTAACGCCCCTCAACGCCTACATCTTGTGGCGTGAGATTGGTGATGGTCACGTGATACGTCACACTGTCCGAAGAGCGCTCGACCGCGACGTTCCATTGCAATTGCGGCCCGCCCAAGGAGGGCGTCGTTGGCACCACCATCCAGACGACGTCCCAAGACGGATCCCAGCCCCAAGTGAAATAGTCGATCACGGCATGCGGCGACATTGTGTCGACGATCTGCGTTCCGATGACCATGGCAGACCTCCTTCAAACCGCGAGGATGGTGTAGCGCCCTTCGACGCGCACCGGTGCGTTTGTCAGGTTTGTGATGACGATGTGATAGGTCACGTAATAAGGCGAGCGCTCCACCTGCACATTCCAGGTGATTTGTGGTCCGCCGCCACTCGGCGTATCTGACATAGGGGTCCAGACGACGTCCCAGCAGGCAGGCCAGTTCCAAGTATAGTAGTCTATCGTCGAGTGCGGCGGCATCGTGTCGGCCCATTGCACGCCGAACCACGGACCCTCGCGCATCTCGGAGCCGCAAAACATCTCCTGCACACCAGTGCGCGTATCGGTCCATAATACGCTGAAGCCGTTCGTCGATCCGTCAAGGCCGAAATAGTCGCCGATGAAGGTGGTAGATGAATCGCCATGCGACCACGGCGCATCGACAACAGGATCCCACGCGCGATCGGTCACAGTCTCGCGGCTTGTGAAGGTGACACCATTGTTAGTCGATCGCGCGAGGCAAACGTCGATAAGCGGCGGACCTCCTGACCACTTCGGGCCGAATTCATAGAAAGCACATCCAATATGGCCGTTGGGCAGCGCCGCGATTTGCGCGTGGAAATCGTGTTGACCGGCGCCGGAGGCGAGGTCGCCGATCAGCAGTGGCTGGCCCGAGGGCGCGCTGCTCCAGATCGCGCCCGCGTCATGGGAATAGGCATAGTAGATGCGCGAATGGCCCTCACGATAATCGGCCCAGCTCAGGACGATCGCGCCGCCGGCGCCGGCTGTGCAGGCGGCGATCGTCAGCACACGGAAGGATCCGCCCGGCAATTCGGGAAAGCCGCCCGGTGCCAAGAGTGGCGGACTCGTCAGCGGAGTGATGCCACTGACGGCGGCGACCGGCGCGGAAAAACTGCCGCCGCCATCTGTCGACTTTACGAACATAATGTCCGATCCTGCGACCCACACGACGTAGACGGTTCCGTCTGAAGCGACTGAAACCTGCGGCGAGAAGGAATTCAAACCGAGCGAGGAGCCCGGGGGCTGTCCAGACGTTCCGGTCCAGGTCAGGCCGCTGTCGGTGCTTCGGGCGAAGGCGCAGATCCCGGCATTGAGGTCATCCCAGACGACATAAACATTTCCCCAATGGGGGCTCGTTGGGTGGTTGTCGCTCGCCGCCCATTGCTTGTCGTCGCCAGGACTCTGATGAATGAGATTGGGCGCGCTCCAAGTTCTGCCTCCGTCGGCCGACTTGTACATGGCGATGCCGATGAGGGCGGCATTCAACCCCGGGCCGAATGCAAGTCCGGCCAAATAGACATTCCCCGCCTTGTCCCAGGCGAGGGTCGGGTCGGAAATACCTGCCCAGCCGGCCTCGAGGCCGAAAGGAGCCGCCTCGGCCCAAGACACGCCGCCATCGAAAGATGCATAGGCGGCGAGCGAGAATTCATAGGTTTGCGGACTGGTGAAGCGCTTGGACGAACCGACAAGATTGGCTGAGTTGCGCGGATTGACAACGATAGCACATTCGCTGCGGGCGTTGTTTGCGCTTGCGTCAAACGTCACTTGCGTGTTGCAAAACATGTCGACACCCCCGGGCGCGATTGTTCGTCAACTGATTTGCTTAGCTTTTTCCCCGTTCGCTGACTTCGTTGGCACGATCGGCGCGCGTGAACGTGCGCCATTCACGCCGCGCCAGCCAGGACATCACGAGGAAGACTGTGGCGGCTGCAAACGCAACGCCCCACTCAACGCTACCGTCACCATTGTCGGGCGCCAGATCTAGCATCTTTTCGATCCAGTCTGGCGAGACAAGCGAAGCCGCAAGGAATATCACGGCGGCGAAGGCTAGGATGATTTCAATCGACAGGCGTAATTTTGAGCCCGGCGCCATCGCGACCTCCCCAAAAACGACGCTTCGAATTGTAAATGGCCTCGTTTCTTTAGGTAATCCATCAGTTTACAGGGAGCGTTCTGGAAGTCAAGATGCTTGCAAAATAGCGCCGCGTTTCTGCTCCTCACTGGCCCTCTTCGCCGCATCCGAACAAGCTTGCCGGTGGTCAATTGCGGCGCTCTTGGTTTGCAGGTGGCCGAATGACACTGCGTCGGGAACAACGAATAGTAAAATTGATACAGGTTTCGGCCGCTATGGCTGTTTGGCCCGATCGGTCCACAATGTGTTCCTTTTTGTACAAGTTGTCATCAGCACACATATTGCTGCTGCAGGCCCCACTGTTAAGCTAAAGCGATCTTGTAAGCCTTTAAATCGATTTAGATTCAAGTTCGACGCTCAATGATCTTCAATGGCGACCATTGGTAGCCATTCGCCGTCTGATGAGACCAGCTCGGCGCGATCGAACATTTCGTCATTTCTTTAGTCAAAGGGAGTGGAAGGGCGTAAGTTGAAAGGGCTCATCTATTTGTTGAAGACAAGGAGGAGCTGATGGCTAATTCTAAGAAACCGAGCGAAGAACAAAAATGAGAAGATCGCGAAGGTCTCGCTCGAGCACAAAAATCGCCACTGGAGGTTGGTGAACTATCCTTTCCCGGCGACACTTGCTCGACGGTCCTGTCTACAAGTCGCAATTCGATATATAAGGCCACGCAGTGGGAGCCAAGGCCGCGTGAAGTCGTGATCACAAGTGATGATCCGACAACACCCGTAAGAGAAGTGGAAGTAGTCGCGTGGACCCTTCGTTGCTGCAAGGATAAGGGCGAAGACTGCCGCGAGGAGCATTGTCGCGGGGATTGCCATAAGGATTGTTGCGACGATCATTGTGACCATTGCCGGGAAGGCGCGAGGGACAGCGTGAGTAACACCACCACGGGAGGCACCATCGCGAGGAGCAGCACGAGGAAGATGAGGCGGACGACTAGGTTTGGGCTGCGCCCTTTGAGGTCGCCCGTCGGAAGTAGTTTTGGTGGGCAAGGATCGCTGCAATCGAGGACGGCGCTGGGGATTCGATTTGCCACATAATTGGAACCACATAAGGGTTGCCGGGGCCGCCATGGTTCTCCGGTGTGCTTTGACCTGCGCGATTGCAATCGCCGTGGCGCTGCTCGGGAGCTGCGCCTCGCGGCCTGAAAGTGGATTTCTGAGCCCCGTTTCGGAACCCGCCGCGGGTGCGAACGAGCATACGTTGCTCGTTGCGACAACCCGCGAGCGCGACTCCAGACCGGGTACCCTTTTTAATGGTGAGCGATCGGGGGCCCTTGACTACGCGACGATTACGGTGTCGGTCCCGCCTAAGCATGCGGACGGGCAGGTCGAATGGCCCTCGTCGCCCCCTGGGAATCCCAAAACCGACTTTGTTGTGCGACAGGCTGCCTATATCGACGGTGAAAAGGCCTTCGTCCGCACGCTGAATTCCCGGCTATCCGCTCAGCCGCGCGGTAGGCGCAAAGTGCTGATCTTCATCCACGGCTACAACACGATGTTTGCGGAAGGGCTCTATCGCTTCACGCAGATCATCCAGGACTCTGGCTCACCCGCTGTGCCAGTGTTGTTTACCTGGGCATCGCAGGGAAGTCTCACCGGCTATGTCTACGACACAAACAGTGCGACGGTCGCGCGCGATGACCTGGAACACACGCTTCGCCTCATTGCCGCCAGTGATGCCGATGAAATCAATATCGTCGCCCATTCGATGGGCAACTGGGTGACGGTGGAGGCGATACGCCAAATCAAGATATCTGGCGATACGACAGGAGCGCATAAGGTTGGAGCCGTCGTTCTGGCGGCGCCAGACATCGATATTGACGTGTTCAGGTCGCAGATGCGGCGTATCGGACGGCCTCGCAAGCCCTTCTTCATTGTCATATCGAAGGATGATCAGGCCTTGCGATTTTCAAGGTTCATCGCAGGTGACAGGGGCAGGCTCGGCGCCGACAGCAATGTGAAGGAACTGGCCGCGATGGGGGCAATCGTGGTGGATTTGACGACCCTGAAGGGGACCGACTCCTTGAGTCACGGCAAGTTCGCACAGCTTGCCAGCGTGGCACCGCAGCTTGAGCGCGTTTTGCAGGAGGGGATAGAGGCAAATCGTGGCGCGACACCCAAAAGTCGGACAGCTGTGGGCGGCACACTCGCCTCCTTTATCACCCTTCCGATCAGAATCATCGATGCGCCTCGACAGATCATTTCAGGGCAATAGTGCCAGATCCCAAGAAAGTTGAGACCAACCGACAGATCACTGCACGATATCTGACGAAACTCACCCCCGGCTGATGCTTGGCATGTCTGGGAACTCGACTCGCCCGCCATCAGTTTCTACCGGACGTGATCCGCAACGCTGTTTGGCTGTATGCTCTTCACCTTGAGTTTGCGAGACATTGAGGACTTGCTGAGGGAGCGACGCATTGGTGTCAGCTAGGAAAGCATCGGTCGATTGGTCCTCAAATTCGGGTCGATAATTGCAACAGGTCTCATGTGGCACTGACCCAGGCCTGATGATTGTAGGCACCTCGACAAGTTGGTGATCCGGGTCGGTGGCCGGCACCCGTATCTTTGGCGCGCAAATCCAGTCTCACATTGACAGCTTACTTGAGACTGGGGCCTGCTTCAGTCTCAAGCTAAAATGCCCGACGGTGAGAAAAGTAGCGGAGTCTCACGTCAAGATGCCAAGCGACACCCAGCCCGACTACTTGACCTGACTTAGGTAAGTCGGACAAAGGCCCGCGGGGAGCGGACCGAGGCGTGCCAACATCGCAAGATTAACGTCCACGGATCGTCTTAGATGTACTTCAAGAACATCGATGGCGTGTTTTAGATCGCCGACTAGCAATGCTTCATAAACCTCGGAGTGCTCGGCCGCCATTAGTCCTGCATGGTCAGGGTGTCGATATTCGGCGAAAGTCGAGTGCGTGGCGAAGAGAACCCGTTGGCTGCGCCGAAGAGAATTTAACAAAATAGCATTCGGACACTTGCGCAAAGTATGAGTGTGGAGATCTTCCTCCACCTCCTTCAATTTAAAGAGAAGCGTTCCGTCGCTCTGCGCGCTTCTAATTCGTTCCAGGCGCTCGTGGAGTTCTTCTTTTCTTATACAGCGAAAAGCCTGCCTTAGCGCTTCTGGCTCCAGAAGCAAACGCATCTCATAATGATGCTTGAATTCATTCTCAGAAAGGGGCCCTGCGTACCAGCGATTGTTGTTATCTTGTTCGACGACTCCGGTACGCTCAAGTTGAGCGATTACCTCATGTGCGATTGTCCGGCTGACATCGTAATGTTGTGCGAGAGCCGTCTCATTGAGAATGAACCGACCATGCGCCAAACATACTGCAACCGCGTGCTCTACTTCTGGATAAATTTGATCCCTACGATTAATAAGAGGGCTGCTCACTTCCACTGGAACCCTAAGGCCACCTTCGTCGAGGCCAATGCGCAATGGATCTCCACCAGGTACGATGTAGCCGCGCCCAGCGAAAGTCACCACCAGGCCATCTTCCAAAAGACGAGCAAGGGCGGCTCCGGCCGGTACTCTGCTTACATTGAAAGCTCGCGCCACACTGGCTTGGCCGAGCACAAGACCTGGTCGCAGCATTTTGCGCGCGAGATGGTCGTATAGCACTGTGTATATTGTCGAATATGCGGGCTCCCCGCGAAGGCTAGGGCCGGCGGACGAACCTGACGGAGGGACTGGGAGACTGCTGACCATTCACTTACCGCTCCCAAATGTGGCCGGCCCATTCTCCAATTCGAGTGATAAGCTTGCGCGTCGCCGGCGTCGTTCGATCCATATTGAAGAAGCCGTGCACCACCCCACGCCACTCCTCATAACACACGTCATTTCCAGCAGCGATCAATCGCTGCGCGTAAAGGCGACCCTCGTCCCGAAGCGGATCGTGATCGGCCGTGACAAGCAAAGTGGGCGCTAGCTGGGAGAGATCCAATGCATACAAGGGTGACACATTTGGATTATCGCGAGCAGTCCCGGCTGAGAGGTAATGCCCGACATACCACTCAATTGTGCTTTGTGTTAGGAAAAATCCATCAGCATACTTGCGCCGACTTTCGGAATTGCCAGCAAGGTCCGTAGCGGGATAAACGAGTATTTGGCCTCCCAGTTCAATTTGTCGGTCCCGTGCACGAAGTGCGAGCACCGCAGAAATATTGGCACCTGCGCTGTCTCCGGCCACTATATAACGATCGCGCCTGACGCCCAGTTCGTTACTGTTCGCACGCAACCAGTCCAATGCAGCCTCGGCATCGTCTATAGCAGCAGGATGTGGTGCTTCGGGCGCTTTGCGGTACTCTATTGAAAGTATATTGGCACCTGTTGCTTTTGTTAGTGCTCGAACCGCTCCGTCGTGGGAATCTAGGTCGCCGACGACCCATCCGCCCCCATGAAAGAACAAAATGACATCTTGGGACGGTGCAGTGCGATAGAGCCTGGCTCGCAACTTGACGCCCCTGTTGGGAACAAAGAACTCCTCGATCGCGTCGACGTTGTCTTTTGCGCCCCACATCGCAGCAATTTGCGGACCTGCTATTGCGCGAGCCTGTTGTGCAGTCAGGCCATCAGTAGGTGTTTCCTCAGCATTTTCAAGCATTAGACGAATTTCGGGCAGCAGACTTGTTCTATCCGGCGCTTGTCTCGCATGCCCTCGTTCCATTGCCACCTCCCTTACATGCCACACCGACTTGGTGCCTACATCGGCTATTGAACGTCTCAACGGAGAAGTCATTTTATCGAATATTGCATGCGTTATTCGATTGTGATAGCGATACTTTTGACGCGGCGCCCGAAAATAAATCCGACCGCGAGGGAGGTTAAATCTATGAGATATTCCATCGCGCGCGATACGCTTGCCACAGCGTTTGGCTTTGCCGTCGCATTTTTACCAGCGCAAAGCTTCGCATCTGGCAACAAAATCGCGCTCGTACCAGGCGGCCCGCACCCTTATTTCGCAGGATGGGTACAAGCAGAACAAGACGCGGCGAAGGATTTCGGTATAAGTTCAGCGGAATATAAGGTCCCCACTGAATGGAAGCTGCAGGCGCAGACCGAATTACTTGAAAGCCTTGCTGCTCAAGGCGTCAATGCATTCGGCTTTTTTCCAGGTGATCCTGTTGGCATCAACTCAACGCTTGAGGAATTCAAAAGTAACAATATTCCGGCGATTGCTATTGCGGGGTGTACACAAGATCCGACGGACGCCGAGTTTTGCTTTGCGACGGATGTGTATCAGGCCGCTTATATGGGGACGAAGGCGTTGATTCAGTCGATGGGCGGGAAGGGGGCTATCGTCCATCTTGCGGGGCTTCTGGTCGATCCGAATACCAATTTGCGCGAGAAGGCGGTCGAAAAAGCGGTCTCGGAAACGAATGGTGCAGTTACGCTGCTTCAGACGATCGGCGATACCGACGACCAGGAAAAGGGCGATCAGAAGGTCAATGCCTTATTGGCGTCGAAGAAAGATCAAGTCGGTGGAATTATTGCAACAGCGTACATTTCATCGGTTGTTGCGACTAAAGCTCTTCGAAATCTTGGAGACAAGCGCATCAAATTAGTAGGAATTGACGACGATAAGATTGTACTCGATGGCATTCATGATGGATTCGTTGCGGGAACGGTTGCCCAGAACCCTTATGGGCAAGCCTATGTTGGGACATATTCTTTGGATCTTTTGGCGAGTGGTTGCTCGGTCAAGCCAGGCGCGCCTTGGATAACGACGCCCCAAACCGCACATTTCATTGATTCAGGCACCGTGCTCGTGACGCTCTCCAATATTGATGCATACAAAGAGGAGTTGAAGGCGTTGAGCCACAAGATGCAGAAGACGTTCAAAGATACATATCTCGCTTGTAAATAAGTAAGTTGTAGAGAATATTCGCAGTGTCGATCCTTGCGCTTAAGTTGGCAATGAGAGCAGATAGTGAGGTCCTGTTTGAATGATAAATTTAGCAGGACCCCTTCTAGGGGCATCGCCGATCTATTAATACGTGGGTCAGCGCGCTTTGGTTTGTTGTTTATTCTGCTGGTGCTATGGATCGTATTTTCCAGCCTCTCGCCAGGCTTCCTATCACGCTTTAATCTTGGTTCAATGTTCCGTTCAGTGGCAGTCGACGTTGTGGTCGGCTGCGCTCAAATGGTGGTTCTCGCAACAGGCGGCATGAACTTGTCTGTCGGCGCCATCGGCGTCTGCGCCGTCATGAGTGTAGGGTATTTTCTCCAGGTACTTAATTTGCCATTGCCAATCGCGATACTCGCCACTTTGGGGGTAGGCGGTTTGCTGGGATGGCTGAACGGGGTTGCAATTGCCAAAACGGGCGTAAACAGCTTCGTGGTTACTCTCGCGAGCGCAAGTCTTTTTTCAGGGGGGATGCTGATCCTGACGAAAGGCGTGCCTTTGAATGCACTACCGCCGGCGCTCGGTTCTTTTGGTCGGATGAGTTTCGGACCGGTCCCGGCACTTGCCCTGGTCACGATAGCAATTGGAGTTGTCCTCCATATAGCATTCTTCCATACGACGCTGGGACGCCAGATTCTTGCCGCCGGCGCCAATGCGCGCGCCGCAGAAATGTCGGGTATCAGAGTAAATCGAATTGTCGTGGTGGCTCACAGTCTATCGGGGATGCTCGCCGCCGCAGCCGCGCTGATGCTGACGGCGCGGCTTGGGGCCGCGATGCCATCGGTTGCGGGCGACGATTGGGTACTACCATCTTTCTTAGCACCGGTTATCGGTGGAACAGCGCTGTCAGGCGGAGAGGTTTCGGTCGTAGGGGCCATTCTTGGTGCGCTCCTTGTCGCAACCATCCGCAGCGGTTTGCTGATCCTGCAAATCGGAGACTTTTGGCTACAGCTCTTCCTAGGGGTATTTCTGCTCGCTGCGATCATGTTTGAGCGGTATCGAGCAACGCTGATGCTTCGTCAGCAGGTTCGGCGCCTATGAACAAGATGTTCGAATTTGCCATTCGCCGTCAGTGGTCTGGAATATTGGCTGTGATCATAGCCGGCGCAATTGGTCTCTCGATCGTAACTCCCGCATTTCTAACCAGTTTCAATTGGTTTGTCATGTTGCGTAGTGTCTGCGTTTCGATCCTAGTGGCCTTTAGCCAGATGGTAATGCTTGGCGTTGGACAAATGAACTTGTCTGTCGGCGCGCTCGGAGGCCTCGCAGCGATAATCGTCGGCGGTTTAATGGACGCTTGGGGATGGCCTGCGCTGCCGGCTATCGCATTTGCGTTGATGGTGGGAGGGGTCGCAGGATTCATAAATGGCTGGCTGACAGTCCGCACGGGAATCAACGGCTTTATCGTAACCCTTGCGACAGCGTCGGCCTTTGCTGGAATCAATCTGGGTATCACCAAGGCTGTCCCATTCTATAACTTGCCTAGCAATTTTTTAGCATTTGGGAATGGCAAAATCGGCTTCTTTCCCATTTTACTGGTCGTGCCTGTGATTGTGACATTTTTCCTGGCCGTGTTCTTCTCGCGCTCCGTGGAAGGAAGGTATCTCTTAGCGGTCGGAGGCAATAGCACCTCAGCGGAGCTTTCTGGTATCTCCGTGTCGCGTGCCATTGTGATTTCGCACGTCATCTCCGGACTGTTGGCCGCAGCCGCTGGAGTGCTCGCCGTCGCTCAACTTGGGAGTGCTCAGCCGACAATCGGCGCTGACTGGCTTGTCATATCATTCGCTGCTCCAATCATAGGGGGCGCCAGTCTCTCAGGTGGTTCAATCTCGATTGTTGGTACCGTGATTGCGGTCCTTCTCGTCGGGCTCATACAAAACGCGATGGTACTGCTCGCGGTCGATCCTTACTGGGTGACATTTTTGTTGGGCGCATTGATTCTCGTGGCGGTTTGGATCAATCGCTATCGCGCCGTTCACCTGGACGTGGACTGAGATGCCACTCGTTCTGGACAGGGTAGAGAAGTCTTTTCCCGGCGTCCGCGCCTTGAAGGGTGCATCACTCGTGCTTGCGGCCGGTGAGATCCATGCTCTAATGGGAGAAAATGGTGCAGGCAAATCAACCATTATTAAGATAATCACAGGTGTCCATAAGCCCGACGCAGGCAAAGTCAGCCTCGACGGGAAAGAGATCTCCCTTTCATCACCGCGTACTGCGATATCGCTTGGGATTTCTGCTGTACACCAAGAGAGAAATCTCATTCCCCGCTTCTCGATCGCAGAAAATATCCTTCTTGAAACACTCCCCGTTCATCGGGGGCTGATTGACTTCAGAAGGGCAAATACCGAGGCACATCGCCACTTGCAAATGGTCGGGCTTGATATCGACCCGGCCACCGAGGTGCGCCGTCTGAGCGTGGCGCAAATGCAGATGGTGGAGATTGCCAAGGCGCTCAGCCATGACGCAAAGGTGCTCTTGCTCGATGAGCCTACAGCCTCAATCACCGACGCAGAGAGCGAAACTCTTTTTCGTCTTGTGCGGCAAATGCGTGATCGCGGTACGGCAATCCTCTTTGTCAGTCATAAATTGGAAGAGGTTTTGTCACTGTGCGATCGTGTTACCGTTCTTCGCGATGGCGAGACGACGCTGACCAGTGCGCCCATGAAAGGAATGACAAGACGAACCTTGATCGAGGCCATGATCGGCCGAGCCGAGCGACCCATCATCCCCCGCGCCAGCACGCCAATAAAGGGACTGCCCAAGCTGGAGGTTCGCAATGTCGCCACCAAATCTGGCCATCGAAGAATAAGCTTCAGCCTGCGAAAAGGAGAAATACTCGGTCTTTATGGCTTAGTCGGAGCCGGCAGAACCGAACTCGCTCGAGCCCTAATAGGCAAGGAAAAGGTAACCTCTGGCGTTATCCTAGTAGATGGCAAGGTCGCAAGGCCTCGATCGGTGGCGGATGCAATCCAACGGTTGCGCATGGGATACGTTAGCGAGGACCGGAAACACGAAGGAGTGATCCTTGCTCATCCCATTCGTTCAAATATCGCAATAACCATTTGGTCCCGCATAGCAAATCGCTTTGGCTTCCTTACTAAAAAATTGGAGAGAGAGATCGCTGAGCCCCTTTCACGACAGCTGGACATTCGCTCCCCAAGTCTCGAGCAAATCGTCGGTGCCCTCTCGGGAGGCAATCAACAAAAAGTCTCACTTGCAAAGTGGCTGGCCGCCGATGTTGACATTCTGATTGTCGACGAACCCACGGTCGGTATCGACATAAAGGCGAAGGCGATATTTCATGAACTCCTTAATGCTCTAGCAGATAAGGGCCTAGCAATCTTGCTGATCTCGAGTGACATGCCGGAGATGATTGCGTTGGCAGACCGCATTTTGGTCATGCACAACTTCAGAATTATCGACGACCTTGTGAATGACAAAGGGTACGATACGACCAGTTTGGCGATAATGTCCGCAATTCATACTGTCGAACAGGCTTCGGAAGACCAACGAACGGCAATGTCACAGCAGTGGCGGCCTGAGCCATAAGAGGTGACGCAACCGATTGCGTACGCCCGCCATCAGTTCCGCCGGATGCAACCCTCAAAGACGGTGTGGAGAGCCTGGCTTCTAAGTGCTCAAGGCAGAGAATCATCTGGCAAACCGAGAGCGGCAGCGACACGCCGCAAGTAGCCAGGCGCGGCCTCGTTGCCCAATTCCACGTCCCTGATTTCATCTTCCGTCAGCCCGCATGTTACGGCCAGATCCTCGATGCTGTATCCCTTTGCTTCGCGGGCCTCTTTGAAAATATGGGCGCCACCATTGATAACCCATGTCATTGCTTGCGAAAGGACCTGATCGCTTCCGGTATTAGGCATAAGTGACTCCTCCTTATTGAGAACTGAGGGCTTGGATTACTGTTGAGGGCTCCTATCCTGCGCCTAAGGGGAAAAGGGCGT
>Ga0206919_1024_pt1 | contig 35598 bp, 29 predicted proteins | sample Alteio_BWOrgHeat_67_FD_152962 | JGI IMG/M metagenome (GOLD analysis project Ga0206919, IMG submission 152962) | Enriched cells from forest soil in Barre Woods Harvard Forest LTER site, Petersham, Massachusetts, United States -... | ecosystem: Environmental > Terrestrial > Soil > Temperate forest >... | reverse complement strand
ACAATGAAAAACAGCAGTATTCCGCCCAAATAAGCCAAACTTTTCCAAATACTTACTTTTCGCCATCCAACCGCGCTCCATCCGACCTTGTATTTGTTTAGGTAGTACCAGACAACTCCGAACCCGGCTGCGGCGTCAATAAGTTCTAAAACAAACGACGCAGAGACATTGTTGGGGTTAGACGCCGCCCGCAAAAATTGAGCGACTACCGGTACGTAAGGCGACAAGCCACGCAGTAATAGGACGATCAGAATCTGGATTCCAAACCACAAAGCGACAAACACGAACAGATCGCCGACCGTCCATGGTACATTCAAAAATTCCGGCAGCTCCCGGGTATGTGCTTTCCGCCACCATTTTTTCACTAAAAGTACTTCCGTAAATCGTAGACGCTAATTATCAATACGAGCCCAATCAAAGCGGCAAAGCCAGCCATATGTATCCGAGCCTCAAGATCAGCGCTGATCCGTCTGCGAGTAAATCGCTGCCAAGCAATCAGGGCCAACCTACCACCGTCTAGGGCTGGTAACGGCAGTACGTTAAATGCCGCCAGCGCCACGGCTATGTTCGCCATGAACAAGAATATATACGAGTAACCAAGTGCCGAGATGCTACTTAAGATAAACACGATGCCAACCGGCCCCGAAGCCGCTTCTGCCGCTTGCGGCACCGAATTTGAAAATAACCCGACAATGAGCTGGGGAATGTTGATAATCAGTTGGACTACCGCAACAATCGTGGCCACAAACAGCGATCCCACAATGTATGCAGCCGCCACGACCGCACTCAGCGGATCATACTTGAGCTTATATACTTGCTGGCTAACAACTCCTAAATAGCCGTCGTTCGTATTAGGCGATCTTAGCTTAATTGGAATATTTTGAACGGTCGATCCAGACATTACCCCGAAGGTCACCACCTGACCCGCATGCGCTTTCGTAAAGTCGCGCAGCGCCTCGTCCGTCACTAGCGTCGTGCCATTGGCAGATATTACGTACTCACCACGCTTAAGCCCTGCGCTGGCCGCCGGCGAGCCGGCCTCAACCTGGGCGAGAATCAGCTGCTTTGGCTGGGCATATGTCGATTTCAAAAATGACGGCTCAAACTGAGCACCTAATCCCGGGATTCCGACAACACATAATACATATAAGATCACAAACGCGGTTAAGAGATTCATGCCAACGCCGGCCAGTAGAATCTTGGCCTTTACCCCAAAACTAGCCGCTCCAAATGTACCGGGACCTGTATCGTCAGCATCCTCGCCTTTAAGGCGAACGAACCCGCCGAGCATAATCAAGTTGATCGTGTATAAGGTGCCGCGCACCTTCGCGCCCCATAGTTTGGGCGGAAAACCGATGCCGAATTCCTCTACGTCTACGCCACTCGTTTTTGCCGTAATGAAGTGGCCCCACTCATGAAGAATCACAAGCAAGGCGAACAATACAATAATTACGATTACGACAATCATTCCCCTTTATTCTACCAGAGCAGCGGGATTATTTCCCATAGCGACGAGCGCGCCGGGCAAAGTCGTCTAAAGCCTGTTTTAAGTCATCGACCGAAAATTCCGGCCACATCTTATCAGAGAAACTGTATTCAGCATAAGCTGCTCGCCACATCATAAAACCTGAGGTTCTTTGCTCGCCAGAGGTCCGGATGACTAGATCTAAGGGCGGCACATCGGGGGCGTACATGTATGACGATAGTAGCTCTGGGGTAATCTCTTCAGGGGTTGTTCCGGCTGCGATAACCGCTTTTACCGCGTCCACGATTTCGGCTTGCCCTCCGTAGTTAAGGCACAAGGACACTACGCCATTAGAGTTATCCGCAGTTCTGGCTTCCGAGTCGTCGATCACTTTCACCAGCTTGGCCGATAAGTTGTCGCGACGTCCTAGAAATCGCAGCCGTACTCCTTTGTCTTCCAGACGCTTAAGTTCTTTGGTCAAGAACCCGTAAAAAAGATCCATAAGGTACAGAACTTCGGCCTTCGGCCGCAGCCAGTTCTCGGCTGAAAATGCCCAAATAGTAAGATAATGCACGCCTTGATCAAATGCCGCGTCGGCCACATCGAGAGCGACAGCTAACCCGCGCCGGTGTCCTTCCAGCGTGGGCAGTCCTTGCGCCTTGGCCCAACGACGATTGCCGTCTGGAATAATGCCAAGATGTGCGGGCACGGACATTAAATTAGACCTCCATGATCTCCCGAGTCTTGGCGGCTTCAAGCTCGTCTATGCGTTTCTGGAACTGATCTATCTTCTTATTGAGCTCGGCCTCGGCAAACTTAACATCATCGGAAGTAGCCTCTTTCGACTTTTCTAGACGCTTAATTTCGTTCAAAACGTCATGCCTAATATTTCGCAAAACTACCCGGCAGCCTTCAACCTTTTGTCCAAGCGTCTTTACGACTTCGCGGCGGCGATCTTCGGTCATAGCAGGTATTGCCATCCGAATCAGGTTGCCGTCATTGGACGGGTTTAGCCCCAGCGATTGGTTCTCACGTAGCGCCTTTTCAATCGTCGACAGCGCCGCCTTATCCCAAGGAGTCACGGTAATACTTCGCGCGTCAGGCGTGTTTACGGATGCCATGGCCTTAAGTGGCTGAGTTGCGCCGTAATAATCAATCATTACGCCGTCAAGCAAAGCCACCGAGGCCCGGCCCGTGCGCAAAGACTTTAGGTCTTCTGCAAAGTGCTCGACTGCTTTTTCCATTTTCGGGGTCGCAGACTCTACTACGGTTCTAACCATGTCGTCCTCGCGCTTACTAGTATCATTATGGCCTATTGTGCGCCAAGTTCCAGCCGTTCAAACCGTCGAATAACGATATTCTCGCCGAGCTTTGCTACGAGTTGCGTGGTGAGCTTAGCGATAGAGATGTCAGGGTCCTTCACGAATGGCTGATTAACCAGGCATACGGTCGCATAGAACTTGTCGAGCTTGCCTTGTACAATCTTCTCGACAACTTCAGCTGGCTTGCCCTCCGCTTCTTTGCGATAGATAGCCGATTCTTGCGCTACGACTTCAGCCGGTACGCTTCCAGAATTCAAATATTCCGGGTTCGCCGCCGCGATGTGCATGGCAACATCTCGTGCGAACTCCTTAAACTCAGGCGTCATAGCGACAAAATCGGTTTCACAGTTGATTTCAACCAGCACGCCGATTCGGCCACTGTGTACATAACTCTCAATAACGCCAGCGCGAGCTTCTCGGTCTGCCTTTTTAGCGGCCGTCGCCTCACCCTTTTCGCGCAGCCATACAACTGCCTTATCGAAGTTCCCGTCGGACGCTTCGAGGGCTTCTTTAGCTTTCATCATGCCGGCGCCGGTTTGGTCGCGCAGCTTCTTTACATCACTAGCTGTAACAGTCATTTATAGTTTCTCCCTCTTTTCTTAAGCCTCAGCCGTTTGAGCCTCAGCGGTTCGGGAAGCGTATAGCTTTGCGCCCTCTGCGGCAGCCTGAGCAATCTGGTGAGTAATAATTCGTACCGTCCGAATAGCATCATCGTTAGCCGGAATCGGATAATCGATTAAATCTGGATCGGCATTGGTATCTGCGATAGCGATAACCGGGATGCCCAGTTTTCGAGCCTCAGCTACTGCAATGCTTTCCTTTGGAACGTCTACGAGAAACACTGCACCCGGTAGACCGTCCATGTGCTTGATGCCACCGAATACGCGCTCTAGAGCGGCTGCTTCGTTTGTGAAATCAAGAACTTCCTTCTTGTTGTACTTGGACAGATAGTCACCACTTTCAAGGCCGGTCTCTAGCTTCTTCAGCCTTTGGACCTGCAACCTAATGGTGCGGAAGTTGGTGAGCATACCGCCCAGCCATCGCTCCACTACGTAAGGCATTCCAGCGGCTATGGCCTCGTCTTTGACCACAGGGGATGCTTGGCGCTTCGTACCTACGAGCAGTACTTTGCCACCAGCCGCGGCGGTTTCGCGCGCAAACTCGGTAGCTTCCTTAAGTAGGACGCTCGTTTTAGTTAAATCAATGATATGAACCCCACCACGAGCCCCGTAGATGTATTGCTGCATCTTGGGGTTCCAGCGACGGGTCTGATGACCGAAGTGAGCTCCGGCCTCCAGGAGTTCCTTGAGGCTTACGTCTGACATTTGGTATCCTTCCATCTTCGCAATGGCCATTCCCAAGCGGGAGGATTTGCGGCCTAAGCTGTTTCGTTAATTACTGACTCGCACAATAATAACCCAAAACCGGTCTTTTGGCTAGGGTTAACAGCCTGTGTCGTATATCGCCTGCAAGACGATTGACCAAACGCCTCAAATCGAGTATCATAGCGTGGTTATGAAAACCGCGATACATCCAGAGGTGTTCGAGACGACCGTTCATTGCAACGGCTGCAATACCACTTTCACGACCCATTCAACGGTTCGTGAGATTAATGTTGAAATTTGCTCAAACTGTCATCCGTTCTACACCGGTAAGCAGAAGCTTATCGATACTGCTGGTCGCGTGGACAAGTTCAAGGCCCGTCAAGCTGAAGCCACCAAGCGTGCAGCCACACGCGCGAAAGCCCAAAACAGCAAGGATGCGGATCTCGTGAAGATCCAAGACGAGCTCGAGACAGACACTGTCGACGCCTAGACCAAAAGCGCTACATCAGCCGGCAAATATGACGCTCTGTTATAATTTATTCGAGAGAGCGTCTTTTGCTTACTCGAAGGAATCCTAAAATGGACGCAACTGAAGCCAAAATTCGGGAAGAGTATGAAGACATCGGTCGTCAAATGACTGAATCGAATCTTTTTGGTACGACCGAAATGATTGCCTTGGCCAAACGCCATGCAGAACTGACTCCGCTTGTCCAGCTCTACGATCGTCGCCAAAAGCTTGAAGCCGATATCGAATCGAACCAGGAAGCACAAAATGACCCAGAACTCGCCGAGCTGGCCAAAACTGAGTTGCCTGAGCTAGAAGAGAACCTCGACAGCGTCACGAGTGACTTGCGCCTCGCCTTGGTCCCCAAGGATCCGGAAGATGCCAAAAATGCCATCATCGAGATCCGAGCCGGCGCCGGCGGCGATGAAGCCTCCCTTTTCGCCGGTGAGCTCTACCGCATGTATGCGCGTTTCGTTGAAACAAAGAACTGGCACATCGATCTGGTATCCGAAAGCCCTTCTGAAGTTGGCGGCTACAAAGAGATCATTTTCGAAATACAGGGGGCTGGCGCCTACCGCGATCTCAAATATGAATCTGGCGTCCACCGAGTCCAACGCGTCCCAGAAACCGAGTCCGGCGGGCGTATTCACACTTCTACCGTCACCGTCGCCGTTTTGCCAGAAGCCGAGGAAACCGACCTTGTCATCGCCGACAATGACCTGCGCATTGACGTATATCGTTCCGGGGGCCACGGCGGACAGTCAGTGAATACAACTGACTCAGCGGTCCGCATCACACACATCCCGACCGGTCTCGTCGTCACCTGCCAAGATGAAAAATCTCAGCTGAAGAATAAGCTAAAGGCCATGGGCGTACTTCGTTCTAGACTGCTTGCGCTGAAGCGAGAGTCAGAAGAACAAGCTGGCCGCGACGCCAGACTATCCCAAATCGGAACGGGAGACCGCTCCGAGAAAATTCGTACCTACAATTTCCCGCAAGACCGAGTTACTGACCACCGTATAGGGCGTACCCAGCACGGGCTACCCGCCTTTATGGCCGGTCAGATTGCTGAAATGCTAGAGTCCCTCCGCGCGGAAGACCTGCGCCTTAAATTGGAGAACGCTGCCACATGAGCACTTATCTCATTACCGGACCATCCGGCTCCGGAAAAACCACAATTGCCGAATATCTGACTTCCCTCGGATACCAGTGCGTTGAAACAGATTCGACGCCCGGCCTCAGTTACTACGTAAATAAGAACAACAAACCTGTCCCCTATCCGGCCCAAGCCGATGAGACTTGGTGGGAAACCCACAATTACGTCTGGGAACTCAACCGTCTGCGTAAGCTCATCCGCTCACTACCGGATTCTCCAAAACCAGTCTTTGTCTGCGGCAATGCCGGAAACATCAAAGACGCATGGAGCATGTTTACCAAAGTCTTCTATCTCGATATCCCAGAAGAGCTCATGCTGTCTCGTATCGGAAGTGCCTCTAATACCCAAGCTGTTGGGGATCATGCCGAGGAAGTTACTACACTCGTCCGCTGGCGCCAGCCATTTAAAGAGGAGATGCTCGAACTTGGTGCAACATCTGTAGATGCCTCCAAGCCCGTCAAGCAAGTAGCGGACCAGATCATTAAGCTGGCAAAATGACCCAAATTCGAGAAGCGCTTTCCGCCGCGGTAAAGCAGCTGGGAGCCAAAGATATTACGAGCGCTAGACTCGACGCCGAGCTCTTAATGAGCCATGTCACCGGCCACGATCGCCCGTGGGTTTTGGCTCACGACGATGACTTTCTGACAGATACTCAATCAAATGCCTTTCAAAATCTAATCCAAAGACGAGCAGGCCGCGAGCCACTGGTCCACCTGACGGGAGGTCGCGAGTTCTATGGACTCGACATGCTCGTCACGCCCGACGTACTTACGCCGCGTGTTGAAACTGAGCAAATGGTTGATTGGGCGATTAAGTATGCGCCAAAAAACTCTGACCTCATCGACATCGGGACCGGCTCAGGCGCTATTGCCATTGCCATTGCGAAACACCGCCCAGATCTAACAGTTTCGGCTACCGACGTATCAAGTCGCGAGCTTCAGGTCGCTACGCAGAACGCCACGCGCCATAATACCAAAATCGAACTCATCGAGTCCGATCTTTGGTCCAATATTTCAGGTAAATACCAAACTGTCGTCGCAAACCTGCCCTACCTGAACTCTGACGCCGACCTGATGCCAGAAGTGCAACGCGAGCCAGCGGTCGCCCTATTCGGTGGTCCAGATGGCCTCGATCTGTACCGCAAGTTTTTCCACGACTTACCGGGGCACTTATCGTCCAGGGGCTACGTCTTCGTAGAATCAGATCCCTGGCAACACGAGGCACTTATATCGCAAGCCGCAGCGGCTAACCTTTCCCCTATCGAGAAAGGCTACTTTATTCTCGGATTTCAGATTAACAAGTAGCAAACTGCCTCTTACTGAGAAGCCGGTGCAGTACCAAGTGTGACATTAATCGTCTGGGTCTTACCGCCGCGGTTTACGGTCAGGGTTACGTTATCACCGGGCTTATACTTCGCGATCAGAGTAGACAGCGTATGGGTTGAGTCAATACTGTCTGAGTTTACTTTGGTAATAATATCGCCCTCTTGCAAACCCGCGTTCGCCGCTGGCGATCCGGCGATCACACCGGGGTCTTGCGCGTCAGACGCCTGAATCCAGGCTCCGCTACTGACCGGCAAATTGTTGGCCGAAGCCGTCTGCCCGTCTAAGGCTACGTATCGTACTCCCAGGTAGGATCGGACTATCTGCCCGGTCTTCTCGACACTGGTAATCTCTGGCTTAGCCTCGTTAATCGGAATGGCAAAGCCAATGTTTTGCGATCCCTGTCCGGCTACAGCGGTGTTAATTCCAATTACTTGAGAATCGAGATTGAGGAGCGGGCCGCCTGAGTTACCCGGGTTTATGGCAGCGTCTGTCTGGAACAAGTTTTGGAGTTGCTCTGAGCTACTCGATAGGCCCGAATCGTCACCTGCCGTTACGCCACGCGATAGCCCGGATATTACGCCGTCCGTAACCGTGTTCTGGAATTGCCCAAGCGCGTTACCAATCGCAACTACTCGCTCCCCTACTTGAACCGCATCTGAGTCACCGAGCTGTACCGTCGGCAGACCATTCGCTGAAATGCGCACGAAAGCTAAGTCATTTACAGCGTCCCGCGCTACGACCGTTGCCGGGTATGTCTTACCATCGCTCATTACTACGGTGTAAGAAGCGGTCGTGTCAGAAACTACGTGTTGGTTCGTCAAAATCAAACCGTCAGGCGTAATGATCATTCCGGTGCCGGCACCCTCAGTCTGCTGGCTAGTACCAAAGAAGCCCTGCGTCACGGCTTGCGAGGTAATCGAAACCACCGCCGGAGACACTTCTTTGGCCACGCCAATAACTGCCGAACTCTCCTGCACAATCAATTGCTTCTTATCTGCGGGTATTGAACTCGCAAAAAAGCGAATAAACCCGTACGACCCGAGCATGCCGCCAACTATTCCAAATATTAATGCCACAACCGCTACCCTCTGGGGTAACTTAAAGTTGTCCATCTGGCGACCAAGCAATGCAGCCGCTCGAACGGGCGGCGCCTGTATCGTCTCTTGGTCCTCGTGTTTTATGTGGTGCTCGGATTCCAAATCTGGCATTGTTGCTCCCTCAAAATACCTTCATTATTACTCTTTCTAGTCTGTCTGGCGGTACTGAGAAAAACCTGAAATCTAAAGGCTGCCTCGCCACGGGGTCCCGGTGATGACTATGGTTATCAGGATCAAGCCAATTAGCAGATACTCAGTCAGCCGTCCCCGGCTCAAATTGCCTTGTCGCTGAGAAATATAGATACTTCCAAAGCAGTATGCAATGGCAGTTAGCACAATGGTTGGCTGTGGTACCAGCAGGTAACCGCCCGGCATTGTGTAGACGAATAGCCAGCGCAGGAACACCCATGAGATCTCCGTAGCCACGAGCGCCCAGGTCGCTGCCATCACACCGGCCATTCGCTCAGCTCGCAGCGTCAGCGCTGAAAATACGGACAAGTAACATCCAGCCCAGACTAATATCAAGACGATCCATTCAGTAGATCGCCATACGGCCGACATTAAAAACAGTGCTTCAAAGACGGCTATTTGTACGATCAGCAGATTGATCAGCGTTGTCTTAACGTCGTGCTCTTTGGTTTCCCACCATAATGCCCATACAACATATAAGACGCTAAAGCCGACCTGGGTCAGCACTCTGGGAGATACCGCGATAAAGAGCGCCAAGCTCGAGCCAATCAAGATAGCGCTAACTCGCTCAAGTGCCATTTTCATCCGATCAGCGGCGGCACTTCCCGGGCGCACGCGCCACAACTCCATCACAAGCACCAGGGCCACGGCCAGTGGCCACAGATCATGCTGTCGACTGAGCACAAAAATAGCCGCAGCATATAAGATCGTGCGCACGCCGAATGCGATCTGCGCCGGCTTAAGCGTCTCTAAAATGCCTTTCGGCGATTTAATTTTAGTAATAGCCAAAAAAATTCCTCATCTAGGGCCTGGTAGGCAGCAGCCTACAAACTATAGATACTACCGTGGACGCTGAGCGACCATCCGATACCTTCCACGGCTTCCAGCCAGTATACTCTCCTGCACACGATGACTCTCGTCTCATGTGCACTGAAACACCGTCTTCATATAGTATACATAAGAACTGCCCTATCGAGTAAGACCCAGTCGTCACGGACCAAAACTATCCCCAGGGCTCGTATCTAGAACACTTGTGCCCGCCTAAACTGCACCTTATACTCTTATTCAATGGACAACGAAAACCCAACCACACCGCAGCCGGGATCTACCGGTCCGAACCAAGCTGCGCAGCCGAACGTCACGCCGCCAAATCCACCGGTCGGTCCCGCAGTCACCCCTCCTCCGCCAGCTCAGCATCCTCTAGATGCTCCCGCCGCCTCTCCAACTATGTCGGTGGACTCAGTTGTTAACCCCGCGTCTCAACTCAATCCCATGCCGGTGGCGCAGCCACAAGCAGTCGAATCAGAGCAATCGCCCCTAGGTTCTTTAGCTAGTGGGTTTGGCAGCGTTCTCGGCGCTATTTTTTCGTGGATCATTTTCCCTGTTGCAGTTGTTTTAATCCTGCATAACTTCGTCTTTCAGGCGTACCACGTTCTGGGAACTAGTATGCTCCCGACTCTTCACGACACAGACTATCTGATCGTATCTAAAGTTGGTTATACTGAAGCACTCGTCGGAAGAGCATTCCACAAGAACGACCTTTATATTCCCGCCCGCGGTGAAATCATCGTCTTCCACTACCCGAAAGACCCAACTAAGATATTTGTTAAGCGTGTCGTCGGGCTCCCAGGGGACCACATTGTGATCAAGAATGGCACGGTGACCATCTACAACACCCAGCATCCAAACGGCTTCAACCCAGATGTCAGCTATGAGCCATCCGGCACGGAGACACTTATCGACACTGATGAAGTAGTCCAGCCTGGTAACCTGTTTGTCATGGGTGACAACCGTACCCCAGGTGGTTCATTCGACTCCCGTGAATGGGGCGAGCTACCCTCCAGCTATATCATCGGCAACGCGGTTCTAAGGCTCCTCCCACTTGACCAAGTCCGCATACTCTAACGGCCCTGCATAGACAATTAAAACGACCTGCGATAGCAGGTCGTTTTTGGTTACAGAATCAAATAACTAAGCGCTTACTTTTCTTCTCTTCGTATCTGACGATAAATTCGCTCAAGCTCTTCTTCTGAGTAATACTCAATGATTAGCTTTCCACCCTTGGCGGTCCGAACTTGCTGCACCTTTGTACCCAAGAAATCACCGAGGCTCTTCGTCAAAGTATTTATGGCCGCAATTCTGGCCTTAGCCTTCATCGTGCTGCCTGTCTCGCCTCTGAAGCCGCGAGCGAACTCTTCAGCTTGTCTAACACTCCAACCGTTCTTAGTCATTAGCTCAAGCAGTACGAGCTGCTTATCGGGCTCTAAAACGCTCAGGATGATACGCGCGTGGCCTTCGGTGATCTTCTTCTCAACCAAAGCGCGTTTGGCCTCAATCGGCAAGTTGAGCAGACGCATGGTGTTAGACACCGTCGACTTGTCCCAACCCACTCGAGCCGAGATATCTCCCAAAGACAGGTTAAATTGGTCAAATAACTTGCGATAGGCGGTCGCCAACTCCAGTGGGTTAAGCTCGGCTCGTTGAATGTTTTCAATGAGCGCCAGTTCTAGTTTTTCCTGCTCGTCGAAGCTACGGACAATCACCGGAACCGTCTCGAGTCCAGCCAGCTTGGCGGCGCGGAGTCTGCGCTCACCAGCGATTAGCTCGTATCGAACACCAGCCTTGGTTACAATCATGGGCTGCAGGATGCCGTGCACGCGAATACTGGCAGCTAGTGCTTCGAGCGCCGCCTCGTCGAAGTTCTGTCGCGGTTGGTGCGGGTTCGGGTCAATCAGACTAGGATCCAGCTCTCGAACGGAGTCTGATTTGCGATTACCGTCTGCGTCTACTTTCGCGGTTACATCAAATTCCTCTTCCACAACCGCTGTTGGGATCAATGAATCAAAACCGCGTCCTAGTCCTCGTTTCTTGTCTGCCATCAGTGTTTCATCCTCGCTCGCTTCTCAACTTCCTTTGCTAACGCTTTATAGCTACGCGCACCTTTACTCCAACCATCATAATGCATTATCGACTTGCCGAAACTCGGCGCTTCAGCCAAACGAACATTTCTGGGAATCACCGTATCGAACACTTTGTCCGGGAAATGACGCTTAACCTCTTCGTGCACCTGCGCGCTGAGCGTCGTACGGCCGTTGTGCATCGTAACAAGCACGCCCATCAGTCCGAGACTCGGGTTTAGACCTTTTCGCACTCTCTGCACCGTCTGGACCAGCTGGCCCAAACCTTCCATGGCGTAAAACTCAGCTTGGACCGGAATAATAAGTTCGTGCGCGGCCACTAATCCGTTGACGGTTAATATGCCCAGACTTGGCGGGCAGTCGATTAGCACGTAGTCGTAATCAAGCGATTCAAGTGCCCGCTTGAGTTTGAATTCTCTTTGAGGAACGGCAACCAACTCTACCTCGGCGGCTGCCAGCACAGGGCTCGCAGGTAACAAACTCAGACCATCGACAGCCGTAGAACGAGCCACCGCTTCGGCGGCCACGCCTTCCATCAAGACGTCGTACAAGTCCCCGCTCAAGTCATCCGGCATGATTCCCAGTCCGCTCGAGGTGTTGCCTTGAGGATCGAGATCTACTACCAACACTTTCTTCTTTCCGGAAGCAAGGTATGCCCCCAGATTGATAGTGGTAGTCGTCTTACCGACCCCCCCTTTTTGGTTCGCGATCGCGATTATTTTGGCCATTAGCTCAAGACTCACTCTCTTGTTCTGGGCGCATTATATCAAATGACGCTTACGATTGGATACAGCCACCCAAATGGCCCCAAGACACGGCCTATCAATACTTTCGTCATCTCATGAAGTGCGCTAGATTAGGGTTATGATTGAACGCAGTTTTAAGGCAGGTCCAGGTCAAGTCAGCCAGCCTGAGGCGCAGCCGCAGGCACGTGCCCGTCGGAAAATTCCTTGGGCTACCATCGCACTTGGGCTGGGCGTGGGTGTAATAGTTACCGCAACCGCCACCTGGCTACTTATCACAAAGCCTTGGCACTACAACCCCGACCCGTTTACCCCAGCCGTCGCGGCAGGAGTAAAATTCCCCCTCTATTATCTCACCTCATTGCCTTCGGGTTATCGCTTAGACAGTAAGTCTGTAGCCACCCCGACCGTAGGAGTAGTTGTCTTTGACCTCAAAGGTCCAGGCGGTGCAAAACTATATGTATCGGAGGAAGCCAGATCTCCCACCTTCGATCTCGGAGGCTTCTATCAGAAGTTTGGTCACCTGCAAGAAATTGGAGTGTCGGACGGTGCCGTCGCAGTCGGCACTCTAAACAATGGCCAAACTGAGGTCGGAAGCCGCGCTAATAACAATACATGGATTCTTTGCAACACCACGGCCAAGATACCGATGAGTCAACTAATAACGATGCTAAAGAGCATCACGCCTAACCCGTAGCAGCAGTCTTATTTGGCGTCGTTAATTTGCTTTGAGTGGTTTTTCAGAATGTATTCGATCACGAACGGCTTCTCACGCTGGGCGGCTTCTTCCAAAGAAAGCCACACTGGTCGCTTGCCCTCAGAGTTAATCGTAAGTTTCTGACCTTCCGGCAGATCACAGACGTAGATGCTCCATTGATGCGCATCAGATCCCCCACTGCATGAGTCGCCTAAAACATCGGCGGTAGCAGCGAGCTTTAGGTCATCTGTTGAAATCCCGACCTCTTCTTCCAGCTCTCGCCTGGCGGCCACCAGTGACTCTTCATTTTCGTCCACGTGACCAGCTGGCGGCGCTATACCGAATGGGAATTCGGTCCGGTCTAGGAACAAATATTTTCCGTCCGAGTTACGAACAAATACCCCAACGCTGGCATGCCAGAATTCGCCGTCTTCGGCAATCCATTCTTTTACGGGCCCACCAAAGTAAAGTGCCCTCTTATTTTCGGCACCGCATGACGCGCACACGAACACGGTTTTGCCGTCACGGCTTGTCTTCTTTGCTCCATCCGCCATGCAGGTGGTGCAAAAAATATGTCTTTTGCCATCTGTTGCGGGTGCGGTCGTGAATTTCATATTTCCCAGTATAGCCTATGCACTTAAAGCCAAAAACTAGTTTGCTTGTGACATCAAATTGCGCCTGAGCTTGTAGGCGCCACGCTTCTCGCCCATCCAAAAGAAGAACACCATGACGAGCGCCAGTAAGTACAGCGGCCATGCAGTCACAAGCTCTCCAGGCAGCGAACCAAGGCCATTGCCGTTGGTTGCACCCAATGCTGGAACCGGACCGTTAACAACCGTTACGACCTGCATAAAAGCGCTGTTACCCAAACTGTCGGTAACCCTAACAATAACGTCGTACGTACCCGCCCTGGTGTAAGTATGACTGGCTACTACAGGCCCATCTTCAGCTTGACTCAACAAGCTAGTGGCCCCGTCTCCCCAGTCAAAGCTAACGGCAAAGGGCGGAACACCTCCAACGATACTAATGGTCCGCTGAATCGGCTGGTTTGGATCTCCCGCGAGCACAGAAGTATCTGTCTGCAAGAATAGCTGCTTCCCGGTCGTGCTCCCTGGTAAGTTGAACGACGGAGCATTGTAATATACCGAAACCGGAGCAGAATCGGGACCTAACTGCCCAAGTGGGTCGGCCACTTGGGCCACAAGACTGTCAGAGCCGGCGAATAAGTCTACCAGAAGCGAAAAAGTATCATTAGAATCGCATGCGGTGGCACCAGCAAAAACACTATTTTTATTAATTTCGACAAACGTTCCGGATGGACAAGTCCCAGATACCGTAATGGGTATAGTTGAGGTAGACGATCCGTTGGCCGGAGACAAAATCACGGCAGACGTGGACGGTGCAGGCCCTGGTACTTCTCCGGTGAGTCCTATCGACCCCGATTGCGGATTTACGGCAGGCGGTGCGGCCTCGGCGGACAAGGTAACACCAAATAGCATGAGCCCGGATAATAGCAACATAAAAGCCAACGCCGGATACGACGTATGACGATGAGGCCTTACTTTGCCTGTGTGTTTTGTATGAAGCATTTTGTTTTTTGACGAACGCTTATAAACCTAGTATAGCATAAGCTCTACGCTTGCAAGAGCTACCTGCGGCGAGCCATAGCGATAATGTGTTCGTTGTATTTGCGGATTCCAATCTTTAGTAAGTATCCGAGGACTAACAGCCCAACTAAGACGAGCAAGATCAATTTCCAGGGAATTACCCAAAACGAGGTATTTGCGACAAGTGTCTTATTGCCGTCGTACACCATCGACAATTTTGCGGTATAGAAACCAAACAACATCTTGTTTGGCATCGTCTGCACAAAACGCCTAATACTGGCCGGCAGTACATTGCCGCCATTGGCGTTCACCGCCAGAGTCTGGCTTGGCCCAAAAACTGCATTCTTCATAACTATGGATCCATGCGGCGCTTCGTGGACCGACCCATTGTTTTGCAAACGAACTAAGAACGATATTGGGCCGTGCTCAAAAAAACCGGCTACTTTGACGTCACTATCTGCAGCTGTAGCATTACCAGCCGCAAACTGAATCGTGTTAAGTTGGTGCGTGATATCTCCGTTGACGGTCAGCAATATCAGTGCACCCACACTAGCCGACAAAGACACACCACTCGTGGCACCGATGCCAGCCGGAACTCCGGTAAATCTCACCACGCCGTAGTGGCCGCCTGGCTCAGCATTTGCTGGGACGTTGATCGTAATCATGTTCGTTTTAAGTTCTTGTGGGGCTAGCAACAAGTTAGGCACGTCAGAAATCCAGTATTTCAGTGAGTACCGAGTTTCGCCTTGCTCGTTGATGAATATTTGAGGGGTACCGCTCTCATCAGAATTAGCCCCAAAATCGTCTGCTTCCCCAGTAACTTGTAATGCACCGTTTGTAACGTTTCTCACCCTTATTTGTGTGGTTACCGTCTGACCAGGGTTCGCCGTCAGCTCAATCAAAGGCGGTGATATTTCTAGTCCTTGACCGGGGTTGGTTTTGGGAGCTTGGGGCACTGCAGCTGACGCTAGAGCGCCAACTGAAATAGAGGTCGCTACAAGCGTAGCCCCTAGTACAGCCAACAGCTTTCCCACAAACCTCTTATCCATTGCAAACAGTGTAACCCAGCCCATATGGTAAGCGCAACCTATATGGCTAAAAGGATGCCGTACAAATGTAGGTCATGGTGGCCGTATACAATCCAGCCGCCTGTAACCCGTCAATGTTTACGATGTAATCAGACGTAAACGTGTTTGCATTTGTGGGAGAATTTGAACTGGCAACAATATCCCCGTCATCGAATCTGTAGAAGCCGTTAAGACTGTAGTCACTGTCAACTACCCCTGTACCAGCTCCGGTCTCCGTCAAATGCAGGCCGAACTGACTGTCCCCCAGGGTGCTAGCTGTTTGAGTAGCGAGCCCAGGAATAGTATTCACTCCCGAAGCCAATGTCGTGCCATTTACCGTTATGACATAACCACCGCCGGCATTAGTTTGAGCCTGCATAACACTTGATCCCGTGCGCGTCAGGGTCGGCGAGAAGTCTCCGAAGTCGATGGTGCTTCCTGCCACAGTAGTGCAATCATTGCCCATTGTTATTCCGACGCAGAAAACCAATATTTCAGGAGTTGTACCGGTAAGTTGGACTGGCTGAGTCGTACTCACGGCAACGTTCCCAGTATCCACAAGCCCAGTAGCCCCATCCGTCCCAGTGTAAGTACTTATACGTATGTAAAATGAAGTATTTATCGCGGAAGGATTCGTTATCCCATTAAGCGTAAAACCTACACTGGTGCCGGCAAATAGATTAGGTGCCCCGTTATTTTCTAGAAACGGATCCCCATTAACCGCCGCGTTAAGTGCATACCCCGACACGCCATTTTCGGCAACAAGTGTGGCGGCAGTCGTAATCAGCCCAGCCGGAGTTACGCAAGCTCCAACGGCCGAAGTGCAGAATAAGAACCCAATTGATCCAATGCTAGCTCGAGTTGCGGTCGTGAACGCTATTGTGTGAGTCGCGACCACCCCAGCCTGAGATGTACTAACAGTGTCATCTCGGTTGATAAGACCAGCCGCCATGGCACCTGACTGTAGTCCGCATGTAGCTACAAGTACCACTGACATAGTACGTACAAATGACGCAAGTCGCGGGATTTTGCCAATGTTTATTTTCATGCGCGGGGGCAATACCCTACTTACCCAATATTTATTGAATTTAGAATGTTGCAGTGCAGATATAGGTAAGTGTGGACGTATACAGCCCAGCAGCTTGAGAACCCGCGACATTCACAATGTATGAGTTGGTGAACAGCTGCGAGTTGCTTACGTTGCTAGAGGTAGCAACAGTATCCCCAGTGAAAAACCTGAAGCTGTTTTGACTGGCATATCCGCCAGCTCCACCTCCATTATATCCAGCACCCGTGGGCGTTACGAGAGCACCAACGCTTGGGGTAGTGTTTGCCACCACGTTCGTTCCGAACTGGCTTGTTCCGTTCGTGGACGTACACGACGGTGAACAACCGCTGCTATTCGCTGTCTGTGTACCCATGCCCGTAATGGTGTTGGCGCCAGATGTGGGCACGTTCCCATTTACGGTTATAGCGTAACCACTGCCAGCATTTGTACTGGCGCTCATTACACTGGTAGCCGAGCTGGCAGCTACAGGAGAAAATGTCCCAAGGCTAACGGTCGATCCAGTAATATTCGTACAATTTGTTCCAGTGGTCCCTACACAGAACACCAAGCTCTCTGGCATTGTTCCGGAGATGGTCAGAGCCTGAGTTGTTGACACGCTAGTGCCACCAAAATCAGTCCCCGGGTATGCGGGCGTCGTAGCTGCAGTGTCGCTATACGTCGAAATTCTAACGGCATATGACTCGTTGGGGTTCGTAGGGTTAGTTACATTGTTGATGACCACGGTTACCGTAGGCGTACCAGTTACTGCAGCCGCCGAGTGTGTCACGTATGCCGCATTTCCACTCGCGCTGCCAAGTGACCATCCACCACCGTTACAGGCCGCACATGTAACGCTGCCAAACGTTGCACCCGTAAACGTCGAGCCGCTGGAATTTCCTGTGTTCACACAGGTTGCAGCCGAAAGCGGAGAGTCACATATCTCAAGCTTTATTGAGCCGAGTGTCTGACCAGATGTTGCCAAGGTAAAGGTTGCTGTATAGGAAGTCGCCTGGCCGCCACCGGAGTCACCTAGGGTAACGCTCCTCGTTGACAACTCGCCTGCGGCATTTGCCATTCCGGGTGTCAGCGTCATCAGGACCAAGATCGATGTCGCTATGTATCCCAGTACTCGGGCTAGAGGTCTGGGTGTCACCCTGTCGCCCACCATTTTTGCTTTTAGCGCTTTATATCTCATGCTTGCCAATGTTAGTTAGTCTTTGTTAATTAGATCCGGTCTAGTAAGTAGATGTGCAGAGGTAGTCGATATCTACCTTGTATTGGCCAGAGGGAGTAAGCGATCCTGCTTGAGCCTCATAGGTGCTTTGGTAAGTCGTTGTCGCTGTTGGACCTGAAGCTTCGTGGGCAAGATTAGTTACCGCGTTATGAGCCCATGCGAACTTATCTGTCGTACTGTACGCGCCACCGGAGTCGTATGTGGGGGCCACACCACCAGTCGGGTTGTTGCCCGTCAGTGTTGCTGAGTCGCCGTTAACGTTACCGGTATTCGCTACAATATCCATGCCGAAGTAGTCTCCGTCCGGAGCGGCTCCTGTACCTGTCGTAAAGCTAGTCGCAGTGGTGGCGTCGTAGAAGTCGTGTGATGTGCCTAAACAGTTCGTGAAGGCTCCATTTGTACCACCGTTCGGACACGGCGCGCCTGCTTGCGTCGCTATATATGCGAGTTGATATCCGTGGGATGCATTGGTATTAACACACTCGTATGAGTATGCACCCGAGGTGGTGCCTGCGGTTAAGACGTTGTTACCACCAGTACCGACATTAACTGGGCCTGTGCCCGTAGTACAGTTGGTGGAACCTACCGTGAAGAGCAAGCTTTCCTGGACGTTTGCAGTAACAGCAAGTGTCGTGCCAGTCCCAAGTGCTATCGCACCATAGTCTAACAATCCGGTGTTGTTAGTAGCCGAGTAGGTCGTTATCTGGAGGTAGTATTCCTGATTCGGAGTACTTGGGTTTGTGACCGTGTTAACCACGACGGTCTGAGCTGTACTTGCGCCAAGAGACACACCCGATGCATCGATAATGCAATATGCGGTAGTGGAAGGTATGCCACAGTTACCACCTGTACCTTGAGACCAACCCGAGGTAAAGTGTGCCGAGCTAGAACCGGCGGCAAAGGCCCCGCCAACGAATGTAGCACCGGTCACGAGAGAACAAGAACCTTGCAACGGCGAAGTACAAATCTGGAACTGCACATCCTGAGTGGCCGTTGGTTCACTTGAGGGCGTTGTCCAATTAACGGTATAGGTAGTCTGCGCACTCGGAGCCGATTCGCCTACCACCGCCGATCGACTTGTTACTTGAGAGTAGGCGTACGCTTGGAGTGGCACCAGCATGGCAAGAACTATAGAGCTCAAACCGACCCACGTAACGACCCGTCTCGCGAGCGCCGTATAGTGGCGTATTAATATTTGTGATCTTTCTTTCATTACTTTCTTAAGTCCTTTTTAGGCATTACGACACGTTACTTGCATCAACAGTAGCATAAGCTTTATGACAAGGTCAATCAGTTTTTACAACGTTGTTAGAAACACATTATGCCTACTCAAAAGGCAATATCCCCTCGGGTCAGGCTGCCATTATTACAGGCTCTAGAATGATCCTGTTGCCACTAAGTCGATGGGCCCTTGGTACTGTCCAGCGGGTGTTATAGTGCTTATATTTGCCATAAATGTGATGGTAAATCTAGTGTCGCCGGATGTCTTGGGCGATGACGCGATTACGTCGCCTGAGTTATACCTATACTTGTCGGAAATCGTGTAAGGACGGTTCGTGCCGTATGTACCGGTTGCCCCGTCTCCAGCCACGCCATAGCTGAACTGACTTACGCTCGGGTAGCTGATGTTATCCGGTACATATAATGGCTGAGCTCCTTTGCCGGCTACCGTATTGCGTACAGTGTTGATACCGAATTGCTCTGTGCCTGCCGCCGATGCCGTATCAGTCGTCAGCTGAGTAAGAGTATGGCCAGCATTTGATGGTCCGGCTCCAATCGCCTGCACGGTATAGCCAGATGCCGTGTAATCGGTAACGTCAAACGTGGCAGTACCGAAAGTAGCCGCACCGGTCGACAGGCTTCCCAGACTCACAGCCCCGGTATTTACGACCAGCATCAGGCCTGGCTGAGCCGTCGTATCATAACCGGTGTTTGATGAGTAACTTGCGGAGGACGAGTGGCCGCCGGTCGTCGCGCCAAGACTCTCTCCACCATCGTTTGGAGAAGTAGGTGTAAGGCTGTAGCTAGAGGAGCTGGACTTCAACAGACCATTCCCTCCAATCTGACTCTCATTCATACTGTAGCTCGTAGATTGTTCATACTGCGCGTAGGCTACACTAGGAACTCCCAGGAGGAGAGCAATAACAATTACAAGCTGGCGGTTCCACCTTCTCATTACTAACCATCTTGTCTCATTTTGGCTCAATCCGCAATCCGCTTGCGGTTTGTAAATTCAACAGCTTTTTACCATGCATAGATGTATATCTCTGCCGAATCACCAAACTCTAAGCCCCTCAATTTCTGTGAGGCTTAGAGTTGACCACGGACCGAATTTGCGGGCTTACGTTACTGAGCCTGTGTAACTTCAATACCGCTTACCATGGCATTGTCGAGAAGGCTGGAGAACTGGACGGTAATCGTGCCATTGGCATCCGAGGTGGCCGTGAAGTTCTGAGCTACAGCCTTATTAGCGCCGCCAGCAGTAGCGTAGATGTCGAAGTTGGTCAGCACCTGAGTCCCGTTAATCGCGACGTTGAAGACTCGGCTACCAACACCGCCTACCCCACTAGCGAGAGAAGTGCCCCAATAGAGTTCATTGAAGTCGAGTTGGACGTTGTAGTTGGTGTTGGGCGCTAGGTTTGGCACGCTGTACGTAAAGTTACCATAGCGGGCGTTCTGGTAGACCGCTTCAGGGGCTGGATTAGCTACCCCACTCGTATCAACGGCAGCCGAGGATGAATACGGCGTGCCGCCGAGGAAGTCGGTATCGGCAACAAAGTTACCCACAGCGCTCCCGCCGGCTGCGATGTAAGCGCTGGAGACGGTTGCAGGCGGCGGCGGAGTCGGCAGTGCCGGCAACGTACCATCGTATAGTTCTATACCGCTCACCATGGCGTTATCGGTATCAGAAGTAAATTGGATGGTCACATTCCCGTTAGCATCGGCCGTGGCCGGGAACTGCTCACGGATGGCCTTATTGGCCCCTCCAGCCGTGTTGTATACGTCAAAGTTGGTCAGGTCCAGTGTCCCGTTTACTGAAACATTGAAGACGCGACTACCGACTCCCCCGCCGTTGGCCAGTGACGTACCCCAATATAATTCGTTGAAGTCTAGATCGAGGGTATAGTTAGCATTCGGCGTTAGATTTGGAATCGTATAGCTAAAGTTATTTCCGTAACGAGCTGTTTGATACACCTCCTGAGGGGCCGGGTTCACCACTTGACTGGTATCGACTGCGGCCGTGGACGTGTACGAAGTGCCACCGGAGAAGTCCGCATCGGCAACAAAGTCACCGGATCCAGTGCCACCGGCGTCGATGGCTTGGGCAATGACTGGGGTAGGCGCAGAAAGGTTAACTCGTCCAACGTTTCCGGACTCCTCCGTAAACCAAATATTTCCATCAGGACCGGTAGTAATGTGACCTGGTTCTGCATAGGTAGTTGGAACCGGGTATTCCGTTATAGTTCCAGTAGTTGTTATTCTTCCGACATTATTACCGTTTGATTCAGTGAACCAAAGGGCGCCATCGGGCCCGGCTGTAATCTCGATAGGCTCCGCACTTACAGTCGCAATTGGGTACTCCGTAAAATCCCCTGAGGTCGTAATACGTCCAATTTTATTGCCCAAGAGTTCGGTAAACCAAAGTGCGCCGTCTTGACCGGTAGTTATGCTCGTCGGATACGAATCTGCGGTTGGGATTGGGTATTGGGTCACCTCGCCCGACATGGTAATGCGACCAATATTGTTGCCGCCCGAACCATAAGGTCCAAAATATTCTCCGAACCAAAGTGCGCCATCGGGGCCAACCGTAATACCTGTGGGCGAGTTCAAGCCAACATAGTATTCAGACACGACACCTGATGTCGTAATACGTCCAATCTGCTGAGTGTCAAACTCGGTGAACCACAATGCGCCATCAGGGCCGGCCACGATATCATAAGGCGAATAATTGGCGGTTGGCGAGGGCAAGGCGTATTCTGTTATGGCCCCCGCTGTAGTAATTCTGCCAATTTTGTTGGATCCCTGCTCGGTAAACCATAGCGCTCCATCCGGACCAACCGTAATATCGCGTGCCTCAGCATTCTGCGTAGGTATGGGATATTCGGTAATGGTGCCTGAAGGAGTAATGCGTGCTATATTGTTGCCCGAAAATTCCGTATACCATATATTGCCATCCGGGCCGGTTGTGATGCCAAATGGCACATTCTCACTGGGATATTCCGTGATTGTAGGCGAGGAATCAGCGTGAGCGGTCAAAACTGGCATAAACAGCGTGCTCACCCCAACTAGCATAGACGTGACCAGGACAAGAGGTTTCTTCATTTTGTGATCCTTCGGTTAGTGTATGAGCTCAACTTACCGGACAAGGACTTTGGTATTGAATCAATAGTAATCTGTACGATATTACAAAAGCAATGCTATTTTCCTTGTCGAATTTTGTTACATCTGACCACGTTCATGGTCATGTCTGAGAGTGCGGGCATCTGGAGATAGCGGTAAGTTGCTCAAGCCTGACCATAAGCGGTATAATGGGCCCAATCTAAGCCGCTGAGATGAGACACGATGCTACCAGAGCAATCGCCAGTTGTGGCTCCCCCGCCACTCAAGACAACAAGTTCAAGCTGGGATAACCTTACTAAACGCGCGAATAGCGTAGGTAGTATAGTCGTTCTTATTCTTCTTTTGCTGGGCGGCGGCGGTATAGTCGGCTATGTTATTGCAAATAACAAAAAGGTAGCGGCTCCGGTCAAGACCCCGGCTATTGAAACGCTTTCTCAGTCAGACCTCAATAAATTAGGTTCGGTTGGGTCCAACCTAGGAACTACCAACCAGGTCCTGGACGTAGGCGCCGACGCGCTATTTCGCGGCAAAGCTGACGTAGTTGGCGATCTCTCTGTCGGAGGTGCGCTTAACGCCAATGGCACAGTCACACTCAGTCAGCTAAACATTTCTGGTGCTACCGCTGCCAGCAATATTAACGTCGGCGATAACCTTAATGTCGCCGGTACTACGACCCTTCAAAAAACGCTTACGGCCAATGGAACGGTAAATGTAAATTCAAATCTAAGCGTATCCGGCGGCGGAACATTCGGCTCAATTAGCACTTCGTCGCTAACGGTCAAATCCATATCCATAGTCGGCCCGCTCACAATTGAGCATTTAACCACTTCCGGCCCGACTCCCTTCTACGCCAGTGGTGCTGTAGGATCAGGTGGCACAGTCAATATTTCAGGCAATGACACCGCCGGAAAAATTAACATCAACCTCGGCACTGGTCCGTCAGCCAACTCTATTCTAGCGAACATCACCTTCCGGGCCGCATATCCTGGAGACGTACATGTACTTCTCAGCCCTCTAACTTCGGCCGCCGCGGCCGCTCAAGCGTACGTAACTCACAACAATGCTGGATTTCAGATCTACGCGCTAAACGCTTCTGGTCTCGGCAGCAAAACTTTGAGCTTCGATTACTTCGTTACTCAGTAGCTAACTTTGGGTCTTTTCTTTAAGTCCAAATATCTCAATAGAATTGGAATTGGAAGCCTTCTTCACGTCCTTGAGCTCAAGCTCCAATTTCGCCATCCGTGTTTTGAGTAATCGAAACTGCTTATCGTTTGAAGTAAATCCTTTCCGGATCTGCTCCGCTAACGTTCCGAATTCGCGTTTCATTTCTTCAGTCATAAGTAGTTGCCCCCGAATGCGACCCGGCACACGCCGGTCATCGTTTTTATGTCGGCCTCAATCATACCGCTGGGCTTCCGTTGGCTGTCAAGGCATGGTTATCCAACTAATTTGCGAGGTGCCAGAGGAAGCCAAGAGAAACACCAGCCAATATTCTGAACCGGTATCTAGTATCATGTGACTTATGGATTGGCCGACACATATTGCCAAAGCTATAGCCATCGCGGCTTCCTCAAAATGGGCCGTACGAGTCGTGCTCGTACTTTCTCTTTCGGCGCCAATACTAATGGGCATCTTAATCTGGGAGCTTCATACCTCGGTACACCCGACGGCATTAGTCGAAGACCGCAACTCAGCTGTTGCGGCTATTCTAGCGCCGCAGAACACGCCAAACGTACTTTCCGCATCGACCTCGGGAAACGGCTCCTCGGCCGGATCTATCTCGACTTCAGCCAATGCGAGCAACAGTAATGCCAATTGCGAAGCGATTCTTAGTGCCGGGAACAAAGAGTTGAACTCGCTGAATGCCCAGGTTTCTCAGGACCTGTCGCAGGCCAAGAAATATGCATCCACTGGCGATTTTGCCGATGCCGACGTTGCCGCCAAGCAGGCCAACCAATTGGGCGAGCAAGGATCAACCGCGCAAACTACTTACGAGCAGGAATTAGGCGCCAACCATTGCAGCGCCCAAATTGCATCAGAATTAGGCAAATGATTTTACGAAATTCCAGGCGCAATCAGCTAATTAGTTCCGGTTTGCGCTAATGAATCTCTACGCTGGTATTTAGGTTAGGAAGATTGATCGTAAGAGGTGCATTAGACATTACTGCGTTAGAAATGAATGGCGGCACTTGTCCATATAGTGCGGCCGCACTTATTGCCTTCTGAGCATCAGCATTATCGCCATTCTGGTCATACATAACAGCCAAGCTCTGCCATAGATTGGTATCCTGAGGGTACTTGGTAAGGGCGTATTTGATAAATTTTTCGCCCTCTTTAGGGTCGCCATACACAAGCGACACCTCACTAATGTCCTCTGCCGCATAGACCGAGGGCCTGATTTTTATGCTGTCGAAATAACTGGTTATCGCATCGCGGTAATCCCCTTCGTGTCCTTGCACGGCCCCTTGGGCGATGTAGCTCGTATCAGTCGGGAATATCGCGACCGACTGTTTGACGTAGGGTTTAGCCTGTTCGTATTCACCATTGTCTGCCAACGCCTGGGCTATCTGCAGGTCAGCCACATAATCATCCGGGGACGACACTATATTAACTTTTGCCAACCTCGTTGCACTGCTCCAATCCTCTCCCCTGATCGACGTTCGAATGCCCAGCACAATAATAAGCAAACATGCCAATGGCAATATCCAACGCCGCTGAACTCGCGGGAGAAGAACCGTTGCAAGTACCCCAATCATTCCAAGGACGCCTGCCATCGAGAAGTAGAACCATGTCTCGCAAGCGGTCATGTCGAGCGGAACGACTTGCATCACTAGGAGTAAACCGGCCGCGCACCAAGCAGCGAAAAACAGATATGTCTTATACATGCCTTCATCGGCCAGCTTGTGCACGAGCTTGCCGCCGACTACCGCCAAACCGATTAAGACTACCTCAAGCGCCAGTGGTAGCCAGAAGTTCTGTAGATCAATTGACTTGTTCACCCATAAGTACTCGGATGCTAACCTTAGCGGAAAGAATACCTTCGTTATGTATAGCCACAGCATTGCGGGGTCTTGCAGCAATCGGCTCCCCAGGCCGAGCTTATCTATTGGGGTGCCTCCGAGGCTCCGGAGCGCACTGACCGCATGCAACCGAAGAATAATGTATAACACCGTCGGTACCGCGATGATCTTCAGAAATGCCCAAAATCTACTTCGTTCATCGAACCACCACAAAAACAGGAATGCCATTAGTAAAAAAGCAATCCCGGTCTCTTTGGCCAATACTGATAGCGTCAAACATACGGCGACTACAGCCAGACTCCTTACTGACCTGAATCGAAGTAGCAACCAAATTGCCAGGGCCCCAAAGAAGAAAAATAAGACCTCTTGCATTGAGGCTATGGCGAACACAGCTTGAGAATCAATCGGGTGAACCAAAAAGACCAGCGCCAACCCGAGTGATAACAAAAAGCTAAACGAGTACCGAAACACCAGAAACAGTAAATACGACCCTCCCACGGCCAAAAGTAGTTGCACCAAGTGGAAATATAGCGGATTTGCGCCGGCAATAGCCCAAATGATTGCAAAGGTAAGAGACATGAGAGGTCGGTAAAATGGCCCCGACAGCGGCGCTATTCCGTTATTACTATAAAGAGTCCCACCCTCAAACAACAAAGCTGTATTGGAAAGTGAATGGACAACCGGATTATCTACAATCTGTGATGAGTCATCTCCCAGGAATGGATTTAACAACCCGCTAAAATATACAGCGAAGCCAGCCAGAAGTAGGATTGCCATGGCAATCACGGCCATTTTATCGTATCGACGTTTTCTCGCCACGCCCGCAGATCTATTGGTGATCGGCGTTGTCGCCTCGGACGGTGTTTCCAATTCGAGATCTCTCCGAGGTACTCGTATACCCTTCTTCTTATTTCTGCTCATGCCTTAATCGTAACAGATATGATTACTCGAATACCCTGTCCACTTTGCGGTACTCCAACGGCCATAATCGATAGCGCGGATACGTATCGCCAATCGGTCACTAGGGTAAATCCAGATTGCGAATATGGATAACTGGTAATGATATACTGCACTCAATGAGAGCCGCTAATCTGAAGAAGGTGATAATACCCCTCGCGATCCTTGTCATCGTTGGCGGCGGAGCGTACGCGTTGGGGACCCAGGACTCACATGCACTGGTCGGAGCCACTTCAGTCTCAACAAACCCATTCCCACTTCTGGACCCCTCCGTTAGCGACTCGGAAAACCAATTGGCCATTATCAACTTCGACCCTCTGCGCCAAAGTCTTCTAACCTATCTCAGTAGCTTGAACGTCTCGCACAGTTTCTACTTTGAGTACCTTCCAGACGGCATCACTATTCGCGATGACGAAGACTCAACTTCGGAAGCGGCCTCCCTTCTCAAAACCCCTCTGGTAATGGATTTATATAAGTTATCTGAACAAGGAAAAATTAACTTAAGTGACGAGCAAACAGTCGAGCCGGTCGAGATAGATCCTGATCCCACCTATGGGAATCCCACGCATTTAAAAGCCGGCGACCGCATCACACTCAAAGAAGCCGCCCAGATTACGCTTAATGATTCGGATAATACTGGCCTCAATATTATTAAGAGCGCGATCCTGCCACTGGTCGATAATACTAGCGACTCCTTCCTCAGTCTTGACCTTGCCTATACAGTAGGCGGGCTGGCCAATAATCAGCAAATTACGATCTCGGCAAGATCGTATAGCTCAATACTAACTTGCTTGTATTTCTCCTGTTTCGACACGCCCCAAGATTCAAGCCAAATACTTAACTCTCTAGTCGGATCAAATGAGCCAAATCGACTAGCCGCTGGTGTCCCTTCAACCATAAGAGTAGCTCACAAAGTGGGCTCAGGCGGGGCAACCGCCCAAAGTGATTGCGGCGTTTTTTACTTTCCGCACAAGCCGTATCTCGTTTGCCTAATGTTCTTTAACATACCCGCGGCAGACAATCCCGATCCGTATTTCCAGCATGTATCGAAAATGATCTACGACTATATTGCAGCGGCGACACAGGCGACCCCATCCACGCAAACCAGCTCCCCCTAGCTCAATGTAACTTGCTCGAATTTAAACAAATGGGATAGATTTAGATTTATGACACGTCGCAAACATGATCGTTATCAGCAGCCCGATGACAACGAAAATATCGAAAAACCTCAATCAAGCTCTTCTGAGGCCACACCAAATCGTAATAAACGCATCAACAAATTCGTAGTGCTGGCAGCCGCTGGCACCATCCTGGTTATCCTAATAGTTGGCTTCCTCGTAATTGCTTCGCACGCCAATCCAATACCGCAAAACGTCATTCAATCTGTGTCGTTCCCGGTGTACCACCCGACCTCTGAGCCGACCGGTTACAAGCTCCAAATCTCGAGCGTTACCTCTAATAATGGCTCCGTTTTCTATAACCTGATCGATTCACAGACAAAACAATCCATTCAAGTTAGCCAAGAGCGTTTGCCAGCCGCGTTCAACCCTCAAGTAATGTTTAGCCACAATCCACTCCCCACGACCATCAGCCCACTGGGCACAGTCTATGATTTAAGCTTCCAGAACCAAAGCCGCTTCATGATCATGGCACCCAAATCGCTAGTATTTGTTAGCGCAAAACCAAAAATCTCGGACGCCCAACTTCAGCAGCTAATAGATGGCTTAAAGATCTAAAGTTATCTGCTAGTAACCCTGTTTGGCGGCTTAGCACGGCGAAGTAACGCATCCGTGAACAACGACCGGTTCTCATCGACCTGTACGATTGTGATCACATTTTGTTTTGAACTACCCTGAGCAATCGCGGGAAAGACTCGGATGAGTAGGGTTAATCCCCGGCCACATAGTCACAATACGAGCCAGCTCGCAAAGCCGTTGCAGTAGCGCTCGTGGTATTCTGCGCCCAGTTGAGCGCCCAAGTCCCAGCCGTTGTACCATTTTGCCATTCAACGTTTAGGGTCTCTGAACCATCCCCAGCAGCTGGCGTAGCTTGAGTTACAGCATTTGATGTGCTTGCCGCGGTGTTAACACCAACATCGGCCCAAATGTTGGTCGTGTCGCCTTCGGGAATTCCCTCGTGCGCGCCGTCAATCGTGGTCGCACCTGCGGGACCGGTCATTTCCCACTTAAACTGCGGCGTGGCCGATGTTGAACCAAAGTAGAGCTGACAGCGAATCGAGTAGTTTGTAGTTGCCGCCATGGCAAACTGCAAAGTGGCATCCGCTCCAAATGTAGTGTTGCTCGTCTTCGTCGTATCTGCTGTTTTCATTAATGTTTGCCAGATACCATTACATGGCTGCCAACTGGTTATGTAACACCTAAACTCGTTCAAAGCCGAGTTATAGTACATATCGCCCGCCGTGCCACCACTTGGCTCCGTCGTACCATTGCTGTAGTTGTTGAGGCCAAGGAAAGCCACCCCCGTTGATGCCGTACTCGTGCCAACTTGGACGGTATTTAGGTATGTTCCGGCAGACCCGGCACTGGTCAGAGTCAATGCAGGCTGATAAATGGTAAAGCCAACACCGGGCTGAGTATTATTGGAGTCCTCTAGTTCCGTACCGGCGATCGTTAAGTTAGTTGTACTCGTGACGGCGGTTATGGTCGATGAATACCCATCGTAGAAGGTAATCTTGTCACCGACCATGTTCGCATTAAATGCCGTTCCGGTACCGAATACATCTGACCCCGCCGTCGTAGAAGTACAGTTAAACGCGTTGCTTAGACAGACCGTCGCAGTGGCAGAAGATTGCTCCGCTATCGTATCGAACGAAGATGTGCCGTCCACTTCTAACGTGGCCGTCGGATCGGCTGTACCGACACCTAGAGCGCCCTGGTTCATGGTTGTATTCCCGCTGTTGAAGCCGTTATCCCAGTATAGGTTACTCGCCAGGGGGGCATTGGCGTTGTTTACATCGTATTGAGAGGTGTTTGTCCCGAGCTTAGTCACGAGCAAGCCTTTGATGTAGTGGTTATTGTCGTTGCTACCATTTCTAGCGCCAAATCCAAAGTCTTGGTAACCCAAGTTGCGTCCGTATACGTCGGAGTAGTCAATGACGATCTGGCCGTCCCAGCGAACAACGATCTGGTTATAGAAGAATTGGATATCTACGTTGTGCCAGTTACCATCGTCAACTGCGTCGGCAGCATAGTGTGTCGCGCCACCGTTCCCGTTAGAGAAGTTATAGCTCGCAAGCGGATTAGCTCCACCTCCTGACTTACACTGGTTTCCATCTGTAAACGCACCATAAGTAACGCCGATGCAGTCCCAATATTCATCGAAGTAGATGACGTAACCATTCGTCATGCCAGCTCCATATTCGGTCGTAGGAACAGCATTGGCGTAGGAATAGAACCAAGTAGCATCCGCACCATTGCCACCTCCAGATTGGAACTGGAATTGTACTTCCTCAAAAGGAACCTGAGCAAAGGACCAGTTCAAAGAACCGGTAGTAGTGGCCGTCGTGGTCGTGAGTCGCTCACCAAGGGCGCTACTAACGAATGTTGCGGCTCCTGTTGCCGTCGGTGTTGGATACGCATATCCATTTGTACACGTATGAGCAATGAAACAGGCCGGTCCACTTGTTGGATCGTTCGCGCCATCCCAATAAGCCAGCGCCGGTGAGGTCAATGACACGGCTGCGTTGGAAATACCCACGTTGCCATTCGCGTCAATTCCCAGTAACTGGCCATAGCTAGTCGTATTTGTAGTATTGGTATCGGTATCGTTGAGCTGAGCAAACGCCAAACCAGAATAATACTGAGTTCCAGAGTTAATGATCAGAGTACCATTGCCATTTGACTGGCCAACACAAGTGGCATAACTGCCCGATGTAGCCGTAGCTTGCAAACCGACTTCGGTACACCCATTACCATCCTTATCATCAACGTTAAGTACGGACGCTGCGGTTGCACTCTGAACTTCAAATGCCGTTGCCGAGTTAGCGCCAGAAACTACGTCCACAACGCCGGGTGTCCCGGTTCCCGTCGCATTGCCGGCCGACAAGGTAATATTGCCACCGCTATTGTTTCCTGTTCCGGTACCATCTCCGGCGTTCAAGACGAGAGCCCCACCGGCGCCACCAGCTGCGGCCGCGCTACCTTGGCCGCCTTGGATAGTAATACCGCCGCCAGCCCCTGCGCTCGTTGGCCCAGCAGTACCACCTTGTAGAGTCAGCAGTCCGCCAGTCCCCGTGCCAGTGGCTGCTCCTGCCTGGACGGTAACAGCGCCACCGGCCGTATTGCCGCCTCCGGCAGCGCCACCAGTAACTAGCACTTGGCCACCGATACCGGATGTGCCACCTGCACCGCCTGTGAGAGATAGGGTACCGCCGGTACCGGATGTATTGCCAGCAGCAGCAACCACCGAAAGGTTATTACCATTGTCCGTCGCCGTCGGGTTGGCCCCCACCGATATAGAATAAGTTGTCGAATTTCCAGTTACGCCGGTGAATGCTATGTTGTCGGCTGTGTTGATTGCAGCACTAGTCACTGCTAGATACGTTACCGTCGCGGCATTGTTTTGTAGTTGCAGAATGTTCCCAACGGTAGTGCTCGCATCGTTGATCTTAAGGCCTCCGTACCCACTCGTGCTGTTTAGCTGAATCTGGGGGTTCGTGGTACCCGAGGCGTTATACACGGATTGCAAGGTACTAGCGTCTGCCCCCGCAAACGTCCAGGCAGTTCCGTTGTACACAAGAGATGCCGTACTACCAATGTTCAGTGTGTTACCCAGCAAAGTCACCTGAGTCGTCGAAGCTGCAATGTTACTAATGTAAATAATTGAGCCTGCGCCGGCCGTAGGGTTCGGAACCGTGAGTGCCCAGGGGCCGGCACCGGTAGCGGTCAGGTCGAAGGCCGTACATACATTGACGGTCTCTCCGGCCGTATTTAGTGTGGTTGCAGCCGTAATTGTGTAGCTACAGACCGTATTGGCCGTGGCGCCGTTATTCTGCAAAATCGAAGCCCCGGCAGTGCCCACGTTTATTGCTCCGGCCTGCAAGTTAATGTTGCCAGCCGTCCCGGCAGCACCAGCGCCACTTCCAGCTGCTCCAGCGGTCAAGGTTATATTTCCGCCATTACCGTTTGTCCCGGTAGCAGCACCGTTTCCACCCGCACCGCCGGATATCTGCACGTTAGCCCCGGCGCCACCAGTGCCCGTAAGAGTCGCCGCTCCACCGGCGCCACCAGCAACCGTGACCGCCGCCCCTGCGCCACCAGATGAGTTAGTGCCGGTTCCAGCACCACCGGCGCCACCGGTCACAGCAACAGCTCCACCATGAGCCCCAGCCGTGGCCCCCGATCCGGTTGAACCAGTACCACCAGTCACATTTGCCAAGCCGCCAGCTGAACCCGTTCCAGCGGAGGCTAAACCACCGAGCAAAGAAACTGTACCGCCGGTACCGGTGCCAGTTGCTTGTCCACCCTGTATCGTTGCGCCCCCACCATTCGTATTACCGCCTCCAGCCGCGCCCCCGGTTAAGCTGGCAACACCACCAATGCCGGCGTTACCACCAGCGCCAGCGGTCAGCACAAGGTTACCACCGGTACCAGACGTGTTACCGGCTGCAGCAGTAACGTCCAAAGCTTGTCCGGCCGTGGCAACAGTAGGCTGCGTCCCCACGGTAATGGAGTAGGGCGTCACACTCCCGGCCACCCCAGTGAACGCAATGTTGTCGGCCGTTTGCAGCGTTGAGTTGGTCACGGCTAGATATGTCACCGTCTGTGCGCTGTTATCCAGCTGCAGAATGTTCCCGACGGTTGTGCTCGCGTCGTTAATCTTGAGACCACCGTAGTTAGGTGTACTGGATAGCTGAATCTGGGGGTTTGTGGTACCGGAGTCATTGTAGTCAGTCTGCAAGTTGCTGGCGTCAGAGCCTGCAAACGTCCAGCTGGTGCCGTTATACACCATGGTTGCTGTGCTGCCAGCGTTAAGCGGGTTGGTTGTACCGCCAGCCAAGGAAAAGACATTGGAGGCACTCACGTTGCTTATGTAAATAAGCTGTCCGGCTGAGGCTCCGGCCGTTGGCGGCGTCACCGTTAATCCAGTAGTCGTTGCCGTAATGTCAAACGACGTACATTGGTTAATTGTTGAGCCAGCTGTATTAAGCGTAGAGTTGGCCGAAATGGAGTAAGTGCAGGCAGTATTAATGGTGCCTGCATTGTTCTGAATTAGGGATGATCCGACCGTACCTACATTAATGGTGGAGCCTTGGAGGCTAACGGTTCCAGTAGTACTGCCCGTACCGCCGCCAGTTCCAGGTGAGCCAGCCGCAATCGTAACGTTACCGCCGGCCCCATCAGTACCAGTAGCCGAGGCGTTTCCACCAGCGCCAGCGTTCAAAGTTAAGTTTGCGCCGGCTCCACCAGTGGCAGTGCCAGTTGCAGCACCGCCAGCTCCGGCCGCGACAGTTGCACCAGCGCCAGCTCCACCCGCTGAGTTCGTACCCGTCCCCGCTCCACCAGCTCCACCGGTCACTGCGACGGCACCACCGTGCGCTCCGGCTGTTGCCCCGGAACCGGTCGAACCAGTCCCACCAGTCACGTTAACAAGCCCGCCAAATGAGCTAGATCCAGCGGTCGCATTCGCCAGGCCGCCGAGTAGAGACGCCGTACCGCCCGTACCTGTGCCAGTTGCTTGTCCACCCTGCACCGTAGCTGCGCCTCCGGCGGTGTTACCGCCACCGGCCGCCCCACCAGTCAAGCTAGCGACACCACCAATACCTGAAGTTCCACCAGCACCGGCCGCCAGCTGGAGGTTGCCGCCAGTACCGGAAGTATTACCGGCCGCAGCTACTACCTGCAGGTTATTGCCATTGTCCGTAGCCGTTGGGTTGGCTCCAACGGAAATGGAGTAAGTAGTTGCGTTGCCGGTTACGCCCGTGAATGCAACGTTGTCCGAAGTATCTATCGTAGAACTTGTCACTGCCAGGTACCCAGCACTTGATGCACTGGCATACGTAAAGCCACTCGGACCAACTCCAAAGAGCGTGCCACCAATTGGCGTAGCGTTGTCATCTATGATTACACCACCATCAGATCCGGATGCGTTTAGGGTTATCTGCGGGCTTGCAGCACCAGATCCGTTATAGTCCGATTGCAGCGTTCCTGCGTCCGCTCCGGCAAACGTCCATGCTGAACCGTTGTACACCATAGTTGCAGTACTACCAGCATTTAGCGTGTTCGTCGTTAGCCCGACCAAGGAAATCGCGTTAGTCGATGCGCTCAAGTTACTTATGTAGATGATAGAGCCTGCGCCTGCAGTCGGCGCAGGTGGGGTTAAAGTAAGCGCCCCCGTGTCAGTAATGTCGAAGGCCGTACAAACATTAACTGTTTTCCCTGCCGTGCCCAGCGTAAGCGTCCCGGACTGGCCAGTATATGAGCAAACCGTGTTGGCTGTCGCGCTGTTATTTTGCAACAAGCTAGACCCAGCCGTACCAACAGTAACGGTTGAACCCTGCAAACTTAAGGTCCCCGCGCTGCGACCTACATTGACTGCAGACGCGTTCGTCGTACCTATGTTAACGGTAGGCGTACCCGTGGTACTGCCGGAACCGGTATCAACCGATACCGTCCCTGCCGTGCCGCTGGCCGTCACATTACCCGACAGAACCTGAACCGTGCCAGTACTCCCCGAAGTTGTCGAGTTGCCACTTACGAGTTGCACGTTACCTGATGCACCAGTGGTATTTGTCGACGCCACAGTTACGCCTCCTCCACCGTTAACAGTCAGCAACCCAGCAGTTGTCGACCAAGTCGTTGCAGCTGCCGAAGTTAACGTCAAGGCACCAGTAGAGGTCGTAAATGCCGATGCAGCGTTTGCGCCAATAGTGACAGCTCCCGACACACTCGACCCGATGTTGGTTGTGCCGCCAGTGGTGGCATTAATCTGGGTAGTACCAGTAACAGTCTCTCCGCCCGTACCCTGTAGAAGCCCGGTGCCCGAGTTGACCCCAACTCCAGTGATGGCTCCCGCATTAGTAACACTAAAGTTGGGAGCGCTAATCACATCCGTTGCAAAGGTGCCTGTAAAGGTTAAGCCATTAGTTACAGTTCCTGACGTATTCTCAATCTGGATGCCATTCGTAAGAGTACCCGCATTCGTACGGTTAACTAGTATGCCATTGGTCTGGCTAGACCCCGTAACGTTAACGTCTTGAGCATCAGCAGCGTAGTTCTGTGCCACGACCAAAGCCACGGCTGCCGTACCGGTATTGGTACCATTTACCGTCAAACCGGTGATACCGGTTGTAGCTGGCTGAATGTCGTTGGACCCAACGCCTGTATTGGTAGTTGGGGCCTGTATAAGGTAGTTACCCGCCGCCGCAATTGACGTACAGGTTCCGGCGCCGGTCAACAGACCTTCCGTATAAGTGGCAGCTAAGTTGGCTTGACCAGCTCCACAAGTTACAGCCGCTCCCGTAGTCCCATTAGCCGAGAAGTTAGTCGTAGCATCAAGGGTTGTACCGGTTACGGTGGTTGCGGAGGTAATGCTACCGGTACCGGAGGTCGTAACGTTTCCAGGCGTCGTTACATTACCGCTTGCTAGCGTCACTCCCGTCAGTCCAGTGAATGCCCCGCCGGAAGTTAGCACCGCAGTTGGCGTATCGATAAAGTTCGTGTAGCCAGTCGCCGAAGCGAAGTTAATACCATTTGTGTTGTCGCTTGCCAAGAGCGCGGTACCGGCGGCAAAGTTCAATGCATTCAGTAGGTTTGTGCCAGACGTGGCAGCCGTCGCGTTAGTTGGGGTTAGGTTTATCCCCTGCATCGTTATTCCTGCGCCTGCGTTAGTATTCGTTACATTAATAATGTGAGCCGAAGATGCAGCTGCGGCGGAATAGTTTTGCGTAAATACTCCGGTTCCCGATGTCATGGTCACGGCTTGGTTAGCCGCGATTGTTAAGCCACCATTCGCACTCAACAGCTGGGTTGCAGTCAATGCACCATTATTGGTGGTAGTAATCCCAGACCGACCCAGCGATAGCGAGATCGCATTTGTACCGGCAATACTCACGCTACCATTAGACGATGCGCCAGTACCTGCATCAATTCCGACAGATCCACCAGTTCGCGATCCCGAACCGGCAGTGGCATTACCGCCCTGGATGGTTACGGCCCCACCAATTACAGTGGTAGCACCGGAAGCGTTGCCACCGGTAAGAGCTAATGCCGGTCCATTTGATGTCGCTCCTGATGATGTGCCGGGCTGAAGCGTCAAGCTAGTCGCCGCATTTGCCCCGGGAGTCGTAATATCTGGGCTTTGGCCGCCTTCTAAACTCAATACTCCTGAAGTATTCAAGCTAAAGTTTGAACCAGATAGTGCAAGCGTGTTGCCGCTTACCGAAAAACTAGAAGCGGCATCCGAGGCAACGAGCACCGCGCCAGCAACGCTCGAGCCAATTTGCGTTGTGCCGCCAGTTGTTGCATTAATTTGCGTCGTGCCAGTCACAGTTTCTCCGCCAGTACCCTGGAGTAGCCCCGTACCAGAGTTAACGCCTACACCAGTAACAGCTCCTGCGTTTGT
>Ga0206919_1021_pt1 | contig 36243 bp, 38 predicted proteins | sample Alteio_BWOrgHeat_67_FD_152962 | JGI IMG/M metagenome (GOLD analysis project Ga0206919, IMG submission 152962) | Enriched cells from forest soil in Barre Woods Harvard Forest LTER site, Petersham, Massachusetts, United States -... | ecosystem: Environmental > Terrestrial > Soil > Temperate forest >... | reverse complement strand
TATCCACACTGCCCGCCTACCTGAATGCGCTGGCCGGCGAAGGCGTACACATCGTTACAGTGGAAGTGGTGTAAAGCGAGTTCCGCAATGCGGCAACCCAGGTATTTACAGCCGAACAGTTCCTGCCCGTTCCCAAGACGGCGCCCGTGGCCGGCAGCAACAAGAAAGTCGATTTTATTTTCGAACCCGATAAGGAAACGCTGATCGCCGAACTCATGCCCAAGATCCTGAATACACAGTTGTACAAAGCAGTATTGGATGCACATGCCAGCGAGCATGGCGCCCGCATGACCGCGATGGACAAGGCCAGCGAGAATGCCAATGAGTTACTGAAAACGCTGAAGATCAGCTATAACAGGGCCAGGCAGGCAGCGATCACCACGGAACTGACGGAGATCGTGAGCGGTGCGGCTGCGCTGCAGGGATAATTTCATCCATCAAAAACAAAAAATCCCCGGCGGTAAACCCGTCTTTTCCTACATTACCATCCGATCATGGAGATATCACAGATCATACCGCATATTGAAGTACTCATCTTTGCGAGCGAGAAACCGCTCAATGCCGCCGAGATCGTGGAACTCATCAATAACGCATTCGGTTTCCTGGAAGAGCGGGTGACCATCGACCAGGTGGAAAGCGCCGTGCAGGGCATCTGCGAAAAATATCAATCCGAATTTTATCCTTTTGAAGTAAAAGAAAGCGGCGGGGGCTGGCAGTTCCTCACGAAGAAAGACTTTCACGGCACCATCGCCCAGCTCAATGGCGACAAATTCCTGAAACGTCTTTCGAATGCCGCACTCGAAACGCTGGCGATCATTGCCTATAAACAGCCCATCACCAAAGGAGAGATCGAATCGATCCGCGGTGTAAACAGCGATTACAGTGTTCAGAAATTACTGGAAAAAGAACTGATCGTGATCAGCGGGCGCAATGAAAGCCTGCCGGGCCATCCCCTGATCTATGCCACCTCGCGCAATTTCATGGACTATTTCGGCATCAACAATACCGACGATCTTCCGCGTATCCGCGAAGTACTTGCCGACCAGGAGGTGGAAGGGACCCTTATCCGCCCTGAAGATTTCGCCGTACATTCCGGTGAGCGCGAAACAACGGCCCACATCAGCGATATTACCGTTAATGAAGACGGCGAACTGATCGCGAAAAAAAATGAAACCGGCCCGGATGCCGATACTGCTCCTTCCGAAGAGTGATCCTGCCAAATTCCTGCTGCATTGTATCTTCGCTGCATGTCAACCCAACTGTCGCACGAACAGCTGATTGCAGCAGCCCGCCGATTCGGGACGCCGCTCTACGTGTATCATGCGGAAAAGATCGAAGAGCAATACCACAAGCTCACCCAGGCCTTCGCGGGCAGCAATGTGGCCATTTTCTATGCCTGCAAGGCCCTCACCAATATTAGTATACTCCGGCTGATCCGGAAACTGGGCGCCAATATAGACTGCAGCTCTATCAATGAAGTGAAACTGGCCCTCCGTGCAGGCTTTGAGCCGTCGCAGGTGCTCTATACGTCCAACGGCATTGCATTCAGCGAGATCGAAGAAGCAAAAGAACTAGGCATACATATTAATATAGACAGCCTGTCGAACCTTGAGAAGTTCGGCAGGAAATTTGGCCACAGCTATCCCGTGGGTGTACGCCTCCGCCCGAACATACTGGCAGGCGGCAACCTGAAGATCTCCACCGGGCACGACAAAAGCAAATTCGGAATTCCCGTGGAGCAGATAGACCGTGTGCTGGAACTGGTCAGAGAGCACCATCTATATATCCGCGACCTGCACATACACACGGGCAGCGAAATAAAAGATGTAGACGTATTTGTAAAAGGGATAGAGGTATTGTTCGATATCATTCCCCGGTTCCATGAACTGGATTTTATAGACCTGGGCGGCGGCTTCAAGGTGCCTTATAAGGAGGGGGATACGGAAACGGATATCGCGGAACTGGCACGGAAAGTAAAGATCGCCTTCGATAGTCATCCCAATCCCGGTGGCAAGCCCTTACAGGTATGGTTTGAGCCCGGCAAGTTCCTAGTGAGCGGTGCAGGCTATTTTGTGACGGAAGTGAATGTGATGAAGGAAACGCAGGCCGCAACATTTGTAAGCGTCAACAGCGGTTTCAATCACCTGATACGGCCCATGTTCTACGATGCGTACCACCGGATAGAAAACATCAGCAACCCCGGCGGTCCGGAAAAGCCGTATTCGATCGTGGGGAATATCTGCGAGACGGATACATTCGCCTGGAACCGGTCGATGAATGAGGTGCGCGAGGGAGACTATCTTGTATTTCACAATGCAGGAGCTTACGGTTTCGAGATGAGCAGCAATTTCAATTCGAGGTACAAGCCCGCCGAAGTACTGGTAGAAAATGGCGAACCGCGGCTTATCCGCAAAAGGGATACATTCGAAGACCTGCTGAAGAACCAGGTAGAAGGCGAATAACCAATACATCATGATCGAGATCAGGCATATAGAAAAAAAGTTCGGCGACAGGGTCATCCTCAATGATATCAGCGCCGTCATGCAGGGGGGCAAATGCAACCTGATCATCGGGGTCAGCGGCAGCGGCAAGACCGTGCTCACCAAGTGCATGGTAGGGCTTTTTGAGCCCGATCGCGGAGAGATCATTTATGACGGCCGCGGTATTGGCGAAATGCACGAGGATGAACGCAAACTGCTTCGCCAGCAGATCGGCATGCTGTTCCAGGGATCTGCGCTCTTCGATTCAATGACGGTGGAACAGAATGTAAAGTTTCCGCTGGATATGTTTACCACGCTCACGCACGCCGAAAAGATGAAAAAGGTGGATGCAGTGCTTGACCGGGTAAACCTGCAGGGCGCCAACAGTAAGTTCCCTGCAGAGATCAGTGGCGGCATGAAAAAACGCGTGGGGATTGCGCGCGCCATCGTGCTCAACCCAAAATACCTTTTTTGCGATGAGCCCAATTCAGGGCTCGATCCCCAGACCTCGCTCCTGATCGACAAGCTTATCAAGGAGATCACAGAAGAGTTCAAGATCACTACGATCGTGGTAACGCACGACATGAACAGCGTGATGGAGATCGGCGACCATATCGTTTATCTTCACCAGGGGCAAAAGGAATGGGAAGGCAGCAAGGAGGACATCATTTTCAGTAAAAACGAATTGCTGAACAAGTTCATTTTTGCTTCTGAATTTCTCCAGGATGCCAAACAGATGCGGATGCTCGAAGCCAACCGAAATGGCAATGTAGCTACTTGATTATCAAATAATTATACTAATATCGTTTTCTTAAATCAACGTTATAACACCGGCTGGCAGGGCATTGTGCAAAGCTTGGCATGCTATTCGCCACTTTATGGGTTCATCAAAAAGACAGACATGAAAAAAATACTCTTCGTTATGGTCGCCGCCACCCTTACCCTCGGCGCTATGGCCCAGACTACGCCTACTAAACACGAGGCGAAAGAAAATGCAAAAACCGATGTGAGAAAGCTGCGCCAGGACCGGGCAGACAGGAATACGGCGATCGCGCATGGCAAACTCAAGACTGCACATAAAGAGCAGAAAGAGATCAAGAATGAAAGGAAGGACCTGAATGCCAATAAGAAACAGCTGAAGAATAAGGGAGAAGCGCTTCCTGTGACCAAGGCAAAGGCCAAAGCCTAGAAATATTTTCAGGTAAACTGCTCTCTTACACGGGAGCAGTTTATTTTTGCCTATTCATCAACGAACCATGAAGACTGTCCTTTACTGCCTGCTGCTCCTGATCGCTCCTGCTGTTTCTTTTGCACAGAGCACGGAAGATACCATCCCCCCGTATAAAAAAGATCCGAATATACCGGCCCTGAAGATCCTGGAAACGGATAGTGTCAGTTTTTTCAGTCGCGATGATCTGCCAAAGAACCGGCCGGTTGTGATCGTTTACTTCAATCCCGATTGCGGCCATTGCCAGCTGGAAGCAAAAGAGATCGCCGACCACATGGCCACGCTCGATCAGGCATTTTTCGTTTGGATCAGCTATGGTCATCCTGAAAAAGAGATCAAGGCATTTTTTACCAAATATGGCCTGAGCAAATTTAAAAATGTACGCATAGGCCAGGACCCGCATTATTTTATTCCCTCTTACTATAGAGTAGCATTCACTCCCTACATCGCTGTGTACAGCTCCAAAGGAAAATTCGTTACGGAGTTCCGCGATGGCGCCCAACCGGAGCAATTGCAACAGGCGATCGAGGCCGCTAAATAAGGCAGGCCCGCACATTTACCGATTTCCCAGCCCACCCCCGGAAAGACCAGGAAACTAAGGACAACATTGTTCTTATCAATCCATGTCATGACCGGATGAAATGTGAAGAAGATATTATTGAACTGGCCACGACCAAAATGGCCGAAGCGGAGTGCCTGCTTAACAACCGTATGCCGGATGGCGCCTACTACCTGGCGGGCTATTGCGTGGAACTGGTGCTGAAGGCCCGCATCTGCAAAATGCGGGGCATACCGGATTTTTTTGATTTCGATAGTGAAAGCAAAAAGAAATTAAAGAATGAGGCGAATATAACCAGGCCCTACAAAGTGCACGACCTGGAGCAGCTGATGCTTCTTGCCGGTCTCTCCAGCCAGTTTGAAATAGCTCTACAGGATGATGATTTTAAAGACAGTTGGGCAATAATCAGCAAGTGGAATGAAAATGTCCGCTATGAAACCGGGCAAAAAACAACCCAAGTCCAACTTTTTGTAACTTCGATAAAGGAACTGATGGCATGGATACAAAAATACTTATAGAGAACGTCCGTCGTTTTTTCCGCGAGATTGATTGCGGCGAGAAGACCTATTCCCAGGCCTGGCTCTCGGAAATAGATTTTGGTGGCCTGCACTACGGGTTAAGGTACGCACTGCATGTTAAATCGGGCAACCTGGCAGATGACTGCAACCTCGAACGCCGCAAGATCATCCACCTGTTGCATGAAAAATCCCCGGAAGCATACAAACTCATCTGGCGAATATGGGTGTATGGGGCAACCGAACAGGCCTCCCACTATTCCGATGACCTGCTCTTATTTGACGAATCTACAGCTTGCACTACCGCCTGAGTCAGCCATCCACCCGTCACACTTTCCATTCTTTTGAGGACATCGCCGCTCGCGCGTTAAATTTCCGGTGGATTCTTCATCAAATACCATCTTCCCGCACTTTGATACCGATACGTTTGTACTTTTGCCCCGCGAAATCATTCCCTCACTTAAATAGTTTTTATGAAAGTTACTGTTGTAGGTGCCGGCGCCGTAGGTGCTACCACTGCCGATAATATTGCACGCAAGGAACTGTGTACCGAACTCGTGCTCCTCGATATCAAGGAAGGACTCGCCGAAGGCAAAGCGCAGGACATGATGCAGACGGCCGCCCTGCTCGGTTTCGATACCCGCATCACCGGCTGCACGAATGACTATGCCGCCACGGCGGGCAGCAGCGTGGTAGTGATCACTTCCGGTATCCCGCGCAAACCCGGCATGACCCGCGAAGACCTCATCGGCACCAACGCAGGCATCGTTAAAACAGTAGCTGAAAATATCCTCAAGCATTCCCCCAACGCCATCCTCATCGTGATCTCGAACCCGATGGACACGATGACCTACCTGGCCCTGACAGCAACAGGCCTTCCCAAAAACCGCATTATCGGTATGGGCGGCACGCTCGACAGCAGCCGTTTCAAATACCAGCTCAGCCAGCACCTCGGCTGCAGCCCTGCTGACCTGAACGCCATCGTGGTGGGCGGTCATGGAGACACCACCATGATACCGCTGATTGCACACGCCACCTGGAACAGTATTCCAGTTACTACCCTCCTTTCCGCCGAACAGCAGAAACAGGTGGTGGCGGATACGATGGTCGGCGGTGCCACGCTCACCAAACTGATCGGCACCTCCGCATGGTATGCACCGGGAGCCGCAGGTGCCGCGCTTGTCGAAAGCATTCTCCGCGACGAGAAAAAATTGTTCACCTGCTGCGTATCGCTTGATGGAGAATATGGTCAGAAAGATATCTGTCTCGGCGTTCCGGTTACGATCGGAAAGAATGGCTGGGAGAAGATCATCGATCTCAAGCTCTCTTCCGATGAGCAGGCGCTTTTCAGTAAGAGTGCGGAGGCTGTGAGGAGTATGAATGAAGTGCTGAAGACGATCTGATTTTCGGAACAACCAAGATGCCTGCCCGCCCCTGCGGTTTTGAAATTGAACTGATGGATCGAGTGCAGGCATTTTCATGTACGCACGCTACCGGATAACCGCCTCCATCGCCACCTGCGCCATCCTCAATACATCCTGCTGCTCCATGCATTTGAAATGCTTCAGCGGGCAACGGTCATACCCGATCTTGCTGCAGGGGCGGCACCAGAGTCCCTTTACTTCAAACACCTCATTCAGCGGCGCCGGTTTAGTACTCCCGTAATAAGGCCACATGCCAAATGCAGGTACCGTATTGCCCCAGGCAGATAACACAGGCCGCCCGAAAGCCGCCGCAATATGCATGAGGCCCGTATCATGCGAAATAATCAGCTTCGCCTTTCTTACCAGGTCGGCACTTTCGTTCAGGCTGAAACGCCCGCAGGCATTGTATATCCTGATCGGGTCGATCGAAGCGACCTCGCTGCCTGCCGCTTCGTCTTCCTTCCCACCCAATAAAACAACCGGGTAATTCAGATGCCTGCACAATTCCTGCAGCCGATGCACCGGCAGCTTTTTTGTATTATGGGCGGCGCCGATCACAACGCCGATATACCCAAACCAGTGCGATGCCGGCAGGTCTTGCTGCTTCACCTGGTCGCGTACAGGAATGAAATAATCAAGCCCCCGCTCATCATTCACCACACCCAGCGAACGTACCGTATTCAGGTACCGGTCCACAATGTGTACCGGGGGCAGCAGGTTTATTTTCAGTGCCGTCAACAACCATTTGCTGGCGTTCAGTTTGTGAAAGGAAAATTTCTGCGCGCCCGGCAGTCCGCGCTTTACGCGCCAGGTGCGAAGGTTGCGATGAAGGTCGATCACATAATCGTATTTCTCCGACTGTAACTGGTGCATCATCAATTCCCAGCTATCGTTCAGCAGAACGAGTTTGTCGATATATGGGTTGGCCTCCAGTACCGGCGCAAACACCCTCTTCGTCAGGAAATGCACTTCTGCATCGCTCACCTGCTCTTTCAGGCACCGGACCACAGGCGTAGTCAGTACGATGTCACCGATAGATGAGAAACGTATGATGAGAAATTTCATGTTCGATGTTTAAACACTGATCTTTCAGGGAAGCTCTACGTAGTTGAGGTCCTTGTGAAAGGTTTCTTCTGTGAAATACCAGGCAACGACTGTGACCAGCATGACCACCCCGCCGGTGACCATGCCGCTTTTGAGAAGGCTCCATCCCCAGCTTTTCTGGAAGAGGTCGAGGAACATCATGTTGATCAGCGGCAGCGCGCCCCGCACCATATTGGGTATCGTAGTGGCAGCCGTGGCACGCAGGTTCGTACCAAACTGCTCTGCGCCCATCGTGATAAAAATGGCCCAGAACCCCGTACTGAATCCCAGCAACGCACAGATGGCATACATCGATGTATCGGAATTATTATAGGTGCTGAAAAAAAGCACCAGCGCAAAAATGCACAGGATGTAATACACCATCAATGCTTTTTTGCGGCTGCGGAAATACTGGCTCACCAGTCCAACGAACATATCCCCTACCGCAATGGCAGCATAGGCAAACATGATAGACCTCCCTGAATCGAGCGTGCTGCTGCCATACATGCTTTTTGCAAACCGGTCGCTCTGGTTCACCAGTATCCCGATCACATACCAGGTGGGCAGCCCGATGAGTATGGAAACAATATACTTCCGCAACCGCTTGCCGTTGTTGATCAGCATCAGGAAATTGCCCCTGACCACATTCTTTGTTTTAACCTCGCGGAACATCCCCGATTCAGAAACGCTTACTCGCAGCAGCAGCAGCAATATGCCCAGCCCGCCGCCGATCTCGTAGCACAACCTCCAGTCATTGGTAAAGCGATACGTGAAATAAGCCACCACCGCCCCGCTAAGCCCGATACCTGCTACCATCGAAGTGCCGATACCCCGCTTGTTTTTTGGCAATAATTCACTTACCAGCGTGATGCCCGCACCCAGTTCGCCCGCCAGTCCCAGCCCTGCCACGAAGCGGCACACCGCATACTGTTCAACGCTGTGTATGAACCCCGTGAAGAAATTGGCCACCGAATACAGGATGATAGACCCGAACAATACGCTCAGCCGTCCTTTTTTATCGCCCAGCACGCCCCATAGTATGCCGCCAAGCAACAATCCTACCATCTGCCAGTTGATCACGCGGGTACTGTCTGCCAGCATACTGGCATCCGTAGCGCCCACACCGGTCATGCTGGCTTTTTTTACAATCGTAAAAAGGAGAAGGTCATAGATGTCTACGAAATAACCCAGCGCCGCAACGATCACCGGCAGTGACAATACACCCCACTCTTTCCTGTTCATATTCATAAAGAAGCAATATTTATAGTTACGTATGCCTGTTGCGTTCGCAAAGAAACAAAAAACACCGGTCTGTTCTGAAGCAGCCTATTCTTCTATATAATCCATCTCCAGCCCAAAGGTTTCCCTCGTATGCCAGGCCGCCCAGGCGGCCAGCGGAATAACAATGAGTCCCGTGATCCATCCGCCCGTGAGATAACTGCCCGTCAAATGGCGCAGTCCCTTGAACAACAGGATGATCAGTGGCAGCATGCCCCTCACCATGTTGGGTATCGAGATTGCCGTGGTCGCCCGCAGGTTCGTGCCAAACTGTTCGGCTGACATGGTAATATATAAAATGGAAAAACCCGCTCCGAAGCCCAGGCAACCGCACAGAAGGTACATCGTTGCGGCCGACCCGCCCGTTTGCAGAAAGAACAGTACAACAAATACGCTCAGCAGCGACAGAAAAAAGAACAGCGCTTTTTTCCGGCTCTTCCAGTAATTGCTCAGCAGGCCCGCCGATACATCGCCCAGCCCGATAGCAATATACTGGTACATGATCGCTTTTGCAGGATCAATATCGGGTATGCCCATTTCTTTTCCGAACCGGTCGGAGAAGGTGATCAGTATCCCGATCACATACCATACCGGCAGACCGATCAGCACTCCTTTTGCATAACGGAAAAAACGGTCGCGGTTATTGAGCAGCATAAAAAAGTTGCCGCGCGGGATGGCCTTGTCCTTGATCCCGCTGTACAGCCCGCTTTCGCGGATGCCCATCCGCAGGAACAATAATAAAAGTCCCATCCCGCCGCCAATATAAAAACACCAGCGCCAGTCGGCTGACAGCTGATATACAAAATAGGCGGTTACCGCGCCAACAACGCCTACCGCCGCAATCACCGAGGCCGCCAGGCCCCTTTTTTCCTTGGGAAGCATCTCACTCACCAGGGCAATACTGGCGCCCAGTTCGCCCGCAAGTCCTACGCCCGCAATGAACCGCATGCACGCATACTGCGTTACGGTGGTGACCATTCCATTCGCGATGTTCGCCAGCGAATAAAGGATGATGGAACCAAACAGCACGCTCAGGCGGCCTTTCTTATCGCCCATGATGCCCCAGATGATCCCACCTGTAAGCAACCCAATCATTTGTATGTTCAGTATATTTTCGCCCTGCGTAAGTATATCATCGGGAGACAGCCCCAGCGAGGCCAGGCTCGGCTTTCTCACGATACCGAACAACTGCAGGTCATATATGTCCACAAAAAAGCCCAGCGCGCCCACCAGTACGGGCAAAGAAAAAACGCCTGGTCTCGACGGTTTCATCGGGGTTGCTATTTTTGTGGAGCTTTCTTGCTGAAGAAAAGTTTGATGAGCACGGGTGCAGTGGTCAGCAACACGATCGCCAGTACGATCACTTCCAGGTGCTGCGTCAGGTCAAAGTGGAATCTCCGGATAAAGAACTTGTGGAGGTAATGGCCGCCTGCCAGCATCGACGCTGCCCACGCAATACAGCCAACGATATTATAAAAGGTGAACTTGCCTTTTTCCATTTTCACGATCCCCGCAACAACGGGTGAAAAAGTGCGAACGATAGGAATGAACCTGGCGAATACGATGGCCAATGCCCCATGCTTCTCGTAAAAATCATGCGCTTGCTGGAGGTATTTGTGTTTGAACAGGAAATTCTCCCTGCGGTGATACAGGCCGGGGCCTACTTTATGCCCGAACCAATAGCCCACCATATTTCCGGCGATGCCCGCCAGCGTTACAAGGGTGATCAGTACCAGCAGGTTCAGCAGGTCGCTGCCGGTATCGAAAAGATAAGCCGCGAGCTGGTTGCTGTAAATGCCTGCCACAAAAAGCAGGCTGTCGCCCGGCAAAAAAAAGCCGACCAGCAATCCTGTTTCGGCAAATACGATGAACAGCAGCAGCCAAAGTCCGCCATTATTGATATAAAACTGCGGCTGCAGCAACTGGTGCCATTGAAAATCGGATAACAGGAACATGGTTCTTTTTCTAGGTTAGTTTCTTCGCAGCAAGTCTGTTATTTTCCCATTTATTCACAGATGTAGTGGTCAATGCGTTCCCGAGCACGTTCGTGGCGCTGCGAAGCATATCGCAAAAGTGATCGATCGGTAATATCAGCGCTACCCCTTCGGGCGGGATCTTGAACATGGAACAGGTGGCCAGCACAACGATCAGGGCGGCACGCGGTACACCTGCCACGCCCTTACTCGTGACCATCAGCACCAGCAGCATGGTGATCTGCGTGGAAATGGGCAGATGGATCCCGTAGGCCTGCGCGATCGCCAGGCTGGCAAAGGTCATATAGATCATACTGCCCATCAGGTTAAAGGAATAGCCCAGCGGCAGGATGAATGCCACCACCTGGCTTTTGCAGCCAAATGCTTCCAGTTCGGTAGTGAGTTTAGGAAAAACGGCTTCACTGCTGGTGGTACTGAAGGCGATCAGCAGCGGGTTGCTCAGCCTCCGCATCAGTTCTTTCATGCGGCTGCCCAGTATCAGTGTTCCTGCCCCGATCATCAATATCCACAGTACCAGCACACCCAGCGCAAAGAACCCGAAATAGACCACGTAGAACTTAAAGATGCCCACTCCTTTCTCGGCTACTACTGCGGCCAGGGTGCCGAACACCCCAACGGGTGCGAAATTCATGATATATCCAACGATCTTGAGGATGATCTGCGCCAGGGAATCCAGCGTCCTGATCACGGGCCCCGCTTTGTCGCCAAATGAAGCGGCGGCAATCCCAAAGAACACCGAGAACACCACGATCTGCAGTATCTCATTGGTAGACATCGCCTCGAATGCGCTGGAGGGAACCATATGCTCCACAAATTTCTGCATGGAGAACTGGCTGGTGCTGCCCATCAGGTCTTTCAGGCCCGCATTATCGGCCTGGGTGAGATCGATGTAGGAACCGGGCTGGAAGAGATTGACCAGGAACATACCCAGCAACAGGCTCACAATGCTGCCGCCGACGAACCAGAGCATGGCCTTACCGCCTATCCGGCCTACCGTTTTGAGATCGCCGAGCCTGGCGATGCCCACCACGAGGGTAGAAAAAACCAGCGGGGCAATGATCGTCTTAACCAGGCGGATGAAAATGGTACCCAGCAGCTTGGTGTTCACCGCAAAATCAGTGACAAAGCCAGCCGACCCGTACCGGTGCACCAGGTAACCGGCCAGTACCCCCAGCAGCATGGCAACAAGAATGGAATAGGTCAGCCGGTTATTCTTCATAATGATTGAGGGGCAATATAACAATTATGTTCAAAAGGCATTGGTACGCTGTCATTTATAAAGTTTTGTACCCGATAAGGATATAATCAGTATTTTACCAGGCCAAATTATCAACTTAACCTACAGACTATGAGCTTATTCAGAAAAAAATCGCTTGATGCCTTAATGCTGCAGGCCGCCGATTCGGAAAAGGGTTTGAAAAGAACGCTGGGAGCCGGAAGCCTGATCGCCCTGGGTATCGGCGCTATTATAGGCGCGGGATTGTTCGTGAGGACTGCCGCCGCTGCCGGTCAGCATGCTGGCCCTGCCGTAACGATCTCTTTCATTGTGGCCGCCGTCGGCTGTGCTTTCGCGGGTTTGTGCTATGCGGAGTTTGCTTCCATGATACCGATCGCCGGCAGTGCGTATACATACGCCTATACCACGATGGGCGAACTGGTAGCCTGGATCATCGGCTGGGCACTGATACTGGAATATGCACTGGGCGCAGCTACTGTATCCATTGCCTGGAGTGAATTCCTGAATAAACTGCTCTCGCAATTCAACCTGGGATCGATATCGTATGAATGGAGCCATTCCCCGTTTGAAAAAGCGCTCGATGCCGCCAATGTAATGCATCACGGCATTATGAATGTGCCGGCGCTGTTCATCTTACTCCTCCTTTCCCTGCTGCTGATCAAGGGCACGCAGGAATCTGCTTTTGTGAATGGCATAATCGTTTTTATCAAGGTGGCCATCGTGATCACATTTATCATAGTTGGCTGGAAATTTATCAACCCCGCCAACCACACACCTTATATGATACCGGCAAACGCACCGCCAGCCACTTTGCCCGATGGATCACAATACTCCTATTCTGATTTCTTCCGGCATGGGTATGGAGGTATCCTCACGGGGGCCGCTATTGTATTCTTTGCGTTCATCGGCTTTGATGCCGTATCCACCGCAGCGCAGGAAGCGAAAAACCCGAAAAGAGATATGCCGATCGGTATTCTTGGTTCGCTGGTGATCTGTACTATATTGTATATCCTCTTTTCATACGTATTAACGGGCGTAGCGCCTTATACCGATTTTGTAAAAGCCGGTAAAGAAGCTTCCGTTGCCTATGCAATAGATACGTATATGCACATTGGCTGGCTCGGTAAAGCGGTAACGATAGCCATCCTGGCCGGGTTCTCTTCCGTGATCCTCGTGATGCTGATGGGGCAAAGCCGTGTTTTCTATTCTATGGCGAATGATGGCCTGCTTCCAAAAGCCTTCTCCGACCTGCATCCGAAATTCAGGACGCCATATAAATCGAATATGATCCTTTTTGTATTTGTCGGTGCTTTTGCAGCCTTTGTTCCCGGCAGCGTGGCGGGAGACCTCACGAGCATTGGCACTTTGTTCGCATTCGTACTGGTGAGCCTGGGTATCTGGATACTGAGAAGAAGTGATCCGGGAAGGGTGCGCCCGTTCAGAACACCGCTGGTGCCATTGGTGCCAATACTGGGTATGCTGGTTTGCACCGCCATGATCGTTTCCCTGCCCGGCCCCACCCTGCTGAGCGCGCTCGTATGGATGCTGTTCGGATTGATCGTGTATTTCAGCTACAGCAAGTCTCACAGCAAGCTGAGTGAAGGCGTACTCGTGAAACCAGTTGATCCGGTAGATCCATTGAACCCGAAATAGTTCATCCACCAAAATAAAAAGGCTAAAGACCAGGTCGTTCACAAAAAATGAACTGGTTTTTAGCCTTTGTTTTTTATTTATGGCTGATGGGGATCGCTTAATTTTGCGCTCCGGAATAATCACCGGGCATTTTTTAAATCATTGATATGGGAAGGATTTTTGAAGTACGAAAGGCCACGATGTTCGCGCGGTGGGACAGGATGGCGAAACAGTTTACCCGCATCGGTAAGGAAATAGCCATTGCCGTAAAGGTTGGCGGTCCCGATCCGGCCATCAATCCTGCACTGCGCCGCTGCTTCCAGAACGCCAAAAGCGTGAACATGCCCAAGGACCGGGTGGAAGCAGCCATCAAACGCGCCCAGGGCAAGGAAATGGAAAACTACGAGGAGATCCTGTATGAAGGATATGCTCCGCATGGCGTGGCCCTCCTCGTGGAAACGGCTACCGACAATCATGTACGCACCGTGGCCAACGTAAAATCGATTTTCAATAAAGGCGGCGGAACCCTCGGCAACAGCGGAAGCGTGAGCTTCCAGTTCCGCAAGATGGGTGTATTCAAACTAAAGCCCGAAGGCATAGACGTGGATGATCTGGAACTGGAACTGATCGATTTCGGGCTGGAAGAAATGGGAGAAAGCACCGATGACCATGATAACCCTGTAATAGTGCTGCGTTGTGTTTTCAACGATTTTGGCAAGCTGCAGAAAGCGCTGGAAGATAAAAGCATCGTACCGCTGAGTTCCGAACTGGAGTGGATACCCACCACCACGGTTCCGATGAATGACCTGCAGGCCGAAGAGGTCAGCAAACTGATCGAACGGCTGGAACAGGATGAAGATGTGAGCAAGGTTTTTCATAACATGGGCTAACCCGTTCCCATGGAACACCCCGTTATTTTTTTCGATGGCGTTTGTAATCTCTGCAACGGGGCCGTTCAGTTCGTGATCCGGCACGACCGCTGCGCGCGGTTCCGGTTTGCCTCATTGCAGCAGCCGGCCTGGCAGAAGGTCGCCGCTTCTTTTGGCATCTCCAATGACATGCACTCTTTTGTTTTATGGGAGGATGGAAAGCTTTTCATGCGCTCCACCGCGGCATTGCGCGTGGCGCGCCGGCTGGATGGCGGATGGAAGGCGCTGTATGCACTGATGATCGTGCCACGCTTCCTGCGCGATGGCGTTTATGATTTTATCGCGAAGCACCGGTATACATGGTTTGGAAAAAGGGACAGTTGTATGATCCCAAACGACAGCCTGCGCAGCCGGTTCATCGACCCCGAAAATTAAAATGGATCTTATTCGGCCGACATTTCCCTTACCACGCGGATGATATCTTCCCGGTTGGGCTTGCTGAAATAGTCGCCATCGCTTCCGTAAGAAGGCCGGTGTGCCTGTGCCGAGATCGTTCGCGGCGCGGAATCGAGCCAGCGATAACCGCCCTGCACTTCCATCACCTGGTTATACATAAAGGCCGTTGCGCCACCGGGTACATCCTCATCCACAAAAACAATTTTACTCGTTTTCTTCAATGATTCGATGATCAGGTGACCGGTATCAAATGGCAATAGCGTTTGTACATCTACGATCTCGCAGCTGATGCCTTCCTTTTCCAGTTGTTCGGCGGCTTCCTGTATGATCCGCAGAATAGAGCCATAGGACACGATGGTGATGTCTGAGCCTTCGCGGATCGTTTCGGGTATACCGAGGGGAACCGTGTATTCCAGCAGGTTGTCAGGCAGCTTTTCCTTTAGCCGGTAGCCATTCAGGCACTCTACCACGAGTGCGGGATCGTTGCCCGCGAGAAGGGTATTGTACATGCCCACCGCCTGCACCATGTTCCGGGGCACGCATACATACATGCCACGCAATGCGTGTATCACCATCCCCATCGGGCTCCCGCTATGCCAGATGCCCTCCAGGCGGTGCCCGCGCGTACGGATGATCACGGGGCAGCTTTGCCGTCCATTGGTCCGGAAATGGGTGGTGGCCACATCGTCGCTCAGCGGCTGCAGTCCGTATAAAAGATAATCGAGGTACTGTATCTCCGCAATAGGCCTCAATCCGCGCAGCGCGAGGCCGATCGCCTGCCCCATAATGGTCAGCTCCCGGATACCTGTATCGAAAATGCGGTTGTTGCCGTGTTTGGCCTGGAGACCGGCAAAACCCTGGTTCACATCGCCGATATAGCCCACGTCTTCGCCAAAGGCGATAACGCGTGCATCGTTGGTGAACAGGGCATCAAAATATCTGTTGAGGATCTCGTACGCATTTACCACCTGCGCATCTTCTGAAAAAGATGGCTGCAAATGTGCAACGGACAGCGCGCTCTTCGGACCTTCATTGTACAGGTGTGAATTGAACAGCGATTTCCCTTCCTTCAACAGTTGCTCCTGCAACTCCCGGATCGCTTCGCCCGAGGGCGACTGCGCCGTAAGGGCGGCCGCCTGGAAAATGGCGTGCAACACATCCCTGCGCAACGGTTCGGGGTTGGCCAGCAGCTGTGCAGACAGTTCGCGCAATTGCTGGTAACTGTCCATGTCACTCACCACGGCATCACTGAGCAGACCAGCCGCCTGTTTTGCCTGCGCCTTGATAGGGCTGATGAATTTTTCCCAGGCCGCTGCCTTCCATTGCCTTACCTGGTCTTTGGTCTCGCGGTCGATATTGTCCAGTTCGTCGCCTGTTGCGATATTATTGGAAACGATCCACTCCCTCATCTTGCGGATACAATCCCATTCCTTTTCCCAGTCCAGCCGGTCATGGTCCTTGTACCGCTCATGACTGCCACTGGTCGAGTGCCCCTGCGGCTGCGTCATCTCTTCCACATGAAATATGGCGGGCGTATGGGTATCGCGGATCTTCTGCAGCGCTTCTTCAAAAACCTGGCACATGCCGGCATAGTCCCATGCTTTCACCTTATATATTTCGATGCCATTGCTGCCGGCTTCTTTCTGCATTCCGCGGAGCGCCGTTGAGATGGATCCTTTGGTGGTCTGAAAAGATTTGGGAACGGAGATACCATACCCATCGTCCCATACAAAAACGGCCAGCGGTACCTGGAGCACCCCCGCTGCATTGATGGTTTCCCAGAAATGACCTTCACTGGTGGCGGCATCGCCGATGGTGCAGAAGCAGATCTCGTTACCGTTATTGCTGAGGCTCCGGAGATCGCTCAGTTGTGGCACTTCACGAAAACACCTGGAAGCAAAAGCCAGTCCCAATGCACGGGGCATCTGCCCCGCCGTGGGGGCTATATCCGCCGACACATTTTTTCTGTTGGCGAGATCGAGCCAGTTGCCCTCATCGTCTACCAGCTGGGTGGAAAAATGGGATACCATCTGCCGGCCGGCACTGAACGGATCATGTGCGGGGTTCGGATCGGCATATAATTGAGAGAAAAACTGCTCCACCGTGGCAAGTCCCGTGGCGAACATAAAGGTCTGGTCGCGGTAGTAACCGCTCCTGAAGTCCCCGGGCTTGAAGAATTTGGCCATGGCCACCTGGGCCACTTCCTTTCCATCCCCAAAAATGCCGAATTTGGCTTTGCCGGTGAGTACTTCCCGGCGGCCCAACAGGCTGGCTTCCCGGCTCACCATAGCCACACAATAATCTTCCAGTACCTGGCTCTTAAACCCTTCGTAAGAAAGCATAAAATGATTGTCCGACAAGATACCGGTTTGTTCCATTGAACAAAAATAATTAAACAGGGCCAGAATATGTACACCCCGGGGCGTTTGCTAATGGCGTGATAACCAAAGCGGTATTCTGTTAATAAACTCCAATATTGACAATTATTTTACCCTGCAAAGGAAAAGTAACGCCGAAAAGCGGTAATTTTACACCTGGAAAAACTATACTTGACGGGTTCCGCCCTGGGCGGAATATTTGAACCAAATTATTATAAAAAAATTACACATGAAAAGGTTTACTGTTGTTCTGGCTGCTTTACTGCTGGCAGGCGTTGCACACTCGCAGAATGTTGCCCCTGGAACACCCGCTGCAGCCCCCAAAGACATTAATAAAGTGCTGGTGTTTTCCAACACTGATTTTGATTTCGGCAAGATCCCGCAGAGCAAGCCTGTGGAGTACCAGATACTGGTAAAGAACGTAAGTACCGATTCCATCACGCTCGACAACGTACAGGTAGGTTGCGGCTGCACCACGCCGAAATACGAAAAAGGCAAAAAATTCGCTCCGGGCGAAACAGTTGCAGTGACATTAGGTTATAATGCGGCCTCTTTGGGCGTGTTTACGAAAAATGCTACGCTGTATTTCAACGGCGGTGAACTGGTGAAGATCATCAACTTCAAAGGCGAAACCTATACCACTCCTGTGAACGCGGCCCCGGCCAATGCCACCATGGAAAAAATCAAACCGGCTGGTAACTAAAGTTCAATAATTCGTATAGCGCTCTTCTTATGAAAAGGATCTTTTTAATTGCTTCTCTGCTGGTCTCCATTGTCAGTTTCTCACAAACGCCAGTGGTTTTCACGACAGCCACCCACAGTTTCGGAAAGGTTAAACAGGGCAAACCCGTTACCTTTTTGTTTACATTTAAAAATACTGCTTCCAAACCCGCCGTGGTGGAGAATGCAGAAGCCGATTGCGGTTGCACCAAACCGGAATATCCGAAGGAACCGATCGCTCCCGGTCAAACCGGAACCATTAAGGTTACCTACAATGCCGCAGCTATTGGCGCCTTCACCAAACACGTGCGGGTAAAGCTGGCCAGCGATCAGGACCCTCTCACGCTGACCATCAGCGGCGAGGTCATTGCGGCTCCCGTACCGGCACATAAATAAAATAACTGGCATACGCCACCATACAAAAACGCCACCTTCCCGGTGGCGTTTTTGTTTTCATTGCTTTTTCTGCGCCTTATCTTTGCGCCATGCCACACATCAGCCAGCGCGCAGAGGCCATGCCTTCATCCCCGATCCGCAAACTCGTGCCATTCGCCGAATCGGCAAAAAAGAAAGGCCTTGCGGTCTATCACCTCAATATCGGCCAGCCGGATATTGAAACCCCCAGGCTGATCATGGATGCCGTGCGGGATAACCATATGCGCGTGCTGGAATACAGTCACAGCGCCGGCAATGAAAGCTACCGCAAAAAGCTGGTGGGCTATTACAAAAGCGTTGGCATCGAGGTAGACCATCACCAGATCATCGTTACCACCGGCGGCAGCGAGGCCATACTCTTTGGTTTTATGGCCTGCCTGGATCCTGGAGATGAGGTGATCATACCCGAACCGTTTTATGCCAATTACAACGGCTTTGCCGTAGAGGCGGGTGTGGTCGTAGTGCCGGTAACCTCCTTTATCGAAACGGGTTTTGCGCTGCCCCCGATAGAGGAACTGGAAAAAAAGATCACGCCCCGAACAAGGGCAATCGTGATCTGCAACCCAAACAACCCTACAGGCTATCTCTATACAAACAGCGAGATGCAGCAACTGAAGGACCTCATCCTCAAACACCAGCTGTTCCTTTTTTCCGATGAAGCCTATCGCGAATTCTGCTACGAAGGAAAACAGGTGAGCGCCATGCACCTCAGCGGCGCCGATGACCATATTGTACTGATGGACACGATCAGCAAACGGTACAGCGCCTGCGGCGGAAGGATCGGCGCATTCGTTACCAAAAACAAACAACTTCTCGATGCGGTGATGAAGTTTGCGCAGGCCAGGCTGAGCCCGCCTTCCTTTGCACAGATCGCAGCCGAGGCGGCCATCGACCTGCCACCCGACTATTTCAACACAACCCGTGCAGAATACCAGGCACGCCGCGACCTGATCGTTGCCCGCCTGAATGCCATGGAAGGCGTGTACTGCCCCAATCCCGGCGGCGCATTCTATGCGATCGCCCGATTGCCGATCGATGATTCAGATGCTTTCTGTCAATGGCTGCTCGAAAGCTTCAGCCACAATGGCTCCACCGTGATGCTCGCGCCCGCAACGGGGTTTTATGGAACACCCGGCCTGGGAAAACAGGAAGTGCGATTGGCGTATGTGATCAACCGGGATGATATTGGAAAGGCAATGGACTGCCTGGAGGCTGCGCTCCGGCAGTATCCGGGGAAACAATGAACCCGCCTTGCGAGCCGGCCGGGATAGCACGGCCGGGGAATTAACTATATTTTTTCCGGAGACAGCGTTTTAATCCGACCTTATATCTCATTTTTACCCTACAAACCCGTTTCATGCCCCGCTCCCTGACCAGGACACTGCTGCCCCTATTGCTTTGCTTTTTTGCGCGACCAGTATTGGCCCAGAGCTATCACGCCATCAATGGATCACCTTATGCCGGCGCAGCCGGTATGTATGTGAACCCGGCAAATACCGTTAACTCCGCCCATAAATGGGATGTGGCATTGTTTGGACTGCAGTTCACTACCAGCAATAGTGCTTTTTACATCACGCAGATGTCGGTCACCCATCCGGACAGCTCCGTTGCGCATACCACCAATACCACCGGTGATCGCTCATTCCATAACAATGTCGATCTCAGCCTGCTCAATATCCTGTACAAAATAGATGATAAACAAGCTGTGGCATTCGGGCTGCGGGGGCGCATGTACAACCATGCGGTTGCCGCTCCCTTCAATTACAGCGATACGGTGACCGGGCCGCAGGGATTCCTGACCGAGAACAGTTCCATCCCGTTCCTCGAAGGATACGGTACCCATGCCGCGTGGCTCGAGGCAGACCTCAACTATTCGAGGGTATTGGCGGAAACGGAAAATACAAGACTGAGCGGCGGTATTACCATCGGTTTACAAAAAAGCATCTCGGGCGCGCATGGCGACGCACAGAAAGTGAGCTTCCTGAAACAAACGGACAACAATGGAAATATTTATTTTGTGCCCACGGGGGGCATTGTTACGGCAGAATACTCCGCCAACTATGATACGGTGCAAAATGTGAACGGCGATGTCAATTTATCGGATTTCTTCAAAGGCACGCACAGTTCGCTCAACCTCAGTTTTGGATTTGAATACCTTATAAAGCCGGAATATGGTGGCGATGAACCCGTGGGCCCGCTGAACTATTTATGGAAATTCGGATTGAGCGTAATGGACATCGGCACCAATACCTATCAGCCTTCGAGTGGTTCGTTCCGGGCCAGTGCACCACTGTCGTCCTTTAGCGACCTGGCCCTGCAGCAGAAACTGGCGAATGCAGGCTCGCTGCAACGCATACAGGATTCACTGCGTACCGCCTTTGCCACGCTCGACAGCCTCAGCGCACCATTCACGATCGCCAATCCCACACGAATTGTGCTTTCCGCCGATCGCAAACTCGGCCGCAACCTCTATGTCAATGGCGAACTGAATGTGAACCTGTTTTCCACCCGCATCCAGGAAAAATTAAAGACGAGGGAGATCAATCTCCTGACCATCACCCCGCGCTGGGAAACCAGGGCATTCGGGTTTTATCTTCCCATCCAGTATAACTCAGAGAAACAGTTCTGGGTGGGAGCGGCCGTAAAACTGGGGCCATTGCTGTTGGGCGTTCACAGCCTGGATTTCATCAACTGGTTCAAAACGGGTACCCAAACATTCAACGGAGGAGCCTACCTGTTGCTGAGCATCCATCCATTCGGCAAGAAAGAACACGACGACGCAAAATGTCCCCACGCATAGCAGTTTTTTTTAACCGGGACGCCTCCTCCCGGAAGTATCGGACAAAGCTGGCAGGTATTGCCCCTTTTCACTTTTCAGGGAATAGCAGAGCTGACCGTTCATCAATCCGTACCTGCGCCCGTCGCGCATGATGAAGTTCATGAAAGGTTTGCCGTTTTCGCGCCAGCCTTTTCCACTCACGTCATTCCCGTTCACGTACACAATTTCCTTTAGCAGTTTCCCGCTGCTGTACCATTCATTCGAAATACCATCGTAGTTGCCCCTGCTGAAGTGATACCGGAAACGCAGCCGGCCATTGCTCCACCACCCTGTATGCACGCTGTCTTTTTCCCCCAGGTGATAATAGCGCAGATCGGCCTTTACACCACTGGGGTACCAGGTGGCCGACCAGCCTTCCTGGCGCCCCCGGTAAAATGAGCGGCTCGTTTCGATATCGCCGGAAGGAAAAAACGATTCAATGGTGCCGGAGAACAGCGTATTACCGAAGTATTGCACGCCATTGACGATCCGCAGTGATGTGTCAGTAATGTTCACATGAATGGCGGGAATGCGAATCTCCGCGATGTTTCCACCGGTCCTTTTTTCGTGGCAGGAAAACAGCAGGCAGCAATTGAGCAGCAAAAAGACGGTGCGGTTCATTCTTCCTGTTCGAGTATTTTAACGTCATGGATGAGATCCTGTATCTGTAAGGCGGAGGTGCCTTTATATACACCGCGTATCCGTCGGTGCCTGTCTATCAGCAATACATTTTCCGTATGAAGGAAATCATTTTCGTCTTTTTTCACGCCCATGTCTTCGTCGGCGAAATACGATTCGCGGGCAATGCGGTAGATGCTTTTACGGTCGCCGGTCACGAGGTACCATTTATCGTATTGTACGCCGAAATCGGTGGCATAGGCACTGAGCCGCGACACATTGTCGGCCTCCGGAGTAACGCTGTGCGAGATAAGGAGAATGTCGTTGTCTTTGCTGAATACTTTCTGTACTTCGCACAGATTGGAGGTGAGCCGCTTGCAGATCCCCGGGCAGGCGGTAAAAAAGAAATCCGCGATATATATCTTGCCCGCAAACGTTTTTTCAGATACCTGCTTTCCATGCTGATCCACAAAATTGAAATCGGAGATCGTGTGAATATTGGCATAGGAAAGAGAGGGATTGACCCACTCCGGCGTGAAATCGGGCGTGTTATAAAAGGGCAGCAGGTTGGCCTGGCGGCATCCGCTGGCTGCAGTTGCCAGGACCAGTAAGCAGAATAGTGTGCGCATGATGGATATTTAATTGGTGACCGTCCCGGCCGTTCCGTAAAAGCCCACCCCATTGATGTACGGAACATCCGACGTGATATGATAGTGATAGATACCGTTCGGATAATCGGCTGTTGCAGAAGTATGCCCATGGTAAGAATCGAGGTCGGCGCTGGTGAGGGTCTTTCCATTTTCCAGCGGGCCATATACCGGGAATCCATCCAGCAGGAAGCCCAGCAATGCATCCCTTCCCTTATTGGCCGTAATGTACAGGGGCTCCACATGATAATGATATTGTCCATTCTGCTGTGGATGACCGTTGTACTGGTCAAAGCTGTTCACCTCATCGGTGAGGGCAGCCCGGCCCGCAGCGTACTGGTTGAAGATGGCTACCCCATTCACCGCGATCCCCATCGGGCCCAGCGGCGTCTCGGCGTGCGCGGAGGCTATGGAAGGATTCAACGGTATTTTAAACACGAGGTTTTGTGAAGCGATCGTATTCGGGTTTTGGTTCCAGAGTGGATTGGTGCCGTTATACGCTTCATACTGGGTGGAGGCCCATTGCGTTCCTTTATAATAGGGGCTTTTATGATCGGGAAGCCCATTGCTTTTGAGCACCACATAGTTTCCTTCCACCGAAACGGTGACCGTAGAGCCAAATTTTTTGAAAACCGCCGGTAGTGACGCTGTTGTGGAAGTGGAAACGCTGCCACTGTCCTTTGAACAGGAGATGGACAGTACGGCGGCTGCGGTTAGGAGGTATACGAAACGGCTTGTCATGCTGGCAAGTTTAGAGGTTAGACGGATGTGCGGATAAAATCCTTCGGTACACGAAAAAGATCATCGGATGGCATGCGGTGGCCCGTATGTCAGCTGGGGCCGATGATTGAGTGTAATTAGTCGATGATGTTGTTATTCTCCGCCCGGGGGTGGATTTCCGCCCGGAGGCGGCCCACTTGGAGGAGGTCTGTGCCCGCCGCCCGGGGGTGGTGGGGGGCGGTCACCGTCACGCGGGGGAGGCCCGTCTCCCGTGCGCATTTGGCCAGGCGGCGGACGGTCGCCATCGCGTGGAGGCCTGCCACCCGGTGGGCCATATCCGGGAGGTGGCCCTCCCGGTGGTCTCCTGTGCATTCCAGGGCCCTGCCCTCGTTGTGGCCTGCCGCCTGCGGGTGGCCTGCCGCCCGGGGGTGGCCCTCCCGGACCTGCCATCATCCGGAGCACCTGGTGTATGACCGAATCAAATTTCTTTTTCTGTGCGTCATTACAGAGCGCACGTACCTGTTTGAAATGATTGAATGTAAGAATATCGAGTTGCTGCTCCGCCCTGGCACTTACCGCGGCCAGCCTTTCCACCGCAGCCGTACTGGTCGTATCGCGTGCCAGCTGATCGAACAGTGAATCCTTAGCCCGGTGCATCTCCTGCTGAAGCTCTCCCGTTCTCGTGCGGTGGGCCGAAACCAGCTGCAGGTATTTTGCCTGCTGCGCTGTATCCATGTTCAGCTCATGGATCAGGAAATTGGCCGCTCCTTCTCCACCACCCCCACGCATCGGCGCGCGCGGGCCGCTCTCCATGGGCGGGGGCAGCCTGTGCGAACGCTTCCACCAGAAGATCGAGAGTGTGGTCACATTGGCCACGAGCAGTAATATCACCAGTGTGCCCAGCAGTATGTTCCTGATATTGTTGTTCATATGATGAGAGAATTAATAGTTGATATTATCATTGCCAAGCCCATAGGCTTTCGCAAAATCCTGTAAGGACCCTTTCACGGCAACGGCGGGCGCCTGGGATCGTACGGGTTGTGCGAGCTGCGTGATAAGCACTACGTTCATCACCACGAATACGGTCAGCACGGCAACCAGCAGCGCCGGTCGCTTCACCAGGAAAAATACCGGGGAGTTGCTCTGGCTTCTTTTTTCAAGCCGGGCCTGCACCCTTGTGAAAAAGAAAGCAGGCGCTTCGGCGCGTTGGATCCCATCCAGGCTGTTGAGCGTTTTCTCTATTTCCTTTTGTATATCTTTTTTCATGGTCTACGAATTATCTGAATAATATTCATGCAGAATTTTCCTGAGACGTTCCTGTCCCCGCTGGATCAGCGATTCGATGGCCTTAACGGACAGCTGCATCACTTCGCCCACTTCCTGGTAACTGAGGCCCTCCACCCTGATCAGCGTAAAAGCGGTCCGCTGGTTGGCGGGAAGTTGTTGTATTGCCCGGAACAACAGCGCCGCCCGCTCTTTGTTTTCCAGCTGAATGCCGGGGTGATGGAACGCTGTAACCTCCGGAACGTCTTCAGGGTTTCCCAACCCGATGCGGTTCTTCCAGGAAGCGATGCGGTTGCGGGTCTTTGCTTTTCGTTGCTGGTCGATGGACCTCGTGACCGCTATCCGGTAGAGCCAGCTCTGCAACCTGCAATCACCCCGGAACTGCCGGATGCCCTGGAATGCCTGTATGAAAACTTCCTGGCATACGTCTTCCGCCTCCTGTACATCCTGCACCATCGCCAATACGGTATTGTATACCATATGCTGGTAGGTTTCCACCAGTTCCTTAAAGGCCTGGGGCGAACCCTGCTTCAATCCCGGGACTAATAAAGCCTCATTCAACGATAAGCCGGTTTAATAATTAGACGTGGCGCGGGTGAAAAACCTTCGGAATGCCAAAAAAAATTTCAGCAGCTCCCGGCCTGCCGTTGAAAGTACATATATACCGCATATATAATAGCAACGTTTCGGAAGGGATAAAAGAGAACACTTTTGCAACGTTTCGGTAAAACCCGTGTCTTTTAACAAATCCCGCCAATGCGATCTGTTTATCTCTACCTCCTGAGCTGTCTTTTTATCGTGTCCCTTCAAGCGCAGACCGCGCATCCCGTTCAGTTAAAGGGGATCGTTGGCGACTCCAGCGATGGTAAAGTGCTGGCCGTAGCCACTGTTATATTGCAGGATGCCGCTACCCACACCAGGGTGAAAAGCACCGTTACCACTGATAAAGGACTTTTCCAGATAGCCGTTCCGGCGCGCGAAGGCGTTTCATACGAGCTCGCCATAAGCCATGTAGGATATCTCAACCAGGTCATTGCAATTCCCCCTGGCGGATCCGGCCCGGCCGCTGACCTCGGCACCCTGTTGCTGGCCCGCTCATCGGAACACCTGAAGGAAGTAACGATAGCCGCCACAAGGCCATTGGTGAAGCAGGAGATCGACAGGCTCACCTACGACGTACAGGCGGATCCGCAAAGCAAAGGACAAACCGCCATGGACATGCTGCGGCATGTGCCGCTCATCACCGTGGATGGCGATGACAACATCGAACTGCAGGGAAGCGGCAGCTACCGCATCTTCATCAATGGAAAACCGTCTGCCCTCGTCGCGAGCAATCCCAAGGACGTGTTGCGGGCGATGCCGGCGAACCTGATACAGCGCATCGAAGTGATCACCACACCGCCCGCGAAATACGAAAGCGAGGGACTGGCCGGTATCATCAATATCATCACAGTTAAAAAAACGCAGGACGGGTATACAGCCACTGTGTCTGCCCGGGAAAGCATTCCGTTCGGGCCTGGTCTGAACTTCAGCACTACTGTAAAGGAAGGAAAGTTTGGTATTTCGGCCTTTGGCGGAGGCGGGATGCGCCCTGCCGCCAGTTATGATATCAGCAATTTCCGGCAAACAAAAAGCACCACCGCCGATATATTTACGCAAAACGGACCCACCTCTACCGAGGCACATTTTCTTTTTGGAGGGATGGAATCAAGCTACGAGTTCGATTCACTAAACCTGCTCACCGCCTCTCTGAATGTCAATGCCGGAAGGAACAGTTCTTCATTCAACAGGCAGTCCGACTATTCCATCGGCGGCACCACGCTGCAATCCTACGATCTGCTGACAAGCGGCCTTACCCACTACCACGGTTCCGATGTGGGCCTCAATTACCAACTGGGCTTCCGGCATAAAAAAGAACAACTGCTCACCGCTTCATATAGGTATTCATCTTCCTTTAATGACCTGGCCAATAATGTTACTTCCACCAACCGGGTGAACTATGAACAACCCGATAATAACCAGCAAAACAAGGTGTTGTTTGGAGAACACACTGTACAGGTCGACTATACGGAACCCTTCAGGGCAGTGACGATGGAAGCCGGCGTGAAAGCCATCTTCCGAAATAATTCCAGCGATGCAGATGGGCAGCTGCTCATGCCGTCGGGGTATGTCGAAAACCCGGCAATGAAAAACGATTTCAGGTATGAGCAGGACATTTACAGTGCCTACAATTCCTATAATGTCAAATGGAAAAAATGGGCGCTCCAGGGCGGTTTCCGCGTGGAGCACACCCAGGTAAATGCCGACTTCATTTCCAGCGGCACAACGCTGTCTACCCAGTACACGAATTTTGTGCCCACGCTATCCATCCAGAAAAACCTGAAAAACAACAACAGTCTTACCTTCGGCATCACCAACCGGCTGCAGCGTCCTTACATCCAGCAATTGAACCCATTTGTTGACCGAAGCAATCCGCAGATCGTTACGACAGGCAACCCCGAGCTGCAGCCCGTCATCAGCCACCTGTTCGAACTGAGCTATAACCATGTTACACGAGGCAACCTGAACGTGCGCCTGAGCTATATGTACACCAACAACAGCATTGAAACGGTTACAAAAGTGATCGCAGATACCTTGAGCCAGGTGACCTATGGGAATGTGGGACAGAGCAAGATCGCGCGGTTCAATATCAGTGGCAACTATCCCCTTACGCCGAAGTGGAGCATCAATTTTAATACAGGCGTGTTTTATGTGTGGATCACCGGTACCTACAACGGACAGTTTTACAGCAACCAGGGGCCGCGCACGAATACCTTTGCGAACATGTCTTATAAGTTGGGGAAAGATTGGGTAGCGAGCGTCAGCGGCGGATACAACCGGCGCTATATCAACCTGCAGGGAAGTTCCAATGATTATGTGTATTCTACGCTCAGCCTGACGAAAACGCTGGGAAGTTTTACAATGACGGCAGTGCTCAACAATCCTTTTGCCAGCAATTACCTGTTCACCACCTATACCGATACGCCGGATTTCTATCAGTCTACCACATCGAACTTGCTTTACCGGAATGTTACATTCAACCTGAGCTATAAATTCGGCAGGCTGAACAACAGCATTCGGAAAAACAAGCATGGTATCAATAACGATGATGCCACCCCCAGTTCCAACTAGGCGCCCATCACACCGATCTTCCTGCCCGCCCAGCCGGGGAACAGGATGCCGTCATTGCTGATGCGCAGGTGTTTATCCGCCACTTCGCTGAATACACAACGGAAATCGGTTGTTACGGCGAGATCGCGGCCATCTTCGAGGTTATCGACCGCCAGTGTGGCCACGTTGCCATGCACCTGTCCACCGCTGACATTGTTTCCCAAAATAAAATTGCAGGAGCCGCGGCCATGGTCAGTGCCGCCTGTGCCATTCTGTTTTACCGTGCGCCCGAATTCGGTCATCGTCATCAGCGTTACATCATCCTGCAACGGGCCCATGTCTGTCCAGAAGGCAACAATACTGTTGCTGAGATCTGCCGCATTGCGTGCAAACACACCCAGCTCGGTGCCCTGGTTAAAATGGGTATCCCACCCGCCAGATTCTGCGAAGGCCACTTCCAGTCCCACATCCATTTTTATCAGCTGTGCGATCTGTTTGAGAGAATTACCGAGCGGGCTATTGGGGTATACGGCTCCATTTTCCGGTTTATAGCTCCGTACATCCGTTTTCTGGAGCATTTTCACTGCATCAAAACTTTCCTTGCCCGTTTCTTTCAGCAAGCCGGGAGATGCCTGGTCGTACAGTTCCTCGAAGCTTTTCGCCGCCATGTTGGCGCCGCCGGGATTTCCCTTCATCTGTATGGCAAAATCCTGCAGGTTGCTGATGGCCACGGAGGGATTGTCGCCATAGAAGGAACGCGGCATCGATGACGTAAGGCTTACGGCACGGAACGGAGAGGCATCGTGGCCCAGCAGGCCAACGGCCCGGTTGAGCCATCCACTGGCAGTACCCTTATTAAAGGGCGTGCCCGATTCCATATAATCCTGTGCATCGAAATGCGAGCGTGTATTATTGGGTGAACCGATCCCGTGTACGATTGCCAGCCGTTTGTCGCGGAACAGCGGCTCAAACGATTTCATCCCGGGGTGCAGGCCAAAGCGCCCGTCGAGGTCAATGAGTGGGTTAGCGCCGCCATTGCGCGCGGCCGACATGAACAGCGTCGGGCGCGCCGCTTTCAGGTGCTCATCGGTGAATGGCGTCACTGCCATCAGCCCATCCATGGCACCACGCTGGAAAATGCATACCAGTATTTTATTTTTTTTATAGCTGACTGCCGTTTTAAGGCTGTTGGCTGCGCGGGCCACGAATGTGGGAACGCCGCCTACTCCTATCCCGAATAAGGCAAGACCACCTGCTTTTAAAAATCCTCTGCGTGTAGACATAACAATTATTTTTTAGGATATATAGAATTTATCTGCGTTGAAATTCCGGCGACCCGATGATGATGCCCACTACCTGCGACAGCATCGTGTTGCTGCCCGTTTCGAGTTGCACCGTATTGATATTATTTTTCTTAAAGCCTTTCATGTCATTCTTGAATTTCACCTGTTCGGTCATTTCATCCGTGTTCATCGCCGTCTCTCCCATATTTTCATTGGCAGCCGCCGTTTTACCTGCGGCCTCATCCACTTTTTTTACCAGGTTGGGATCATTGAGCATCGGTGTGAGTCGCTGAACCGTTGCCTGGATATCGCGTTCCGGCATCATCAGGCGGCTATACACCGTCAGTGCCGCTTCCGTGCTTTCGGGCTCATGGTGCTGGTTCAATGCCACCAGGTCGATGGTGATGCCGGGGATACGCTGGGAGGCCAGCGCGAGCCCGAAGTTCATCCGGTTCAGCAGTGCGCCTGTATTGATCCAGTACTGCCCCTTGTCGGGGAAACCAGTGGGCGCCTGGTAGAAATACATTTTCTGGCCCATTTTCGTGATCCAGGTATATAGTTGATACGGCGCTTTGATGCTGGCGTGCAGCGCGCGCACAGAACTGATCGCCAGCTCAAAAGGTGATTTTGTTTTTTCGCGCACCGCATCCTTGTTCCAGAATTCCGGCGAGGATACCATGGTGATCAACACCTGCCTGATATCGCCGTCTTTGGCAAGAAAGGTCTGCGCCATTCTTTCTACGAGGGCAGGAGAAGGATCGTCGTTCACAAAACGAACGGCCAGTTTTTTTGAAATGAAGTGAGCGGTGGAAGGATGGTGCGCCAGCATGGACAGCAATGTAACGCCTTCTTCATATCCCCCATCGCGTGGAAAATTTCTTCCCAGCACTGTTTTCGGATCGTTGTCGTGCCGGTTCACCGCGAAAAGAAAATCTCCCTGGTGAACAAATCCCCGTTGCTCCAGCTGGTGCTCGCCAACGCGCTCGATCATTTTTTTGATGGCGGCGCCCGCGGCGTTTTCTCCCATAGGGAAAACGGTCCAGCCGGTGAGCACTTTCGCTGCCTGGGTCACATCCTGCTGTGTATACCCACCGTCCACTCCCAGCGTATGCAGTTCCATTACTTCGCGCGCATAGTTCTCATTCAGTCCCTGGTTCTTTTTGGCTTGTTGTGCCCGCGCCAGGAATTGTTCGTCCTTCTCACTCAGCGGATCCATTTTGGCCGCGATCTGCGGGGGCAAAGCGCCCACATTGCCCAGGAGCCGGCGATTATTGGCGGCTGTATTAGCCGCTGCGCTGCTGAAATTATCGAGGTAATATAACATGGCCGGTGACTGCGCGGTGGCGAGCAGCATGTCGCCGAACTTACCCGTTACCCGCGGACGGATCACATCTCTTTCATAATCGGGGATGAACTGGGCGCAGTCGTTCTTGGTGATCGATACATTGAAATGATTGAACCAGAAATCCGTGAGCACTTCGCGCATCTGGTTGTGTGTGTAAGCGGCCCGCAATATTTTCTGGTTGATGAACTGCCGGAACAATTCCTGTTCGGGTTTCTGGCCATTGTGCTGCATGATCGAAGCGATCTGATCCCGGTATTCTTTTTTATCACTCTTGTTCACCGAGTCCTTGCTGATGATCCCTTCTTTCACCGCCATCCGCACCACCTCACCCGGTTTGGGAAAAGTGTTCAGGATCTGAGTATTGCTCATCGTCAGCGCGTCGTAGCCGGAAAGCATACTGTTGAGCGAATCATCGGGTAGTTTGCCATCCAGCTGCCCGAGGAACCAGTTCTCGATGCCCATTGACAGTACTTCATCGATCTCGCCCGGCGTAGCACCATAGGTAAAGCGGTCAAGCAAATGCGCCGCCGCCTGGCGGTCCGTCAGTCCTGCCTGCTTCCAGGGGAATGCCAGGTGCTCCCTGCCATCCGCGGATGATCCGCCGTTCGCTGGTCCCGAAAAAGAAGAAAAACATACCACCCCCACGGACAGCAGAACAAGGCAGGTAAATAATTGGAAGAATGTTTTCATATATGAACTTATTGAGGTGTGAATGAGGATAAAAACCCGTCCGGCAACCGCTGTGTGACATGCAAACGGCCCCCGGGTTTAACAGCTTTTTATAACAGTCCCGCGAACCCGGGAGAGGGAACGTGCGGGTTGTTCATTTTTTGCAAATATTTACCTGGGGCCAGCGAACCAACCCCGCCGGGAACACGTTTTCACTAATATAAATCCAATTCCATGAAAAAGAGAATTTTCGCGGGTGTCACCATGTTCATTATGGCGGGCCTGCTCATCATCGCCTGTGGAAAAAGCGGTAGCTATACCTCTACTACCACGCCGCCCACAACCCCCACAAATCCCCCCGTAACCAATGGAAGCGCCGTGACCATGTCCATGACCGCTTTCGCACCGGGATCCATCTCTGTGCCAGCCGGAACAACGGTAACCTGGACGAACAACGATAATATGGTCCATACCGTGACCAGCAATACCGGGGACTTCGACAGTGGGAACGTACAGCCGGGTGGAACATTCAGCCACACTTTCACGGCCACGGGCACTTTTAACTATAAATGCCTGATACATGCAAACATGACGGGCGTGGTGATCGTGCAGTAGCGCCGGGTTCATTGGCCTGTTTATTGAAGTAACAGCTCACCATCTGTTTAAAGGATGTTCGTGTATGAAACCTTCAATGAACTTTCCCGCCAGGTTTGGCGGGACCCTGCTGGCTTTTTTTTCAGGCCAGGCGCTTGTTTCGGCCCAGGATAGCACCGCTGTGCAGGTAAATGGAACCAACGTAAGCAGCTGGTTCGGCCAGAACTGGATGTGGGTGGCCGGCGTGATCGTGTTGCTGGTGATCCTGCTGATCATAGCTTCGGGCAGGAGCCGCCGCAAGCAAACGACCGTGGTACGCCGGGGCGATGGCCACGTAACCACGACCACTACGGTGGAAGAGGACTAATCACAGCAATCCCTCATCAGCAAAGCTGAAATATCCCTCATCGCTCACGATGATGTGATCGGCTACCTGTATGTCGAAAAAGGAAGCCGCCTCGCGGATCTTCCGGGTAAGTTGCTGGTCTTGCTGGCTGGGACGCAGGTTGCCGCTGGGGTGGTTGTGCGAAAGGATCAGCACGGTGGCATTGTGCTCCAGTGCTTTTTTCAGGATCAGGCGGGGATCGGCGATCGTTCCCGTAATGCCACCCTCGCTGATGACCTCGTAGTGGAGCACTTTATTGGCCCGGTTCAGGTATACGGCCACAAACACTTCATGCTGCTTGTACTGGAGCCGCGCCCTCAGGTATTCGGCTATATCGCGGCTGCAGCGGATCGTATCTTTTTGTTTGCCGGATGCATCGCGGCGAATGCCGAGCTCGAGGGCCGCACAGATGGTGATGGCCTTTGCTTTTCCCAACCCTTTTATTTTCAGCGCCACGAGTTCCTTCACTCCCATGCGGGCCAGCCGGCGGAGATCGTTGTCTACGCTGCGCAGCAGGTCCTGGGCCAGTTCCAGGGCGTTCCTGTCGCGGGTGCCGTTATGGATCAGGATGGCCAGCAGTTCCGACGGGCTGAGCGATTCCGCGCCGCCGTTGAGCAATTTATCGCCCGGACGGTCGTCCAGGGCCCAGTGTTTGATGGTCGTTTTTTCCATGATACCGCTTTTGGCGTGATGTGATCATGGAGAGATGGCAGGTATTGGAAATTTTTGACCCGTTTCCATTACCAAATTACGATTTCCTTCGCGAATATCTATCTTCGCAGCGATCCAGGCAGGGAAGGGCGCCTTTTATCCATAGAAGGCGTTGAGCACATTACAAAAAACTATCTACGGATGAACCCAGCAGTAAAGATCTTTTCCGGAACAGGCTCACAGAAGCTGGCGGAAAAGATCGCCCAACGTTTTGGAGCGCCGCTCGGCAAAATCAATATTCAGAAGTTCAGTGACGGCGAATTCCAGCCCGTTTTCCTGGAGAGCATCCGGGGCGATTATGTTTTCCTGGTGCAGAGCACTTACTCCCCCACCGATAACCTGATGGAACTGCTGTTGATGATCGACGCGGCCAAGCGGGCCAGCGCCCACCTGATCGTGGCGGTGATACCGTATTACGGGTTTGCCCGGCAGGACCGGAAAGACAAGCCCCGCGTGGCCATCGGATCGAAGCTGGTAGCCACCCTTTTGGAGGCCGCAGGCGCTAACAGGGTGATAACCATGGACTTACACGCCCCTCAAATCCAGGCTTTTTTCGATATCCCGGTGGATCACCTCGATAGTTCGGCCATTTTTATCCCTTACATTGAGCAATTAAAGCTGGCAAACCTTACCTTTGCGGCCCCTGATGTGGGCAGTACCAACCGCGTGCGGGAAATCGCCAGTTATTTCAACGTAGAAATGGTGATCTGCGACAAGCACCGCAAGCGGGCAAACGAGATCAGCAGCATGGTGGTGATCGGGGATGTGGCGGGAAGGGATATTGTGCTGATCGATGATATCTGCGACACGGGTGGTACCCTGGCAAAAAGTGCCGGGCTGATGAAGGAAAAAGGCGCCAGGAGCATTCGGGCATTGTGTACACACCCGGTACTCAGCGGCAAGGCCTACGAAAACATCGACAACAGCGTACTCGAGGAACTGGTAGTCTGCGATACGATACCGCTCAGGGGAGAAAGCAAGAAGATAAAAGTGCTTTCGGTAGCCGATCTCTTTGCCATTGCGATCCGCAATGCTTACGAGAACAAAAGCATCACCAGCCTTTTTATCCATTCCCAGTTGCGGGGGCGCAGGGGATGACCGGAATGAGAACACAAGCTCTTTATATATTTTAAACAATCATCAATGAAAACAGTTACAATCGAAGGACAACTGAGGACCGAATTTGGCAAAAAAGCCACCCGCCAGCTTCGCTCTCAGGAATTAGTGCCAGGTGTAATTTACGGGGGTGCCGCAGAAGTGAATTTCTCGGCTTCGGCAAAGGCATTCAAGCCTTTGGTCTATACCGCAGAATTCCAGCTGACAGAAGTACAGGTAGCCGGTAAAACATACCGCTGCATTTTAAAGGACCTGCAATTCCACAAAGTAAGCGACGAGCTGATCCATGTGGACCTGCTCGAACTCGTGGGCGACAAAAAAGTAGTGGCAGATCTTCCCGTTCATTTCACCGGCGCTTCGGTAGGTGTGAAGGAAGGCGGTAAGCTGATCACAAAAATGAAATCGCTCAAGGTAAAGGCCCTGCCCGAATACCTGAGAGAATTTATTGAAGTGGATGTCACCAACCTCGAACTGAACGGCAATATCCGCGTGCAGGACGTAAAGGTGGACAACCTGGAGATACTGAACTCTCCGCGTATCCCCATTGCTTCCGTGGTGCTCACCCGCCAGCTGAAACAGGAAGAAGCAGCAGCGCCAGCCGCCGGAGCAGCACCCGCTGCCGCCGCAGCAGCACCTGCCGCAGCAGCCGCAGCACCTGCAAAAGCAGCGCCAGCCGCCAAGAAAAAATAATCTCACCGTAGGCTCCAGCCTACGGTGCACTTCTTACAGAATAGCCTGCGGTTTACTCCGCAGGCTATTGTATTTTTACACGTATGAGTCGATTCCTCATCATCGGGCTGGGCAATATCGGCCCCGAGTACCGGCATACCCGGCACAATATCGGCTTCGATGTGGTGGAGACTTTTGTGCTCAAGCATGGCGGCCTGTTCCAGGCGGGTCGCCTCGCCGATATCGCCGAGGTAAAATGGAAAGGCCGCCAGTTCGTATGCATCAAGCCCACCACCTATATGAACAACAGCGGCAAAGCATTCAAATACTGGATGGATAAGGAACAGCTGCCGGTGGAGCAAACGCTCACTATCCTGGATGACCTGGCACTGCCGCTGTCTAAACTCAGGCTTCGTCCTTCGGGTAGTGCGGCCGGGCACAATGGCCTTCGCGATATTGAACTGTTGCTGGGCAGCGACCTGTATCCGCGCCTCCGTTTCGGGATCGGCAATGAGTATCCGAAAGGCATGCAGGCGGAGTTCGTGCTCAGCAAATGGCGCACGGAAGAGCTGCCCATCGTTCGCCAGAAAGTGGACAAAAGCGTGGAGGTGATCGAATCATTCGCCTCTATCGGCCTCGAAAGGACCATGAACGCCGTAAATACTTTGTCGTTCGCATAATAAGCGGCCCTCCTTTTCAGTTATTATTTGTCTGAAAGACTGCCAAAAAAAATCCCCATGAAGATCCTCTGTGTTGGACGCAATTATGCCGAGCATGCCAAAGAGCTGAAAAATGAAGTGCCCACCGAGCCTGTGATCTTTATGAAACCCAAGAGCGCACTGTTGCAGGCGCCCACTCCCTTCCACTATCCTGAATTTACCAATGAACTGCACCACGAACTGGAACTGGTATTGCATATCTGCAGGAACGGAAAATACATCCCCGAAAAACAGGCGCACGATTACTACGACAAGATCACCGTTGGCATCGACTTCACCGCGCGAGACATACAGGCGGAACTGAAAAAGAAAGGCCTGCCCTGGGAAAAAGCGAAGGCCTGGGACCATTCGGCCGTAGTGGGCGACTGGATCGATGTTACGCCCGCCATGCTGAAACAGGCGATACATTTTTCCATGCTGAAGAACGGGGAAATGGTACAGGAGGGCAATCACCGCGATATGATATTTTCCTTCGACCGCATCATTGCACACGTCTCCGGCTATTTCTCTCTCAATATCGGCGACCTCATTTTTACCGGCACCCCTGCCGGCGTTGGCGAATGCGTTACAGGCGACCTGCTCGAAGGCTTCCTGGATAAAGAAAAATTGTTCGCACTATCCATTAAGTAGATATATTCGGAGCCAATATAATTGCCTTTTATGCTGAACAGGGATACCCTGCTGCGTGCTTACAGGCTGATGGTAACCGCCAGGGCAATGGCAGATACTTACGAGGCGAACCGGCAGGTCTGCAAATACGTTCATTCCACCTCCCGCGGACACGAAGCCATACAGATCGCTACGGGCCTGCAGCTACTGCCCTGCGACTGGATGAGCCCCTATTACCGCGACGACAGCCTCATGATGTCGGCCGGTTTTTCCCCGTATGAGCTCATGCTGCAACTGCTTGCAAAAAAAGACGACCCTTTTTCCGGGGGCAGGTCTTACTACTGTCACCCGAGCAATAAAATGCCCGGTAAACCCGGCATCATACACCAGAGCAGCGCCACCGGCATGCAGGCGATCCCTACCACCGGCATTGCGCAGGGCATCCGCTACCTCGAAGAGTCCGGCCTTCCGCAGCTGCAAAAAGGCCCGGAGGGTGAAGCGCCGATAGTATTGTGTTCCATGGGCGATGGCAGCACCACCGAAGGAGAAGTGAGCGAGGCCTGGCAGTTCGCCGTTCTGAAAAAGCTTCCCATCATTTATCTCGTGCAAGACAATGGA